>Ga0115013_10001336_pt1 | contig 14424 bp, 19 predicted proteins | sample SouAtlMetagenome_2_FD_88686 | JGI IMG/M metagenome (GOLD analysis project Ga0115013, IMG submission 88686) | Marine eukaryotic phytoplankton communities from Atlantic Ocean - South Atlantic ANT15 Metagenome | ecosystem: Environmental > Aquatic > Marine > Oceanic | place: South Atlantic Ocean...
GCACAATATCTATAACTACCAGTTGCAAGGTCAATCGCACCCATGTCCCTTACGTTTTCAGGGTTTTGGTCGTCAAAAATATGTCCAGTTGTCAGTGGAGCATAATTAGTGTTTGCCATAGCGGTAGAAAAAGAAACTGTATAGTTGCCAGTACCATTATCAGTAAGTGAACTAACATTAAAAGAATCTCGAATCGCAACAGTTCCACTACCATTAAAATTTATCCATGATTTTGCTCTACCTTGTGCAATCTCTTCTGGTGTTGAACTGTGAGCAGCAGAGGTGTTTTGGATTGTGTTGACTTTAAGTGTTGACATGATTAACGGAAAAAACCTGCACAGACATGAGTAAAATTTTCTTTATTGTTTGAGAAATTTCTAGTTGTAAAACGAAAAGCTGAGGATGTCATTTCAGCCGAGTCTTGAGTAGCAATGATTCCTCCTGAATTTGGCCCTCTTCCCCCACTTACAAACCAAGCATAATCGTTATCAGCCAAAGCAGAAGAAAAGTTTACTGTATAATCGCCAGTACCATGATCCGTTACTGAGCTTACGTTGAAATCATCTCGAATAGAAGCGTCACCAGCAGCAAAGTTTACCCAAGCTCTACAAAGTGTTCCTATCTCAGTTCCACTTGTATTCTGAAATACTGGTGCGGCAGATGAAATGCTTTTAATTGTGCCGACTGCTAATGTACTCATGGTTTTGGATTTGCGTCTTTAACGGCTTTGTTGTGAATAGCAAAGCTACCTGTTGCATCTACTTTACCTGCAATAATGTCGTCATACAACATTCCAAGCTGGTTTCCAATTGTATCGTATGTTGTAGATCCATTTGTTGTTCTATCGGTTTTGTACTTAACAGCAGCAGCTTCTGTATTTAAAGTAGTTCTTGCAGCATCTATCAAAGACTGATCTAAACTAACAGACTTACCATCTTTATCAAACGCACCAGCGCCATCATCAATAGAAACTACCGTTCCAGCGTATGCTTTATAAATTGCTTCGTGATCTAAGCTCATTATCCTGATACCTCCTGTAAAGTCATAGTGCTTGTGGTGTTGTAGTTAGTATTACCAAAATATCCGTTTAATTTTACGGTAGATGAACCATCGTGTATTCTCCATTGCAGCTTATAAGTAGTTGCACTTGTTGTAGCTGGACTATCAAGAAATTCATAAGTTTGAGTTATCATATTGTCTGCATCAGTCCACACTTGTAAAGTTGAAGGATGGGTGTCAGTGACAGTAGGTTGAGCTATATTGGTAGTTCCTCTAAGTAAATTAACCAAGACAACAGGATTGCTACCACTTGAAAGGTGTAGAGTAAACCTAACTAAAACTTTATTACTGTTTGATGTTGGTGTAATCGTTGCTGACATTCCAGTTATATCGGAAAAGGAACTTGAAGTTGTTGTCGTTGTATCACCTTTAAAGGTTTGTATCGTTTGAATAATTCCTCCACCCTGTCCAGAAGCTACACCTCCAACTGGTATTATGCTGTTGACTTTTATTTGGCTCATAGGTTTATTATATACACTTTTATACTACAGTCCATGTTTCTCCAGAACCAACTGTAACGGTGACTCCGCTTTGAATTTCTATAGGACCAAAACTACCAGCGTTATGCCCATTTGAAATTGTGTAATTCTGTGTAACAGTTTGATCGTTTTCCCAAAAGATATTATCAGTACCACCACCTACTGCCCCACCACCAGCAGCGGCCCACGACAAAGTACCAGAAGCGTCTGAGACAAGAGCATAACCTGATACGGCAGCGTCAGCAGAAGGTAATGTCCAAGTAAGACTAGATGACACTGTAGCTGGTGCTTGAAATCCTACATAATGAGAACTGTCAGAATCAGCAAAACGTAAGTCATTCTGTGCCTGTAAAGTCAGACCATTTTGGTCAAATACTATTTGTTCTGTTCCGCTTGCAGAAAAACCTAATACATTGGCAGATTTTCTAAACAAACCTAAATCTGTATCGCCGTCAAAACTTAACGCAGGGGCTGAAGCTGTACCAGCATCATCTGCAAGTAAAGCACCTGTCATTGTGCCACCCGCTGCTGATAAAAAACCAAAGTTTGTTTCTAAAACATTTCCTAAAACAATAAAATCTGAATTTGCTGCGTTTCTTATTTTTAATAATGCTGTGCCAGAGCTTGAATCTGTTGTATTTATATGTAATTGATAAGCTGCAAGATTAGCCGCACCAGAGGGATCACCAGCAGCACTATTAACTGTCCTGAGAGATTCAAATATATCTTTCATTGCTGTTCTTACAGCAGAACCAGTTCCATTATCAGGTGAAAAATTACTGCTAGATTCTTTGCCAGTCGAATTAACTCTTGTCATTTATTAAGCACCTTTTCCATATCCTAACGCTTGAAATGTAAATTTCACATTTATAGGTGTATTTGATGAGTTCTTGAATACTATTGTAAACCCTGTTCTTGAAATAGCACTCAACTCATAAAACGCACCGCTTGGCATATCCTCTGGAGCTATTGATATGGAAGGTAAAAAAGCAGTGGTCGAACCACCTATATCACTTGTTCCTGTAAAAAATGGCTTACCAAAAACAACATCAAGTCCACTTGCACTCGTTGTTGATTGTAAAGGTGTTGAAATGATATTTCCACTATCCTGATATTTGTTTTCTGTTCTTGATGGCAAGAAAGCATCAAAACCTAATTCCGTAAATTTTATATTTTCGTTGACATCAACAGAAATAAGGTTTCCTTTGAATTTAAAAGCCCTTGCACTAAATGATCCATTAGTTAAATTTTGCTCTGTTGTAAAACTTGAGTTATCTTGTGATGTTAAAACTTGAACTCTACTTTTTAAACGATCACTACCAGTACCATCAAAGTTAAGTCTTGCATCTAAATCAGGGATAGAATCAAACTGATCTGATACGAAAAATCCTTCACTAATAATATGTCTTTTTAATCTTATATTCTGATATATAGCAGCAAAATCTAAAACAGATGCAAATTCATAAGTGCCAGTTAAATTTGAGGCTGGATCAGAAAGTTGTAATGCACCAGAACTGACAGTGACATTAGTTTTACTACCGTTAAATGATGTTTGTTCTCGTTGACTCTTAACAAGCAATTCGTCAACCATTTCTGGCAATGCAAGTTCTACCTTTGCCTCCGTTGCCGAAAATCTACCACCTAAATCCTTAAATTTAAGGCTATAAGTTCCTGATAAAGCTGGCAGTATCGCTTCATTAGTTGCCCCATTTATATTTTCATTTAAAGGAGTTGAGTTTGCAAATGTAGCTGAAGATGATGTGTTTGGAGAATGTCTTATTTCACAAGCCCCACCAAATTCAACGTCAAGACTTGTTGTTTTTGTCCATGTCAATCTAACTTGTGAATTATTAAATGGCTCTATCTGTAAACCTGTAGGATTTTCAGGAACAGCAGTAAGACCTATCGTATCAACAGTTGTTTCAGTAGGACTTGCACTTCTTTCGCCATTTGAATTTATTGTATAAATTTGTATAAAATATGAGCCTGATTCTGAAGGTAAGATTTCAAATTCTGATTCTTGAGTATTAACGACAACAGGGTTTTCATCATCTTTAATATATACAAGTTCATAACCTGAAGCACCCTCTACAGATTCCCAATCAATAAACAATTTTGGTACTGGCCTTCCGTCAAGTTTAATAATTTCTTCTTTAATAGCTTTTGTTCCATCAGAAGCATTTACTATTTGTGGTGATGGCAAAAGACTTGTAATGATATTTATGTTTTTAGTTGGAAGTTGTTCACCATCTTCAACTGCCTCATATTTATTTTCGTTATAATTAACTGCTGTAATTGTAAAAGTTTTCTTTGTATTTTCTTTTATATTTACAACTCTAAATGCTTGAACTGCTATTTCACCAGATTCTAAAATAAAAGGACTATTTTCTACTGGGGCAGATGTAAAGTTTGAAGATACATTTACTAATCCACCACCAGAATAAGAAGAAATAGACTTTGTTTCTACTGAACCATCAGACAGAAGACAACTTATTTCTGGATTGTCACTTATATCTGGTAAATTTGTGGCACTAGAATTATCTAAAGTTATTTGCGAAACAGTAGCAGCTTTTACTAAGCCGCCTCGTCTAGTTGATGATTTAACCCTATCTGCAATGCCTATAATATGACCAATTCTTAAAACAGAACCGGCAGCAATATTAGTCTCAAAAATTACTGTTTCAGTTTGATTTTGTTGCGTCTGTAAAAACCATTTCCCTACTCTTTGCGCTTGACCTCTTGAAGTAGTGCCAAAAGTATTTATTGTTTTTGTTTGTGTTCCATATTTTGTTTCAGCGTTACTATCTTTAACAGTCACATAATCTATCTCTTGTGTATTTAAATCGAAATAAGAAACATTAATGACATTAAATCTAGTTTTTGAAGACGTACCAGAATAAACAAAATCTCCATTGGCTACATTTGCATTATTAAAAACATAATCAAAAATTAATTTACTAGGGTCTGTAGGATCTTTCGGTGCGTCTTGGGCGATTTTTATTGTGCCTTCTTCATAATATGGAATAGCCCTCATTACAGAGCAAATATCTTTAATAAGTGCCATTGCATCACGCCTATTATTAATATTTACATTTATTGAGAAGCGTGGTTCTTGTCCTCCATCACCGTCATCTACTAAAGCAGAACAATATGTACTGACACTATGAAAGGTAAAAGGATCTAATTCAGATTCAGGCAATCCGCATCCACTTGTAGTATCTGTAAGAAGATCATATAAAACCCAAGCAGGGTCACTTGTCCAAGCTTTATCTGTTTTAAAAGTACCATTGAAAGTTCCGCTATAAGTTAATCTGCCAGTTGCTAATTCTACCGTTGCATTATGTGGAATTTTTATAAGTTTTCCTCTTACCCTAAAAAATCTAGCTGGTGTATTTGGAAATAATTCGGAGCTAAATCTTAATGCTGAATATGCAATATTTGGATAGTTATTAGACTCTCTTATAATTTGCCTTATGTCTGCTAAACGCATTGTATTAAAAGTATTTTCATCCCCAACATCATTTGCTCTTTCAACACTTATAACTACAGGGAAAAAAGAACCTGATGCTCCAGAAGTATTAGTGTTATATCCAGTAAGTTCTCTTAAATCAATTCCATAATCTCTGTTATATGGATTAAAACTTTTTCCAGTTACATTTTCGTCTATAACAGTCTGTGATGATCCGTTATTGGGATTGGCTTTTATCACTACACGAACTTGAGTTGAAAGTCTATTCCCAGTTTCTGTATCTAATTTAAAAAACTGATCAAATTTTACTTTTACTTGTACTGTATCCATGCGGACATCGCTTATTGTTCCTGATCTTGCAGTAGCTGATCCTCCAACTGGAAAAGAACATTCTTGTCCTTTATCTCCTGTTATAACTTCACTTGATTGTTGTTGTGCTGCAAACAATACTTCATTATTAGCAGTTCCATCTTGAAACTCAAAAGTAAGTCGATCTTTTGGATAATTAAAATCTGAATCTATAGGACTTGTATTATCAGCATCAGCCTGTAAAACAGCAGTCTTGTTTAAAAATAAATCTTTGAGAAAAGCATTTTTATAAGCAGTACTTGTCTTATCAGTAATCCCAGCCTTACTTGCAGTTGCAGAACCTTCAATCTGACCTTCAGCTAAAACATCAACGACAGTACCAAAATCAATAGATTTTAATTTTGTTGTTGGAGTAAGTTGCAAACCAGCAAAGAAAACTTCTTCGTATCCATTGCTTGTTATAACAAGAGTACCCATAGATTAGACACCTCCTGTTTGATAAGTAGCCTGAAAACTATCTATTGAAGAACTAACAACAGTACTACCTATTAAAATTTCACCATAAACAATATTGATTGGAACTCCTTGTTTTGAATTATTTAAAAGCCCTGTAAAAATATAACTAGGATCTTGAGGATCTTCTTGCCTACTTACATTAGGTCGTACTGGATCAGGTGTTAATAAATCAGTCACTCCACTAACAAGCATATTAACTCCCACAGCTAAAAATGCACCTTGTACAGCCGCACCTATTGTTATTCCTAATATCGTTGCACCAGCACCCCAAGCTGTAAACAATCCACCAGCAGCTAAAAACCAAATTTCTCCATGAACGACAGGTATTATTTTAATATCACTTTCTGTCTGCATATCCAATAAATCCTCAGTAATTCTTACGTTACCAGCCATTACACAATATTCTTGATCTTTAAAATGCTCTCTTACACCTTTAAAGTTTGACATTAAAAAACTAAAAGCTTTTCTAGGACTGTCAGCCTTTATCTCAAAACTAGACTCCCCGATAAATTTTCTTAATCTTCCATAAATAGTTACTTTAATCATTTATTTCAGATGGATATACAACAATAATAGACTCTGATTTAGGTTCTACAAGATAAAAAGGTAAATCTAAATACTTACAGGCCATTCTATCAGTATGACTAAAAGATAACTCTCCATCAGGGTGGCTGTGTACTATACCAAGAACTTCTCCTTGATCTTCTCCGTCAGCATAATCTATTGGATCAATAACAAATGATTTTTCTTTATATGTTCCAGATATGTTTTTGCATTTCCAATAAGTTTGGACACCATCAATATCAATAATAAGTCCGCAACATTCTTCTGGATATGCTTCTGAAGCATGGTTAAAAGCCTCAACAGCCCAAATATATTTACTCATCATACAAACGTGCCTACGGCTGGAAATAAGTCTCTTGTGACAACTCTCTGTGGTATCTCTCTGTTTTCTAAGTCATGCGCTGCTGTAAGTTCAAACTGAACAATCTGTCTACTTTCAACAGCTTTTCTATCAATTACAAATATCTCATCACGCAATCTATCTGCACTTGGAGTTCCAAAAGGATTTGTGCCTGATGAAAAATTAGCATTATCTAAAGCAGATGCTAATGGCATTTTTCTTGTAAATTTTGCATCTATTAAATCATTATGTGGAGTGACTTCATTAACTAGCTGTAAAAAATCACTCATAGTAATAACAAGACCTGTTGCTGGATTTTGTACAATTCCACCAAGATTAGAAAATGTAATTGTAGGTCTTGGCAAAACACCTGTGCTGTTTCTTTCAAAACCTTGTGTTTGCACTGCTACTCTTTGATAAGAATTTGATTGAAAAATAACTTCACCAAAATTATTTAAATTTGCACCAGCATGAAACCTATAAACAGTAGGCAAATTCTGTGGGTTTCCTGTAGGTATATGTTTTCCAACAGTAAGCTCTAATTCAAAAAGTTCAATGATAGAACTAGGATTTATCTTATTAAGTTCGGCAAAAGGAATAGCCATTACGCTTCAAAAACCTCTCTAAATACGCAGCTTAATCTAACTCTATTTAAAAATGGTATTGATCTAGGAAAAGAAGTGCAAACAAATTTTCTTGAACTTGATTCGCTAGGCAATGTGTAGTCAAAAGATGCCCCATCATCTACTCTTGCATTTAAAAAACTTATTGCTGTATCTGCGTCAGTTTGCGATAATTCAAAAGTTAAATTTACAGACAAAGGATTCTGATTTAGTCCCTCCGTCAAGCGTTGTTCAAAACCATCACCAAAACTCAAAATATTTACTTTAGGTTTCGCATCAATCCTAGTGTTATATATAGGGTTTGTTATAGGAAAAGTTGCCATCAGTTAAGTAAGCCTCCAGATCGTTTCTGATTAATTATCTCAGCCTGTATTGCTGCGGCAAGCTGCTCACCAAACTGGTTTGACTCTTGATCGTTACCTTGAACAGAAGTACCAGAGGCATCAACATTAACAACAATATTATTAGTAACAGATTCACCACCGATTTTATTATTTGGAGTAACAAAACCTCCACTTGATCCCATTGTCAACAACTCTGGGCCTTTTTCACCTACTAAATAAGTACCACCCGCAGAAACTGGGCCACCATCTGCCCTTTTTCCTCCAAAAATTTTACCAAGAAATCCACTTATACCACCACTTAAACCAGATAAAGCACTATCAAGAGCCAAATCGATTAATTTATCTTGAATTTTATTAAGAACATTTTTCATAGCATCACCAAAAGATTGCGCCCCTGTAATTGCTTCTCTTAAATTATCTTTGATGTTTGATTCTATTTCTTCACCAACTGCTTCTAAAGTTTCTTTTAATTTCTCTGCCGCATCTTTTTTCTTTTTATATAAATCAATAGAGTCTTTTATTTTTTGATTTTCTCCTTCTTGTTTTATTAATATTGCTGCCAACTCCTTCCCATATTTCTCAACAAGTTCCTTTTTTCTCTGTCCAAGATCAAATTGTTTTCTGCCTTCTTCTGTTTCAATTTTTATTCTATCTTCAGCAATTTTTAATTCTTTATTACTTTCTAAAAGTGATCTCCTTACTTTATCAAACTCTTTAGCAAGTTTTAATTCTTCTTTTATTTCTAATGATTTTAGTAAATCTTTTATTTTCCCTTCTAGTTGAGAAATTTCATTTTTCATATCTGAAGCATTTCCAGCCCCACTTAAGAACCAGTCTCTAAGAACAAATCCCACAATATTTGCTTTCGCTATTCTCGCTTCTAACTTTTCAATTTCTTCTCTGTATTCTTTTATTTTGTTATTAGTTTTATCTATTGTTCCTTCTTCTAGAATCTGGTTATATTCTTTCTGTGCATTTATAACTTTTAAAATTTCTGTAGCTAAAAGTCCAAAGCCAACAATGGCTAAACCAATACCAGTTTTTGCAAGAGCAATTTTAAATGCAGTAACCGCAGCAGTAGCCTTCGCAAAACCTCCAGCAGTAGCAAAAGCCATTGTAGTACTAGCAGCTAAAGTTCCATTTGCAGCCGCAGCCGCAATAGACATAGTTGACAGCTGTGCTGTTGTTGCAGCTATTACAACAGACAACCCTTTAAAAGCTAGAGCAGCACCAACTATGACTGCTGTAACCTGACCTCCTTCTGAACTGAAAAAATTTAATAAAGCAGTTAAACCTCTGACAGCTGGATCTATAACAGGTATTAAAGCTTTACCTAAAACCTCCGCAAAATCACGAAAAGCTTCACCTAAAGAGTCAACATTACCAGCAAAGCCCTTAGCAGCAGCCTGAGCCGTTTTATTATAAGCTTCATTAACTACCTTTAAAATCATTGCATGAGCTTCAGCCGTTTTATTTGCCTTCATTAATTTTTTAATCGTATCTATTTGCGTCTTATTAAAAGAAATACCAGAACGATTTAAAGTAGATAAATTTCTTTCTGGATCTTCCAATGCTTTTGCTAATTGCATGAAAGAAGTTTTTACATCTACTTGGTTAATTTGTGCAATATCAGCGGCAGCCTGTGCGACACTTTCATATGAATCAACGCCTATTTTTCTAAAAGTTGTTAATAATGCAAACCCTCTAGTGAACTCTTCTTGATCAAATAAAGTTTCATCACCTAATTTGCTGGCGGCTTTTTGCAATCTATTTAAAACGTCAACTCCCTCATCTAAATTCTGCAAACCTTGAGTAAGTATTGCCACATCTCTCTGCCTGTCTGAAAATACCCTTAACCCACTATTTAAAGTGGTAAAAGCAGCCCCTAAAGCAATAATAGGCCCCATAGTAGCTGCTAATGAAGCTGCCAAGCCTTTAGCTGCTTTGGATGTCGTAGCTAAAGAACCTGTAGCTCCTTTTGCTGCTGCTGATAATTTATTAGTAGCTAAAGTAGTATTATTTAAAGATGATACGGCATTTCTCGCATCTACAGTAAGTTTTACATTAGCCTGTGCCACAAATAAAAAAAACCTTTATTATATACTACCTTGAATTGTGTTTTTGTCGTTGCAATGATCTTTTTTCTTCGTCTGTTTTAAGTTCATAATATCCAGCCCAATATATAAGCTCTGCCTCAGTCATGTTAAGTCTTAGCTCTTGCACTGTTTTGCTTAGTTCTGTTGCTAGGAAAAACTCAAATCTTAACCAGTTGTCCCCTTTTATTCTTTTTTTGCTGTATCTATATCTAACTGAATGTCAAATAAAAACAATTCAAGATCATTAAGCACTTTTTCTGGGAGCGATCTTTGTAATATTGGAGCATCTGACATATCAAAAGCTGGAGTTCCATCTTCTTTCTGTGCCATTTTACAAAGTAATTGAGTTGACACTAACAATGCCTCATCAGTACCCGCTAGCTGCTGTGCCTTTTGCCTGTCGAATCTAGTAATAGGCGGAAAATATAAAACAGATAAAACTTTTCCAGCACTATCTTTCAGTTCATACTTTCGTCTAGCTGTCATCTCATCTTTGAAAGCATTAATGAGAATGTCTGCTGTTCTTTCAGTTGCCATAATTGGGGTTGATTAAAAAATAAATTAGATAGCTGATGTAATAGCTCCACTAGGCTTGAATGTAATGTTAATTGTACTTACATCACCCATAGATGAACCTTGCTCAAAACCTGTTATAAGGCCGCTAAAACTAATTTTTGCAGAACCACTAGCACTATCAGGGAAAAGCTCAAAAGCTGCTGTTCCAGCATCTCCAGTAACTAAAGCACCATCAATAAAAGTAGCTGTTTCTCCAGAAGCAGCATTGTCATAAACTAATTCAGCAGACCCCTCACCTTCAATAAGACCACCAATAAATTTTTTAAAAGTGTCACCTTGAACAGTTGTTTCTTGGGTATCTTTAGTGATAGACATAGACCATGATCTTGTTCCCAAAACAGGGTTTACTGAAGATCCACCGTCATCAAATTTGACTTGGCCTACATCTCCTTTAACAGCAGCCATAACAATAAAAAGAAAGATTTATAATTATATTAACCTTTTTTTGGCTTTTTTACAGCTTTTGCTTTTTCTTTCTGTTTTTCCATATAGCGTCTGCATTGAGGATCCCAATAATTTGGATCTCTTCTGCCCTTTACTGCTTCAATAGCATCAAGCATTTCTTCAGTGATTTCAATCATGTTGTAAGAGCCTCATATAATTCAAATGTTATTCTAATCTGCGTCTGAAATTTACCCTCTGGGCTTGATTGTAATATCTCAGGCCCTATTGGTGGATCAAATCTTACATCAGAAACTGTAATTCTATTAAATAAATTTCTTAGTCTTTTGGCAATATCAAAATTTGCTCCTGATCCTAATCCTTGCTTTGTGTAAATATTAAAAATAATAAGACCAACGATAAGATTTGTAGAGGTGGTACTTGAATTAGGTGCTTGCTGTGTAAGGTATTCACTTGATCCAAAGCTAGTAATACATTGTATATATTGATCGACACTTGAGGCATCAAAAGGGACATTATTAAAGACCAAAGGTATTGATGGCCCTATTCTAAATTCGTCATTAAGACGTTTTTCAATAGTCGATCTAACAGTATTTAAATCTACAGCAGCCATCTAAATACCTCTTTTAATAATTTCATATTGATTTCTAGCATATTGTTCAAGTTCTTTTCCAATAAGTTCTGGAAATCCAGCCTTAGTATTTTGCCTTGTCCTATAAACTCCACCCCATGATGGCGGCAACCCTTCGCCAAAACAAACTGGTTCTGCATAAGGTAAATTGTTTGATACTGTACCAGTAAACTTTTTAATGTCTGTTTGCCAAGCGTTTCTTAATGAACCGCCAACTCCTTTTTCTTTTTTTCTCGGTTTAAAAACAGGCGTTGCTTTTTTAACTCTGGCTGTCCACTCCAAAGTCGTAGCAGCCACTAAATCTTCTACAGATTCCCTCATCACATCATCTATTTGATCCAGCCTTATTTTTCTTGTCATATTTACCTCAAGAACAGATCAAAGCTTATAGCTGTATTACCCTGCTCATTTGTATTGATTTGAACCACCTTATATTCTGTTCCACTTATAACAACCCGATCAAATGTTGTAGGTGTGAAAGTTATATCTCCAGCAGAGATAGTTAATTTTTTGTCCTGACTAGACACTAAATCAGTTACCTCAGATCTCGTTACATTGCTAACAACACCCTTTATACTGACATCTGCTTTGACTTCACTCATTGAACCGCTAGTAGGGTTGTATATTCCAGTCGTCACTCTTCTATAAGTAATGTCACCGCCAAGAGCTTTAATAGTCTTAGAGGTTGCTTTTTTTAATGCTGATGCAATGCTCATAAGTAGTAAGCAATAACAGCGTCACCACTTGCAACTTGAACACTTGTAATTACACCACATATCTCTGCTGAATGATGCAAAGGTATTGCAGAAATAGTAGAAGATGTATTCTCTGTAATGTTTTCAGCAACTAAATCAACAGTTGAATTTTTTAATGCAACAACTTTGCCAAATCTACCAGTAAAAGCCTGTGTATGATCTGTGATGATTATTGCTGCTGGATAGTCGTAGCCGTAGCCCATTTTCAAGACCTCTTGATTTGTAAGTTTGCTCTTCCACCTATTCTAATACCCATTAAATAGTGGTCAACAATCGGTGGAATACGATCAATGCCCACAGCCCCATAAAATCTAGGAGTTATATTTATATTTCCAATATTGACTGTAGCAAAATCCTCTAAACCACTAAGACCAATACCATCCTTATTGTTATTTAAATAAACAGCAAGAACAATTTGTGCGTGTTTAACACGATCTGGAATTTCAGTATCAAGGTAATAGTCAGCAACTAACCTATTTGGAAAGCTTAAACCATACAAGTTGGTGTATGTGTCAGGTTTCCTTACTCCTGATCTTGGCCACTCAAGTGCCTGTGTATCAGCAACTCTAGCCCCCAAAAACTTCTCACGATCAATTCTTTGGGTTGCAGTAAACAAAGCCCTGTTTTTTTGATCGTCAGTACTACTAGCCCATGCAGTGACATCATCAGACTCAGTTAGCCCATCTATAAAAGCTTGAGCCTGAGTTAGTGTCACATAGCTGTTGGCTGATGCACTACCGACTGTCGCTACTATTGAGATCGCCATTTACTGATACCTTTTTAGACTTACGTTTTGATTTTGGCTTAGATGTGGAAACTGAAGCCGCCTTTTGAGCAGCTTCGTTTTGTTTCCTCATTCGCTTAAAAGCAAATATAGCCACTAGCTAGATGCACCCTTTAGTGCAACAAAGCTAAGAACTATTGCTTCAGACTCAGATCCACTTGTCAAATTGGTAACAGATATTTTAAATGATCCGTCAGCAATTAAGTTGGCTTGTGCCATATAAGCTCCAGCAGTACCGCCAGAACTATGGTTAACAAGAACAACGTCAGTAGATGAGATTTTACTGTTAGTTACAGTAAAGGCAACCTCGGCTCCAGCACCTAAAGCAGCGCCATTCATGGTGATTTGACCAGACTCAGCATTAAGAACAACAGTTGTTGACTTGTTAGATGCCTGAGTTACTGTCCCACCTGTAGTTGGGCCAATTAATGACCCAGCAGTTACATCAAATAAAGATGACATAATTGATTACCTCTAGTCGTTATTTGAAACAACGGTAGCTCTTACGATACCGATATTCTTTGTTTCGTAAGTTTTCGACCAAGAACCTACTGTTTCTAGAACTGATCTAGATGGGTTTACTGTTGACACAGCATACTTAAGACCTACAGGGTGATAGATGTAGTGGAGATCCACTGCCATTGCTTCCTCAAGAGCAAGAATGTCTCTATCAGTCTGTGTTCTGATCGGAGCTTGCTCCCCAGTTACGACAGCCCCATTTGTAAACATGAATACTGAGTACTCAGTGCTACTTCCGCTGTTAACGGTAGGTATGTCGTCACTTACGATTACCCTAAGTCCCATGAATGTTGGAACTGTTGGGCTACCAAATGCGTTCTGTATAGAACCACCTGACGCTGTAGCACCACCACCATTTATGTCTGTTGCTGCAACAAAATCAACTGCTCTTCTTTCAACCAAGTCATAGTAACAACGGCTGTGCATTGCGATTGATGTAAGCTTTCCGCCTTGATCGCCTAGTAATGACTGAGCTTTTGCAACGTGTCTAGGACTTAGTGCAGTAGGTGTATCAGTTGATTCAGAATCAATAGTTAGATCAAACAATGCTGAAGCACTTGAGTTTGCATTGATAGAACCAAAAGCACCAGTCAAGCAAGAATATAGATCCTTCTGTTTCTGGTTGTTTACATAAGCAGCCATTTTCTGAGCAATAGCAGCCATAGGATCAACACTGCTTCCAACAGCAAGACTAGCTAAATCCCTTGCGGAAAATGCTCTTCCTCTGTGTAAGACTGCGGCAATCTGATCGCCTGTTGTTATCTTTGCTGGAGTTAATGATGTTGAGTCTGTTAAAACTTCAAAATCACCTGATAAATTCGCTGAATAACTCGGTATTTTTACGAAATCTCCGCCCCTTTCAGCGGATAGATTTAATTCAGCCAAAGGTTGCACAACCCCACTTTGAAGAAAGCTATCAGTTTGTGTAGTAGCCTCGATCAAATAGGGTGTAAACACC
>Ga0115013_10001338_pt1 | contig 14413 bp, 16 predicted proteins | sample SouAtlMetagenome_2_FD_88686 | JGI IMG/M metagenome (GOLD analysis project Ga0115013, IMG submission 88686) | Marine eukaryotic phytoplankton communities from Atlantic Ocean - South Atlantic ANT15 Metagenome | ecosystem: Environmental > Aquatic > Marine > Oceanic | place: South Atlantic Ocean...
GAGATGCAGAGCTGGGTGTTCGTCGAGGCAGCCGCTGCCGTTGAGCCGGCTTTGATCACCCTTGAAGAGATCGGCAGGGATGAGGTTGAGATTCAGATTGATCTCGACGCCTGGGACAACCTGGCTCTCGATCACCGAAATCTGCTGTTCTGGCATGAGGTGGGCAGGATTCAGAATGACACCATTCCCCGCGATGGCTGGGAGATGGCGGCTCTAGCGATCGGCCTGGGCGGGGCCATCGGCGAGCTCTGGGTGCAAGACGGTCTGCTCTTGTTCATGGCTCTTGGATTATCCGGATTCGCTGGCTACAGGCTCTATTTGAAGAACAATGCGGAAAAACGGCTGCGCGATGCGATCTCGGCTGATGAACGAGCCATTGATCTGGCCTGTCGCTTTGGCTACAGCGTCCCGAATGCCTACAAAAGCCTGGGCGGCGCACTGAAGGAACTCGTCGAAAAAACCAGAAAGAAGAAAAAACGCAGCTTCTACGAAGACCGACTGGAGGCGTTACGCAAGAGTGCTGGGAAAGCTCGCGCTGAAATGGCGCAACAGCAAGGTTCCCGTCAGTCCGTCACCAGCGAAAATGTCTATGGATAGTGAACAGCTTGCGGAACTCGCGGCCGATGCGTGCGATGACCGTAAGGCGGTGGACATCCAGCTCATCCGCGTTGATGAGGTCTCAAGTCTTGCCGACTGGATGGTGATCGCCGGTGGCCAGAGTGACGTTCAAGTCAGAGCGATTGCACGCTCGGTCGAGGATCGGATTGAGGATGCGGTCCAGAGACTTCCCTTGCGAAAAGAGGGTGTGAACGAGGGACGCTGGGCCTTACTGGATTACGGCGAACTTATCGTGCACGTGCTCCAACCTGGAGAAAGGAGTTACTACGACCTTGAAGCATTTTGGAGTCACGGGGAATGCCGTCCCTACCTAACCTCCAAATCATCTGACGATTAACAGGCGGCCCGGCATGGCCTCGAGCATCCCTTGCCCTGTTCCCCCTGAGCAAAGACCTCAGGAGGAATTTGCTCAATTCAGCCGATCCTGGTTTTTTGCATGGCCCTGTACGGCCCAGATTTCGCTCGACCGGGCTTTGCTGATCAGCTGGCTGCTGATTTCACCAATCACCGTGCTGGTGGCCAGTGGTAGCTGGACCTTGCGCCACGATCCAGTGCGTTTGCTGCTTGCCGGTGCTGTTGCAGCCCTTGTGATGCCGATGCTGCTATTGATCAGGCAATGGCTGGGCTGGACCTACGTGCATAAACGCCTGCTGTCGGAGAAGGTCGAATATGAGGAATCAGGCTGGTATGACTTTCAGGTCTGGGAAAAACCTGTGTCCTGGCGAGAACGTGATCTCCTGCTTGCTCAGCACGAAGTCAGGCCAATCCTTGGCCGTCTCGGTAGGGCCATGGCCCTCGTGACCGGTCTGATGCTGGGCGGAGCAAGCATCTGTCAGGCTCTCTGAACCTTTGGAACATCAGGGCATGTCGATCCCATCGGGTTACCGCGGTTCGGCGCGCTCCCTGAGTACTCCACCTCTTGAGGTCCGGCTGCGGCGAGGCTCCTCGATCGAGTCCACCCACCGTGTGCATGCAGTGGTCTGCGACAGCCGCGGCCGGGTGCTAATGAAGGCTGGGCAGCCAGACTTCGAAACGTTCATTCGTTCGGCACTCAAACCCTTTCAGGCCCTGCCGCTGATCAGCAGCGGTGCCTCTGAGACCTACAGCTGTGGGGAACGGGGGATCGCCATTAGCTGTGGATCCCATTCAGGCACCCCAAATCATGCGCGTGAGGCCTTCCGGTTGCTTTGGAACGCAGAACTGGACAGTGATGATCTGCAGTGCCCCATCCCATCAGGCCGGTCGAGTCCTCTAGAGCACAACTGCTCGGGCAAGCACGCTTCTTTTTTAATCACTGCTCGCAAAATGGGATGGCCCGTTGAGACCTACCTCCAGGGAGACCATCCTCTGCAGCAGGAGATTACGCGTCGCGTGGCAGAACTGCTCGGCCTGCCCCCTGATGAACTGGTCGCTGAACGCGATGACTGCGGCGCCCCCACACTGCGCCTTCAGCTCGACCAGATGGCACTGTTATTTGCCCATCTGGGCTCTTCCGCTCATGCGGAGCTCGAACAGATCAGCAGGGCGATGCTGGCGCATCCGGAACTGGTGGCTGGGGAAGGTCGATTCGATACGGAATTGATGCGACGCTCCCATCACCAGGTGATTAGCAAAGGAGGGGCAGAAGGCATTCAATGTCTGAGCCGAACCGGAGAAGGACTTGGCGTGGCCATCAAGGTTGAAGATGGCGCCCGACGTGCCAAACAGGCTGTAGCCCTGCATCTGCTGCGTTAGCACGATTGGATGACGCCGAGCGGACTGAAGGAACTGGAGGAACAGCTGCTGATCCTCAACCCTGGCGTTCACCTGGAAGTGGAAGGTGAGCTGCGAACCTCCTGAACACCATTGAGTGGTGTCTTCGATCACCAAGTTGTATAGTTCTTGGGTCACCGCGGGGTAGAGCAGTCTGGTAGCTCGTCGGGCTCATAACCCGAAGGTCGGGAGTTCAAATCTCCCCCCCGCCACCAATTAAAAAAGCCCCACTTTGTTGGGGCTTTTTTAATGCTTTTCTCGTTTGGTTGATTTCGCTCGAATTGCTTCAAATGCAAGACCTGAGCAAGGAAAGCGATCTCAATGTCTTGTCTTGAAAGCAAGACATCTGTTTCAGATTGACCCCACATTGCTGGCTAGCAACATCGCGAAACCTTGCATCTGGAGGACAAAGCAGAGATTCAACTTTGAGAGAGAGATCTCCAACGCCAATGAAGCAGGCAGAGTCAAAATGAGCCTCTTCAGCTGATTCAACAACAGCCTGAATCAGCCTTGGAATCCTCTCCATCTGCTCTCGGCGATGGGTCTTACTGCCACCAAGCTCCGATGGCTCTGCTCGGAAACAGGTCTGGGCAAGATCAAGGGCAGACGCAGCAGGAAGATTCAGGAGACTGGCCAGAGCCGTCGACCGCGTCAGACACTATCGGTAGGTCGTCGTCATGCCGTGTCCTTGAATCCCTTTGAAGCGATTGTGATCGGGTCGGGGGCCACAGGTGGCGTCGCCGCGATGACACTTGCCGAAGCAGGGCTCCGGGTTCTGGTCGTGGAAGCAGGACCCGATCGATCAGCTTCGGAAGCCCTGGGGAGTGAACCAGGCAATAGTGTCAGGCGGGCCGAAGGGCTGATCAGCGGCCGCCATCGGCGTCAGATCCAGCATCCTGGCTACTGGAAACAAAACCCCTCCCTCTACGCAGACGAGCGTCAGTACCCCTACAGCACACCAGAGGATCAACCCTTTCTTTGGACCCAGGGTCGTCAAGTTGGCGGGCGCAGTCTCACCTGGGGTGGCATCACACTGCGCCTCTCGGACTATGAGTTCAAGGGCGCGGATCATGACGGATACGGCCAAAACTGGCCTATCACTCATGCCGATCTTGATCCTCACTACAGCGCACTCGAGCAGCTGTTTGAAGTCCGAGGTGAACGGGATGGCCTTGAGCAGCTCCCTGATGGTCGAATGGCACCGGCGTTGCCATTCATGCCTGAGGAAGAGCGTTTCCGTGAGCTGCTGACAAAGGAGCGCGGCATCCCCTTCATCCATTCGCGAGGCTTTGAGGCCCACCAACGCCAGCAGACCTCGAGCTGGCCGAAATCAAGCAGCAACGGCTCCAGCCTTCAGCGCGCTCTGGCCACAGGTCGAGTGGAAATTCTGTCCAATTCGATGGCGGAACACCTCGACATGGGACCAGCACAAGAGCGTGCCCGTTCTGTTGTGGTGGTGAACCGCAGCACTGGCGAACGTCAACGACTGGACTGCAATCTTGTGGTGATCTGCGCTTCAACGATCGCAACGCTGCGTCTGCTGCTGCAGTCAGAGAGCCAGTCCCATTCCAGGGGGTTCAATGATCCCTCCGGCCAACTGGGGAAAGGCTTGATGGACCACGTCTCCTGCTGTCGATTCTTTTCCGTTCCCAGCGCAACCGGACGTGTGGCGACACAACAATCCGATCCATCCAGCTCGCTTTCAGGAGCGGGCAGCTTCTTCCTACCTTTCGGCAATGCCCCAGAGGCTTGCGCGGGGCGCCCCTTTCTGCGCGGCTATGGGATTTGGGGGGGCATCAACCGGTTTGATCCACCTTGGTGGCTGAAACGCAATCCAGATCATCGGCTTGGCTTTCTGATCGGCCACGGCGAGGTGCTCTCAGATGCAAGGAATCAGGTGTGCCTCTCGCAACGCTGCGATCCACTGGGTGTGCCAATGCCCCATATCAGCTGCCGATGGAGAGCGAATGAGCAGGCGATGGTGGAACACATGCAGAACACGATTCAGGACTGCATCAACGTCGCCGGAGGTGTCACGACATCCCTGGCTGATCAAGTGCACCTACCGCTTGTGAAGCCGCTCGTTGCCAAAGCCCTTTCTGCCCAGGAGGACGCTCCAGCTCCCGGGTATTACATCCACGAAGTCGGAGGGGCACCCATGGGAACCAGCGAAGACAACAGCGTCGTTGATCGATGGAACCGTCTCTGGCGCTGTCCCAACGTGCTGGTGGTGGATGGGGCCTGCTGGCCCAGCTCCGGATGGCAGAGCCCGACGCTCACCATGATGGCGATCACCCGCAGGGCATGCCTGGCGGCTGTCACGCCTGAGAACGACTGAACAGATCATCGAGATAGCGCTCCATGACGGCGCGCTCGGAACAGCCGTTTTGAAACAGGAACTGGGCGAGAGCTGAGCTCATCACCTGGTATTGATCCCAAGCCGGATTGGATCCGATGAAGGCTTTCATGCCCTGATAGAGCACTTCAGGGATTTCAGCTTCAAGACTTACGAAGGGTGATTCAGCATCCGATGCCGTGGTCGGCTGCGTTTCCATGCAGCGCTCCAAATGATTGCGATCCATCCGCGCTTCTGCGTCCCGTTTCCACCAACAGAAAGCCACACAACCGCCCTGATCGTCAAAGCCGGCAACGCATTGCCAGCAAACAACGATCTCAAATAAGACTCACTGCAGTGCAGTGGATCAGCTCCTGGGGCGAGCACAACCCACCGCTCGAGCAATCGAGCGGTGATTCCTGTCAAGTCGCGAAAGGCACCGGAACCTAAAACCACAGATCCAGCCCTCAGGCGGCTGCTTTCAGGAAATCACAGTGGAAAAGCGACCCAGAACTGTGGAAAACCCCAGCTGTTCTCCACAGCGCCGTCAAACATCAGGCACGCTTATGCAAGCAAGTCTCACGAAACTCAGGCAAGACAGAGATGCCTGAGCATGCCATTTCCACTGAATTGCTTCAGATTTGAGACTCAGTGGCCTCTGGCTGTGCTGTTAAGCGACGCAGGGTCGTGGGTCCAAGGGGGTGATCGGCGTGGGGGTAGGGGTGGTGCCCATGGTCATGGCTGTGATGGTCATGCTCATGGGAATGGTCGTGATGGTGGCCAGCGCCGACAGGAATCGGGATGCCGTCGGGCTGACAAACCCCCGTGCATTCGCGTTCGCAGAGGGCGCAAGCTTCTGTAAGCCCCTCAACGTGATGGTGGTGGCTTGACTGGTCAAGCCCCACTTCCTGCTCAAAGCCCAGCACCTGAGCCCTGTATTTGCAGAGAGAGCAGTTCATTGCAGTCTCTCCGCCCATCACCTCCTGAACCCGCTCCAGGAAGGTGTCTAGAACGAAGCTGTGATCTCCCAGATAGGACGCATTCACAAACTCAACGCCTGGATGATCCTCCGCAACCCGTTCTGTGTGTTGACGGATGCGGCTGACTAGCACCCCTGAGAACAGAAAATAAGGAAACACGATGATGCGCTTGAACCCAAGCTTCACCACATGACGCAAGCCGGGTTCGACCAGTGGAAAGGTGACGCCCGAATAGACGGTTTCACCCCAGCCGAAACCAAAACCCTCCACCAACATCCTGGTGACCTTGGCGACGTTGGAATTGGCGTCAGGGTCGGAGGAGCCACGTCCGACCACCACAAGCATGGTGTCGGAAAGGTCAACACTGGATGTCCTGTTGAGAGCCTCCTGGATGCGTGCGCCTGCCGCGGCGATCATCAACCTGTCAACGCCCAATTCTCGGCCGTAGTCGATCTCCAGCCCGGTTTCAGCGCTGTAGGTGTTGAGCACAGAAGGGATGTCGTTCTTGGCGTGTCCAGCGGCAAACAACATCGCCGGAACGGCAAGAACCTTCTCGACCCCCTGCTCTCGCAGTCTTTCCAGGCCATCTCTCAGGATGGGACGTGCGAATTCAAGGAACCCATATTCCACCGGCAATCCGGTCAGGCGCTCTTTGAGTCCGTTGGCCAGCCCCTCGAACTCGGCAACCGCCAAACGGTTGCGGCTGCCATGACCACAGATCAGAACCCCATGTTTGGTTGCAGCAGGAGCAACGATCTGCTGGGTCACACGTGCGGTGCATCTGTATCAAACCTATTCGCGGCCGTAAAACAAAGACCATGAACCCGCTGGCGAGTGATGCAAACACCCTTGGTTGCCTGACTCCCGGTCCGGAGTTGTTGAAGCAGCTGATGCGGCAACCGCTTGGAGCAACACCCCTGCGGGTTTGCTCAGGCGGGAGCAGCAGTCGCTGCGCAGCCAATGGCTGCTGGACAGTGGATCTGCAACGACATCGGGAAGTCAGCTACCACGAGAACTCCCGAGAAATCGAATTCGGCACCGGTCTGACGATGACCGAGCTGCTGCAGGTCTTACGAGCTTCAAACCGCAGCATTCCCATTGGACTTGCCGGCCTGACCGGAAGCGGCTTCATCCTCACGGGAGGGATGGGTCCCTTGAGCCGCTCTCAAGGCCTCGCTGTCGACTCCATCACTGCCATCGAAGGGATCTGGGGATCAGGTGAGTCCTTTTCCTTTTCGGAAGATCAAACAACAGTGGATGGGCGCCGCTGGCGCGGACTGATGGGTGCCTCACCGTTCCTGGCTGTGGTCACACGCCTGCGCCTGCAGACCCAACAAATCCAACCATTGCGAGTACGCCATGGCTTGATCAGTCCCTCGTTACTCCCCGAACTGCTGCAAATGGCGGAGCAATGGCCTGAAACATGCAGCCTGCAATGGAGCTGGGGCGACAGGTTGGAGATCTACGCAGTGGACTGCAGCTCCAAGGAGACAACACCCCAAACGCTGACGGGACTTGATCCGATCCTGGGAACAGATCAGCACGCTGCCGTTCAGCACTGCGCGGATCAACTGGAGCAGCCAACCTTTGGCAAACTCGCCTCTGAAACCGGTTCGTCCATGGCGGCTCACAGCGAGGTGACCGGTCGTCTCGGTCCAGCCCTGGGGCGTCAGGCTGGCCCATTGATTGAGCGACTGAGCGCGCGACTCCATGAACGACCGCATCGTGGATGTCGCATCAGCGCTCAGCAACTCGGCGGAGCAACAGCGCGAATCGACCGTCAGCGCACTTCCTTCATTCACCGCGATTCGGTCTGGAAACCATGGATCACAGCAAGCTGGAATCCTGGAGATCTTTCAGGGCGGGAGCGCAGCCTGCAATGGATGAATCAGGTCAGTGACGACCTACGCCAGGCCTTCCCGGGATTGCATCTCGCACAATTGCATGACCATTTGCCCAACCATCGCCAGGAACTGGTCGATGCCTTCGGCGAGTGGTTGCCGGAACTGCGCCAACTCAAGAGCGAACTGGATCCGGAGGGACGATTGCCGCCGCTCTGAACTACGGTCCCTGCACCCAACAAATGATTGATGGCCTCAGGATCCGCGCCTCGGCAGTTGAATCTCGGCTTTGGCAACCCAAGCAAGGAACTGCTGTCCGGACTTGTGGTGGCCTTCGCCATGATTCCGGAGGCGATTGCGTTCTCCGGCATCGCGGGTGTGGATCCGCAGGTCGGCCTGTTCGGAGCGTTTCTGCTGTCGATCACGATCGCTTTCGTCGGTGGTCGCTCGGCAATGATCACCTCCGCCACCGGCTCCACGGCACTGCTGATGACCGGTCTGGTCGCAACGGGGGAAGCGCGCGGCGAAGGGTTGGGGCTGACCTACCTCTTGGTTGCCGGGGTTGTGACAGGCATCCTGCAGATTCTCTGGGGTTGGCTGCGCCTGGCTTACCAGATGCGTTTCGTGCCTCTTGGCGTGCTGAGCGGATTTGTGAACGCGCTGGCGCTGCTGATCTTCCAGGCACAGTTTCCTCAACTGGGCATCAATCTTCACTTCGGCGAATCAGACGTAGCGGGCCATGCCCATGACCTGCTGCCCCATGGCAGCCAGATTCCGATCGTCTGGGGACTGGTCCTGCTTGGTCTGGTGATCATCTATGGATTGCCGCGCCTCACACGACTGGTGCCATCACAGCTGGTGGCCATCATTGTGCTGACCGTGATCTCGATCGGTTTCAGCCTGGAGATCCCCACCGTCAGCAGCCTCGGGGACTTGCCAACCGGACTGCCGCTGCCGAGCTGGCCCTTCGGTTCGCCTGCCGACATGAAAGTGCCCTTCAGCCTCGAGACCTTGGGCATCGTTCTACCAACGGCCCTGGCCATCTCACTTGTTGGCCTGATGGAAACCTTCCTGACCCAAGACATCCTCGACGACCGCACCGACAGCAACTCCAACAAGAACGTCGAAGCACGAGGTCAGGGCATCGCCAACATCGTGTCTTCACTGTTTGGTGGCATGGCGGGCTGCGCCCTCGTTGGTCAGTCGGTGATGAATATCGACAACGGCGGACGCACCCGGCTCTCCACTCTCTTTTCAGGGGTCAGCCTGCTGGCCATGATTCTGCTGGGCCGGCCATGGCTCGAACAAATCCCCATGGCGGCACTGGTGGCTGTGATGATCAGCATCGCCGTGAGCACAGCTGACATCGCTGGACTGCGTCGCCTTCGGGCAATCCCGAAGAGCGACACGGCGGTGATGCTGATGACCTTCGCCGTCACCATGCTCACCACCCCGCATAATCTTGCGCTTGGAGTGATTGCAGGGGTTGCGCTGGCAGGCATCCTGTTCAGCCGCAAGGTAGCCAAGGTGATTCGTGTTGATGCTGTTGATGTGAATGAGGAGATGCGCCGCTACGTCGTCACCGGGCAGCTGTTTTTCGTCAGCAAAATCTATTTTCTTCAGGGATTTGACGTTCATGATCATCCCAGTCAAATCACGATTGATCTTTCAGCAGCTCATATCTGGGATCAAAGCGGTGTCAGCGCACTCAACCAGGTCATCCGCAAGCTTCAGCAAGGTGGGTCAAAGGTCGAAGTTCAAGGATTAAACGAAGAAAGTCTCAATCTTTTCGAGCGAATCGGTTCTCAGCCTGAAGGGGGCCATGGCTGAAGGGGGTAATTGACAAGGCTGCGATCCAAACAGATGAATCAACAGGTTCACTGGCCGCTGTAAAGAAGCCCCAAGCAGGATGTGAAGTCATTGCGCATTCCTTGCAATCGCTGTTCGATCTGCTGATCGCTGGAATGCTCCTGGAGATAGCGCTCGGTCACGTCATTCCCGATGCTCATCACGAGGCAAAGAGTCTGGAGATCGTCGGTATCAACGGCACGCTGCTTGGCTCCCTCAAGCATCACGTTGAGCAAGGCCATCTTGTTGTTGTATGCCTGTCGGTCACCGAGCTGCCAGCTCAAAGCAGGAGAACCAACCACGGACAGTACAAACGCCATGGCAAAAAAGGATCCCGGTCGGAACCGAGACATCTTTCGGCTCTTGATCAACATGCTGGAGACAGTAGAGATTCCCTCCAAGGTCAGCAGACATCCTTATCAAAACTCTCGAAGTTCTGACAAAATTGCCCTTCAAGGATCACTCTTATGACGAAGCGTCGCTCACTGATCTCCCTTCTCTCCGCATGCCTGGCAATTTCAGCCTGCGCAACCCTTGGAGATGGCGATGCATCAAGGGTGGATTTGATTCGCAAAAGGGGAGAACTGCGATGCGGCGTCAGCGGAAAGATCCCAGGTTTCAGCTTCCTCCAGAGAGATGGCAGCTATGCGGGCCTTGATGTGGATCTATGCAAGGCCTTCGCGGCAGCGATCATCGATGACCCCAGCAAGGTGCAATACAGACCGCTCACAGCGCCGGAACGATTCACAGCACTGAAAACTGGAGAGATCGATCTTCTTTCACGCAACACAACGTTCAACCTCAGTCGAGATGCTGCAGGTGGAAATGGCGTGAGTTTCGCGCCAGTCGTTTTCCACGATGGGCAGGGGTTATTGGTGCAACGAAACAGCGGAATCCGCAGTCTTAAAGATCTCAAAGGTCAGTCGATCTGTGTTGGCTCAGGTACCACGACCGAACAGAATCTGAATGATGCGTTTCAGTCACTCGGGCTGCCATATAAGCCGATCAAATATCAGGATCTCAACCAAGTGGTTGCTGGTTATCTCCAGGGACGTTGCCAAGCAATGACATCAGACCGTTCGCAACTGGCATCAGCACGCTCAGGGTTTGAGCGACCTGAGCAGCACGTCATTCTTGGCGATATTCTCAGCAAGGAACCTCTGGCTCCCCTGTCTTCAGGTGGTGATCAACAACTCTCAGACGCCATGCGCTGGGTGGTTTATGCAGTGATCACAGCAGAGGAGATGGGAATCACCCAGGCCAATGTCGACAACAAGCTTCAAGAGGCGCAGAACAATCCTGATCTGACGAAGTTGCGACGATTTCTCGGTGTTGAGGGTGATCTAGGCGACAAGCTGGGCCTCAGCAATGATTTCGTGGTGAACGTGATCAGGGCCACCGGCAACTACGGAGAGATCTACAACCGACACCTGGGACCAGACAGCGCCGTTCCGATCCCACGCGGACTCAATCAGTTGCATCGCGATGGAGGTGTCATCACCGCGCCACCATTCCAATGAAACCGTTCCCATGAAACGGAAACGCTTCCCATGGCTTGAGATCGTCCTGTTGATCGTGGTTCTCACGCTTGTGGGAATTCTGGTCAACAACCTGGCGGTGAATCTGATCCGCACAGGCTTAGGGCTGAGTTTCGAATGGCTCTGGCAGCCTGCAGGATTCGCACTCAGCGAACACGCACTTCCCTATCAACCAGGAGACAGCACAGCCTGGGCTTTGCTGGTGAGCTGGCTCAACAGCCTCCGGGTGATCGCATGCAGCATCGTGCTGGCCACGGTGCTGGGTGTTGGGGCCGGAGCTGCAAGACGAAGTCTCAATCCCCTGCTCCGGCAGCTGGCGGCCTTGTACGTGGGCTTGATCCGCCAAATCCCATTGCTGCTGCAGCTGCTCTTCTGGTATTTCGTGGCTTTTCTTGGCCTGCCATCCGAACCGATGGCTCCCGTTGGAGCGCTGATCAGCCTCTCCAATCAGGGCGTCGCCATCCTCGGTCTGAACCTGAGCGTGGAGTTTTCTGCGGTTTTGGTGGGCTTAAGCGTCTTCACTGGTGCGGCGATCGCGGAGGTGGTTCGCGGCGGGCTCGACTCCGTCCCTAAAGGACAGTGGGAAGCATTCCGCAGCCTGGGAATCAGCGAACTCCTGGGCCTGAAAAAGGTTGTGTTGCCACAGGCTTTGCCGGCCATTCTTCCGGCCCTGAGCAGTCAGTATTTAAATCTGGCCAAAAACAGCACGCTGGCAATCGCCGTTGGCTTTGCAGATCTCTACGCCGTGAGTGATACAGCGATCACTCAGACCGGTAGAGCCATCGAAGGATTCCTGATCCTTTTGCTGAGCTTTCTTGCACTGAATCTTCTGATCAATGGAGGCATGCAGGTGCTGAATCGAATCGTGGTTCGTCCTGCACAGCGCACCTAGCATCAATTGATCAGTCCTTAGCCCATGAATTCCCGTCGTATCGCTGCAGTGCTGCTGGTCATCGCTGCAATCGCTGCGATCCTGCTTCCCTTTGTTTCCGCAACTCTTCTCACCATTGGAATTGGTGGAATCGCATTTGCCGCAGGCATCGGTCAGTTTCTACGACTCGGCGAGGAGAGCAACAGTCAGGGAAAACTGTTCCGCGTTCTCTCAGCACTGCTGTACATCGGTGGCTCAATCTTCATCCTGATTGATCCCATCGACAGTGAAGTCAGCCTCACCTTGTTTGCAGGAATCCTGCTGTTGGTCGAAGGTGTCATGGAGCTTGCCTCAGGAGCCAGTGCATCAGGTCCAGCCGGTGGTTTGAGCCTTGTTGATGGCATACTCACCTCCTTAATTGGCGTTCTGCTGGTGTTGGAATGGCCGTCCGACAGCCTCTGGGCACTGGGAACTCTGTTCGGAGTCGCCTTGTTCACTTCAGCTCTCAAGCTGTTCAGCTCACCAGCGGAGCAGCCCGGGAATTGATGACCGGGTCACGGACTGCCTATCGGAAACGACTCCACCAGGCCAAACGTCATCCACTGCAGACACTGCTCAGCGTTGTGATCCTGGCCCTGATCGCTTGGGTCGTCTGGTCCACAGCGAGCTGGCTGGTTTTTGGTGCTAACTGGTCTGTGGTCTCGGAAAATCTGCCGCTTTTCGCCGTTGGGGCCTATCCGGAGAACGAGCGCTGGAGACCTTGTCTTTGGCTTGGATTGTTATGCCTGATGACGGCAGCAACTTTGTTGCAGCCTCTCGTGTCCGCACGCTGGCGACTCAGTGGATTAGCTCTGTCATGGTGCTGGCTCGCCATGCTCCCGTTGGGCCTGCTGCTGCTCGCAGGCGGAGCTGGATTGCCGACCGTGAGCTCCAGAGATTGGGGTGGTTTGACGCTCACGGTCCTGCTCACCGGCTTCAGCGGTCTTCTGGCTTTGCCACTGGGGGTCCTGCTGGCCCTTGGGCGCAAAAGCAAGCTGACACTGCCACGCCATCTCTGTCGCTTTTACATCGATGGAATGCGAGCCGTACCGTTAATCGCCGTGCTGTTTTTCGGACAGCTGCTTCTTCCTCTGTTTCTGCCTGTCGACATCGAAATCAATCGTGTGCTCAGAGCCGTCGTGGCCTTCGCTCTGTTTGCGGCCGCCTATGTCGCCGAGGATGTCCGCGGAGGTTTACAAGCCATTCCAGGTACTCAGCTCGAAGCAGCGGCTGCTCTGGGGCTGGGTCCATGGCAGATCCAACAGCTCGTGGTTTTGCCTCAAGCTCTGCGCGTGGCTGTGCCGGCACTCACGAATCAAGCCGTTGGCCTGCTCCAGAACACCAGCTTGATGGCCATCCTTGGCCTGGTGGAACTGCTCGGGATCAGCCGCAGCCTGCTGGCCAACCCTGCCTATATCGGCCGACACCTCGAGACCTACATCTGGCTTGCAGGGCTGTACTGGCTGGTGTGCACCGCCATGGCCCTCATGGCTCGCCAGCTTGAACGTCAGGGCCCCTCTGCCTCCACTTCAGCCATTCCTTCATGACCATTGCCGTCAGAGCCGAATCCATCACCAAGACCTTCAACGGTTCACAGAAAGCGCTCGATCAGGTGAACCTCAGCGTCAACCACGGCGAAGTGCTGGTGGTCATGGGACCCTCCGGTTCCGGCAAGAGCACGCTGATTCGCACATTCAACGGGCTTGAGGCCATCGATGCCGGGCAACTGGAGATCGTCGGCATCCCTCTGGATACCGATCAGGATGAACGGCAGATCCGACGGATTCGCCGTCGTGTCGGGATGGTGTTCCAACAATTCAACCTGTTCCCGCATCTATCGATCCTCGACAACATCACGCTGGCACCGATCCGTGTGAGGAAGATCAGCAAAGCCAATGCAGAAGAACGGGCTCGCGGCCTTTTGGCACAAATGGGGATTGCCGACCAGGCCATGAAATATCCCTCTGAATTGAGCGGAGGTCAGCAACAACGGGTGGCCATCGCCAGAGCACTGGCCATGGATCCCGAGCTGATGTTGTTTGACGAGCCCACCAGTGCCCTCGATCCAGAACGGGTTAAGGAAGTGCTGGATGCCATGCGCAGACTTGCTGCCGATGGCATGACGATGATTGTTGTGACCCATGAGCTCGGATTCGCGCGTGAAGTCGCCGACCGGGTCTTGTTCATGGATGCAGGTCGGGTCGTGGAACTGACGGACTCATCCACATTCTTCACCCAGGCAAAGGAGGAACGCAGCCGACGTTTTCTCAATCAAATGGCGCACTGATCAGGATCTGGTCCGCAGGAACCTGTTGTTTTGCCAAGGACTTGGCCATGGTGAGGATGTGTTGGAGAGATCGCACATCAATGCTGATCGTGGAGAGCAGAACGAAGGATGCAGCCAGACTTGATCTGGAGCTCTGCAGGCCAGGCACCCGAACGATCCAGTTATCGGCTCACCCACACCCGTAACCCGTTATGGACCAACGCGAACGGGTTCAGCAGCTGTGCGAAGACCACGCCGAAGATCTCCGCGACCTTGCCATCGAAGTGGGGGCTCATCATCAGTGGGATCTAACCCTGCCCGTCGC
>Ga0115013_10001341_pt1 | contig 14391 bp, 18 predicted proteins | sample SouAtlMetagenome_2_FD_88686 | JGI IMG/M metagenome (GOLD analysis project Ga0115013, IMG submission 88686) | Marine eukaryotic phytoplankton communities from Atlantic Ocean - South Atlantic ANT15 Metagenome | ecosystem: Environmental > Aquatic > Marine > Oceanic | place: South Atlantic Ocean...
ATCGTATCGGTCATCATAGTGGCGATCCCGCTGCCGATCAGGGTCACGTGGGGGTGAACGTCCCGGTCCAGTCCGTAAGCCGGACCGGGAGTCGCTGTAGTCCCTACCACGACGGCCGAACGCGTGAGGCAACTGCATGGTTCGGAGTCGTGTCGGGGTGGGGAGGCAAGTCGGAGGCAAGGCGCGCGACGGTCTCCGTGGCCGCTAGCGTGCAGCGTCTCTTCCACTCTTAGGTGGGTGCGTGGGGTTGAGTGCTCCTGTAAGCCTGCGTTCTTACTTATACTTTTACAACTTGTACGCTTATTTACTTACCACTGCTGTGGACCGGCGTTCCGACTCCATCCGCTCCGGCGGACCGACGAGATCCTCTGCCGATTTTTCGGTGCCCCGGCAACGCTTCCATGCTGCGCCGGGTCTTCCCTGATCACCTGATCACCTGATCAGTACAAGGAAGAGAGTACAAGGTAAGTCTACTCCAGGTCTACTCACTTGCTTACTATACTCGCGCCACATGGCTTCCCCGACGAGACGCAGGGACAGATTGAGAGAACTCGACGCGCTACTCCAGCCCTTCATTTTGCGTCCCGCTCCATCCAGACCTCCAGTGAGCAGTGTAACTGAGCAGCCCGGCACGTCCAACGACGGGCGGCCACCGCAACGGCTCGTTGGCCTCTTTCGCGCCCGGCGCGGTGGCCCCGCCCGGCGTTTTGGCGAGTCGGCTCGAAGCAAACGCATGCGCCCGCGCCACACGCGGCTGCTGAGCGGCGCAGAGAACCGCCTGTAACACCGCCAGCTCCCACGTTGCGCCGAACATCGAGCTGCGCTCTTCGATCTTCGAACGGGCTCTCTGCCGGCGCCCATCGCGGCTGCTCAGTTGCTCAGTGCTCACGCCGTCACGCACGAGCAGCGACACGGAGCAGGATTGGCGGCGTCAGCTGGCAACGGATTCGCAAGCGGCTCGCGCGAGCCAGGTCAGCATTCACCACCCACTGCCTGTGCTGGCTCCACCGCCTTTGCCGCTGCCTTCGCCACCGTCTTCGCCACCGCCCTTGCCGCCTCCACCGCCCTTGCCGCCTCCACCGCCCTTGCCGCCCTTGCCGGCTCCACCGCCCTTGCCGCCCTTGCCGGCTCCACCGCCCTTGCCGCCCTTGCCGGCTCCACCGCCTTTGCCGCCCTTGCCGGCTCCACCGCCTTTGCCGCCCTTGCCGGCTCCAGCCGCAAGCCTCGACCTGTGCGTCTTCCCGTTGCAATGCTCCTTCAGCTGCGCCGCGCTCGTGAAGGCGAGGCCGCAAGTGGCGCAAAAACGGCCCTCGCACGCCGCTTCCTTGAAGCGTGCCGCATCACGATGCTTCCGCCCTCGTAGGTGCTCTCGCATGAGTGCCTGCGAGGTGACACTGACGCCACAAAGCTCGCAGTGGAGACTTGCGCCGGCAACTTCCTCCGCGGGCGCGGGAGGGGCAGTGCCCTCGCGTGGCCGTTTTGCAGCAGGTGCGGCAGCGACTGCCTTCCCATCCTTTCGGGCTGAAGCTCTCTGCAAGGCAGCGCTGTCGATCTCTGCCTCACTTCCGGAACTATCAGCATCACTTCCTGCGAGTTGACGCTCGAGCTGCACGATCCGGCTGTCGATTTCACTCAGCGAGCGCTGGGTAACATTGGACACGCTCGGAACACGAACCGCAGGCTGCGTCAAAGCGCCATCCCCAAGCCGCATCCCAGCTCGTGGTTGCCGCAGAGGTGGTAGCGGTCCACCGAGTCGGCGGTGAAGCGAGCCGGCGCTGCGTCTGCCGGCGCCGCTGGCACTGCACCGGCTGCCGGCAATCAGACGACGCAGGATGGAGTGTGGCGGCCACCAGACTTGAAAGGCTTTGGAAGCATTTCGACGCCTTCGCCCCGTTGCTAGCGCGGGCGGTGCGCCCATCGCGCGCCGTCCTCGGACGGACTCCGTCACACGCGCTGTAGTGGCGCGGCCACGTTAAGTTGTGTAAGTTGTGCCAGCGTCTTCATCGTTTCGCCGACTTTGGATCACGTCCACTGGACGCCCGCCCCCCCGCGCGGGCCTGTGAGCGGCGCGCGGCGGCCGCGAGCCGGCAGGTAGCCCTGGCCGCGGCTAAATTCGCGAGGCTACGGATTTTAGACGAGCTCTCCGCGTAGGTCTTGCGGTGTCGTCCGGGAAGTGCCCCCCCGCGCGAGATGAGACTGGTGTGCTGCCGATCGGCTGGCTGGCACGCGATGCGCGCCCTCCTCCTCGCGTCGCTCTGCGCATCAGCGGCGTGCTTGCGCACCGTGACTCTTCCGGCTGGCCTGCGCCGCGCTGGCTTGTCAACGCGGACGGGCGTGCGGCTCTGTGAGGCAGACGACGATGCCGCAAGGCCGGCTGCTGCAAAGAGTGCGCAGGAAATCCGGTTGCAGGCGGAGAGACTTGCACTGCAGGCAGAGAAGGCCGCGCTCGAGGCCGAACAATTGACCCTGCAGGCGGAGCAGCTCAAATTAGCCACAGCGCAGCGGCGGAGGGAAACGGACGCGAGTGGTGCGACCACACCTGAGCCGGCGCGGGCCACGGAGTCGTCAGCGAAGCCGCTTGACCGTGACCCGTGGGCCCAGCGGACGGATTCTGCGCCCGAGTCGGTGTCGCCCGCGCCCATCGAAGCTTCGGTAGGAGGCGTCTTCAACCTCTCGCTGGCTGGCCCCAACGGCTCGGCACCGCTCAAAGGGCAGCTGCAGCAGGCACTCGAGATCCGCGGGCTCAGGGAGCCGAGCGAGCTGCAGCTCACGGCTACGCAGACGGCGCTGATTAAGAGCGAGGTCTTCGACATGGAAACATTTTACACGATGAAGGCGCCAACCTCAACTAGAATCCGACTCTTCTTAGCCCGTGGGCCACCGGGCTCAGCGCACCCGCGAGGCCCTTCACCCACCCTGCCTCACCACACCTGCTCACACATTCAGGTCGAGGACTCCCCAGTGGGCACCATCTTCCGAGGTAATCTGCGTGCCGACGCGGGTGCGCCGTCGCACCGAACAGCGAAGCGCTCACCCCTGCCGTCCCGTCACACCAGCGCTGAAACCGCCATTGACCGCCGGCGTTCTTCCCGATGCACCTGCCCGCCATCGCGCGCTCGCCGCGAAGCTCGATCGGATGCCCGCTACCCTCCCCCGCAGATGTGGTCTTCTCGAGGGTGCAGGAGAAGCTCGCCAACGCATCGAGGAGCCCACAGGCCGAGGGCCTCGCAGGGGTGCAGCTGCTGCTCATCGAGGACCCGTTGCCCCTCACTTTGGCGCAGCTCGAGGGTACGCTGCACGATTCGAACCGTGCGTGCTCGTGCCAGCCCTGCCTTGTGCCTGGTTTCCCCCCTCGGGCTCGTTGGCCGTGGGCGTCGGTCCAAGGCTGTGTGCCGGCATAGCTGTCACTGCGACCCTGTGCGCCGCAGCGGGCGACGAGAAGTGGCCGGTGTTTCTGGCGCTCGGCCCGAAGGCGGCAAAGATGCGGCAGTCGGCCGGGGACTTGGTTCTGGCCCTCTTCTCTCTCTTGGCGTCCTCGTTCACCGTCCTTGGCTACGCCCTCTCCTCCTTCAGTACGCCACTCCGCCACTACCTTCGGCATCCCGTCGAACCCCACACAAGCTGCAGTGACACAGCACCCGGCCATTCGCATCTCCTCCCACACCCAGTGGCCCCCCACACCCAGTGGCACCAGATTGCCGCCCCGCCCCCCAGCCTCCACCCGCCGTCCCCACCCGCCCACCCGCCCTGCAACAGTTCTTACCGACGACGGCAAGCTGATCGAGCAGCTGCAGAATGGTGACACCGAGCCGCTCATGTTGGCGCTCCCCATTGCTCTAGGGGTGGGCGGCCTGCAGTTGCTCCACGAGGTGGGGCATCTGCTCGCCGCGCTGCGCTCCAACGTCAAGATTGGCTTTCCCGTCGCGGTGCCGTCGTTGCAGGCGCATAGATTCAGCCACAGCCGCAGCAGCCAGCCTTTATTCAGCACCAGCGCTGCAGCTCCAGTCATAGAACCCCAACCCAACGCCGCCCGACGAGCTGATACCCTCCTGACTGGCTCTCATCGCAGCTCGGTCTTTACGGCTGCGTCACCCGGCTGCTCAGCTTCCCGCCCTCCCGCAGTGCGCTCTTCGACGTCGCCGCCGCCGGGCCTGTGGTGGCAGGTGCCCCCCTCCCCAAATGCCGCGACGCGCTTGCTTGCGCCAGTCCTCGCCCGTGCTGAGCTCGCCGCTCGCGCCCGCCCGCGCGAGCGCCCTGCCGCCCGGCTGACCGGCCGCCCGCCCCTGGCCACCGCCTGCCGCCGCCGCCTCTTGGCAGGCGTCGCGTCTCTTGCTGTGTACCTCGTCGGTCTAGTCTTATCCTTCGACTTGCCGCCTCTGCCTGCCGAGCCTGGCGCTCTGTACCCCGTGTTGCCTACCGCCTTGCTGCAGTCGTCGCTGCTGCTCGGCACCATGGCGGAGGCCATCCTCCCCGATTTGTCCAGCTCACAAATCGTGCAGTTGCACCCGCTGGCGGTCGTCGGCTTGCTGGCTAGTCAGACGTGTCAGTATACCCAGCGCGAGTTCCCCAGCGCGACGTGGCTTGTCGATGGCACATACACACATGCATATGCCTATCAAGGCCCGGTGCCGTATCCCATGCCCAACACGCCCTGTGCACCAACCAGGCTTCACGGGCGCGTTGCTCAACGCTCTTCAGTTGCTGCCTGTAGGGCGGCTCGACGGCGGCCGCCTCGCGACCGCGGCGCTGGGACAGGGCAGCCACGTACTGGTCTCAATCGTGCCAGGTGTCGTCGTGACAGCGGCCACCGCACCGCGCAAGGTTGCCGTCTGCATGCGCCTCCGCCACACCGCCGCCAGCAGCCCCGGGGGCCTGAGCGAGCGTCGCCACGGGCCCTATCCAACCCAGCCGGAAAGCTAACGATTCCCTCGTGCCGATGCAGGCGCAGCGGGGATTGTCTCGGGTGTCGGCTTGTTGTTGCTGGGGCTCCAGGCGTGTGCCGCCCCTCGCCCCGCCCCGCCCCATCGCCACGCCCCAAACTCCCCGATGCACGACTCTCTGCGGCAGTCGATCTTTTCGGGCGACAACCCGATTTTGCTCTACTTTGGCCTGCTGGTCATTTTCTTCCAGCGCGCACCGGATTTGCCCACGGCGAACGAGTACACGGGGTTGGATCTGACGCGACAGATCGCCGCCGCCTCTGCGTTCCTCTTCATGCTCCTCACGTTGTTGCCGTGCCCGGTCGAGCTCGTGTACCCTGCTGTACCGCTGTGAGCATCGAGTGGCACGCACGGACAGGGCCAATACCAATAGCTCTCCTCTGCGCGTGGGGTGGAGGGCGCACATGCACATATGCACACTCACACGTCTCGCCGTGCTGTTCACTTGCTGTCCGGCGACTTCTGGGCGCACTCTCCGAGAGTATCTCTGGGCCCAGGGGCGCGCGTCAACTAGGGTCTAGGCTAAAATAGTAGCCGTAAAGCACGCCAAGCACGGGTGTGCGTTTTGCGTCGTTTAAACAGGCATGCTAAACCTGTAACATGTGCAGTGACATGCAGGATTGCAGGTGTACATCGGTACAAGTAGTCTTAAACTTACTCACTTACTTACACAGGTGATAAACAAAATAAAATAGATGCGAGCCCTCAGATGAGGCTGCCGTGCAGCGCATCAACGACAATTTCGCGCCGGCCGTGTGTTCCACAGCTTACACCCCTTGCTGCGTCGCCCTGCTGTGGCCACAGGAGACACGACGCGCGTTCTTGGAAGGGGCCGCGGCGCGCGCGGCCCCTCGGAGCCCAGATGTCGTCTGGAGTCAAGAAGTCGAAGAAGAGTGCCGCTGCCGCGCAGGCGCAGCTAATTTCGAGCCCTAGCGCGTCATGAAAGTGTGACATCAGCACCACATTACGGACTTTCGTTTATTTGCTGGCAGGTGAGCACTGAGCTCACGGAGCCAACGACCGAGAGCGTGCAGCTATCAAAGACCCTCGCCGAGATGCAGAGCTTAGACGAGCATGACACCGCGGAGGTGAGCATCCCGTGGCGCAGCGGCTCTACTGCCACACCCACACCGCCCTGCTTTTTGCAACTCAGGGGTGTTGTCAGCTTGCGGATACGGCTTTCAAGCAGTCGCACTTCGATGTGGCGTTCGCGCTCGTTCGGGCAGGCGAGTCTCCTGCGTGCCGATAGTCTCGTGATAGTCGTGCCCACGCCGGCGTGGTGCGATATGCAGGAGTGCACAAGCACGGCATGAGCAATGATAAGCTCTGCAAACGCTACTTGTTCAACCTCGAAATGATCGTGAAGGACAAGGCGGCAGCAAATAAGAAGGTCGAGGGACCCCCACGCATGCTGTACCTGCGAGAGCTATACGCGAGTATCCACCAGATCTTCAAGGAGCAAGTTCTAGCTGTGGTGCGATCCTCGCTATAGAAGACAGCCGCTGCCCCCCACTGCCGCACCGCCCACCCACCCACCCGCCAACACCGCCGACGCGCGTGCGCTCCTGCCCACCCACTTGCTGCCGGGTGCTACGCGCGCCCACGGGAGACGTACGATCGCACACTCTCTCTTGCTGCCACCCCGTTCCGCTCTACTTATTAGTCTACCCCCACCGCACATGCACAGAGCACACACTGCGAGGGCACCACACGAAGTGCACGGACACTGCCCCCAGAATCCTCACGCACATACCCGTGCGCACCAACGCTTCCCCGTCCAGCGCCGGCCTAGCCATACTTGCCGGCTCGCCCAGGCGGGACCTGAAGCGATGCTGGCTGGCGACAAATGCGTGCTGATGAAGGAGCGCGGCGTGATGGTGGTCGGCCTGTCGCTCCAGGAGTGGCGCGTGCTTCTCGAGAAGAACACCGGCTCAGATAAGATGCAGATGATATCTGGTGTCGAGGAGGCTGTGATGCGAGGGCTGAGCCAGAGCGAAGGGACGGCGGACTCGCAGACGGATCTCAAGGCCAGCTGGAATAGCTGGGCATTGAAGCTGTGCGAGGTGGAGGGCGGCAGCCCTCACTTGCGAAGCAAGTGCCTGCTGCAGCGCACGGTGCTCTTGCTGCAGCAGCAGATGCACCACAAGGCCCTTGAGTCCGCGACGGAGGTGCTCAAGCTCTACCCTGACAGCAAGCACGCCTCTGCCTTGCTCGCCACCTCGCAGCACAAGGCAGGCAAGAAGAAGGAATCGGCAGCGACCGTCTCCGAACTCGTTGTCGCCTTCCAGCGCGCCGAGGACACCAACATGCTCAGTGACGAGCTCGGGTGCGCACCTGCACTTTGTAACCGTGCGCGGCGCGGGCAACCCGTGCGCTCGGGCCCCGGTGGATATCTATCACCCCTCGCCTCGCACGCACTGGCAGGCACCCACTCGAGCTCACGGTCGCGCTGCTCGTGGAGATGCATCGGACTAAGGATGCGCTGAAGTTGCTTGCTTGCTTGCTGAGCCGGGTGCACGGCGCTCGCCAGCAGCACCTGTTCTTCGGCCTGGCTCGCCTCTACGCCAAGCACGGCCTCAACAAGGACGCGCTCGTTAGCAAGCTGCCATCCCTGTGCAGCATGCCCCCGGACCGGCGCACTTGGGAACTGCTGAAATCGATGGCCGAGGTAATTCTACCCATCCGCCCCTCCCGGCTTGCGTGCCCCTCGTCGCTCGCATGTGCATGTGACCAACGCGCAACGTTTGTTTTTCGCCGCAGTGCACGCCTGCTGCTGTCGAGCAACAGTTACAGAAGTACATCGACGAGGCCGGCCCGGGCCACTTCACGCATGTGCCCCAGATCACCGAGGTCATGTGCAAACTGCCTTTTGGAGCGCACGGCAGTGCCGCAGGCAAAGCGCTGCAGCTTCTCAAGCAGTGTGCCGCTCAGGTTTGCCCACGCCCGTCTTCCATGGAGTTGACTGCACCTCTGCGCGCGTTTCCCTTGCGTGTACTCACAGCTCGCCCGTCACTTGCGCCGCAGGTGACCCCTGACAAACCGGACGATCTTCGCATCATCGTCGACGACCTCCGCGCTTTCATGTCGTCCAACATTCCCGCGTCCGTGTCTGAAATGTTCCCTCGGACTATCGAGACGTTACTGAACGACTACGTCAAGGCCCTTGGCCCGCAGCATGCAGTGGTACGCCGCCACACCCCTCGCACACGCGATCGCTTGGGAAGCACCGTATACCTGCACCTGTAGCTTGACCAGCGTCGATTCTGCGTTGCCAGGAATCCTGGGAGATGCCTGCAGAGCTGATGAAGCGCTCCTTCAATGGTTCGCCGCCGGCCGCACTCAGCGAGCAGATCCAGTGCGCTTGCCTTCGCGTTCCGGTCGAAAAGGAACAGTTCTTATGGTCGGTCTTCCGGAACCTGCCACCCGACTCGGGGGTGCAGTTGGTCCGCGCGTGGTTGCTGCAGCACGACCTCGAGGAGATCTCCCGTATGGAACGTGCCGTGACACACGTGCACACTGCCAAGGGCGAGCACGCAGCGGCACTGGACATCATGCGGTGGGCCGAGGTCAAAGAGCTGAGCGTGCAGCGCATCGACGTAGAGCGATGGAAGAGTCTCTACTTCCGTGTGCTGCGCAACACAGCTGAGGAGCGCGCCACGTCTATGAAGCGCAGCGGGTCGTTTGGCGTCGCGGCCCTTGACATGAGCACGCCTATGCTCGAAGCGGCAGACTTCTCCATGCAACTCGCCGAGTACCGTTACTACCGCACGCAGCTCACGGGTCTCGATGTCCCGTTGCGCAACATCACGCAAAGCGAGGCCCTGATATTACGGCAGTTTTTGGGCGAGCGACCCCATGCCATCGAGGGTCTCGCGCAAGGCGATGAGCTCGACCCCGCGAGGCTGCACGCCCGCTTGCAGGCTGCACGTCGGCCCATGGACGTGGACACCGCCTGGGCCGGAACTGCCACTCACCACGCTGCCTCGCTTTCGATGGGAACAGATGCTTATGGATTCCAAGTGCGTGATTTCGAACGCCACATCGGCACAGTAGCCTTGAACCAAAGCTGATTCGGCTGCTGCGTGCTCAGGTCCTTCCCGAGGAGGGGCTCCCTCCTTCAGCGGCGTCCATTGAGGCGAGCGAGCTGCGCCCTCTCATGGAGTCAACAAGGCAAGCGAGCGCGACCAACGACGAGGTGGGCAACTTGGTCTCGGAGCTGCGTGCGACAGGTCGCCTTCCAGGCATGCGAATGGATGCTGGGGACGCGGATGCCGGTGCCTTGGCAACGGACGATGGCTTCTCTCACCCGGCCGTCGTCGCTCCTGACCGCCCGTGGTTAGCGCAACCTGACAGTCGGGCTACCCTACAAGAGCGGGCAGCAGAACGGCAGGCCTTGCTCACGGCCAATGCTCTTGGGGGCGAGCAGCTCACGCTGACGGCCGATGCGGCTCGTGAGGAGAGCTTGTGCACCCGCAGCCAGCTTGATCTGGCGTTTCGCACGCTGGAGGAGCTGCAACTCCAGGCGCAGGTTCCTGTTACCCTGCAGGATGATGAATGGCAGAACTTCGTATCCACTCTGTTTCTATCTGAAGGGTGGCGGCACCTTTGCTCTCGCTACGGACAGCAGCACGACAGCCAACTCAAGAAGCAGTTGATCGTGAGCGATTTGCAACGGCTCCAAGCACGAATGAACGCACGCGGCAGAGCCGCCCTCGACGGCGGCTTGGCCGATGGCGCTGGCGACCCGGAGCATTCGCTGCAGTGGCTGTCCGAGCTCCTCACCGAGCGCGTGCAAACGCTGAGCGATGCTGACCTACAGAGCACTCCGGCGAAGCAGCTTGCCGACCAGCTCGCGTTTGAGATAGGCCAGTCTACACTCTGGATGCACAGTTTCGCCCTCGTATTGCTCCCTCGCGAGTGCGAGAGCTACTTTGCGGCTCCGGCTGCCGCCCAGGCGCCATTTAAGCTGGCGTTCATGCTCGCTGCCGATCGTCTGGTGCCCCAGCGCGGCAATACGGCTGCAAACGCATCCGAGGGGGGTGCCGGCGACCGTCTTGCGCTGTCCGACAGTCCGCAGGAGAAATGGCAGAGCGAGGCGTGCCGCAAGCTGCTTCACGCCGATCCGCGAGCGGCGCTTGCCATGGCACAGCAGATCCTGGAAGATGTGGGCGGCACCGAGGAGGAAGATCGCCTCAGCTGGCTCCACCTGGTGTGCGGCGACGCATACTTCGGCCTCGAGCAGTACGCGCAAGCCGTGTCCCACTTCCAGCGCTACTCGGGTGGTGTGACATCGCACTTGCCGCTCGACGCCTTCCTCGAGTATGTTTGCGCGATGCTTCACGAGGGTTACCCAGCTGCGCAAGTGCTGCAGGTGACGGAGGAGGGCTGCCCGTTCAACCTGAACACCCAGGATTGGCTGCTTCTCGTCAAGGTGCTCGCAGAAATGATTGATGTCGATGATGCGATGGAGCAGGCACAAGATGAAGAGAACCGGCACATGGTCAACAAGCTGCTTATGCTGCTGGGCAACAATGTGACCAACAAGCGTGAACGCGACGCGCGCATGCAGCGTTGTCTACAAGAGGGCTCGGACGGAGCGGCCGATCGGGATACTGGTGGTGGGGCGCGGCGGAACGGGTCATCGCGACGTGCTCGCACGGAAGAGGGCTCCGAAATCGACATCGAAAAGTTCCAGGAGTTTTGGGCTGGGCTGCCTCCTGGGGACCGCCCTGCACTCTGCAGTGTGCCGCTGAAAGATTTGGCCAAGGCAGTCGAGCAGCTCTGCTGCAGCGTGGCTAGTTCGGAACGCGAAGCGCCGCGGGACACGGGAAACCGAAGCCATCCGCCGGCCAGCTCTGAGGCTGAGACTGGTTCTCGGGCGGACTCGCTTTTGCAGCAGCTTCACAGCTGCCTAATGGAGCCGGACCTGTCGCCGTGGACAAATGGTGGGTTCGGCCTGTCCGACGCGCTTTGCGACATTAAGAGCATGTCGGGGCAAAAGACCAACGACATCATCCAGTCTTCAGAGGTCCTGGGTGCCGAGGCCTCGGCGCCTGCCCGGGGGCTGTTTTGCATCACGGGCGACCAGGTGACGCTCAACCAGGCCATGCCCTTGGAGGGCATGCTTTTGCCCGGCAGCATCGCCATCGAGAGCCAGGGCGCTGACGATGCGCAGACGGGCAGTCAGGAGGCGGGGACGCTCGTGACCACTGAGCCGATTGGGGACGAAACCGTTGGCGGTGGCGACGTGGCGCTCCTCAAAAGGCTACTTGCGATCGAGGCGTCTTTCGAGCTGGACAGGGCGGGCAAGGACCAGCCTAAGATGGACCTGGGGACACAGATCACATTTCCGCAGATAGTCACCGTCGTGCGCACAGCGAGCACGCTTGAATCCGTCGGCGACCGGCTGCCGCACGCCAAGCTTGCGCTTGGAGAGCTTTGCCGACGGCTACTGCGCAAAGAGCCGCTGCGTGCGGTGATGACTGCGCAGCGCGCTTTGTTGGCGCATTTGGCGCGGCTCATGCTCCGCGGCGTGCGCACGGCGTTTGGCGAGGAGCAGCAGAGGCTAAAGAGGCAGGAAGCGGAGCGCGCGGAGCAGGAGCTGCTCGAGGCGCTCGAGGCGGAGGACGAGAGCAAGCTGAGGGACGAGATTAAGAAGCGTGGCAAGAAGAAGAAGGGGAAGCGGCCAGGTCTTGCAGATGGCGCCACTTCTGAACTTGGTGCAGACGCAACGGGAGAGGATTCAACATCGATTCCTGGTGCCTATGTTGGCTGGGACGATGCCGCCGCGCTTGCCTCAGAAGGTCTAGTCGCAGCGGAGCGGAGCCATGCGGCTGCCGTGCTCTCGCCACCGGAGGCGTTGTCTGCAGATGATTTCCCGGCAGACGAGCCCCTCGTCCCAGCTTCTACTGCTGGTGGCTACTGGCAAGAGACAGGAGTTGAGGACAGCGCTGCGCGTGATGCCCGCGAAGCTGCCGACGTCTTGAGAGTGGTCGAGGCCGCTGAGGCCGCCGAGGCTGCGGCAGCCGCAGATGCTGCCGACAACGCCACGAAGGCGGCTGAGCTGGTGCAGACCTGGGAGGAGGTCCCTAACCGTCGTCGCCACAAGAAAGACAAGCTAACTGAGGCCACCGATGGTGACACAGGCGACGCAGCTTGCCAGAGTGGCCCTGCAGATGCGGAGGCAGCGATGGACGATGCTGAGAAGGAGGCCTCGGACGCATCGTTCGGCAAGCAGGATGACCAATCTGACGAGGACAGCGGAGTCGAGGCCGCATCAGTTGACAGCGCCACGGATGAATCCGCCTTTGCAGACGCGGCACGAGATGGCGCCTCTCGTGTGGGCGGCGCGGGTGGCAGGTCCGCCAGTGGTGGGGAGAGCCACGCGGGTGGTGCCAGCAGCGCTGCCAGCGCGCTCAGCAAGCGCAAGGGGAAGGTAGCAACTGCAGGCACCGCCGCACCCGCGGGAAGCCCAGAGGAGGTGTCAACTGCGGTGGCCGTTGCAGCAGCCCCGGGGTTGGAGAATAAAACCGGGCAGCACTCTTGCTTCGTCAACGTCGTCGTGCAGACGCTGTGGAACGTCTCCGCATTCCGCGACGCGTTTCTTGTTTGTGAGCCGCACACCGAGGCGCGTGGCGAGGATCGCTCGATCTTTCTTGCGATGAAGCAGGTGTGCAGCATGATGGAGGATGGTGCTGCAGTCACGGCCGTGCCAGACGTGTCTCAGAGCAGGCCGCAGCAGGCAACTGCGAGTGCTCTCAAAGAGGCCCTGTTCCAGCTTGATTCCAGCTTCGAACTGGGCGAGATGCATGACGCTACCGAGGCGCATGAGGCGTTGCTTGAGGCGCTGCATCGCGCACTAGCCCCCCCACCAGTGCTGGCACCACCTGAGGCACAACTCGGCGCGGGCGGCTCCTCTGGCCAGGATGGCTCGATCGCTGCCAGCCAGGACAAAGACAGCGCTGCTGCTCACGCGCCTTCGCACCCTGCCATCGACGAGTCGCCGTCTTGCTCTGCTGACTCCTTTGTGAAGCACATTTTCTCGATGTGCATGCGCATGGAGTATTGCCGGCCCAGTGACCCGAAGGAAGAGCACAGCAAGCCAGTCACTTTCGATCAATGGACGCAGTACGTGGTGGCGTCAGAACTGCGGAAGCAAGTGCGCGAGGCTGAATCTGGCGTTGTGGGGAGCCCTTTAGTCAGGGTGCTTCGAATGGCTGCCGGGAGCGAGCCTTCCTTGGGTGATGGAAAGGGCCAGCCGGCGCCTGGCGGCAACAAGCTGCAGATGCTCCGAGCACCCCGCGTATTCACCCTTGGGCTCGCAAGCGACACGGCGCACGCGTCAAAGGCCGAGATCAGCGAGTCGCTGCAAGGCATTGATGAGAGGCTGAATCTCCGAGACGTGTACGAATGTCCGGTCAAGAGTGGCAAAGAATCGGCCGCTCTCAAGGGCGGTCAGAGCGGGCGGCCCGGCCCGCCTGATCAGTATCTGTAGGGGCGCAGGCTCAGCCTCTCGGGTAAGTTACGGTAGGGCTGTACGGCTTGTAGTTGCACGTTTGCACAAGCAGGTACGAGGGGCTGGTGGGCGGAGGCGGTTGCGACCTTGTCGCGCTCACTGCGTTCTATGAGCAGCATTACGTGTGCTTCTGTTTCTCGCACACGGCGGGCCAGTGGATCCACTATGATGATGACACACGGCAGCTCATCTGGTCAAAAGTGGCAAAAGGCTTTCTCTCGTGCCAGTTGCCTGAAGCCCGCCCACGGCCAAGGCTTCTGTGCCCTTGCTGAGTCCTCGGCCGAATCAGTGCATAGCGTTCACTTACGCACACAGGCGGCTCTTAGGTAAGGATTTCGACTCCGTGAAAGAGAAGTGCATCGCGGGCCGACTGCATCCCCAGCTGTTGTTCTATGAGTCCCGCTGAACACGCGGGCCGCCACCGCGCACCGCGGCGTCTGTGGGTCCGCCGTAATCTCCCCGTAATAAAAGTACCAACACGTGTGTGAGAGACTACGAGTGAGTAGTGTTCTCTGTTTACCTCTCTCCTCGATATATACACGGGGTGTGCCCCTCGGAGCGTAACAAACTTTCGGAAACCAGGGCCACCAGGGTTCGCGGAAACCCGCGCGCAGCATTTTCATGCAATGAGCCCACTGGGAGACTTGTAGTATGTAGAGCTCATCAAGGCGCGTGCATTGACACTCTCTGATTTCTCAGAAGCCTCTCCGGCCGGATTCTACAGCCGGTCTCCTGCTGCTCACCACTGGAGCCCACGCCGCTGCGGTGTGCCACCGAACCTGACTGAGAGCTCGTCACCAAGTCGCGTACAGACCACGCCCTCAGTCAACAAATGGTCGGCGGCAACGCGGCATCAAGACGATCAGCTCTGGTGTGAAGAGCACGTCGTCAGACATGTTCCTTGACTCGACCACCATGTCGGCGCCGTGCGCCATG
>Ga0115013_10001343_pt1 | contig 14367 bp, 7 predicted proteins | sample SouAtlMetagenome_2_FD_88686 | JGI IMG/M metagenome (GOLD analysis project Ga0115013, IMG submission 88686) | Marine eukaryotic phytoplankton communities from Atlantic Ocean - South Atlantic ANT15 Metagenome | ecosystem: Environmental > Aquatic > Marine > Oceanic | place: South Atlantic Ocean...
AGATGAATCTGTATAAAATTTTGTTCTAACTCCAGTATCATGCTCGTATAAGTCTCCACCTTTAAATGTGAAGAACTTTGTACCAACACGAGTCATCCACTCTGGTGTATATGAATGAAACGAAGTCCATCCGCCTACTCCTTCATCGTATGTTATTGTTTTTTTGTCTGGCATAATTTTATCCGTCGTCTTTTATTATAGGCCAACCTAATGACCCTGTGTTGTCAAATCCTAAATCTTTTAATTCTTTTGTTACATGGTATAAATAATAATATTCCCATTTATCAAACCTGTCACTTGAACTACTTGGTTTAAATGGTGCGTTTGAGTCAGTATTATTACTATCTTCTATATCAAATGTTATTCCTAAGTAATTAGTAGTTCCTTGGAACAATGAAGATAATCCATTAGTCCCGGTATAGTTTCCTGTTCCTGTAGATACAGCAGTTAAATAATCTTTAAAATCTGTACCTCCTCCTGTTTCCTTAACATTAAATACAACTCCTCTATAAAAATTGTTATTAGAAGAATTTAATGTAGTAATCCTACTTCTTAATGATGCAACATCTGTATCATGCGTTGAGGTCCTAGATTCTGTATTAGAAAAAGTAGAGTCATGATAAGCTGAATTTGCTTCATCTTGAAAAAGTAAAAACACAACATTCGTTGCATCAGCAGGGAAATTATTATGACCATTAGTTATAAAATCATTTACATCATTGTCTGATAAAGCAGCCCATGTTCTTTCATTTGACCATGAAGTTGAAGCATCACTATCATCTTCATATACTAAAGAAACATGATTATCATAGGCAGTACTACCATTAGTAGCTGCATTTGTATTACCACTAGAAGCTGTACCGCCAGTAGCATATAAATCTTGTAAAACAGATTTTAGAGAATTATCCTTCATATCTCTTAATTCTGACAAGGTACTATTCATAGATCCAGAAGCATCAAAATAAATATATATATATGTGTTTTGTGTTATAGCCAAAGCTTCTGTTGCTACGGTACAAACTGCCTCACAAGTTCCTCCTCTACTAACTTTATAAGTAAAACTATCTGTAAGAGCAGAGCCCGCTGTATGAGTATATGTTATACTAGTTGTCGGGCTACCACTAACAATAGCTGCAGTTCCATTTGTAGGTGCGTTTTGTATTGTTAAAGTATAAGGACTTGGTATTGTATCGTTTGCCACAACATTAATAGTTGAAGACCCTCCATTAGATATACCCGTTATTGAATCGTTTACAAGAACCGGTAGTTGATCTCTATAATCATATATAATATATAAATTTTCATTTGTATTACTTCTATTAAAAGTAAACTGCAATGTGTTTTCTTCTTGAGAGTTAGTCTCAGTATTAGTTACGGAACCTGAAAAATTAGCGTTTGTTAAAACATCAGCCGTAGTCGGGTTTATTGATGCTGTAATCCAATATCCAATATCATTACATGGGTTATAATCGCCTGTATGTGTATTTAAGACACGTAGGGACGAAGCTGTTACTGTGTCGCCATTATCAGGAATGTTTGTAGATCCCATATCTCCTGTAAAAGTTTCAAACCTTGTTACTGTGCTTGCATCAAAAACATCCGTAGATTCATTGTAAATATTTACACCAGAATGTTTAAATCTGTTTATTATATTTTTATTTGCTTTATATGAATCGTTAACAACAAGTATAGTTACACTCATTGTTTGCGCAACTGGGCATTGATTATGTATAGTTACATTTGAATGGGTTGGTTGTCCTGTAGCTGGAGCTGCAGTTACTGTAATTACAGCAGTTGGGTCTGTAGCAGGATTTGCATTAAAAGTTATGTTTCCACTTCCACTCAAACCATTATTGTTAGTGGTAGATCCATTATAGTTTATAGATATATTTACATTTGCGTTTGCAACAGTATAAGCTAGTGTATGAGTTCCTGAACTACCTACATTTAATATATATGTATAGCTTGAAGAAACTCTAATTGAAAGCTCAGAATTACATGTAGTTACAGGTGTGCTTAGTGTTTTATTAGATTCTCCTGGTGTTAAAACATATTGGTTATTTTTAGGATCATATCCTCCAGGAATAAAAGAGTTTCTAGCCCCATATAAGGTGCTTTTGAAATAAGATTTCATTCCTTGTGCAGAAATAGGAGTTATTCCTTGTTGTCCCAACCTTAATACAGCTCCTCTATTAGGGTCTGCAAAATACAAACTGTTTTCATATGAAGCAAAACTTTCTGGTGCTAGACCTATACCATACTCACCTGTAAAAGGAACATCTTGTCCCAATACTTCTTCTATCTGTGTTAAACTCCCTGTTCCATCTGGTGCACTTAACATCCCTTTTCCAAATAAAACTTTAGACACTCTATCTTCTTGAAATACAATTAAATCGTCTTCTCTACTATGAACTCTTTGGATTGAGCCATATTTCATGTCCATAAACTTTGTTATTCCTCTACTAGCATTAAATTCATTTAAACTATTATATGCGTTGTTTTCATTAAATGAACCGCTATATATAATTTTATTTTTACTATCTAAACTTTGGTATCCTTCTAGTAAAGTTACATTTGGTCTGGTGTCTATATCAATGAAAGGTAAGAACCTATCATCTCTAACTGAAATACTTTCTACTGCATTACCAAAACTAAAACAATTACCAAAATTTAATTGTGTTATAGCAGGTAAAGAGTTTGTTTGATTCTGCTCTGAACCTTGATGTAATGAACTTTCTATGTTAAAAGTTTCATCAGTTTCATAATATATATCACTATTTAATTCTATTGGATCTGTTTCAAATATTGTAATACCATCTATTAATATAATATCTAATTTACATGTAAGTCTTCCTCTTTCAAAAAATGCCGTATGCTCTGAAGGCTCTACATGAAGAAGAAATCTATCTGTCCATGGAGCTCCTAATGGATGTGCTTGTTTTACAGTGTAAAAATAAAAACCATCGTCTGAGACTGGATTTGTGTCATCTTGTGCAGGTATATAAAACTTGTTGACTGTTTGACCTCCGTATTGACCAATAAATCCTGAATTAACATTTGCGGTTGTAAATGATGTTTTTGTCCATGTAGTTTCTGAGTCTGCCCAAAGCTCAAATGCACTAACAGTATTACTAGAAGTATAAGTGTTTTGAACTGTATATTTCTTTTTAAAACTAAAAGAATCATCTGCATTGTATCCGTCAAAATGAAAATCAAACTCTATTATAGAGCCTGGATTTAACACTTGATCATCATATGCATTTCCTGCTGCATTTAATACCTGCAAGAAACCTAATTCTTTATCTCCACCTGATGCATAAAAACTCATAAATGGTTGTGGGTTTTCTGTTGGTAAAATAACTTTTATAACACCAGAACTACCAACACCCGTAAACTCTGAATTGTCATACGATATAAAATTATTTGGATTCCAATCCATTTTAAAACCAGAAGGTTTAATTTTCATATATACACCCGCTCTTTCAATTACAGGATTTCCTGCTGGATCATCATTGCCCTCTATCCACCCTTCAGTAGCGTTTAAAGCATCTTGAGCGCTCTTGTTTTCAACTGCTAATACTTTACATTTTACTAAAGTGTTTAACGGACCTGTATCATCTGATTTCACAATCATCATTGTACCAGCCTCTACTTTTCCTATATTATTACCTTCTAAAGACACCCATCTATATATTCCTTCTTCATAAAATATAGTGGCAAATATATTATAATACACTTCTTTGTTTTGTTTTACAAAAAATTTGTATCTATTAGCCCAATAAGGAGGTTTGCTATTTATTGTAATCTTAGCTCTATTTTGATTTTCAGAATCAGACACAGGTACAAAAATTTCAGAGTTTCCTGACGATTGACTTTCTTTAGGTAATAATACTGAAGAATATCTACCAAAAGAGTCTAAATATACTATTCCAAACTCATAGCTTCTATTACTTTTTAATGACAATGAGCTATTTAATTTTGTCCACCTTGCTTGTACAGTATTTTGCCAGGTAAACTGATTTTCTAGCTGCGTAGTGACATTATCGGTTGAATCAGAAGGTGTAGTGTCTACTGTAAACGTAATTTTTGGTGTTTTTAACACAACTGTAGTGCTAGTGCTTGTGTGTGAAAAACTTCCATAAGAAGTTAATGTGTTGTTTAAAGGGACTGTTACTGTTGCTATAGAAGCAAAATTAGCAGACAATGTTCCCATAAATGTTGTCCAGTCGTCTGAAGCTAAAAATGAACTCAAACCGCTATAAGTTTGTGATAAAACTACTCCAGCTGTAAATGAAGCAGAGCCATTCCCGTAATCTTGGCTCAAATAACTTGCAGAAGGAGATACTAAGTCAATATTTATAATTAGCTCACTATCTACTGTAAAAACAATATTTGTAAAAGTTATTGTCAACTCAGTACTATCTCCACTTGAATTAATAGATGTGGTTAAAAAATCTCCTGCAAAAGAAGTTGAAACATGTTCAACATTATAATCTAATTTTAATGGTAACTCGTCAGTTGAGTTTTCAAGCATATCATACTGTGATGTAGTATTACCAAAAACTAATCTATCTTTTATAAAATCTTGCGTTTTTGCTGTTAAAGGAACATCATCAAACACTCTAAAAACCTCATCCTGTGGCAACGCTTTAAAAATCATTCTATTTTTAAACTCATAATTTTTAGTCATATCATCACCAAAATCACTTTCATCTTTATTTATAGTGTCTATAACATAAACAGTAGACTGTTTAGCTGTTTTAAAACATATATCTATATCTGTAACCCTTTTATCACCTGTATTAAATGATATGCTATACCCATTATATATCCCTACCATACCTTTGTTTTCCATTGTACCATAATCCATACTAAATACTCCTGGATTAAATTGGTAATTAGAAAAAGAAGATAGCGCAGAGTATTGACCGTCTAAATATTTATACCTATATCCAAAAGCAAAAAACTGCTCCTGAATTTGATTTTCTTTTTTGGTAACAGTAAAATATGGTCTTACATCAGGTGCTTTTGTTGGTGGCTTTCTATATAAAGATATATCATCTTCAAAAAATCCATTATCTCCATAACCTATAGCTCTTTCTATATTGACAAGCTTTGGACTATTTTTACCATCTGTAAACAATAAAATAGTTTGTTTTTTTGGTATATTAAAAATAACATTTCCATAAACTTTATATTGTGCATCAAAACCTAATACATTTGTAGCGGCAGCTCTGGTGTCTTTTAGTATTGTTCTGGTAACTTGTGTTCTAATATCATATTCAAACACATATCCATGACCAGAATCATTTACTACAAACCAGTATATTTTTTCTTTGGATTCATCAGGTACAGCTCCTATACAACGAGGATTTGTTCCTGCGTTTATATTAGAAACTACTGTATTACCTTCTTCATTTTGTATAGCACCAGAGTCTCCTTCAGCTGTGTTGACTACCCTAATGTTTAAAGCATCAGTATATTCACCCTCTGGGATTAATCTTTCGTCGAAATCTTTATTCATTCGACCTTTAGAAAAAACGTTTTTTATTTTCATGCTACTTTATCCACTTATTTCTACCTTTCAGTAATTGAGTTAATTCACCCAATTTTATAGAATTTAGTCTGATTTTAGCATTTCTTAATGAAGCAGAAGCTTGTTTTTGTGCTCTTCTTACAATGAATTCTTGTACGCCAAATTTACCTTTTAATATTGTAGACATTAAGTAGTCATACATAAAAGTTTCTGCTAGTTTGTGTATTTTAATTTCTGTTTCAGCATATCCATACAATCCATCAGATACATATTCTATAATAATATTTTTTCCTTTTAAATTAGAACTGAATAATATAAACCCTTGGTTTTTATCTATTAAATAACTTCCGTTATGATTTGCAGAGCCTGTATCCATTCCATATCGTTTTCCTACTATTTGTCCAGTTGGCTCATCTACTTTACCTTCTGTTCCTTCTCTCCATTTATCTTCAATTACAGGAGTACCTCTTAAAGCATTTCCATCTCCATCAAAAAGTATATCGGCTGTTTCTGTTCCTTCTTGCAAATAAGATTTTGGTGTAGATGAATTAAAGTTTTGATTTACATCATGTACCATTCCGTCTGAGCTTACATAGCCCACTTTTACTAAGCTTACAAAATCATGCGGTAAAGGGATTTTTAATGTATCAGGTATTTCTAATTCGAAACCTTCTATCTCTCTCAAAGCATCATAATGTAGTTCTTGTATTGCTCTTTTTGCATGAAATATAACTTCATGTCTTTCAACTTTATTTATCACTTTATCGTCTCCAACATACGTTAATAAAAAATTGTTTATTATGTCATCTAACAACATGTATTGATATGTTCCCCAATTATCATTGTTTGGGTTATCTCCACTATTAGTGTAATATTCTCTTTGTGTTATATGTTGTCCTATCGTTGGCATAATTATGTATTATCTTTTTGTAGTTCTACTGATTCCTTATTATCCATAGCTGAAACAACTTCTGGTTCTCTTATTGCTAATCCTGAATACTTACATATTTTAATAATCAAATCTACTTCATCATTTTCTGATATTTCAAAGTTAGTTGAAGAAGCTTGGTTGTAAACAGGATCCCCACTTACTGTAGTATAACCCCATATAGGGTCAACAGGTTTTCTTAAATAATTACATATTAATGATGTTTCAACTACATTATTAACTGTTTGAGGTGTAGTTCCTGTATAGTTAATACTAAGAGGCCTAGCATAGATTTGATTGCCTTGCCTGTAGAATACAGGATATGTTACTGAAGGAACATTTAAATTGCTATTCATAATCATGTCAAACTTACTTTTTGGTATTTCTTCTAAAACTCTTCCATTATAGGTTAAGTTAATTAATTTGTAGTAGTTTGTTGGAAGTGTAAAGAAATCTTCAGCACCACCCACAGAAGTAGAATTTACATCTGTGTAGTTTAATGTTGCAGATGTAGAAAAAACATCTATCTTATTTCTTACTTGAAGAGCCATATCACCATAACCCAAACTTCTCTTTCTTGTGTTCTGAAGTTGTGTTTGCCTTGCAAACTCACTAAAATACGACTCAAAAATCTCTAACTGAGCTAATTTTGCGTAATGGTTGTACTCTAATGGTGATATATACCCTCTGTTGTCCTTGTTTAATAAAAACAACACTGTATTTCTTACACTGTTAATCATGAGTATATTTTTTACAAAAATAATAAAAAAAGGGGCTCAATATATGAGACCCCTCTTTCCCCTTTCACAGTTTCTTCTAGTTTTATAACTTATTTACTAAATTTTGCATTACATCTAGCCCTACGTCTGTTTTAAAGAACATTCCTAGTGCGGAGTATGTGTTTTCTCCATAAGGAACAACAAGAACCTTTTCGTCAGTATTATCTGCCCAAACAACTGTTCTTCCGTCATCTTTGATAGATAACAAACCTTCTTCAACAGCTCTTACTGCTAAATTCCTAAGTTTCAAGTTTTCATCATTTAATAAATCTAAAAACTCTTTTGGATTTTGTCTAGCATAAATAATCATATCTCTTCTTAACTCAGAAGATGTCATGTTACTTACATTTTTACCTTTATTTACAACTCTAGCAATAGCTTCTAAATCTGTGATATCTAAATCTTTTGCTGCTACCTGAGCGTCCAATGAAGAAGTTAATGTTTCAACCTCTTCTCCTGCTGTCTTCTCAGCATCAAACTCATAAAACTTACCATTAAACTCTGGATGTAAATATAAAAATTTTGCAAGGTTTGTATTATATTCTTCTACGATTAATTTACCATTTTCAAATATAATTGGTTCAACTGTTGCTAAACCATCTTGCTCATCCACAAATGGTGATATTTGATTAGTTGCCCATCTAAGAGCTCTATTCATTTGTCCATCAAAATGTGTTAACGGTTTTGTATTAGAGTGTTTAACTGGTAACATATACCTTAACGGTGTTCTGTTGCCACTTAAAATAAATATTCTAGTTTTTACTTCTAGTTGCGGTAATACAGATTCGTATCCGCTTTTACGTGTAGTAGTTTTACTTTTTGCCATTTTATTAAAATTAAATTAAATTAAAAAAAAGAGAATAGGGAGCCGTAGCTCCCTTCTCTCATTAAATATTACTGCATTAAGATGAAGTTATTAGCTCCCATAACGCATAATGCTCTTTCTGATAAGAAATGAACTTGCATTGCATCAAGATCACTGCTCATACCAGCTGAACCAGCTGAACCTGTTACCCAAGACTTATACTTTCTATCTTCAGATGCAGATTGTCTGTATCTTACGTGTAAGAAAGGTCTTTGAGCGTTTTGACCAAGAACTTGATCATAAACAGTCATAGTACCTGCAGGGACAATGATACCATCAACACCACCTAGTTTTCCTCTAGTTGTAGCGTCGTTTAAGTATTTCCAGTCACTCTTATAGAAATCATATCCTATTCTAAAGCCAGTAAATCCAAGATTTAATGCCATATCTTCGTCGTTGTCAAATAGACCGTAAGAACTAGTTGAAGCTCCACTATTGTTTTGAGCTGCTAATACTTTGTCAATATCGAATCCAGTTGCTCTATTTACGAAAATTACATTTTCTTGAATTGCACCTTCTTTGTCTAAAACTTTAGCAATGTCCTCTAGGTCTTGTCTTGCGTCAATTGTACCTGAAGAAACGTTACCGTTGTTTTCTACTTCATAGAAAAGACCTTTAGTACCTTTGAAAAGGCTAGATGCAGCAGCTGAACCTGACGCCGCAGGAACACCTTCTACCATAGACAATTCTAGGTAATCTTCAAATCTTAATCTACTTTCATGCTCTGATTTTAAATACCAAAGGTATCCAGAAGCTCCATTTTCTGTAGTTACTTCAACCCAACCAATGTGAGCCATTTCAGAACCTGATACTTCATATTTTTCTTTGATAATAATAGGGTTGTTTTCTTTTGCTACGAAATCAGCCTCATAAGAACCTGACATTCCGTTTGTACCCTTTTTAAATTCAGAACCATAAACAAACATACTTACTGCATCACTAGCAGAAAATCCGCCAGATGCAACAAGAGTTGCTAAATTAAAACATTTAACATCAACAGCATCAGCTGCAGAAGCATCAGTTACAATTGCATGTAACGTAGGCCCTGTGCCGTCTGTTTTTTTGATGATAATAGTTTGATTGTTTCTAAACTGATGTCCAGTTACAGCGATAGTATCACCATCAGTGATAGTACCTGAAGCTTGGATATGCAGTCTTCCTTGCTCGCTCCACTTAATTAAGTCAGAAGAACAAGGGATCTCAGCTGATACCATTCTTAAGAAAGAAGCTACGGATCTATTTCCGTATTTTTCAAACTCCTTTTCATAAAGGTCTGGTAAATATTGCTGAGCAAATGTGTAGTCACTACTGCCTAGGTAAGAGGTGTTTTGCAACGCCTTGCCTGGTGCAGGAGTGAGCGAAGTTGATCCACCAACACCTGATGAACCACCTGCGTCAAAATTAATACTTTGTGCCATTTTTAATAATTTTTAAAATTTAAACTTACTTTTTACTTTTTATTCTCAATCCACGACCAAAATCATTTGTGTCTTGCAACACTTTAAACTTGGGTCCTGGGGTAGATGTGTCTACATTAGTACGAACATTCATACTGACGTTTTTTCCATCTCTAACCACATCATTAACCGCATCTGCTTTGCCTTGCTCATAAAAGAACTTAGCATAAGCTGTCGGGTTCATAGCCATAGATAAAGCCGTATGATAGTCTTTAGCATTTACTAAATTGCCATCATCATCAAGATACTTATTTATAAAGTTTCCTAAATCTGATTGAGCATTTACAGTGTCTTTAATGTTTTTTGGCTTATAAGTTAATTCCTTATCACCAATTTTGAATTCAAAACCTTTGAACTCATCATTAAAATACTTTTTAGTATTGTCTGTGAAAAACTCTCTACGCTTATCGTCAATTGCTTGCGCTTTTGTCGACTCATCATTGTATTGCTTATAAAAATCTAAAGCTTTCTTATAATCCTCAGGAACATTCTCGGCACTTGACTCAAGAGGAGTATGGTATTTTTCCCTTATATTACTAAAGTAATCTTTAGCCTTCTGCAATTCTTTTTTCATCGCTAGAGCTTTACTCTTTTTAGACCTATCTTCTTCATCTTCAGATACACCATAGGTGTCCTCAAGATAAAATTCAATGTCCTCATCAGAGTATTCAGGATTTGTTTGAGCAAGATAATTTCCTATTAAAGAAATATCATCCATTTCATCAAAATTCTGTTGCGCTGCTACGAAGTCTTCTAAACCTCTGTTTGTATCTTTATTATACTCAAGATATTTAATAACCTCTTCAGGCAACTCTAACTGGTTCTCATTATTTTTAAGAACGTCTTTTAATTGACTTTCGTCAATATTATAAGTGGACGCTAAATAGTCCTTTATAATATTTTGTTTATCAGTTAGCTCATCAGATTTTTCACTGATTTCTGGAGCTTCCTGCTTTTCTTGAACAACCTCTTCTTTTTCTTCTTTCTTCTCCTCTTTAGGCTCTTCAACAATTTCTTTTCCCTCTACTACAGCTTCTTGTTTTTCAGCGACTTCTTCTTTAGCTGCAGTTTTCTTTTCCTGATGCTCCTTTTGAATTTCTTCAGGAGACTTACTCATGTTTACTTTGAAGTCTACTTCTTCTTTGTTTTTATTCATAATTGATTAAATTAAATTTTTATACAAATTTATATAAAATTTTTACACGTTTTTGCCACCCTGCATTTTTGACATCAAAGCATTCATCATTGCTTCGTCTTGTGCTGGAGGAGCACCTTGCCCAGTGGGTGGTTGCATTTGTGGCATTGCTTGCGTTTCTCTTTGTTGAGGTGGTTGCATAGGCATTGCTGTTGCGGTAGGAGATGGTGATCCGCCTAAAACTCCACCACCTGAAGCCTTCAACATATCTAGTTTATTGCCTTTTGGTTTTGAAAAGTTTTTTGGAGGACCTCCTTGTTTTCTTTGTGTTATTAACTCACTTTGTTGAGTAGCTTGAAGCTCAGTTCTTTGGTCTTTTCTATCTTCTCTGTTTGTTTCTCTATCTTTAAGACCTTTTGACTCCATGCCTTTCATTTTCATTTCGTACTCATACTTAATTTGCATAAGCTCTACGTCTTTTTGTTTTTCAGCTTCTAGTTTTTGCAATTCTAATTGAGCTTTTAATTGCATCAATTCAGATTCACTTTGTGTTTTTAACTGTGACTCTTGCATTCTTCCTTCAGAAGCTTTTTGAGCAGCTTGTTGATTAGCTTGAGATTGCATCTGAATATTTTCTGCATTCTTCTTTTTATCAGCTTGCTCTTTTCTTTTCTTTTTAATTTTTAATAATTGATTAGCTAGCGTGTAATTTTTTACTTCTCTTACATCTATAGCATCAGATAAGTCTATCATTTTTGCTGCAATAGCTTGTTGTATATTTTGTTCTAACTTACCTTTTTCTTCTTCATCTGGTTCTAACTCTATAAATATTCCAAAATCATGTAAATGCATATTACCTATTTCATTAATAATTTCAAAATTGTTCTTTCCAATCATCATTGCAAAATCCTCTGCAAAATCAGAATACATCAATATATCTGATATTCTACACGAAATTGCTTCACATAATCTTTTAGTTAATTGCACTCCAGATAATAAAACATGTCTAGTTGCTGTATTGGAATTTAATGCGGCTAATTTTTGTAACCCAACTAAAGCATTCTTGTCTGGCATACTACCATCTCTTGCTTCGTTTATACCAGTAACAGAACGTATCATATTTAACTGATAGTTATACATAGTAATTAAACTTTGAATCTTTGCGTTAGAGCCACTACTAGTTAATTCTTGTATTGGAACTCTTGCATTATTAAATTCACCGTCTTCTGTAAAACTTCTACCGATAACAGAACCAGTTTGGAAGTACATTGATAAAGCTTCAGATGGATTATAAGAAGCTCCATTTCCTAAATCTACACTATTTAAACCATCTGCGTCTATAAATACACCATCTGGTATCATTTTAGAAACAACCTGTTGTAGTTTTAAATGAACTAACTGTATTTGATCTGCAAAAGGAATCATTCTTTTAACTAAAGAATCAATATGACCTTTATCCATTTTAATAGCAGACACTAGGTATGGTGGTAAAGAACTTTGAAAAGCAGATTTTGGTCTAACTTGGTTTTGCATTAACTCCCATTTTAGAAGCCTGTTGGTTCCTAAAACCATTACACCTTCATACCACACATCAATTCTTCTGGCTACTTTTTTAAATTTAGCGTTTTCAGAAGCAGGTGGGTTAAATCCAGATTCTTTTTTTAATGCTTTTTCTCCACCGTTAACAGTAGATTTTACTTTATAAATAATTTCTTTATCTGTTTTGTAACAGAAATATAATAACGATACATTTGATTTATCTATACCACTATTAGTTTGTAAATTTATTGTACTTCTATATCCGTCATGTCTTCCCGCTAACTTTGAAATTTCTTCTATTTCTTCTTGTGTTAGATTTGGATTTATCTTTTTTATTTCTCCAATATGTACAGATTTAACTTCACCAAAATAATAACAATCTCTAAAGTTTGGATCTTCAGTTTGTGAATAAACTAAATTTATTGGATCTACATACTCTACTTTGACACCCTCATGTGCATTAAAAGAATGTTTTACTGCCGATATACCTAAAACTACATTATCCTCATCTACTCTTCTTTTTATTTCATCGTAGTTATTAATCTCTAGCAAAGTATCTATGGCTGTTTCTTGTGCAACTTCAACTCCTTGTTTATAAGATAATTGCATATATAAATCTAATTCCTGTGGCGATTGCGGTCTTTGATCTTCTGGAAAATTGTATGCGTCCACACCTGTACCTGATTTTATAATATCTAATACAGGAGCTGCAAGCATATCTGCTTCCATTTCTAATCTATAAGCCTCTCTAAAACCACTTGATATTTGGTCTACAGCTTCTACATCTACTTTAAATAATCTGTTTGAAATACCATTGACTACAATGTCTACAAATTTTGGTATTATAGGAACAGGTGTCCAATCAAGGTTTAAATAAGATAAGTCACCGTTGATTGCTAATTCGTTTTTATATTTTTCTATAGGCTGTTTACCTCTTGCATATAAACGTCTGTTTAAATATTCCGAACGTATTTCTCCATACAAAGAACTTCCGTACTCTCTTGAAAACCATTCTGATTCAATAGCTTGACCTACTCTCAACCCATACTCATAGGTTGATTTTTCTTCGTCTGCTACAAATTGATTAGGGAAACCGCCTCCTCCACTATATTTGTTTTTAGCCATAGTGTTTATGATATAATTTTACTAACAAATCCTTTATTGTTATATCTTGCAAAGTTAAGATTTATTTGATTATCTTTTTTGTGAACAACTTTTTGTGTAGAAAAGTTTGCCATGATAGCAAAACCTGAACTTACAGTGGCATCAAAGCGTGTTCTATTATTAATATCGTAATTAGACCAGTCCAAAAGCGTTCGGTTAAAAAACATATTTCCACAAGAGCCAAAATCTATATCTTCGTCATTCACTATGACCCCTACATGATTCTGTATATAAGCTTCTATATACTCTGCGTGAGCTGAAATTACTGCTGATGACGAAGGTATACCTCCTAATTCTTTTTCTGCCTTAGAAAGCACATTTCTATGTTTATCTGGCCTGTTTAATGAGAATGCTCTATATCCTCTTTCTTTTAAATAATACAAAAGCCTGGGCTTGTTGTTCTCTACCAATATAGGCATTCCATAAAAATGTAAAGCCATTAATACATCTTCATAAAATATTTCTGCTGTTGGGGGTCTAGATATATACTCTAAAAAAAATGAATTTGTAGGGCCTTCTTCTAGATGAAATTTAGTCATACCATGTAATGATCCTTTAGAACCACTACCATGTACTGTGCCAGATATATCATAAGAGTCACACCCGAAACTACCCATATGTGCATTTCCTGGTATTTTCCTAACTCCTTTATGTATTACGTTGTTAGCAAGTGATAAAGGTGGTGTCCAACTAGTAATAAACCTACCGTTATTATCAGGAACCCAAATAACCTCAGTATCCCTAACTCCATTTTTCCAAACAAACGAACCTTTTGTAAGGCTTGTTTTGATAGCAAAAGAATCATTGTAATCAATTTGTTCGTATATTTTTGTTAAGTTAAATATAGTGTTTTTAGATTCATCACGGAAAGCATGTGACTCTGTTCTAGGAAATTGTCTATAAAATTCATTTAAACCATCTTGGTCTTTTTTTAAACCTTCTACTTCATTTTCCCAATGACCTA
>Ga0115013_10001345_pt1 | contig 14327 bp, 12 predicted proteins | sample SouAtlMetagenome_2_FD_88686 | JGI IMG/M metagenome (GOLD analysis project Ga0115013, IMG submission 88686) | Marine eukaryotic phytoplankton communities from Atlantic Ocean - South Atlantic ANT15 Metagenome | ecosystem: Environmental > Aquatic > Marine > Oceanic | place: South Atlantic Ocean...
GATGTCTCCCGTAAAGTACTCAAGGTGGGAATCGAACCCACACTCTTAAAAAGAACTGGATTTTGAATCCAGCGCGTCTACCAATTCCGCCACTTGAGCATTCACGCAAAAGTAAAAAAATAATCATCATTAGATACTTTCCTTAAATTAAAATTTCTATTTTTGCTAACCCGAATAATATTATATATAAACATCTAAAAACCAATTAAATACAGTGTCATCAACAATCACAAAAGCAAAAATTTTTAATTGTACAAATAGTAAAGAATTAGCAAATAAAATTGCAGATTCTTTTGGAGAGAAACTGGGTAACGTAATTATCTCAAGATTTTCTGATGGAGAATTTCAACCATCTTATGAAGAATCGATCAGAGGAACTAGAATTTTTATTATTGGTTCAACTAATCCAAGTCCTCAAAACTTGATGGAAATGTTATTAATGATAGACGCTGCTAAAAGAGCTTCTGCAAGACATATAACAGCAGTTATACCTTATTTTGGATGGGCAAGACAAGATAGAAAAGACAAACCAAGGGTTCCAATTGCAGCTAAAATGATTGCTAAAATGATTGAATCTGCGGGTGCTACAAGATTAATTACAATGGATTTACATGCAGATCAAATTCAGGGGTTTTTTCAGATACCGGTTGATCATCTATATGCATCTTCAATTTTTATTCCACATATATTAAACTTAAAATTAGATAACCTATGCATAGCATCACCTGATATGGGTGGTTCTAAGAGAGCATATGCATATTCTAAGAATTTAAATTGTGATGTTGTAGTCTGTTATAAGCAAAGGTCTCAAGCTAATGTAATTTCACATATGGAACTAATAGGAGATGTAAGCGGTAAAAATATAATTTTAGTTGATGATATGGTTGATACTGCTGGAACACTTTCAAAGGCAGCTGATCTTTTAATGGAAAGGGGAGCTGTTAGTGTTAGAGCAATCTGTACACATGCAATTTTGTCTGGCGATGCTTATACCAAAATTGAAAATTCCAAGCTTGAAGAATTAATTGTTACCGATTCTGTTCCAAATATTAAACCTCATTCTAAAATAAAAATGTTATCTTGCGCCGATTTATTTTCAGATGTTATGCATAAAGTTCATAACAATCAGTCAATAAGTTCAAATTTTATAATGTAAACTTTAAATTAAAATGAAATCAATTACAATCAACGGATCTAAAAGAGAAAGCGTAGGTAAGTCTTCATCAAAAGCACTGCGTAATGCTGGACAGATTCCTTGCGTTTTATACGGAGGGGATGGCCCAATACATTTCTCAGCACCAGAATTGGCATTCTCAAAATTAGTATATACCGGAAACGCATATACTGTTGTGATTGCCTTAAGTGATAATGAGTCTTATTCAGCTGTTTTACAGGATATACAATTTCATCCTGTTTCTGATAAGATTTTACATGTAGACTTTTACCAATTATTTAATGATAAGAAAATTGCTATGGATATTCCAGTCAGACTGGTTGGGAATCCCATAGGGGTTAAGCTTGGTGGTAATCTACAAAGAAATAAAAGAAAGCTTAGAATTAAAGCTTTACCTACTAATCTTCCTGATTATATCGAGATAGATATTTCGGAGCTAAATATTGGTAACAGAGTATATCTTTCAGAACTATTAAATGAAAACTATGAATTTTTACATCCAGACAATACTGTTGTCTGTCAAGTTAGAAGAGCTAGAGCTGCATTAGTAGTCGAGACAGAAGATGAAGAAGGAGAAGAAGGAGAAGAAGGAGAAGGAGGAGAAGAGACATCTGAGGATGGAGGATCATCAGAGAAGAAGGATTCATCATCTGAATCTGAAGCTCCTGCAGAATCATAAGTTAATTTATAATTAATAAGTAAAAAAAGCATTCTGTAATTTGTCAGAATGCTTTTTTTATTTTTGCTATTAGATAAAACTAGATTAATGGATAAGTTTTTAATTGTTGGTTTGGGAAATCCTGGAGATAAATATGATAATACAAGGCATAATATAGGCTTTGATATTTTAGATTTCTTTTGTAAAAAAAACGAATCTAAATTCGAATCTTCTAGACTTGGTGATTTAGCAACTATTTCTGTAAAGGGAAGAAAGGTATTTTTATTAAAACCTACCACATATATGAATTTGAGCGGAAAGTCTGTAAAATATTGGATGAAAGAAAAAAATATTAGAATTGATAATTTACTTGTTATCAGTGATGACCTAAATTTACCTATTGGTAAGATCAGATTTAGATCTAAAGGAAGTAGTGGTGGTCACAATGGATTAGAGAATATAGAGGCTTATTTAAACTCAAAAGATTATTCAAGATTGAGAATTGGAATATCGAATGAAGAAAATAAAATTAATCAGATAGATTTTGTTTTGGGAAGGTTTAGTGACTCTGAGTATAAAATATTATTTTCAAATTTTGAAATAATATTAAATTCTTTAAATTCTTTTGTGCTTTCTGGGATTAATGAAACCATGAATAATTATAATAATTAAATTATATTCCATTGACTTCGTTAAACATTAAAGATTATCTAAATAATTTGCCTTCAGTGATTACTGTTGGTACTTTTGATGGAATTCATTTAGGTCATCAGAAATTAATCAATACTGTTTTAAATATATCTAAGACTGAAAATCTTAAATCAGTTGTTCTGACATTTAATCCCCACCCAAAAATTGTTTTAAATAATAATCCTCAAATTTCTTTATTAACCACTCAACAAGAAAAGGTAAAAATTTTAAATTCATTTAATATAGACTATTTAATAACTCAAGAATTTACCAAAAGTTTTTCTAGATTATCTCCTTTAGAATTTGTTAGAGACATATTGGTTAATAAGCTAAATGCAAAACACATAGTTATTGGATATGACCATCATTTTGGAAGAAACCGAGATGCAAATTCTAATCAACTTTTAGAATTTTCTAAATCATTTGACTTTGATGTTACAGAAGTAGCAGCACTAAATAAAAATAAAATATCTGTCAGTTCTACAAAAATTAGAAATTTAATTTTTGAAGGAAATATAATGGATGCTAATAGATATTTAGGTTATGATTTTATTCTTACCGGTAATGTTGTCAAAGGACTAGGTAGAGGTAAGAAACTAGGATTTCCAACAGCAAATATCAATATAGACTCAAAGAAAATTAAACCTTCAGACGGAGTTTATTTTATCTACTCTGTGATTAATAAAAAAACTTGTTATGGAATGATGAATATCGGAAAAAATCCGACTTTTATAGATAAAGGTTATTCAATGGAAGTTCATTTATTTGACTTTAATGAAGATTTATATGGTAAGGAATTAACAATTAGAATGGTTGAAAAAATTAGAGATGAGATGAAGTTTGACTCTCCAAATGATTTATCCTTTCAATTGAAAATTGACAAAAAAAAATGTTTTCAAATAATCAATAGTCTTAAAAAAACCACCTAAATTTAGATTATAAATTTTTTATGTTAAAACCATCCTACATAATTGCAAATAAAGATGAGGTAATAGCATCTTTAAAAAAGAGAAATTTTAATTCTGAGGTTCTTATTGATGAGTTAATTTCATTAGATAATGACAGGAAAATTGTTCAAACAAATTATGAATCAAAACTTTCTGAGTCTAATTCTATTTCAAAAACTATAGGTCAATTGTTTAAAGAGGGTAAAAAAAATGAGACAGTGAGTCTTAAAGAAAAGAGTCTAAAAATTAAACAAGAAACAAAGTCTCTTTCGGAAAAACTTAATGACATTAAAGTAAAAATAAATAATATTCTTTTTCAGATTCCTAATGTGCCAAACAAAAATGTTCCTGTTGGAAATACGTCTGAAGACAATCTTGTAATATTTGAGTCTAAAACAGATATTAATCCTCAAGCTAAAACTCCTCATTGGGAATTAGCAGAAAAATACGATATTATCGATTTCGATATGGGTAATAAAATTACTGGCTCTGGATTTCCAGTTTATAAAGGTAGTGGAGCTAAACTACAAAGAGCCCTAATTTCATTTTTTTTAGATTGCAATCTTTCATTTGGTTATCAAGAAGTTCAGGTACCACATCTTGTAAATGAAGAATCCGCATTTGGAACAGGTCAGTTACCAGATAAAGAAGGACAAATGTACTCAGTTCCTCAGGATAATCTTTTTTTAATTCCAACTGCAGAAGTTCCAATCACAAATATATTTAGAGATGAAATTATTGATGAGTCAAGCTTACCTATTTTAAAAACTGGATATACTCCATGCTTCAGAAGAGAAGCTGGAAGCTACGGCTCTCATGTAAGAGGTCTAAATCGACTTCATCAGTTTGATAAAGTTGAAATTGTAAGGATTGATCACCCTGATAATTCATATAATTCGTTGGAATTAATGAAAGATCAAATTAAGAGTGTTATTGAAAAATTAGAACTTCCGTTTAGAATAATAACTCTTTGTGGAGGTGACTTAGGATTTACTTCAGCTCTAACTTATGATTTTGAAATTTATTCCCCTGCTCAAGATAAATGGTTAGAAGTTTCATCAGTTTCTAATTTTGAAACATTTCAATCAAATAGATTAAAAATAAGATACAGAAATGCTGAAGGAAAGACCAATCTTGCTCATACTTTAAACGGTAGTTCTCTAGCATTACCTAGAGTTCTTGCTACTATAATAGAAAATTTTCAGACAGATGAAGGAATTAAAATTCCAAAAGCACTTCACGATTATACAGGATTTACTATAATTAAATAAAATTATTTTGCGATTTGTAAAACCAAAGAAATATTTAGGTCAACATTTTTTAAAAGACACGAGTATTGCTGAACAAATTGTTAATTCATTAAAAGATGAAAAAAATATTTTAGAGATTGGTCCTGGTACAGGTATCTTAACAAAATTTTTGATAAAAAAGAATTGTAATTTAAAATTAGTTGAAATTGATGATGAGTCAGTGGAATTTTTGATAAATGAACTTAAAATTAATCAAGATATTATTTTTCAGTGTGATTTTCTAAAATTAGATTTAAAAGGCTTATTTAAAAATGACACTTATTCTATAATTGGAAATTTTCCGTATAATATTTCATCACAAATTGTTTTTAAAATAATAGAAAATAGAGAATTTATTGATAAGATGTGTGGTATGTTTCAGTATGAAGTAGCTGAAAGAATTTGTGAAAAAGAGGGTTCAAAGAAATACGGAATATTATCTGTTTTAACTCAAGTATTTTATGATACAAAATTTTTGTTTGAGGTTTCAAACCGTTTTTTTACACCTCCTCCAAAGGTTAATTCTGCAGTAATTTTACTAAAGAGAAAAAAGAATTATAATTTATGTTGTGATGAAAAGTTGTTTTTTAAAATTGTGAAATTATCCTTTCAACAAAGAAGAAAAACAATAAGAAATAGCTTAAAACAAATTAAATTAAGTAATAATTTGAGAGAACATAGTATATTTGACAATAGACCAGAGCAACTTTCTGTAAATCAATTTATTGATTTAACAAATTTGGTAAATGAAGATTTAAAAACTTTATCTTGAAAAAAACTGAAAGACATACAAAATTTGTTCTAACTGATGAACTAATATCAAAGATTATAGGTTTTATAAATTCTTCAGATGATAAATCTATTATCGAAAGTTTTTTAAATCTTCATCATGCTGACATTGCGGATATTCTTGAAAAACTAAATTCTGATCAATCAACTTATATTATTAAGCTTTTAGATTCTGAAAAAACTTCTGATGTTCTAATGGAACTAGATGATGATTATAGAGAAAAGGTTCTTAAGAACCTTTCAGTAAAAGAAATCGCTGAGGAAGTTGAGGAGTTAGATTCTGATGATGCCACAGATATTATTTCTGAACTTCCTGAAGAAAAGCAAAAGAAAGTAATCTCTAAGATTCTTGATGCTGAACATAAAGCAGGCATTAAAGAATTATTAAAATATGAAGAAAATTCTGCCGGAGGTTTAATGGCAAAGGAACTTATTAAGGTAAATGAAAATTGGTCTGTTACCAGATGTATTAAGGAAATGAGAACTCAAGCTTCAGAAGTAACAAGAGTCCATTCAGTATATGTAGTAGATAATGAAGATATCCTTCTTGGGAGACTGTCCTTAAAAGATTTATTAGTTGCAAATCCTAATTCTAAAATAAAATCTATTTTTAAATCTAATGTTGACTATGTTTTTGATACTGACTCTGGAGAGCTAGTTGCGAGTACTATGCAAAAGTATGATTTAGGTGCAATTCCAGTTGTTGATAAAAATAAAAAATTACTAGGTAGAATTACAATTGATGATATTGTTGATCTCATAAAAGAGGAAGCAGAAGAAGATTACCAATTAGCTGCAGGTATTTTGCAGGATGTTGATGTTGATGACTCAATATTTGAACTTACACGTGCAAGATTACCTTGGCTTATAGTTGGACTAATCGGAGGGATTGGAGCAGCATTTGTAATGGGTGGTTTTGATGAAATTTTGGTTCAACATAAGATTTTATTTTATTTTACTCCTCTTATAGCCGCAATGGCAGGTAATGTTGGTGTACAATCTAGTGCTATAATTGTTCAAGGTTTAGCTAATGATGAAATTAAAGGAAGTATAAATAATAGACTATTAAAGGAAACATTATTATCTGTACTAAACGGAATTATTTTAGCAATTTTATTATTTCTTTTCATATACTTTTGGAGAGGAGAAGTAAATGTTGCTCTCGCCTTATCAGTTTCTCTAGTTGCAGTTGTCATTGTTGCAGGTATTATAGGAACCTTTATCCCACTGTTTTTAAATAAAAGAGGTATTGACCCAGCAATTGCAACGGGTCCTTTTATAACAACAAGTAATGATATATTTGGTATTTTGATTTACTTTATGGTAGCGAAACTTATTCTTCAAATTTAAATGAAAAACATTCTTGTATTGTGTACAGGTAATTCGTGTAGAAGTCAAATAGCTCATGGTTATCTTAAAAAAGGATTAGAAAAAAAAGCGAATATCTATAGTGCTGGTGTACAGAAGCATGGTCTTAATGCATATGTTGTTTCGGTAATGAAAATGGATGGTATTGATATTTCAAACAATACATCTAATTTAGTTGATGAATATATGTTAATTAAATTTGATTTTATTATAACTGTATGTAATCACGCTAATGAAACTTGCCCATATATTCCTTCAAAGAATGCTATAAGAATTCACAAAAATTTTCAAGACCCCTCAGCTTTAAAAATTAAAGATGAGGATGAGAAAATAAAACAGTATATTCTTTGCAGAGATGAAGTAAAGTCTTTTTGCATTGACTTTATAGATAAAAATTTCTAAATATAATTTTTTAGATTCTTACCTGAAAGATGAACAATACTCCAGCCATCAACAATTTTAGCCCCTCTATTTTCATAAAATTCAATTGCATTTCTATTCCAGTCTATAACATTCCAAGAAATTCTTTTAGCTCCCGATTCTTTACCATGTAATATTACTTTATCAAAAAGTTTACTTCCGATACCTTGACCACGCATTTTTTTGGTAACGATAAGATCTTCTAGATGTAATGTCTTTCCCTTCCATGTTGAAAACCTATTATAAATAATCGCTGCACCAACAATTTTATTTTCTGCTTCGGCAACAAAACAATGAAATAGTGGATTCTCATATTCAAAACCCATTTTTTCAAGATCCTTATTATCTATTTCAACTTCATTAGGTTCCTTTTCAAAAATTGCAAGCTCTACAATCAAATTATGCACTTGATGCATGTCAGTTTTTGCAGCATTTCTTATTATAATTTTCATAACTTTAAAGTAATTATTTTCTTTCTCAAGAAAAAGGAATACTAAAAATATGTTGAATAAAAATCATACTCTTGGTGAATTTATTATAAAAAATCAATCATCTTTCAAATATTCATCGGGTGAATTATCAAGCTTAATAAATTCTATTCGTCTAGCAGCTAAAGTTGTAAATCATGAGGTTAATAAAGCTGGTTTAGTTGATATTATAGGACCTACAGGTAGCCATAATATTCAATCAGAAAAACAACAGAAACTTGATGTATATGCAAATGAAAAATTTATTAATACTCTCGTTAATAGAAATATAGTCTGTGGTATTGCTAGTGAGGAAGAGGAAAGTTTTATCACAATAAACAGCAATGATAAAAATAATCAAAATAAGTATGTTGTATTAATAGATCCATTAGATGGTTCATCAAATATTGATGTTAATGTGTCTGTTGGTACAATTTTTTCAATTTACAGAAGACAAAGCGAAATTGGTTCCGAAGTAAATATTAATGATTTTCTTCAGCCTGGCAGATTGCAGGTTGCTGCAGGATATATAATTTATGGCACTTCTACAATGCTTGTATATACAACTGGTAGTGGTGTGAATGGATTTACATTAAACCCTGCAATTGGCACTTTTTATCACTCACATTCGGATTTAAAAATTCCAAAATCAGGTAATATTTATTCAATTAATGAAGGAAACTATCTTCAATTTCCTGATTTTGTCAAAAAGTATATTAAGTTTTGTCAGGAAGAAAAAAATGAAAGACCATACACCTCAAGATATATTGGATCTTTGGTTTCAGATTTCCATAGAAATATGATTAAAGGAGGTATTTTTATGTATCCAGAAACTGCAAAAAACCCAAAAGGTAAGTTAAGGCTTCTTTATGAATGTAATCCTATTGCATTTATTTGTGAGCAGGCAGGTGGATTAGCAGTAAATGGAAATAAAAATATTTTGGATATTCAACCTAAATCGCTTCATCAAAGAACTTCTTTTTATTGTGGCAGCGAAGAAATGATAAAAGATTTACAAAATTTCATCTAAAGCAATTCTTAGAAGTAAGTTTTTCTAATATATTTGCCCAAAATTTATTTGGTGACAAATAAAAATTTATTATCAGAGTTTGAAGGGTCTTTAAATTTACAAAGACTAGTAAATACTATTGCCCAAAATCAACTTACAACAATTAAAGGATTTACAGGGTCTTCACTCTCAATCTACTGTTCATGTCTGATAAATCAACTTTCAGAATCTAATATTTTTATATTTAATTCAAAAGAGGATTCTTTATATTTCTTAAACGACATTGAGCTGCTTAATCCAGATAAAAAAATCTTTTTTTTTCCTGAAGCTGCAAAAGAGCCATATTCAGAATCAAGATTAAATAACTATAATTTATTACAAAGAACGGAGTTAATCGAAACTCTTAATTTCTCAAACAGTAAAAGCTCAATTATTATAACATATGTTAATGCTATAGCTGAAAATCAAATAAATAAAAATGACTTTAAGAAAAGTTCAATTAATTTGAAAGTCAATCAAACAATTTCATTTGATAAGTTAAACGAAGAACTTTTTGAATTAGATTTTAGGAAAGAGGATTTTGTTCTTGAGCCTGGTGAATTTGCAGTTAGAGGTGGTATAATTGACATTTTTCCATATTCTAGCCAAACCCCATTAAGAATTGAATTTTTCGGAGATGAAATTACAAGAATAAGAACTTTTGATATAGAAAGTCAAAGATCTGAAAAAGAAATTAATTCAATAAAGATAATCTCTAATATTCAGGTTTCTAAGGATTCAAAAAATGTAAAGAATATTTTTCAGATTTTAGATTCAAAAACAAATGTATTTTTTCAAAATATAGAGTTGTTTTATTCAGAATTAAAAAAAATATTAGAATTAGCTAAATCTAAATATGACACTATTCCGAACAAAGAAAATTTTGTTAGTCCTAATAATCTATATATTAACTTAGAAAATATTAAGGAAGTCATTGAAAGCTTTAAAATTATTGAATTAAATTCCATCCATCCTGATGCTAATTTTAAATTAAATATTCAACCTCAACCATCATTTAATAAAAGTTTTGATTTATTAATAAAAAATTTGAAACATAAAAAAAGTGAAGGCTACAGTATACATTTGTGTTGTACAAATTCAAAGCAAAAAAATAGATTAAGTCAAATATTTTTAGATCTTGAAAGTGAAAATAATATAGACCCTATCATTCTTCCGATTTCCGGAGGTTTTATTGATAATGAAGAAAAGAAAATTTATTACACTGACCATCAAATATTTAATAGATACCATAAGTTTAAGTTCAGAAAGAGATTTAAAAATAAACTTTCTATTGCACTAAAACAGATTACTAACTTAACTAAAGGAGACTATGTAACACACATTGATCATGGCATTGGAAAATATGTTGGATTACAAAAGATTGATGTTGATGGAAAAATGCAAGAATCCATTAAAATAATATACGGAGAAAGAGATGTTTTGTTTCTAAGTATTCACGCCCTACATAAAATATCAAAGTATAATGGCAAAGAAGGTAAGACTCCAAGATTATATAAGTTGGGGAGCAAAGCTTGGGCTCTATTAAAGCAAAAGACAAAGAAAAATGTTAAGAAAATAGCATACGATTTAATTAGGTTATATGCAGAAAGAAAACAAAGAAAAGGATTTAGATATGATGCTGATAGTTATTTGCAAAATGAACTTGAAGCATCATTTATTTATGAAGATACAGAGGACCAATTTAAAGTTACTCAAGAAATAAAAAAAGACATGGAAAGTGATCAGCCAATGGATAGGCTCATATGTGGTGATGTTGGGTTTGGTAAAACAGAATTAGCAATAAGAGCTGCATTTAAAGCTGTTGATAATAATAAGCAGGTAGCTGTACTTGTACCAACAACAATTTTAGCTTTTCAACATTTCAAGACATTTAGTAAAAGACTAGATGCCCTTCCTGTTAATATTAATTATTTAAATAGGTTTAAAACTAACAAAGAAAAGTCGATTATTATTAATGATTTAGAAAAAGGAAAAATAGATATAATTATAGGGACTCATCAGTTAGTAAATGATAAAATAAAATATAAAGATTTAGGTTTATTAGTAATTGATGAAGAACAAAAATTTGGAGTTGCTGTAAAAGATAAGCTAAAATCGATTAGAAAAAATGTTGATGTTTTAACCTTATCTGCAACCCCAATTCCCAGAACTTTACAGTTTAGTTTAATGGCTGCCCGAGATTTATCTTTAATCACAACTCCTCCACCAAATAGATATCCTATAGAAACGTCAATTATTAGATTTGATAATAACATTATTTCTAATTCTATAAGATATGAAATTGAAAGGGATGGGCAGGTATTTTTTGTAAATAATAAAATTCAGAATATTGAGGAGATTTCAAATTTATTAAAAAATCTTGTTCCAGAAGCTAGAGTAGCTGTAGCACATGGAAGATTAAACGGAAAAACTTTGGAATCATTGATGATAAAGTTTATAAATAAGGAGTTTGATGTTTTAGTAAGTACTACTATTATTGAGAGTGGTCTTGATGTACCAAATGCAAATACAATTTTTATTAATAATGCAAATCATTTTGGATTAAGTGATTTACACCAAATGAGAGGACGTGTTGGAAGGAGTAATAAAAAGGCATTTTGTTATTTGATAACTCCAGAATATTCAAAAATGACTGATGAAGCTAAAAAAAGAATCACAGCTTTAGATTATTATTCCGAATTGGGAAGTGGATTCAATATCGCAATGAAAGATTTAGAAATTAGAGGAGCTGGAGATTTACTTGGTGGCGAGCAAAGTGGGTTTATCAACGAAATGGGTTTTGAAACCTACCAAAAAATATTAGATGAAGCAATTCAAGAGTTAAAAGAAAATTCTTTTAAAGATTTAGATTTAGAAAACCCCAAGTTTTCTAAAAAAATCAATCTGATTTTTGAAACAGATTTAGAATTAATGTTCCCAAATTATTTTATAAACTCTAGTCAAGAAAGACTTAATTTATATACGAAATTAAATAAAATAAAAAACGATGCTGAGCTTGAAGTATTTAAGCTGGAACTAGTTGATAGGTTTGGGACTATACCTGAAGTAGTAATAGATTTACTTAGAAGTATTGAATTAAAGTGGTTAGCTTTAGATATCGGTTTTGAAAAAATTGTTTTGAAGAGTAATATTTTATTAGGCTACTTAAAAGATTTTGACAATGATAAACAAAGAGAAAGCCTTGACAAATTATTAAAATATTCTGCTATAAATCATTCAATTTCTTTTTCTCAAAAGAAGAGTCCGAATGGTGATAGGTTTATTATGAAAATTGTAAATGTATATTCAATTTCAAAAGCAATTGAAATATTTACTAGTATTAGTCTGAAAAAATAATATTTGTTTTTTCTTTAGAAACATCAAACTTAATTTCTCTTCCCAGAATTAAAGGGTAATTTTTATCTCCATGACCAGCTGGAAAGCCAAAAGATACAGGGAAATTATATTCTTTAACAATTTCAATAATAAGTTCTTTTAGATTCCTCCCAAATGGTGTTGTGTTTGTTCTCAAATCAGTGAAGTCTCCAACAATAAGACCTTTACAATTATCAAAATATCCTGCTCTTTTCATAGAATACAGCATCCTGTCGATATGATATAGATACTCTCCTAAATCTTCTATAAACAATATTTTCCCATCTGTATTAATCGAGGAGTTTGAACCTAATAGGCAATGAAGTAAAGTTAGATTTCCTCCAACTAACTGGCCACTAGCTTGACCTTCGATATTATATTTATTTCCTTCGATATTATAAGACAATTTTTCGCCAAATAATGTTTTCTTTAGAAGCTTAACAGAATCATCCTCATTAATATTAACCTCTTCAAGACTTTTACACATCATACCATGAATTGATTCACTGTTTTTGTTATGGATATCATTGTGGATTGCCGTGATGTCTGAATATCCAATGATCCATTTTGGATTTTCTTTAAACTTTTCATAGTTTAAGTTGTCAATAATTCTCATTGTACCATACCCTCCTCGCGCACACCAAATAGCTTTGATTGATTTATTATCTAATGCAGCTTGAAAGTCCGATGTTCTTTGTTTGTCAGTGCCAGCAAAATGCCCATCATCTTTAAAAACATTTTCACCAATGACAACATTTAATTCCCAATCCTTAAGTAGTTTTTTTGCCTTATTAATATAGGTATCATAATTTTTTAACACCCCTGATGGAGCTACTATTGCAACAGTATCTCCTTTCTTTAAATAATCTGGTTTTATCAATGTATTGTTTGTAATTAATTCAGTTGAATGTATGTTGATTAAATTTATAAAAAGTATTAAAAAAATTAGTCTAAATTTTAACTTCATAATACTACTTTTAAAATTAACAAGAAGTTGTATTTTACTTCATATATAATCATAAATGATTACTTTTACTAATATAAAAAATATTCTTGAGTAAAACTTACACAATTACTGCGGCCCTTCCTTACACCAATGGACCAATACATATTGGGCATTTAGCAGGCGTTTATATTCCTGCAGACATTTATGCTAGATTTTTAAGAATAACCGGAAATGATGTAGTTTATATTTGTGGGAGTGATGAACATGGTGTTCCCATAACCATAAAAGCTAAAAAAGAAAATAAAACACCTCAGCAAATAGTTGATAGATATCATAAAAATATTAAAGAATCATTTTCTGAATTTGGAATTTCTTTTGACAACTATTCTAGAACTTCCGCTAAAATACATCACAAAACAGCTTCAGATTTTTTCTTAAAATTATTTAATAATGGTTCATTTAAAGAAATAACTTCTGAACAATATTATGATGAAGATGAAAACCAATTTTTACCCGACAGATTTTTAGTTGGCACATGTCCTAAATGTGGTTTTGAAGAATCATATGGTGATCAATGTGAAAAGTGTGGAACCAGTCATAATTCAAGTGATTTAATAAATCCAAAATCATCAATTACTGGAAATTCACCGTCACTAAAATCAACAAAGCATTGGTATCTGAAATTAGATATGTTTCAAGAGTTTTTAAACAAATGGATTTTAAATGATAACAAAAATTATTGGAAATCAAATGTTTATGGGCAATGTAAATCATGGCTTGATGATGGCTTAAAACCAAGGGCGGTTACTAGAGATTTGGATTGGGGAGTCCCTGTTCCAATTGAAGATACTGCTGGAAAAGTTTTATATGTTTGGTTTGATGCACCTATTGGATATATTTCATCTACAAAAGAATGGGCTGAAAGAAATAATACAAGTTGGAAAAAATATTGGATGAATGAAGATACAGAGTTAATTCACTTCATTGGAAAAGATAATATTGTTTTTCATTGTATTATTTTTCCTTCAATGCTAAAAGCTCATGGAGATTTTATTATTCCAAAAAATGTTCCTGCAAATGAGTTTTTAAATTTGGAAGGCTCTAAAATATCTACTTCAAAAAATTGGGCGGTATGGTTACCTGATTATTTGAAAGA
>Ga0115013_10001346_pt1 | contig 14325 bp, 10 predicted proteins | sample SouAtlMetagenome_2_FD_88686 | JGI IMG/M metagenome (GOLD analysis project Ga0115013, IMG submission 88686) | Marine eukaryotic phytoplankton communities from Atlantic Ocean - South Atlantic ANT15 Metagenome | ecosystem: Environmental > Aquatic > Marine > Oceanic | place: South Atlantic Ocean...
GTGGGTTTCTTTTTGGTGGGCCCACCTGGGCTCGAACCAGGGACCAACGGATTATGAGTCCGCTACTCTAACCAACTGAGCTATAGGCCCAAATTTTAGATTGCAATATTACGCTTTTGTTGAGTATCTTGCAACCCTTTACAAAGAATGAAAGACATTAAAAATATATTATTTGATTTAGGCGGTGTTCTATATCGCATTGATTATGATCTTACCAAAGTAGCTTTCGAAAAGTTAGGCGTTAACGATTTCAACACGTATTATAGTCAACAACAGCAAAATGAGCTTTTCGATAATCTTGAAACAGGAAAAATTAGTTCAAAAGAATTTATTTCTAAAATGCTTGAGATTCTTCCTAGTTCTAGCGAAGAAGATGTTGTGGATGCTTGGAACGCTTTACTCATAGGTTTTACTAAAGAAAATATAAACCTACTAAAGTATCTTTCAGGTAAATACAAGCTATACCTCCTATCCAATACTAATGCCATTCATATAGAGAAGATTAATAATGATCTACAAGACCTCTTTGGTTATACCGCATTAAATGAGTTTTTCATAAAAACCTATTTGTCTCATGAAATAGGAAGGCGAAAGCCAGATATTGAAACCTTTGAATGGCTACTAAAAGATGCTGGTATTAAGGCTGAAGAAACCCTATTTATAGAAGATTCTGTCCAACACATAGAGTCAGCTAAAAAAACAGGCATAAAAACAGTTATGTGGGTTTCAAATAAGCCGATTACGGCCTTTTTTCTTGACAAAGCTCAATAAGTACTCCACTAGTACTTTTTGGGTGTAGAAAGCATATTTTCTTGTTGTCCGCACCGTCTTTGGCTTCTGTATGAATAAGCTCAAAGCCTTCAGCTTGTAAACGTTCCATTTCCGATTGAATATCATCAACCTCAAAAGCTATGTGGTGAATGCCCTCTCCTCGTTTTTCTATAAACTTAGCAATTGGGCTATCAGCTTGAAGGGCTTGAAGCAGTTCTATCTTAGTGTCTCCGACTTTAAAAAAGGATGTAAATAGGCCTTCCGATTCTACTTCCTCAACCTTATAATGTGATTGATTGAATAACTTCTCAAAAAAGGCATTGGCGTTAGTAAGGTCTTTTACTGCAATTCCTATATGTTCAACTTTCTTCATAAAACAAAACTAAAAAAAAAGGGCGGTGAATAACACCGCCCTTCCAAATATTATATTCTAGTTTATTAGAATCCAACGTTTAAAGAAATCCAAGTTTTTGTGAACTCATTAGCAGCATCTCTATCAGATGTAGCGTAGTTTACAGTTAAACCTGAATTGTCAGATAAAGAGTATCCTAATGAAAGATCCATTACAGAATAATCGATAGTCTCGTCTTCAGAAGTAATTGTGTGCATAGTTGCTCCAATCATGAAGTCACCCATTGCATAAGAACCACCGAAAGTCATATCAGTACCTTCATAAGTCATAGTAGAGTATTCCATACCAGAACCGTAGAAGTCACCGAAACTACCTGATGCCATGTAGAAACCATTCTCACCGTACATATCGTATCCAGCGTGAACAGTTAAATCATCATTAACACCATAAGACACACCTAATGAAGTAAGGTCCATTTCTGTACCGTTATTGTCATTTGTGTAGTAACCTAAAGATAATTCAGCACCGTTGTCCATTGCATAAGTCGCATCTAGACCCATTGAAGTGTTTTCTGAACCTGATAAATCTTCAGTAGTGTTAACATACAATAGATTGAAGCCCATAGCTCCCATATCTTTACCGATGTTAGCGTACATAGTAGTTGCGTCATAAGCACCTGTCATGTCAGTAGCAGCATATCCAACATGTACATCAGCGAAATCGTTATTGATTCCGAATAAGAAACCGTCCCATGTGTTACCGTTTCCTTGTACCCAGTTGTTGTCTCCTAAAATACGACCACTTCCAAAGTTTAATGCCATACGACCAGCAGTAAATGAAGCAAAATCCATTAAATTAGTCGTAGCATAAGCCTGACGTAATGAATTTGTAAATGATTCATTTGCAACCGCGCCAATAGTAGCTGAAGAGTTAATTTCAGCGTAAACGCTTACTGCCTCTCCTCCGAATTCAACAGCAGTTCTTACTCTTTGCTCCGTACTCGTAGCATCATCAGTCGAATTAACTCTTGTTCTAGAGTCAACAGACCAATCTTGTGCAGAAACTGTTGTTGCTAGTCCTAACGTTAAAGCTAGAACAAAATGCAAATTCTTTTTCATAATAAATTTAGTTAAAATTGGTTAATAACGAGCGCAAGATGCAAATTTATTCTATAACCACCAAAAAAAATTAATTTGTTCTTCTTAACACGCTAGTGTTGATAATAGGGGGCATAAGCCGCATGTGTGTTACGACAAAAATCTTATAAGTCTCTGATTTTCAGCATTTTGAACATCTTGTTTTGGTTGTGTCAAAAAGACACTAAAATCATACGATAACAGTGGCCCCTGTAGTACTCCTCTAGTCCCAAGACCATTAAATACGCCAATTCTGTCGTATTTAGGATGCAAACCTATCAAAAATCTACGGTCTTTTACAGTTGGACGAACGCCCGCTTCACTAGTAACTACCTCAAAATCGACTTCTAACATCTCTTGCAACTTGGTTATAAGGAAATCTTTACCTTCGCTAGTAGTCTCATCTGTAAAATCTGTGTGATTATAGGTCGCTCCTACCGTGTAAGAGTGATTTCCTAAAGGAAGAATGTACACCCCCTTACTTATTATACTATCAAAATGGCTAATTTCAGGAATTCGTATCGTCAAAACCTCTCCTTTAGTTGGTGTAAGTGGCAGTTTACTAAATAAAGGGTTATGCATTACCCTAAAGCCTTCACAGAATATAATAGTTTTAGCTTCAATATCTTTATAGGTGATGTTTTCAGGTATAAAAGCAGAAAAATCAAACTCCTCTTCTAGCAGATTACAAGCTGTTTTGAAGTATAGTCTTGAGTGGTCTAAAAACTTATTCGTATCAAGATATCCCGAGGGGCCTACACTGGCAGAGCCAAAATCATCTTTCAAAGATGGAAAATGATTGGCATGGTAAAATCTATGAATATAATCCTGCATTTCTGTATTGCTGTATTTTACTTGCCATTGGTGTTTGACCACGTCATTCGAAAACAACCTTAGGATAGGCATAAGATGTAAAAAGGTCACATCAAGCTTTTTCTCCAATTCCTGATAACGTTCAATCGCCTTAGGCAAAAAATTATGAGCATTGAATGAAGGAATGCAGCGTTTCATCCCTACTGGATTGATTAAACCAGCAGCGACTCGACTTGCGGATGCTCTAAGGTTTTTATCAATAATTGTAACTGAATATTCTTTCTCGAGTAGATCGTGTACTAAAAGCGTACCAGCAAGACCCTGACCAATAATTAAGAAGTCAACCTTTTTCATTGAAGTTTAAATGGGTATCAAAGGTAATTAATAAAGTTGTTTTTACCAGTAGTAAGAATGGCGTCTTTTTCGCTTGTCATTTATATTATAACCTATGCAAATTTCATGAGAACCCGAAGCAACAGAGCTTATTGAACTAATACCATAATCATAGGAATAAGAAATATTCATTGAGCCTGCTCTTACGCCGGCTATAACAACTAAGGCTTGTGAGCTTCTAAGCGATAAACCCGCCCAGTAGGAATTATTGAATAAAAAACGAGTGTTAAAATCAACTTGAGTGGGACCAACCTCTGTACCTTTAACCAAAACAGAAGGTTCTATCTGTAAATCAGAATAAACATTAAAGATATATCCTGCATTTGCGTAGTAATGTCTAACCTCATCGTTATCGCCAAAAATTGGAGATATTGCTTCCTTAAAAGTAGATTCAAACAATTGATGAGCGGCAACAGATAAAAAGTAATTTTCTGAATACAAATACGCACCTACATTAGCGTCTGGCACTATCATTGAATACTTTCCCCCTTGGAACTCTGGATCTGGGTTATTAAATTCAAGCTCATCCATTTTTAAGCTATGTTGGCTCAGCTGGCCGCTTAAACCTAATGACAAACGAGTGTCGTTATCATCATCAAGTTGTAAATGATAAGCAAACGCAAGGCTTACTGATAAATGGCTGTATGGCCCTGTCTGATCTTGCATGATAATTGCACCAACGCCAATTTCATCAAAAGCTACCGGCATATGATAGGATAATATATTTGTTTGAGGAGCTATAGACCCTAAAGAAGACCATTGAGTTCTCGAGCTAATTTTAATGGGGAAATACGGCTTAGACCCCGCAACTGCTGGGTTTAGAATAAAATCATTAGAGATATATTGACTAAACATCGGCAACTGCTGTGATTGAACAGCAGTGGTGGATATCATTAATAAAATTAGTAGTATTCTCATGTCTAGTTTTTATCGAACAATTGTTACAGTTCCTACCGTAGGATCTTCGCCATTGTTTAGCGTTATAACATAGTAGTAAGTGGCAGAAGGCAAAGGCTCATTATTATACATTCCTTGCCAAGCGCCATCCCAAGCGTTTATATAGGATTTAGTAGAGTAAACTCTATCGCCCCACCTGTTAAAAACCTCAACTAATCCGTCAGGGTACAGCTCGATATTGTCTATATGCCAATAATCGTTATTTTGGTCGCCATTAGGTGAAAATGCAGAATAAGCATTTATACATACCCCCTCCCCTTCTGGTACAATAGCCTCTGTTGCAGAGATACAGCCATTTGCATCTGTAACCGTTAACTGATAAGAGCCTGATTGAATATTATCATTCAATGTGTTTTCAGTGAAATTATTCCACACAAAGGAATAAGGGGGGTATCCTCCTGAAACCAAAGCTTCTACACTTGCATCGTTATTATCAGCACACGAAGGCTCCAGAATAATGTAATCAACCAGTAAAGGAATAATTGGATCAATAGTGAAAGAGACTTCACTTTCACATCCGTTAAAGTCTGTTACGAGCACTGAATACGAACCAGGGTCAGTAATTTGAACTAGCTCCGTAGTTTCATTATTTGTCCAAAGGTAAGAGTAAGGCACTTGTCCTCCGGAAGTTAATACCAATGCTGAAGCAACAGGACTCTCTTCGCAAATGTTAGTGTATTCCACAAAAGCCGAAATTGAGTCAGGTTGCATAAGACTTTCAGATGCACTTATTTCACAACCAAACTGATCTGTCATCGTTACTGTATAATCGCCAGGAGCTAAAGACGTTGCCGTTAATGTTGTCTGAGCGTTGACATCGTTCCAAAGCACTGTAAAATTAGAGGACGAATTAGCATTGTTTAAAACGGCTTGTATTTCTCCTGAGTTAGGAGAATTACAATATAATGGGGTTATATTTAGAGTGATGGTTGGCTGTGTAACCTCAAAGTCTTCATTGATTTGACAGCCATTTGCATCTGTAATAGTTACTGAATAATTTCCAGCAAGCAGCTGATTGGCGGTGTTTAGGATAGAGCCATTAGACCACAAAAAGGTATAATTTGGACTCCCACCAGAAGGATTGGCTAATGCCGAACCATTATCATCTCCAGAACACCCAAGATTAACAATACTTAAGTTGGATACTATTGTGGCGGGCTGAGGAACAAATACGTTTGTAATATCAGAGACACATCCGTTTGCATCCGTTATCGTAACTCCATAATTATTTTCGGTAAGCCCTGAAACAGTAAACGGCGCTTGATTATTAGATTGATAGACAGCGTCTACAATATAAGAATAATTACCTGCTCCACCTGCTCCCTCAATGGTTACTTCACCATCCGCCAAACCAAAACAACTCACCGAATCAATAGTAATTGAGGTAACAATAAGCTCTGCTGGGGGTATAACCTCAAAGTTTAAAGTATTAGAGCTACAGCCGTTGGCGTCAAACAGTGAAAAAGATTGTGTTCCAGCTGAAAAACCCGATACCTGATTGTTAGCCGGAAGGTTAATCAACACTTGATTTGGAGGAAATAAGTAACCATATGCACCTGTTCCGCCATCTGCTTGTATCTCAATGGTAGCATCAGATGATAGTGGGCAGCTTAATTGCGAACCATTATAATCTGAAACTACTGCTACCGAATTTAACAATAATAAGTCGGGCTCAATAAGGTTAAAATTATCTTGAAATGAACATCCGTTAACATCCTCTATGTGAATATTAATAGTAGATGCCGATAAATTTGTAAAAACTGGTGAAGCTTGAGCCGTTACACCATTATCTAAAGAATATGTATAGCCTCCTGCACCACCTACAGCTTGTATGGTAATTTCTCCGTCTGATAAACCGTTACAACTAATAGGAGAGCTGACAATTACAGGGTCTTGAAATAAGGGTTGTGGAGACTGGAGGTTGATTACCTCTGTTGAAGACAAACATAGATTGCTATCTCTTGCTATCAGCGTATAATTACCCGCGGTCAAGCCATAAATACTATCCCCTACTGCCGCTGAATATGGAAATGTCAATCCACCATCTATACTGAAATCATAGGATGGTGTACCGCCTGAAGCAATAAAACTAATCGACCCATTAGAAGAGTCCGCACAACTGATATCATAGCCAGAATAATCAATTAGAGATGTTAAAGTTAAATCTACTGGTATTGGATTTATTACCAGTGTATTAAGAGACAAACTACAATCGTTTGCGTCTGTGACTGATATTGACGGTGATCCAGCACATATATTATTCGCAATATTAGTATTACCATAATCTACTCCGTCAACCTCATAATTATAAGGAGCTGTACCTCCTGTGTTAATTATGGTTAGAACAGCATCACATACATCAGTACAGCTTACTTCATTTGTAATTTCTACATTGTCTATTACTATAGGTAAAGGGTCTGAAAGGGCTAACTGAAAAGTATCAGAAAAGCACCCAAGATTATCTATTGCATAAAAGAAGTAGGTGTCAGCATTTAAACCTAATACAGAATTTGTTGAAGGGGTTGATAAAGGATTTATATCACTAAAATATTCATAAGAAAATGATTGACCTTCTCCCCCAGTAGCCAACAAGCTAACTTCGCCATCTGAAACGCCTGAACAGCTTATAACTTCGCCATTGTAGTCTGACGTTATTTGAGCATCAATTATTATTGATGAGGCGGTGTTGATGCTTACATCAAATTGCTCATAAGCATAGCTAGGTGCTAAAGCTGGATCTCTTGCAAACACCGAATAGTTCCCTGGAGTTAAGTTTTGATATAAAATATCAGTTGTCCATGGCCCAGCTAAGCCGTTAATGGAGTACTCAACATCTGGACTTGCTAAAGATGCGGGAATAATTATTATTTGACCATCATTAGTGTTACTACACGTTGTGTTTATTGTTTCAACTGAATCAATATAAGTAGATATAACTAGTGAATAATCTTCTGTTTCACCATGAAAAAAGCCCCATGTTGACCAGTCTATAAAATCAAAATCCCAAAGAGCTCCCGCTCCGTCAATACCGTCAACTCGAGCATATACTACTCTCATTACTATTTCTCCATCGACAGCATAACTAGGGATGGTTACTGAGCCGCTAAGTATAGGATACATCGAGCTTGATTGAGCAGAAGTAAAAACAAGTTCACCAGCATCGGAGAAGTCATTGTTTCCATTAAAATCTATATAAACTCTGGCGGCTCTAGTACCGGCAACTTCAAGCGAATCACATGTCCCGCCCTCAATTTCAAATTGATATGTAGAGTCTCTTGAAATGCTCATGGTATACACGAATCCCGCGGTATTACCATCGCCAATTGTGGCATTTCCAATCATGTAATTGCTGTATACAGAACACGCATCGCTGTAATTACCCACCGGGGGACTCATAATGTCATCTGCACCACAAGGCGGCGTGCCAAAGTAAAATCGTGAGACTAATTCATCGGGATAATAGCTAGCCCCCTGAGAAAAAACCAGGGTATGACCAAAAAGTGCGCAAGCAAATAATACAAGAAACTTGTTCATAAAAGGCGGTTAGTTGAAGTTAAGTCAGTCTACAAAATTAACTATTAATTCCTACTTTGTTGACAATTAAGCAAAATAAAACCGTAAATGTCTTACGGTTTTAAAAGAGGTTTCGAGCGGATTCGAACCGCTGTAGATGGTGTTGCAGACCACTGCCTAGCCACTCGGCCACGAAACCAAAATTGGGAAGCAAATCTAATGTTTTTTTTATAATTTACACATTAAAGAATTTCTCTTTGACCAAAACATTTGCTACGTCACCGTTAATCGGCGGATTTATCTTGGCCACCGAAACCTCAACCGTATCAACCGCTTCATGTTTTTCTACTATTGAATTAATTATTCTTTTTACAACATGTTCAAGCAAATTGCTTGGAATAGACATTTCGTTTTTAACAATTCTATTTATAGAAACATAATCTACAGTATCAGTAAGTTTATCCGAAATGGAAGAGACTTCTAAATCTGCTTCAATAGTAATGTTAATTTCATAGTCTGAGCCTATTTTTCGTTCCTCGTCTAAACAGCCGTGATATGCGTACATTTTTATCCCGTTTACTGAAATTACCCCCATATCTAAGATAACTTTTGAATAGCTGTTTCAATTCTTTCAACAACTTCGTCTTTTCCTAAAAGTTCTGAAATTATAAACATTGAAGGTCCTATGCCTTTTCCAGTTACAGCGAGTCTAAAAGAAGGTAATACCATTCCTAAGCTCCACTCATTTTTTTCTAGTAAGGATTTGAACTTTTTTTCAACGTTTTCGGCAGAAAAGTCGGACATCTCAATGAACAACTGACTTACTTTTTTGAGTATATCAGGAGTATGTTCCTTCCATTTTTTTCGATGCGTTTTTTCATCGTACTCCGAAGGAGAGTCAAAAAAGAATTGACTACTCTCCCATATATCTTCAATAAAAGTCGCTCGTTCTTTCATTAACTCACAAACTTTCGCCAAAAACTGGATATCTACAGCTTTGGATTCCGTGATTTTAGTGTGTATTAGTTGGGCTAATTCGTTACCACTTTTTCCCCTTAAATACTGTTGATTAAACCATTTAGTCTTATCAAAATCAAATTTTGCCCCCGCTTTTCCTACCCTTTGCAAGGAAAAAGATTCAACTAGCTCATCCATTGAAAATATTTCTTGTGCGGTTCCAGGATTCCAACCCAAAAAAGCTAACATATTTGTGAAGGCTTCAGAAAAATAGCCCTCTTCCCTATACCCTGAGGATGCTTCATTGGTCTCTGGATTAGTCCATTCTGTTGGGAAAACAGGGAAACCTAATCTGTCTCCGTCCCTTTTACTCAGCTTTCCGTTTCCATCAGGCTTTAAAATCAAAGGAAGGTGGGCAAAAGCTGGACACTCCCAGTCAAAAAATCGATATAATAAAACGTGTAAGGGTGCGGACGGCAACCACTCCTCTCCTCGAATAACATGGGTAATTTTCATCAAATGGTCATCTACAACATTTGCTAAATGATATGTTGGCATTCCGTCCGATTTATACAGAACTTTGTCGTCAAGATTGTTTGTGTTTACAACTACCCAGCCGCGTATAGTATCGTTTATTTTTACCTCTTCATTTCTGGGCATTTTAATACGAATAACATATGAATCCCCCTTATCTAACCTTTGTTTCACCTCATCTTCTGAAAGAGAGATTGAATTTTGCATGCTATCTCTAACTACCGAATTATACTGTGGAGACGGTACCCCAGCATTTTTCATGCGCTGACGCATGTTGTCAAGTTCTTCAGCGGTATCAAAAGCATAATAAGCATGACCTTTCTCTAATAAAATATCGGCGTATTGCCTGTACATTGGTTTTCTGTCAGACTGTTTGTAAGGACCTAAATCACCACCATGGCCCAAGCCTTCGTCTATGTTTATCTTACACCACGACAAGGCGTCTAAAATGTATTGTTCCGCTCCAGGAACAAGGCGTGTTTGGTCAGTGTCCTCTAATCTCAACAAGAAATCTCCATTGTGTTTTTTTGCAAAAAGGTAGTTGTAGAGGGCTGTTCTAACACCCCCCATATGTAATGGTCCTGTCGGACTTGGGGCAAATCTTACTCTTACTTTATCCATCAACGTCATTTAATTAAGCCAACAAAGATACGTTTTCTTCTATATTGACTGTTTTGTGATGGTGCTAAATATCTTACCTTTGTAGTATGAGTGGTCGTAGCGAATTATTTGAAAAACTAGAGGAGTTTATTAGTAAGTATTATAAAAACCTTCTTCTTAAGGGTGTAATATATTTCTTCTCCGTTTTTTTAGCCTTCTTCATTCTGTTCTCTGTTGGTGAGCACTTCGGTCAGTTCAACACTACGGTTAGAACTATTTTGTTCTGGGCATTTAGTATTTTCAATGTATTCATTTTTTGGAAGTGGGTCGCGACGCCTTTAATAGGTCTTTACAGAATTGGGCAATCTCTAAATTACATAGAAGCCGCTAAAATAATTGGCGAGCACTTCTCTAGCGTGGAAGATAAGCTCGTGAATTTACTTCAGCTTCAAGAGTTGTCCGAAGTTGATAATTCTCTTATTGAAGCTAGCGTACAACAAAAAATAAATCAACTTAAACCAATTCCATTCACAAAAGCCATTGATTTAAGAGCAAACAAAATATATCTAAAATATGCCGTAGCTCCATTAACGATATTGATTGTTTTGTTCCTTTCAGGAAACAAAAAAATGGTTTTAGAAAGCTCTTCAAGAATTATTTCATACAATACTGAATATTTACCTATTGCTCCTTTTGATTTTATTATCGACAACCCTTCACTACAAGTAATAAAGGGTGATGATTTTCAACTTTATATGCATTACGAAGGCTTTGAAATTCCTAAAACAAGCCAAATAATGGTTGATGGGAATATTTTTGAGATGAAGAAAGAAGCAAAAGGTGGCTTTTCTTACCTGTTTAAAAACCCTCAAAACAGTACTGACTTTAGGTTTTCGTCAAATGGTTTTTCATCGCCCTCAAAAACACTTACTGTAGTGCCAAGACCATTTGTGGTACATTTCACCACCGAACTCGTCTTTCCTAAATACATAAAAAAGAAAAACGAAACTCTAGGAAATACTGGTAACCTCACTATTCCAGAAGGAACAAAAGTCAAGTGGCTTTTTTACACCGAAAACTCAGAAGAGGTGTATGTTCAGTTCGAAAAAAGCAAAGCCTGTGAACGAACATCCGAAAATACATTTAGCTTTCAAAAAAGGTTCACAGAAAACAAATCTTACAGTCTGTTCACCAAAAACGACTTTATAAAAGGAGACAGCATCGCCTATCAAATTGCCGTTATTTCAGATGAATACCCAAGCATCTTAATCGAAACATCTTTAGATAGCATCAATAAAATGCTACACTATTTTGATGGTATTGTTCAAGACGACTATGGCATACAAAAACTAACTTTTAATTATCAAATAATAGAAGGGGATAGCAGTAAATGGAAGCAAGAGGATATTCCTGTAAACCCATCAAATAACGAAGAACAGTTTTTTGTTAATTACAACTTTTCTGACTTAGGACTAGATTATGGTCAAGGCATGAGCTATTATTTTGAAGTATGGGATAATGACGGTATTAATGGAAGTAAATCTACAAAATCAACTGTAGCTACTTTCCAAGCGGCGAGCATTAAAGAATTAGAACAAAAAACTGACAGTAAAAATAATCAGCTAAAAGATAACATCAATGAATCAAAAAAATTGGTTGAAGAAATTCAAAAAGAACTTGAAGAACTTCAAAAGCAATTGCTAAAAAACAAAGAGCTTAGCTGGGAGGACAAGCAAAAAACCAAGGCTTTACTTGAAAAACAAGATGAGTTAAAAAACAAAATAAATAAAATCCAAAAGCAACAAAAGAAAAATAGCCTTCAAGAAAAAGAATATAAAAGTCCAAAAGACGAACTTCTTAAAAAGCAAGAAGAAATACAACGTCTATTCGAAAGTCTCATGGATGAAGAGATGGAAAACATGATGGATGAGCTTAAAGACATGATGGAAGACATAAAAAAAGAAGACCTCCAAAAAGCACTTGAGGAAATGCAAAAAAGTGACGAAGACATCGAAAAAGAATTAGACAGGACTTTAGAGCTTTTTAAGCAAATGGAGGTTGAACAAAAGCTGGAAAAAAATATTGATGCACTAAAGGAACTCTCCGAAAAACAAAAAGAACTTTCAGAGAAAAAAGACGATAAAGAGGCTCTAAAAAAAGAACAAGAAAATATCCAAAAAGAATTTGAGGACATTCAAAAAGATTTAGAAAAGGCTAAAGAAATGAACGAAAAGCTGGAGTATAAACAAGAAATACCAAATACTAAATCTACAGAAGAAGAAATAAAGAATGATATGCAGAAAAGTGTAGAGCAGCTTGAAAAAAATATGAAAAAACAAGCAGGTAAAAATCAGAAAAATGCTGCCCAGAAAATGGAAGAAATGAGTCAATCCCTACAGTCCGCCATGCAATCTGCACAGCAAGAACAAGTAGCCGAAGACATGCAAACTCTAAGGCAGATTCTTGAAAACCTGATTATTCTGTCTGTTGACCAAGAAGATATCCTTAAAACCATTCCTCAAATCAACATCAACAGCCCGCTATATTTAGACTATTTGCAGCTACAAAAAAAGCTTCAAGCTGATGCACAAATCATAGAAGATAGTCTTTTCGCACTAAGTAAGAGGCAGCCTCAAATTGAATCCATAGTAAATAAAGAAATCAATACTATTGAATTGAGTACAGAAAAAGCTTTAGAGGAAATGGCTGAAAGACGTTCATCAAAGGCCAGTGAAAGACAACAATTCGCTATGGCCTCTGCCAATAACTTAGCACTTATTCTTTCTGAAACGCTTGAGCAAATGCAAAAAGAGATGGCTAATATGGAAAGTAAGCCCAGTAGCAAAATGTGTAATAAACCAAACTCTTCTAGTAGCGAAGGCATGAAGGAAATGAAACAAATGCAAAAGCAAGTGAAAGAACAGATGAAACAAATGCTTCAATCTAAAGACGGTAAAAATGGAAAAACAAATAAAGGATTAGCAAAACTAGCTGCTCAACAAGAAATGATTAGAAACCGAATGAGGGAATTAAGAGATGAACTGGGCAATGATAAGAATGGTAAAAATAATCTAGATCAGCTTATCAAGCAAATGGAGGAAAATGAAGTTGACATTATCAACGATAATATAACTTTGGAAAGCATCAAGCGTCAAGAGACGATAATGAGTCGTTTATTAGAAGCAGAAAAGGCTGAAAGAGAAAGGGATGAGGAGGAAACAAGAGAGTCAACAGAGTGGATGAATAACTTATCCAAACGATTGGTAAACCCATTTGAAGAATACCAAAAGGAGAAAGAAAAGCAACAAGAATTACTTAGAACTATTCCGCCTTCTTTCACCCCTTTTTACAAACAAAAAGTCAAAGATTATTTCAATGAAGGTGGACAGTAATATTTTCTTTCACTCCGAATGTGATTTTGAAACCGAATCCATGTCTCATTTAGACTCATGGATTAAAGAGGCTATTGCTAATGAGAAAAAAAAACTAGGGGAGATAAACTACATTTTCTGCGACGATGAATACCTTTTAGAAAAAAATCAAACCTACTTAAATCACGATACATATACCGACATTATCACCTTTGACTACTCTAAAGAAAACAGTGTAAGCGGGGATATTTTTATAAGTATTGAACGACTAAAAGAAAATGCTCGTAAATTTGCAGTTCCTTTTGATACTGAACTTAGACGAGTTATGATTCATGGTGTCCTGCACCTAATCGGCTACAAAGACAAGTCAGACAAAGAAAAAAAATTAATGAGGGAAAAAGAAGAATTTTACCTCAACAAAAAACATAAATAACTGTATATCAGAAACTTATATGTTTAAAAAAGAATATGATGTAATTGTTGTTGGAGGTGGTCACTCAGGCTGTGAGGCAGCAGCAGCAGCAGCAAATTTGGGTTCATCGGTACTGCTAATAACTATGAATATGCAAACCATTGCTCAAATGTCATGTAATCCAGCAATGGGTGGCGTTGCAAAGGGTCAGATTGTAAGAGAAATCGATGCTTTAGGGGGATATTCTGGTATAATCACCGATAAGACCATGATACAATTTAGAATGCTTAACCGTTCTAAAGGTCCCGCTATGTGGAGCCCTAGGGCACAAAGCGACAGAATGCGATTTGCTGAAGAGTGGCGATTAACACTCGAGAGCATTCCCAATGTAGATTTTTGGCAAGACATGGTTACTGACCTATCAATAGACAAAGGCGAAGTAACTGGTGTAAAAACCGCTATGGGAATAGACATTAAAGCTAAAACCGTAATTCTTACAAATGGAACGTTTTTAAA
>Ga0115013_10001351_pt1 | contig 14291 bp, 13 predicted proteins | sample SouAtlMetagenome_2_FD_88686 | JGI IMG/M metagenome (GOLD analysis project Ga0115013, IMG submission 88686) | Marine eukaryotic phytoplankton communities from Atlantic Ocean - South Atlantic ANT15 Metagenome | ecosystem: Environmental > Aquatic > Marine > Oceanic | place: South Atlantic Ocean...
CACCTTGGCGGCGGCGTCTAGCTGGGCATCCAGGCCGCTCAGCTCGCTGGCTTGCACCAGGCCCAAGTGGCGGTCGGGGATTTTCATCGCGTCATGACGGGGAATTGCGCCCAGCAGCGCAATGCCTTCCGGCATGCTCTCATTCAGCAGCTTGCTGTGGCCGGGGCTGCCGATGCGGTTGGCGATCACTTCGTGAATAGCGAGATCCGGGTGGTAGTTGGCCAGGCCTTGTGCCACCGCGCCAAAGGTTTGCGCCATGCCCCAGGCATCGATCACCGGCAGCGCGGGGATGCCCGCCAGGATGGCTAAGTCCGCACTGGAGGGTGAGCCATCGAATAGCCCCATGGAGCCCTCCACCAAAATCACGTCAACTTCTTGGGCGGCTTTGGCTAAGCGCCAGCGGCACTCGTGCTCGCCGGTCATCCAGGGGTGAAGCTGGTACACCGGCTGGCCAGAGGCGACCTCTTGCACCATGGGGTCCAGGTAGTCGGGGCCGTGCTTGAACACCCGCACGCTGCGCCCGGCATTGCGGTGCAGCCGGGCCAGTGCCGCCGTCACCATGGATTTGCCCTGGCCGGAGCCGGGGGCGCTGATCAACGCAGCGTGCGCTTCACCTTGCAACATGTGGCTTCCTTGAATCATTCATGATCGGTCAATGGCGCTTGAATGGGCACGAACACCGGCGCACCATCCACATCTACCGTAGCCAGCCGCTGTTGGTAGAGCCGTTCTAGGGCGCTGGGCACCAGCATGGTGTCCCGGGGGCCCCAGCAGGCTTCGCCGCTGGGGTAAAGCAGCAGAATGTGGTCGCACCAGCGGGCGGCCAGGTTGAGATCGTGCAGGCACATCATCACCGCGCTGCCCTGGGCGGCCTGTTCGGCCATCAGCGCCATCACCGCGCTTTGGTGGTGTAAATCCAGGTGGTTGGTGGGTTCGTCCGCCAGCCAAATATTGGGCGCTTGGGTAAGCACCGTCGCCATCGCCACCCGCTGGCGTTCACCGCCGGAAAGCGTGCTGACCAAGCGGTGGCGAAGATGTGCCACATCCAGCGCTTCCAGGGCGGCCTCGGCGCGGGCGTAGTCGTCGGCACCTTCCATCTGCCATAGGGAAAGGTACGGGGGGCGGCCAATCAGCGCGGTCTCCAGCACCGTGGCGGGAAAGCCGTCTAGCCGCTCTTGAAACACCAGCCCTAGGCGTTGGGCCACTTGCCGCCTGCGCAGCTGGCTTAGTGGCGTGTCTCCTATCAGCACCTGCCCTGAACGGGGGGCGTTCAGCCCCGCCAGCGTATGCAACAGCGTAGTTTTACCCGCGCCATTGGGGCCAAGCACGCCCCACACCTGCCCCGGTTCAATGGTGAGGTTCAGCGCCGTGCCTTCGCTACGCCCTGGCACGTTAATGATCAGGTCTTGAGTCGCCAAGCGGGTCATCAGCGGCTCCGGTAGAGCAAAAAGAGGAAGGTGGGCACACCCAGCAGCGCGGTAATCACGCCTACGGGGAGCTGCTCGGGGGCAATCATGGTGCGCGCTAGGGTATCGGCGAGTACCAGCAGCGTGCCGCCTGCCAGGGCGCAGGCAGGTAAAATCAGCCGCTGGTCGTTGCCGAGCAGCAGGCGCAGCATATGGGGCACTACTAGCCCCACAAACCCAATGCTGCCTGCGGTGGTCACGGCGGTGGCGGTCAAGAGGCTGGCGGCAATGTAAATTCCCCACTCCAATGGGCGAACATCCACGCCCAGGGCGGCGGCCTGCTGGGGGCCACGGGCCAGTACGTTGAGGCTGCGCCCCAGGGGTATCAGCAATACACAGGTGGCGATTAATAGCAGCAGCGGCGGCCACGGCGCGCGAGCGTAGGATAAATCCCCCATCAGCCAGTAGAGCATCCCCGGCAGCCGCTCGGCAGGGCTTAGCGCGAGCATCAGGGTAATCACTGCGCCCCACCCCGCGGCCACGACCACGCCCGTCAGCAACAGCCGGGCAGGCGTCCAGCCGCCGCTGCCGTGGGCTAGGCCAAACACTAAAAACGTAGAGAGCAGCGCGCCTAAAAATGCCGAACCCGAAATAAGCACACCGCCCATCCCGGCCAACATGGCCGCCAATGCCCCCATCGATGCCCCACCAGACAGCCCCAGTACGTAGGGGTCTGCCAGCGGGTTACGCAGCAGCACCTGCATCAAGGCACCGGCCACCGCCAGCAATCCGCCCACCGCAAAGGCAGAAAGCGCCCGTGGCAGGCGAAGCTCGATCACCATGGTACGCGCCAGCACATCGCCCTGGCCCTGCACCACCGCCCAGAGCTGCGCTGCCGAAAGCTGCGCGCTACCCACCGCCAGAGAAAATAGCATGGCGGCCACGGCGATCAACGCCAGCAGGCCAAGGGGTTGCCACAGGCGCGCCACCATTAAGAGGCCCCGCGCTTTTGGCGAGTTTGTTCAAGTTTCTCACACAGAATTTGTGCGCCTTCCAACAGGCGCGGAGTGGGCCGCTGAATTAAAGAAGGTGGCACAAAATAGAGGTTATCGCCCGTTACGGCGGCTAAATTGGGGTACTGTTCCCAGTGGGTGAGCCAGTGGCGGTTCTCCTCTCCCATGCCTCCAGCAATAATGGCCTCGGGGTTGGCGGCCAGCACGGCTTCGTCATCCAGTCTTGGCACCAGCCGTTCCAGCTCGCCAAAGACGTTCTCGCCGCCGCAAAGCTCTACTACCTGACCAATCAGATGTTCGTTATTAACGCTCATCAGCGGCTCGTCCCACACCTGATAAAACGTGGGTACCGGGTCGCGCTCCCTGTAGCGGGCGGTGAGCGCGGCCATGCCGTCTCTAAACTCGCTAGCCGCCTGCCGCCCAGTTGGTTCAGTTCCCGCTAAAAGGGCCAGTCGCTCAATGGTGTGGGCGACGTCTTCCACGCTACGCGGCTCGATGTAGAACACCGGCATGCCCAGCGCTTCTAGGGTTTCCATCTGCTCGGCGGGGTTACCTGTTACCCAGCCGATGACTAAATCCGGGGCAAGCCCGACCAGGGCTTCCAAATCGATTCGGGTGTGGCTGCCCACCGAGGCCACGTCCTTTGCTTCCGGCGGGTAATCGCTGTAGCTCACCACGGCCACGACCTGATCTCCTGCGCCTGCGGCGTAGGTCAGCTCCGTTGCCCCTGGGGAGAGCGTGGCAATACGCCGTGCAGCGTTGTGCAGGCATACTTCGCGGTCACGATCATCCACCACGCAGCGTGAGTGGTCGTGGCCCTGGACAGGTATGGCTATGAGCAAAAACGCGAGGCCCAAGGCCCCGCGCATTAACCCACGTTGGCTACTGGCCAAAGTGAACACTTAAGAACCCTGCTCGGCCTGCGTTGATGTAGTCACGCGAGGTTTCATACTCTTTATCAAAGGCATTTTCTACCGTAACACGGGCCGTCCAAAGCGGTGCAAACTGCCATCCCGCACGTAGATTAACCAACCCATAGCCACCCAATCGCTGAGTATTAGAGGCATTATCATAGCGGTAACCTTGTGCTACTAACGACCCTCCCAATGACCAATCGCCAAGCTCGCGGTCAGCATCTAGCCGCACACTTTGGCTAGCACGGCGGGCTAGTCGATTGCCTGTTTCCTGATCTTCCGGGTCCAGGTAGGTATAGGCAGCTTGCAGTACCCAGTCGTTGACTTCTACGCCGCTTGAAAGCTCAGCACCGCGAATACGCGCATTATTGACGTTTTGTGGCGCCCACAAACCGCTTGGCGTCGGCGCCCAGGCAATCAGGTCGTCGTAGTCGTTTTGGAAGACGGCCACGTCCCAGAACCACTGGCTGTAGCTGTACTGGCCGCGAACGCCCACTTCAACGGTTTCAGATTTTTCGGGATTGAGATCAGGGTTGCCAGAGTTCGGCCAATAGAGGTCATTAAAACTCGGGGCTTTAAACGCCGTGCCTATACTGGCGCGCAGCGTATGGTAGTTATCCAGTTCGTAGCCCAGCGCCAAGCTGCCGGTCACTTCATCGCCATAGGCCTCGTTGTCGTCGTAACGCAGGCTTGCCTGAATAGCAAACGGCGAAAAGTCGAGCAGCGCTTGCGTAAATACCGCGGTGTTATCGCGACTGGTGACCTCAAACTCATTGGTGCTTGAAACGCGGTCTTCGCTAATTTCAGCGCCCGCGATTACCTCATGGGCGCCGAGCTGGATGTTGTTCTGCCAGCGAGCGGTTTGGGTGCGGGTGTCAATCACCGACCCACCGAAGTTATCCATCGTGTCCAGCTCATCGCGGGCTTCGCTTAGCGTTAACCGACTGCGCCAGGTAGTAGTTACCGGTAGCTCACCGTAAATACCCGCCACCTGCTGAACGAAGTCATTCTCACCGCCATCATATTCGTTGTGGCCGCGAGCGCGCAGCGCCAGCACGCCCACTTCAGCGCCACTCTCGAAGGTGTGTGCAACACGGGCCAGCGCCGAGGTGTTGTCGTAGCCTTTGTCTTCGCCACCGCGACGAATGGGCTGGCCGTCGGTATTGAAATGGCTACCGGCAAAACTGTAGCGCGTGCCGCCTTCGAGTCCAGAAATACCGGCACTTACCCGCTGGGTATTGAATGAACCACCGCCGATGGAAATATTGGGTTGCGGGCCTTGTTCGTCACCATCAGGGGTAAAGAGCTGTATCACGCCGCCAACGGCATCCGCGCCGTAAAGACTACCCCGCGGGCCGCGCACGATTTCCGCGCGGTCAAACATACGAGGATCTAAATACTGAAAAGCGGCACTACCCGCTGTGGCTGAACGCAGCCGAATGCCATCTATCATTAGCACGTTTGCATCGCCGGGCGCACCACGCAAAGAAACGCTGCCGCTTTTACCAAAACTGCCGTTGCTGGTGACATCAACGCCCGGCTGGCCGCGCAGAAGATCGGTTAGGCTGGTGGGGTCTTGGCGGCGAAAAGTAGCTTCATCCAGCACGCTAACGGATGAGAGGCTTTCATTGGCGGTGCGGGGCGCTAATGCAGCGGTGACAACGACAGGATCAAGCGCCGCTAATTCCGTGGTCGCTTCGGCGTACTGGGCCTGGGCTGAAAAGGAGATGGCCAGCGGCAGTGCTGCCATCGCAAATGCCGCCCGTGTGGCGGTGGTGTGAAAACGGTGGTTCATGAAAGGTCCCTTGCTCACTGTGCTCACCCGCACAGCGTGTTTTTAGTGGCCGGGCAGGGGCACACAAGGGAAAACAGCGGCTGAAAGCCACTGGTATTCGCCCTCCACATGCCCTCCGCATGCCGGTAATCTTTGGCTTTTTTTAGCCGTCACTCTTAGGCCGGTCTCCGGGCTGACGAGCGAAAGGGGCGGCTTAACGTAAGCGCCATACCTTTCCGAACGACCACCTTCCCATGCGTAAGCACAGTGGCGTCTCTAGCCGTTCTTATCTCGATCACCGTTGCGGGGGCAGCGTTGGATTCACAAAAAACGTTCACCAACTTCCCGTTTAATTGATGGCGTTAGTGCCACCAGCACCTGAGAGTGCGCGTAAACTAGCAACTTGTTAGAGGTTGGTCAATTTACCGTCTAGCCTTTCAGCGCCTGTAATAGGCCGTGGCGCACGTACCATACCTGCTCAGCGTGGGCGGCGACATCCTGGGTGAACCAGCCGTTTAAATCGCGCAGGCGGCGCTGGTCTCGGGCGATGGGCACCAGGCCACGACCCAGTTCGTTGGCAATAATCACCAGCGTGACGTTATCCTCTGCGGCGGTTTGGTTTAGGCGCTGTAAATCTTCCCGCCACTGGGCTCGCCACTCGTCGCTGCTGAAGTCAGAATCCTGCGCGGCGGTGAGCCACTCAAACAAGCCGTGGAGCACCAGCGGCGTATTCGGTAGCATGACGTGGGCGACCTCATGAAGGCGCTGGCCAGGGGCTAAGCGCCACCATACCGCACTGGGGAAGCGTTGTTTTACAGCGTCGCGCTTACCTGCACTGGCACCGCCGATGAATAGTTGCATTGCCATTCACCTTTTCCATCCTCACCTGCCTGATACGCGAGCTGCCAGCGCCGTCCTTGGGCCTGATGCACAATTCCCTCCCAAAAATCGAGGGTTTCAAAACGGCGGCGTAGCTCACGAATCACACCGCCGTGGGTCACCACTAACACTTTTTGATAGCCATACTGCTGAGTGTGTGCCGCGACATCGTCGAGCCAAGCATCTAGGCGTTCGCGCAGCTGGCCAGAAGACTCTCCACCGGGAATTTGCAGCTCTCCGGCGCTATCAATCCAGGCGCGATAGTGCGGCAATTCTTTTAATTCATCGTAAACCTTGCCTTCGTACTCGCCAAAATCGAGCTCCCGTAGGCGCGGTTCGGCATAGACGGGTATACCCGGTTTTGCTGCTTGTGACCACGCCAGCGTTTGCTGGCAGCGGCCAAGGTCACTGGCATAAATCGCGTCAAAGCGTTCATCCATCAGGGCTTTCCGAAGCGTTAGCAGCCCTTCCTCCGCATCGGGAAACAGCAGCGGAATATCCCGCTGGCCCTGGTAACGGCGCTCTAAATTCCAGGCGGTGATACCGTGACGAACTGCCACCAACTCCACATTAAGACCAGTAGCCAAAGCTCTCCTCCTTCAATGGTGGCACCGACCATATCGCCGTTAATGCCGTTAAATAGACGCAGCAGTGCCGCACGCGTCAGCGCTAACCAACACGCGACTGCGACCAGCCATAGCGCCATCGCGGGCCATACCAACACCAGCGGTAGCAGCGGCACCAGCGCTAGCCCAACATCGCGGCAGCTGAGCGACTGCTGCCAGCTCCAGGCCAGGCCGCGTGAGTGGGCGCATGGGGTCAGTACAAGTAGCGCGACTCCCGCCCAACGCCCCAACGCGGGCACCACCATCAGCCACCACAGCGGCGCGTGATACTGCAGCAGCGCCCAGAGCAGCACGCCCTTCCAGGCCAGCAAAAACAGCAGCGCTAACATACCGAAGCTGCCGATTTGTGGGTCTTTCATGATCTCCCAGCGCCGTTCCAGCGGCTGGTTGCTGCCCAGCGCATCGGCCAGGTCCATCACGCCATCCAAGTGCAGGCCACCGGAAATGGCCACCCACAGGCTAAGCAGTACCAGCGCCGTGATGGGCGATGGGGTTTGCCACTGGCCCAACAGCAGGGCGACACAGGCCAGCAGCGCCCCCACCATCAGGCCCACCAGCGGGTAGGCGCGAATGGCCCAGCGCCGGGTGGCCGGTGTCCAGGGGCAGGCAACGGGGAGCGGCAGACGCGTCAGAAACTGCAGCGCCAGCAGCATGCCGTACAGAGCGTGTTTCATGGTGCGCCAGCCGCCTTCCATTCGATGGACTGCCCGGCCACCACCTCCACCACCCGGTCGGCCTGGGCCGCCAGCCAGCGGTGCAACCCTTGCAGGAATTCCACGTAGCGCCACACCTCTGCCGAGGCAGGCAGGAGCGCTTCGTTGAGATCGTTGGAGACCACCACCAGCGTCACCCCCCGGCGGCGGGCATCGTGAAGCGCACGCACCAACAGCGCAAAGGCTTCCGTTTCGCTGACCGGTGCGGCGTCCTCCTGAGTATTGAACATCACCTGGCTGGCCCAGAGGGTCAGGCAGTCCAACAGGGCGGCATGGCCGTTGGGCACCTGGGCCACGGCCTGTTCGATGTTGAGCGGGGCTTCCAGGGTGACCCAGTGGTTGGCGCGGCGGGCCTGATGATGGCCTACCCGTTCGGCCATTTCGCTGTCGTAGATGTCGGCGGTGGCCACGTAGTAACACGTCTTGCCGTCGGCGTACTGCTGAACACACTGCTCCGCCACCAGGCTCTTGCCCGACCGAGCCCCTCCACTAACAAAGACAATCATTCAGCACCTTTGACAACCGATCATTGGTCACACCATCACGTAGCGCCAGCCTTAGCCAACCACCCTTCAGGCCAGCAAAACCATGGGTATGTCGCGCCAGCATACCTTGGTGAAGCAGGCGCTCAAGCAGCACGATACTGGAAATGCCCCGCTGCCGCTGGGCGGCCCCAGGCCGCACCAGATGAAAGCAGCTGTGGCTGGGCACCACCTCCAGCCCCAGCGCGGCCAGGGCAGCGCCCATGCGTGGCTGCTCACGGGCCAACCACTGGTGGGTACGCCGGGCAAAGCCCTCATCCGCCAGCAGCGGCGGCACCAGTTCAGCAGCCAGATGATTGACGCTCCAGGGCGGTTGCTGCGCCTGAAGCTGAGCGATACGCCCCTCATCGGCCAGCACGTAGCCCAGCCGCAGGCCCGGCAGGGTAAAGAATTTGGTCATGGAGCGCAGCAGGATCAACGCCGGGTAGCGTTGGAGCAGCGGAGTCAGCGGTGCAGCCTCCAATGCCAGGTCGATGAAGGCTTCATCCACCACCAGCGAGGCCCCCGGTTTCAAGGCGCCCAGCAGCGCCTCGATAAGCGCCACGGGCAGCAGCGTGCCGGTGGGGTTGTTGGGGCGGCAGACGAACACAACATCAGCGCTGGCTGCCGCCTGCAGCAACGCGGCCGCGGGCGGGTCGAAGGTGCCCGGCAACAGGCCAAGCTCGCTGATGCGCACACCGTGGGCGTTGCAGGCCCGGGCATACTCGCCAAAGGTAGGAGTGACGATCAGCGCCTGCTGGCCAGCGTGGTGCGCCGCCGCCAGAAAGATGGCCTCCGCACCGCCGTTGGTGAGCAGTACCTGCCCCGGCTCCACGCCTGCGTGTTCGGCAATCGCCTGCCTGGCGGCGCGGTAGTCCGGTTCGGGGTAGCGGCCCAGCCCAGCCAGGCGCTGGGCCAGGTAGCCGGTTACCCAGCCGGGCGGGCCCAGCGGGTTCAGGTTGGCGCTGATATCTTCCAGCGGGTGGTCGGCAGGCAGGCCAAAGCGCTGCAGCAGCGCGGCGGCCTGGCCACCGTGGCTTGGCCAATGATGGAGAGGCAGGTTGCCGGGCTGGTCGCGCATCACCCGGCCCCCGTAGCCATCACGAGGCACAGCTGCAGGAAGAGCAGCAGCAGGAAGAACAGCAGCCAGGCCCCGTGCATCAGCCAAATCGTGGTAGTGATGTGGCTGGCTTTCAGTAAATCATGGGCGGTGCCCAGCGTGGCCCGGTGTGATACTTGCCCCTGGTAGACGTTGGTGCCGCCCAACTGGACGCCCAGCAAATTCGCCACCATCGCCTCGGGCCAACCCGCGTTGGGGCTTGGATGGCGGGGCGCTTCGCGCCAGGTGGCCGCCAGGGCGCCCCGCCAGCGCAGAGGTGAGCGGTGAAACACCCCATACAGCACGCCCGCCAGCCACAGGCACAGGGCGGTCAGCCGGGCAGGCAGCCAGTTGGCAAGGTCGTCCAGCCTGGCCGAGGCGTAGCCGAAGTCGCCGTAGCGCTCGTTCCGGTAGCCCACCATGGAGTCCAGCGTATTGATGGCCTTGTAGGCCAGCGCCAGCGGCGCGCCCCCCAGCAGCGCAAACAGCAGCGGCGAGGTAATGCCATCGACGGTGTTTTCCGCCACGGTTTCCACCGCGCCCCGGGTAATCTCGGCTTCATCCAGAGCCTGGGTATCACGCCCCACCACTCTGGACAGCGCCTGCCGCGCGCCGGGCAAATCGCCCTGCCGCAACGGGGCGGCAATGGCCCGCCCGGCATCCGCCAGCCCCTTGATGGCCAGCGTGGTGGCCAGCAGCCACAGCTCGGCGGCCAGCCCCAGCCAGGGGTGCACCCACGACAACAGCGCAAGCCCCAGCCAGGCCACCGACAAGGTGCCCAGCACCACCACCAGGGTAAGGCACCCGCCCAACAGGCGCCGCCGCTGGGGGCTGCCTTTGTTCCAGCGGTGCTCCAGGGCGCTAATCGCCTTGCCGATGATCACCACCGGGTGGGGCAGCGCGCGCGGGTCCCCCACGATCAAATCGATGACGATGGCCAGCGCGACCCATCCGGCCAGAGCGGGCAGGCTCAGCAAGTCGAGACTCATGGTGCCTTGCCACTCACCCCCGCCTGGGAGAACGTGGCCATGTCACTGAGCATGGCGACAGCAGCCTGTAGCAGCGGGTAAGCCAGCGCCGCCCCACTGCCCTCGCCCAGGCGCATTTCCAGGGCCAGCAGCGGCTGCGCCGCCAGGGCTTCCAGCGCCAGGACGTGGCCCGGCTCCGCCGAACGGTGGCCAAACACCAGGTAGTCGCACAGTGCCGGGGCCATGCGGCAGGCGGTCAGGGCCGCCACCGTGGCAATGAAGCCATCCACCACCGCAGGCACGCGGTGGGCCGCCGCCGCCAGGTACGCACCCGCCATGGCGGCAATTTCCAGGCCGCCCAGCTTGCACAACACCTCCAGCGGGTCGTCAGGATTCGCCTGGCGATTGGCCAGCGCCCGCTCGATAACCGCCGCCTTGTGGGCCTGCTGGGTGCTGTCGATACCGGTGCCCGCCCCCACCATCTGGGCGGCAGGCACCCCTAGCAAGGCCGCCAGCATGGCGCTGCTGGCGGTGGTGTTGGCGATACCCATTTCGCCCACGATGAGCCCATTGGCCCCCGCCTGTACGGCCCGCTCGACCGCTGCCATGCCGGCCTGCATGGCCTGGCGCGCGTCGTCCAGCGGCATGGCGTCGTGGTGCAGCATGTTGGCCGTGCCCGAACGCACGCGGGCATCGGTGGCTCCCGGCAGCGGTCGCGGCGACGCCACACCGACATCCACCACGTCCACCCTAGCTCCCAGCTGGCGGGCAAACACGTTGATGGCCGCGCCCTGCTGAACGAAGTTGGCGACCATCTGCGCGGTCACCTCCTGTGGAAACGCCGACACGCCTTCAGCGGCCACGCCATGGTCGGCGGCAAACACCACCACGGCAGGGCTATCCACCCGAGGGCGGGCGCTGCCCGTGATGGCGCTGAGCTGAATCGCCAGCGCTTCGAGCCTGCCCAGGCTGCCGGGCGGCTTGGTCAAGGTATCGAGGTAGGCACGAGTGCGCTCAGCGGCGGCGGCATCGACGGGGCCGATATCAGGCAGCCAGGGGTAAGCGGCAAGGGAGTCAGAAGCGGCAGCAGAGGACGCGCAGGGAGGCATGGCAGCTCCAGTGGCAGCAAAACCAGAGATGAAGTGATCGCAAGCGCAGCATGGTAACAGATGCGGGCGGCCAGCGGAGCCGCCCGGGCTGTGGTTACCGTACCGGCAATCAGTAAACGGGGGTTTCCTGCCAGCCACCCCCCAGCGCCTTGAACAGCGTGGCCGTGGCCGCCAGCTGTTCACGGCGCGCACCGGCCTGGGCCAAACGGGCCGAGAGCAGGTTGCGTTCGGCGTCCAGGCGCTCCAGCTGGCTCACCTGCCCCTGGTCGTACATCAGCACGGCCAGCTCCCGGGTACGGGCAACGGCCTCCAGCTGTTCGTCGATGGCGGCCAGCCGTCGCTTGCTGAAGTCGTAGCTGTAGAGTGCATCGCGCACTTCGTTGAAAGCGGTCAGCACGGTCAGGCGATACTGCGCTTCGGCCTGTTCGGCCAGCGCTTCGGCGCTTTCCACCCCGGACTGGCTACGACCGAAGTCGAACAGCGGCCCCATCACCGAGGCCCCGACGCCCCAGGTGCGGGCCACATCGCTGAACAGATCACTGGTGCTGGCGGCCGCAGTGCCCAAAAAGGAGCTGAGATTGAGCGACGGCAGGCGGTTGGCCTCGGCCACTCCGATCTGGGCGGTGGCCGCGATCAGCGCCGCTTCTGCCGAGCGAATGTCGGGCCTGCGCTGGAGCATCGCCGACGGCATCATGGCAGGTATGCCCACCGGCTGGGCCAGGTCGTCCAGCCGCGACGTGCCGGTGTCCAGGGTAGTCAGCAGCTCATCGGGGGACATGCCCACCAGCGTGCCCAGGGCCCCGCGCAGGGTTTCCACCTGCTGCTTGAGCAACGGCAGCTCTGCCTGCAGGTTGCGCCACTCGGCTTCGGCCTGGCGCAGTTCCAGTTCGCTGATGTCGCCATGCTCGAAGCGCAGCGCCTGAAGGCGATAGGTCTCCTGGTACGCGGCCAGGGTCTCCTCCATCAGCGCTTGCTGGGCTTCGGCACTTTTCAGGCTGACGTAGGTGGTGACCACGTCACCGATCACGCCCAGCTCGGCGGCGTCTCTGGCAAACAGGCTCTCCTGCAGGGCGGCCATGGCCGCAGCGCGCTGGTTGGCCAGCCGCCCCCACAGGTCGATTTCATACTCCAGGCTAGCGGCCAGGGAGTACTGGTTGTTGGTGGAGGTCAGCAGCTCCTGCACGTTGTTGGTGGAGGTCAGCAGCTCCTGCACGGGCTGAACATCGATGGGCAGCGCCGCCCCCGGAGTGCGCTCACGGTTGGCTTCGGCCTGATAGCCCACGGTGGGAAAGCGCTCGGCATCGGCAAACCCCAGCTGGGCCCGGGCCTCGCGAATGCGCGCCAACTGAATCGCCAGTTCGAGATTATCTTCGCTGGCGCGCTCGACCAGCCGGTTCAGCGCCGGGTCTTCGAAGCGCTGCCACCAGCGGTGCCAGTCGTCACGGGCCTGCTGCTCCAGAGTGATATGGGCAGGCCAGCTCTCCGGCAGCTCAATGTCGGGCGTTTGATACTCCGGGCCGACCGCACAGCCTGCCAGCAGCAAGGCCAGCGCCGAGGCAGTGGTGAACGGTTTGAGGCGGGGGCCCCACGGGCGATTCCTGTGCACGCTGATCATCCTTGCAGTTCGGGTGAATACCGATTTAGGGCGGCGTTTAACCAAACACCTGTTCGAAGTGGCTAAGAGTACCTATTATAGGAGACTAACGAAACAGGGGATACATCACACCACCGTGATCCCCCATTGACTTGCAGGGAGGCATTGAATGAGGTTCATCCGCAAGGGGAAGTGGCTACCCACTCTGGCCGGGTTGCTGGCATGCGTGACGTTATTGGCAGGTTGCAGAGACGCCGAAGAGCCCCCCGAGCCTCCGGCTCAGGTGGTCAAGCTGTTCGAAACCGGCCAGCAGCAGGCCTTCTCGGGCCGCCGTTTCGTGGGTCGCGTCGATGCCGTGAGCACCGTCAATCTGGCCTTTCAGGTGGGCGGCCGCCTGACCACCTTTCCAGCCGTACAGGGCACCACGCTGGCCAAAGGCGAGCTGATCGCCCAGCTCGATCAAACCGATTACGCTCTGCAGGTGCGCGCCGCAGAGGCGGAATTGTCCCAGGCCCGCCAGCATCTGCAGCGGCAGGAAAATCTGTATCGCCATAACGCCGTCTCCGCCTCGGTGCTGGAAGCGGCCCGCACTGATGCCGAGCTGGCCGCTACCCAGCTGGAGAGCGCCCGCCAGGAGCTGGCCTACACCTCATTGTACGCGCCCTTTGATGCGCTGATTGCCCGCCGCCTGGTGGAAAACCACACCACGCTGCCGCCCAATGCCGAAGTCGTCCGTATTCAGGACATCTCGGAGCTGCGCATTCGCATCAACGTGCCCGAAGCGCTGATGCAGCATCTCGATGGCGAACACGGTTTCAACGCCGAAGCCGAGATCGCCACGCTGCCCGGCGAGCGCATTGCGCTGGAGTACCGCGAACACATCACCGAGCCCGACGAGGTCGCCCAGACCTATCAGGTGGAGTTCGCGCCCGCCCAAGGCGAGCACCTGGTGGCGCTGCCCGGCACCACGGCCACCGTGTTCATCGAGCCCGCCGAGCGGCTGGTGTCCGGGGTGATGATGATTCCAGCCAGCGCCCTGGACACCACCGAGGGCGGTGATTTTCGCGTGTGGGTCTACGACCCCGACGAGGGCACGGTATCGCCCCGGGAGGTCACCGTGGGTGAGCTGAGCGACGACGCCGTGATGCTGGTGGCAGGCGTTCAGCCTGGCGAGTCGATTGCGGCGGCCGGGGTACACCTGCTGCGCGACGGCATGCGCGTCAAACCGCTGGATAACGCCCTCTAGGAGCCGCCATGAACATCGCCAAGCTGTCCATCGAACGGCCTCTCAATACCTGGCTGATCGTGGTGATCTGCCTGTTGGGCGGTATCTGGGGATTCAATACGGTGGGCAAACTCGAAGACCCCGCCTTCACCATCCCCAACGCCATCATCAATACGCCCTACCCCGGCGCCACCGCCGTGGAAGTGGAAGAGGAGGTCACCGAACGTCTGGAGCGCGCCATCCAGGAGATGGAGCAGATCGACGTCATCAAGTCGAAGTCGCTACCTGGGCGCTCGGAAATCCAGGTGGAAGTCCACTCCAGCTACAGCAGCCACGAACTGCCGCAAATCTGGGATGAGCTGCGCAACAAGATCAACGATGCCCAGGGCGACCTGCCCGAGGGGGTGCTGGGCTCCCAGGTCAACGACGATTTCGGTGAAGTGTACGGCC
>Ga0115013_10001354_pt1 | contig 14262 bp, 10 predicted proteins | sample SouAtlMetagenome_2_FD_88686 | JGI IMG/M metagenome (GOLD analysis project Ga0115013, IMG submission 88686) | Marine eukaryotic phytoplankton communities from Atlantic Ocean - South Atlantic ANT15 Metagenome | ecosystem: Environmental > Aquatic > Marine > Oceanic | place: South Atlantic Ocean...
AGAGAACAAAACCCTCAAGCAAAGCCTCGAAGAATGTAGAATTGCTAACATTTTGGTTGGTTTTTCAATGTCGGAGGGGGACGATCGGGATGCCATCATACAGTCTCTACTAAAGGAAGCAAATGAGATAGGAAAAAAGGAGATTTTCAAGAGATTGATGGGTGGAAAGAGAACAAGATTTGTCTCGGACGCGTCGGACATGTCTAGCAATAGCGCGTGTAGCTCGACTCCTGTTGTCTCAGGGAATAGCGTTTCATTCCCACTGAAACTTGAAATGAATGGAAAAATCATCACTATTGGTGGCGAGGGCCAGTCTCACCTGAATTGGAAGACAGGTGTTTACACCGATGAGAACGGAACACGGTGTCAGCTCTCAAACCAGCAATTGGAGTCTTTAAGGTGAGTACACTTCGGCAAGACTAGTAAATTGAATTAAGAGGTACTTTTTTCTCTTATTGCTATTTCGCCGACTACATCGTTTAACCTCATTTCCATTTTACTTTTTCTCTTTTTTGTATCACAAAATCAGACGGGAGCGCAACAGAATGCACGCAAAAATGACTCGTGACCGGAAGAAGTCTTTCATCGCCACAATCGAAAAGACAATTGAGGAATTAGAATCGATCAACGATCGCATGCACGCTGTGGTAGTAGACGTGATCCACTCTCCGAAACCGCCGACTTCCATGAAAAATATGTTTTCTTTGGAGAATAGCAAGAGCATCCGTAACGATCGGAAAGTTCCTCTTTCCATTCCCGGGGTGACTCCCAGCAGCTCACCGGTGGTGATTCCTAGAGAAACTTTTTCCATATCTGAATCGATGCCTATCATTCCCACCTCGGAATCGATACCTATCCTACCCATCTCGTCATGCAAAAATAATAGTATCCCTCCTGTCATGGCTTCGGTGGAACCAAAGAGCGACAAACATCATGATTTACCGGCGGAAGAGGTGCATTTACCACCCAAGAAACGAGTTCGTCACGGTTTCTACTAGAGCCTATCGACGAATTTCAGGTAAAACGAAAATTGATTCCCTTCTCTTTTGTAAGCTTCATCGTCTAAAAGTCTGTAGCGAATATCATAATTCACGCCGAGAGACTCTTTTAGACACAAACAATACAGGTATACCAAACTTTCGAAAATCGATCTCTAATTTGTTCGAAGACATTTACGAAAGTGAACACATTCTACCATCACGAAGCATACCGCCCATGTCTGTCTATACTGCAATTGAACTTCACCCTTGCCCGCACTCACTGGACGCTAGTTGTCATGAATCACTCCACCAAAAAAGTTTGGGTGTTTTTTTAAATCCCAAAACGCCGTCATGGCTATTGCCTTATCCAATTGGCATTTGAATGGAGGTATTTGATGACTGCACTCGACACAACTCCACAAAATCGATTAATCCTTCTAATGGAAATTAAGACGACGACACATTACGCCGTCTCCTTTGTACATTACCCTTGTTTGAAATCATTAGAGTAAAAACTAATAGTGTTAAAATGTTATTGACGAAAAATGCTTTAGTCTCACGATATCATCATACGACAGTATCCTTTACTTTTACTTATTTAAGATGTCTGACTCTCATCAACCTAAATGAATTAATGCGAAGAATCGCTTACATTTTTCTATATATCCTGCGCTACTTTCTCCTGAAGAAAAATCCCTTCGATTTCTTTCTGGATTCGTCATCATTAGAGGACTCCCTCCCGCCATCGTAGTCGTTGCTTTCTTGTCTTCTTGAGCTGAATCTATCATTACGATCATTCGTTTCGTCTTCGTATTCATCTCTCGTTCGTCGCCTTTCATCTAGCCCTGCTCTACTGCGAGAGTCAAATCTATCATTATCGATGCGATCGTCACTGTCATATCCTCGCCGCTGCCTTCTATCGTCTTTTGTGTCCCGATTATGGCCCCGACTGCTTCTCTGGCGATCATCTCTCCCCGAATCGTAAGATCCCCTCGCAAAACGATTGTTTGTTCCGTTGCGATCTCGCTCAGTATCATCACCGTTTTCGTTCTGATCTTGGTTGTTCCCTCCTCGTTGCTGTTTTTGAATTTGCTCTGCAACCGTTGAGGCTTGTGCGTAGGTCTTATTTGCAAAAGACAAGAATCGATCCTTAACACGATGTTTTCGATCCAATATCATTGCCTTATCTATAACCTGAGAACTCACAACTGTCGCCTTCGGAATGATTTGAAGGTCGGCCTGGATCTCCCAGAGTTCGCTCACGGCCCGTACTACTCGCATGCCCATTGTTCTTGCCAAATCACCGCGGTAACTATTCTGCCATGTGCAAGCAAAAGAAAATATTGATGCTCCTACCAACGCCCCAATCCAATTCGGAATGAATGGCAGATTTCCACCCACAGTGCTACCAACCATAGCCATGCTCACAAGTGTGTATATCATATTGAAATCTGGGTCACGTGGGTCACGTGGAGTGTACCTCCAAGGATTCCGGGCAGGTGGAAATGGACGGGGTCCTCTTGGGCGCCCTCGAGCGTCTCTTGGCCCTCCTCGGATGATGCCGACAGATGCAGCTACATACCTCCAGGTTGGATATTCCCTACGGATACGCTGGGTCCGTTGCAAGACCAAGATCAAACTCAATCCTATAGCGCGAGATAACTCTCCGATGGGTGTTCGGAACCATGTTGACACGATCAAAGAAATGGCCCAAAAGTATCCCGTCCACAATGCCATGTCCGAACCACCAATCAACGACTAATTGATTGAAAGCCAACGACACAAATGCATCGACATGAGAAATATTTACCAACAACCAATAAAATAGTTTCCACAGCAGAGTTCGTTAAAGGCATTTGAGGTGTGCGAGCGAGAAAGATTACTGTAAGCGAGTCTGGTTCATAGCGACACCAAAAAAAGATGCAAAGAAAATGATCAAGCGCATATTGTGTATGTGCGCCACAAAATATGTATTGAAGCATAAAGAATTTGGAATACAACTAGTACCATACGTACTTTTGCGGCAAAATTGCCAAAACCATATCCAACCAACCCCACAACGGCTTGTATTTGTGCCTTCCCCGTTTTGGTCGACCAGTATCGTGTGACTAAATCATTGCGTGCTGATGACGTTGCTGACGGCCTATCGAGATTATTGTCATCATCAATCTTATCCAATCTATTGTTGCCTCGGCGACTCCGACTACCTTCAATACTCATGTCCATGTTGTCAGCTTCGGCAATAGGAAATTCGTAATGAATTGGCAAAGAGGGATTTTGTTGTTGTTGGCCTCCGAGCGAAGAAGATGGATTAGATTGCCGAGGATACTCTTCGGTTTCCTTACGTTGGCTGTAATTATATTCGTCTGGATATTGTGGTGGAGATGGCGGTGGGTAAATCTCTTGATGCTGCATCATATTACTATGTTCGCCAGCTTCATTTTTTCCACCATAATCGTTTGTCATCTTTCCGGGAGGAGGAGGAGGTGGTGGTGGCCTCTGGAACGGCGACGCGGAATTTTCGTTTCCATGACATATTTTATGCCCTGGTAGAAAACATGATACAGCAAGAATTAATGCCAGTCGAAAGCTTTTCGTGAAAAATGAAGCATCTACTAGACGTTGTCGTCGATATTGCCATTTCCTGGGCTGATTGATTCTTGCGTCGTCCCAATGACAGTCATTTTCAGCACTTTTCACGCTACAAGTGGTGTAGCGACACTGGAGTTTAGAGAAATCGAAGGGCTTCATTTGCACATATAAACTTATAAATAGTCGAGTACCGTGGATTTTCTATGCCTTGAAAATGAATGGTATTGCCCAACCGCAGATTATTGGAGCACTAGGCGCTCGATAACACCGACTATATCCTGTCACAGGCTTGAAATCTATTGTTGCTATGTGTTGATGCCAATTCTACTGATATGCTTAAACTCCCATTCACCACTTGCGTCTTACCACTATTAGTGATCTTTTAGATTTGTTGTTTGTCAGAAGTGGGATCGATGGTCTGGTCTGCCGAGACGAGAGTGATGGATGAATAATTTTTTCACTGAAACGCAAGAGCAAATTAATATGTTGTTTTAGGCGTAGCTTTTGAAACGTGGAACTGCTTCGGTTATTGGTTCATTCGACTCATTCAACACGCCGTGTTGAGCCAAGCCACAATTTGGAGCTCCAATGCAATTGGCCTTGTGACAGAGTGAGTGCAAGCGCTTGCCGGCTGGCGCTGGCCCCTTGGGGGCCTTGCCCTGGCCAGGGGGTGAGTGTGGTGAGTGAGTGAGTGAGTGGCAGGCAGTGCCCCCACCCTCCTCATGCCCCTGCTGGGCCTGCTGTGCGAGGGGGGTGCTGGCCCTGCTGCTACCTTGCTTGCTAGTAGTAGCCCCTTGACCCTACCACCAGCCCCTACTCTACCTATGTCTCTTGTTGAGGCTACTGCCACACTGGGGGTGGGGCCCACCAGTTTGTCCCTTTGCCATATTATTACCCCTGTGCCCTGCCCCCCCCTGCTGGTTGTGGTGCAGCTTGGCACCTCAGCTGCAGGGTCCTCTGTAGCTGGGGCACCACCACAGTGGAGGGTCGCCTTGGCGAAGCACTGCCTTGCTGGAGCATCTCGAGCAAATCTGCTCCCGTCGGAGCTGCGAATTGAGCGCTTCGGTCGAGTCAGAAATGCAGGCAATCACATTTGTCTTCGAGGAGAGAATTGGTCCCCTCTATCTTTGGCACGATTGGATCAATAATCTGAACTGACTCAATGCTTCGGCTCCTTTTTCTAGCGCGATGAACCGTGTTGCTTGTAGCCCTTGTTGTTCCGAGTCTGAAAAACGGGATCAAATTGTGCTGAAATGCCTGATGACTCCTTCACACTTATATTACACTGAGTCCGTGCTAACGCATGTCAAACACGCGACCCTTAAATAAAATTGATTGGTGGAGAACTTTGCTTAAATGAACTTCCTTTTTGTGGTGTCATTATAAAATCTTCGTCGCGTATAGATCTGAATCTTTCTTCAATTTTACACGGCTACCGAGAGATGCAAAATTGATCGTAAAAAGTCACGTAGCAGGCATCAATTTACACTTTTTTCCTCCAACTTAACTTACATTTTTTCCGTCATCTACTATTACAAGAAGGAAATTAACAGAATGATGTCGTTCATCAAGACCGCTGCGTTTGCAGCATTGACTTTGTTGGCCAGCAGCACTAATGCTGACAGCGATGATCATTCACACGATCATTCACACGGTGGCTACGAATCAGGTTTGCCATGCACTCCGTGTGACGATTTTGAAGGTGACTGTCTCGTGACCGTCAAGGTCAATTTTTTCGCGAGCACAACAGGTAGGTATTGGCTGTAGATGCTTTAATTGGACATATTTTAATATTCTATTCTCACAGTTTTCGAATTTGACCTCTATCATTCTACAGGTTACTATGAGATTGACAGCTGTGAAGGTGTGAACCCAACGCTCCTCTTGACGGTTGGACGCACTTATCTTTTTGACCAAACTGATATTTCGAACTGGTATCACATGATTGGTTTTGCTTGTAAGTCATAGAATGTTTTTCGCAAATTTTTTTTGTCTCTTTCGCTTCTCCTCACATGAAGAATATCGGCATTTTCTGAAATTCAATTTTAGATGAAGCCGACGGTGCTTTCGCCGGCGTTCCTGAACTGACACCAGGAAATGCACCTGGGGACTCTAATTGTACCGAAACTTTAAGTTGCCCTGCACCAATGTACTTTATGGGAGGAGAGTACACAGGTGTGTACAGTAATGTTGCGGAAATTGTCCCCATCCCTGAAGAACCTTCTGAAGATTATGGTCTCGAGACTGTCTATCCTCTTTTCTTCCATCCTCTCGGAGACTGGCAAGAAGCCGGTCCGTTTGTCACTGCATTGAACTTCGATGTCGAGTATGACGAAGATATTTTTTACTTTTCCAACTCTGGCGTCGGTATGAGCGCTCGCATCAAGCTAATGGACTCCGATGGTAATCTGTTGAGTGCCAGCGACACCCCCGCTCTGCCTTATGAATACGACGAAATCGATGAATTTGATTACAAGTGCGGTACTACGAATTTGACAGACTTTTCAAATCCAGAAGAGGGCGAATGCCCCGAAATGACCGTGTGCGAAGATGGGATTGCTTTATCTGAGTTCGCCGATTGTACCTCAGCCATGAACTGCCACATGATGTCTTCAATGACTACGAAGGCTGTCTCACGCACAGCGTTGTTTTCTCATCAAATGATTCCTCATCACCAAAACGCTATCAATATGGCCAAATCGTTGCTCAAACAGCATGAATTTGTATGTGAGATAGGTGGCATCGTCGAAGAAGGAGCCGTTATCCCTTGGGAGTGTGAACTTATCCCTATTCTTTACGACATCATCAATGTACAAAACGCTCAGATTGTAGACTTGCGGAAAGTTCTTTCAGATAAAGAGTATAATGAGTATGAAAACTGTGACGTAGACTTCACAAAGGCTGCTAGTGCACAGGTATCACGCTTTCTTGCCGAACCCGATTTCATGAAAGAAGACACTGGTCGTGGTCTGGAAGAGACCGCCGAAGAAAGTGAAGAATGCGCATACGAGCATGGTATTGAGTGCACACCTTGTGAGGGTACCGACGGTATTTGTAGAGTCATGGTTTCGGTTGACTTGTATGCTGGCGAATGGGGATACTACACATTCGAGGGATGCGAAGGTGTGAATCCCACCCTTAATTTGGAAATTGGTCGAACTTATATTTTTGACCAACGCGACGTTTCGAATCATTACCATTTAATTGGATTCAGTTATGAAGCTGATGGTGCACATGTAGGTGTTGACGAGTTGGAACCCGGCATCGCACCCGGAAATTCCGATTGCGATGAAGATATGACTTGTCCCGCACCCATGTATTATTTGGACAACAGATACAAAGGAAAATACAGTAACAACAAAAAAATGGGAGTGCCTCCTACCACTGACAAGGAGGACTTTGGTTTGGATGCAGTCGAACCGCTTTTCTTCCACCCACTTGCCGATTGGGAAGGCTACGGGGTATTCGCTACCGCACTCATGTTTGATGATGAAAACTTTACTGAGGATATTTTCTACTTCTGCCACGTACGTATCTTTCGTTATATTTTTGTGAAATGCTTCATGCGGAATTGAAGTTCCTATATTTTATCTGATACCTCCAATTTTATATTTTTTACGATCCCATAAACTATTAGGTTCACGCCGGCATGACTGGACGTATCAAGCTAACCAAGAATGGTGTGAAGGTTAGCGAAGAAAACAAACCTGCAATTCCTTACGAGTACAGTTGCATTTCTCCATTTGATAAATCGTGTTCAACTTACAATCTCGATGGATTCCAGCCTACGATGGATTCTAAGTGCCCTAAGTTTATTTGCTACGAGGCATTCGGATATATCGGAGAAATGGTTACCTGTGTCGATGCAATGGATTGCCAGATGCTTCAAGGTATGACAACCTATTACGGAGATGAAGGCAAAGACACTAAAGAAAATGATACCATCCTCTTCCTTCGTGAGATGATCCCACATCACCAAAACGCTGTTAACATGGCCAAAAATTTCATGGCCACTAAAGAGTCAAATTGCTTAGACAGGACTCCCGCTCCAAGAGGGGAAAAACGTGGTCCAAAATGTTTGCTTGACCCAGTTGTCCGTGGAATCATTAACACGCAGAACAGTCAAATCCAAGCAATGCTAGGACTCCTCGAAACCTTCGATGTTGCGGAGGAAGCTCAGTGCGAAGTTATTCTTGAGGCTTCTGCTCATTCCCCAGCAAAGGTATCTTATCTTGGAGCCTTCGTGGCCCTTCTCGCAGGTTTTGAGTTGTTGGGGTTCTAAGGCGATTTATTACCGAACTCTTTGTTTTATGTATGCAATTCTCTTGCACACTCCCCTTTTATGTTCCCGCCGAAGACTTCTATGACCGAAGATTCCGAAGCTCTCTTCGTGAAACAAGTCTCATTTCAAATATGACTTATGAAAGAATATTTTGATTCGTTTCATGTTTACGTACGAAAAAAATTAAATTATTGTGTATTTAAGAAAAAATGTTATGGAATGATTATTTGAGAGCATGTCAAGTGTTAAGATGGCAGAATGCGACCGGTACTCAAATTTTTCTGAGCATTTGGATCGAAAAAGCTTTTTGTATTCCATGTGAGGTGCGCCTCTCTCGTCTACGCAATGATTAATGAATTCCATCATTGCACACTTCACAAACAAAAGCAACTATTCATATGACGAACATCCAGCCAAGCTAATTTTATATTTTAGTCAGAATTTTGAATTTCCAAAGTTCTGGTTTAGATTTCAATTTTGTACCTCTGTTAAGTAAGAACTAGATGTCCTGTGCTAGCTGCTGTGGTTGAAATTGCAATATACTTTATTTTGGTCCATCTGAAGGAGCTAGCCTTTGTTCTATTGTCCAGAAGAACAATGGGCCATTGATTGCCTCTGTTAATCCTCATGTTCCAACTGCTATGTACTAAACATATTATTGTACGTAGTAGTACGTAAAGCACTACAAATAAATCATACCGATTGCCATTCGGTTTTACGTGCGCTCGACAAACGTCAGAACCACCATTCACTGAGAATTTAAAATCAACTTCGATATAACTTCCCAATCAAACCCATTCTACTGTCAATATTTACTCAAGATGCAAAGTATTTCATCGAAAATACGGCCTTCTCTAGCAGCTTCATGTGGATGGCGAATTAAAAATCACGTTGTGCTAAATTTAGCCCCAAATCATCTTTGTCGAAGGCCATTGTGGATTCCAAACAGAGAAGGGTACAGCACGAAATCACTCTTGGCCCGCCAGTTTTCTAGTGGAGGAAGCAAAGGTGGAGGTTCTTCGTCGGCTAATAATCGCCAAAAGCAATCTTTTTTTGAATGGTACTCAAACAAGCTCGATACGCATCCAATTTTGACAAAAAGTATTTCGGCTGGTATAATTTCTGCTGTCGGAAGTGTCTTGGGTCAACTGATAGCTCATCAACAGGAACAGCAACAGCTTCCCAAGGACAACAACGGGAACTCCGAATCTAAGCAAAAGCCCTTCGAACTCGATCTGGTGCACCTATCTAACTTTGCCTTATTGAATGTTGCTTTCGTAGCCCCCGTGCTTCATCACTGGTACAATTTCATCAATCGAGCCATTCCTGGTACATCATTTCCTCGCGTACTTCAACGTACAATTTGTGATGAAGGGCTTTTCAGCCCGGTTTATATCCCTGCTTTTTTGGGTATGCTGTGGAAACTAGAAGGAAACACCAACGACAATATTTGGAAAATGATCAAATCTGAATGCCCAACTATAATTGTGACGGAATGGGTGAGTAAAAAGATTCGTAACTCAATCTTCTCTTATAATCATTTCTTTGTAACTATATTACATGAGTCGTCAATCCTCTCACTCAAGTCAATCTTTACGCGATACGTTTCGAAAGGCCATGTGGGTGCCGACAATGATTGTCACCTTCAAATACGTGCCGGTCAAGTTTCAAGTTTTGGTGGTAAATGTAGTTGGGGTTGTGTGGAACACTTTTCTTGCTTATGCTTCCATCAATGCGGTATCTGAGACAGAAAACGATAGCAGCAACGAAAATACTAGCAGCGAACGCAAGAAGTAACACAAGTTCGAAACGAAGATGAAGAGAATAACAAGATCTCTGGTCATTGGAAACATGGGAGTAAACACGTAATCCTTTTTTCAAACTTTGTTTTTCCTTTTTTTCATGAACTGATCTCAGCAGCACACCTCTAATATCTAGCATAATATTAACAAATAAGTCATAACGAAACTATTCGCAAAGAGGAATGAAAATAAACATTGGGAAAGTATTTGAAAGGAAATGTCAGTAGTGCGTCATTAATTCGCATTATATTATTTTACGAGAAGAAATAACTCATAATACCACGCCGAGAATCATTGGCACTTTCGTCGACTTCATTGATTTCACTTGCATCGAAAGGATGTTCATGTGAACCTGGAATGAAGTCCATATCCACTTCATCCGCAACTGTGAGAACCTTTTCGATCAATTTATGGTCTCTGCAATTCTCTTGAACAATATCTGTGATTTTCTGGAGCGCTTTTTGATATTGGAGTCTGGATTGAACCTCTGCCACATATGTTGCTGATTTCAGTCGCAATTCTTCCTTCACTTCTACCTGCAAAATATTGAGTTTATGAACCTGACTTCTATAATTCTGAACGTCATTCACCATTTTGGCGTTCTGCTTACTTAGTTGCTTTGCGTGTTGATTCAATGCGGCAAATGAAGCTCCAGCAGATGCGTTTGCATCCATAAGGCGTTGATTATTATCTTTAAGAAGATCGAAGTCAGTCTTGAGCTGTTGGTTCTGGCTTCGCAACCTGAAAACCTCTTTGCGTAAGTGCTCAAGCATTTTCCCACTTTCGTCCATGAGCTGTTGTTGTTCAGCTGTCAGATCTTGCACGTTTGGTTCACCGGTATCCAGGGACTCGTCGTGCGAATTTTTCGGCGGTGCATTTGATATAGTTGCCGCCGCATTTTCCTTAGCCTTCTGTGCCTCTTTTTCCTTGAACTCTTGCATCGCTGCTGTCACTCTACCTTCTGCCTCTTTTTCGGCCTCAAGTCTTTTAGACTCGGCCTCTTCTAACTTCTGCTGCAAAGATCGAAGTTGGTTTTCAAGCTTTGCCTCCTCCTTCTTCTCTATTAGAGCTTGTCTGTATTTTGGGCGTTGCAAACATCCACGAATCATTGCTTGCATAATTACAGTTGCATCAATGCTTTTGCGGAAAGTGCGCCGATCAGAAAAAATTCTCCACCGCGTCTGTATCATAGTAGCCCGAAGGAAACGTCTGAGATGATACACTCTACGACTAGCAAAAAGGACGCGATACCAGCATTCGATTCGTGTTGCCGCGTTGCGCCAGTTCAAGTAGATTCGCTGTTGCAATATCATGCGATAATTAGTTTGCAAATGTATCACACTTCGCCGATATCTAGCATACATCGATTGACAAATGAAACGACGACCTGATGTCTGTATGACAATAGCATACGCTCCAAGATGTTTCATTCGCTCTGCTTCCAAGAATTCCAGCGCTCCTGCCCGGAAATACGCCCTTGTCTTTCCCATTACAAAAGCGCGAAATTTGGATCCATTCTTTTCGAATTCCATTTCTTTCAACGCCAAAGTCAACAGCATGTCAGTTGCCTTCTTACATCTTGCATCGATGTCCAAGTTTTCATTCTGCAATACAGTAATATGGTCACCTTTTGGCCAAAGTGATTTGAATCGGTCCAAAACAGAGATATGATCTAACCGGTTCGGAAACGCAGAACGTGAAATAGTTACGGCTGCCACCACTCCTGCACATCGTAGTTGCTCTACCGTGCTGATGTGTTCCATGATAAGTGGTGCTTTGATCGTGTTTGGTTTAATACAACGAATGTATCTTGTTTTCGTCTCGCTTAATGTTTCCATTAGTCTCGACAACTGCGTCTTGAATTTCGTCCATACAGTCTCAGCCACTATGTTCGAACTTCTTCTTTGGGATTTATTGTTGGAAGAATTCTGGACAGCTTTTGGGCGTTTTTTCTTTTTCGCACCAGTTTTGCCTCCAGCAACAGACGCCTTGTTCATCGGATTCATCATGCTATCATTGTTTAATTCATTAGCAATAATAGCATTGCTTGACAATCTAGCACAATCCAATAAATCACTTGGCAGTGTGTCTGCATTCTTCTTGACAAAATTTGTTGCATCATACAGCACTTTACCTGCGTAATGATGAATTCCAAATTCTGTATCTGCGGTATGTTTATCACGGAAGAAACATCTATTGTCTTTGTTCATAGCTTGGGCTTTATAAACAAATGTTTTGTCGCTTCCTTTCGGGCGGACACATTCTTCGTTCAAAAAGGCAAGTAAACCCATTCTTCCTTCGACTAGATCTAGTACGTCTGTATTATCATCGTAAGTGATCTCTTCCAATTCGATGCCTTCTTCTTCGTATTCAATCTGGACGCTGCGGAAAATGTCTTGAGTGAACTTTTGTTGTAATTTTTCATTACAGTAGTTGATACAAAGCTGCTCAAATCGATTGACTTCAAAAGTTTCAAAGCCAAAAATATCCAGAAGCCCGATGATCCCAAATTGAGAGGGAGTTGGATTCCTGGTTTTCATATCGACAAGATTATAATTCTTTTCGGCGCAAGTCGCATCATTTATTGTTCGCACCAACCAAAGAAAAGTTTTTGCATAAATTTCCTTTGCAAAAGCATCTGTGGATTCTTTAGCTTTTTCCGGCGTCAGTGGTACGGCGAAGACCTCACCCCTCGCTTCAACATTTCGCACAGTTAAAGACTTTTTCAGCGCTAATGAAATTTTGGAGTTGGTATCAATATCGTTCATTCCCATTAATTCACTCAACTCTTGAAGTTCTTCGATGCTACTAATATCACTCGCGTCATGATTGCCATCATTTAATTGTTGGTGATTTATACCGAGTGACATAATGCCAGTAGCAGATTCTGGTTGGGCTGGAGCAAACTCAAGATTTCCTAGTTGAAGAACGATGCATATAGCTCGAAGAAGCATTTGTAAGATTTCTCCACGTACACCAATCAATTCTAGCGCTTGTAAAGTAAGCTGAAAACGCTCAGCGTCTGTTTTGCCTTCGATGACATCGATTTCAGTTTCACCCACGTAACAGAAAGACTCATTGTCTGTATTTTCTAAGCCATCCCAAATGGCAGTTTTCAATTCTTCGGGTGCCGCCAGTAGCTGATAGAATATGTGGTAGGTTCGTTCAGAATCATGGTGGTGTGTAACACGAGACTTTTCTAGCAAATACACTTCACATTTACTGCCAGCCAAAATGGCCGACCCAATGCCTGCTGCTGCATTACTATGTTTTGATAGGGACCCTCCAGCACGACCAGGTGATGAAACATCATATTGGAGCTGAAGATATTTTCCAAACCGAGATGAGTTGTCGTTACGCAAGGTAGTGGCGTTTCCAAAGGCTTCCAAGAGAGGGTTAGAGTCCAGCACGCGTTGAACAATATCGTTATTTGCTTGGTTGAGATTCTTTTGCTGTTTACCAGCATGGCGCTCTTCTTGAATGCTTGCAAGATTGTGCATGAGAATTTTAACGGTTTCTGTTTTTCCGGCACCGGATTCTCCTGACACTAAGATCGACTGGTCTTCCTGATCCTTGACGAGTCCCAAATATGCTAAACAACTTGTCTCGTATACGTGAGGTGGGAGCATTGTTCGTGGGTCAGCAGAAGCAGAAGGTTGTCGTTGTGAGGAATCTGAAGTATCGGAGTTCACAGATGCAAGTGTCGTTGGTTGTGAGGATGACGCTAAACTGTTGCCATTCTTTGGTGATTGCGTATTTGTGCTATTGCCATGTCCATTCCAGACTAAGGCTTGGGAATAGTAACTACGTTGTTCATCGCTGTACAAATCATGGAACCATTTATAAGGATTGCAAGCCAAAATTATATCACCAGTTCGAGTGTATGGCAGAGAATTAACATGACGAGCCTTAAGATTGTACAAAATTGCGGCCTCGTGCAAAAATGGTAAATCGACCATGTCATCCACGACTTGCAGTTCTCCTTTACTGTTGACATTTTGCAAGGGTAGATGCCGGTTCGGATACTTCATCTCATTTTGGGCATTATCAAGATCGATGATTTCTGTTTTGTAGCCTTGAGATGCAGTTCTGCCCCCGTCACAACAAATTGCTTGTTCGTTCCTGTACTGAGGCACAGAGAGATGGATAAGATTCTTTGACGTCGTATTTCGATCCTTAACCTTGGCCGGAATCCAACTGTGTTTGGTATCAAGAACATAAACATAATTGGAGTGCTCATAAATATCGTTCTTTTCGTCCGCTATGCGAATTTCATCTATATTCTCCTCATTTTTGGTCGTCGTGTCATTTTTGCTTTCTTCAACAACATCATCGGTTTTCGTTGGCTCGGACGGTTGCTCTGGCGGCGGCGATGCCTCGCTGGCCATTTTTAGAATGTCGTGATTAGCTTCACACTCGATTGAGATGGGAAAATCAGACGACGGGGACTCTTTCATTGACAGTGGCGATATTGATAATGTTCCTTCTTTGTTTTGTACAAGATCAACGAATGGTGGTAGTCTGAAAACGAGCCGCACCCACCGCAAACACCATCTCAAAAGAGCATTTTTAACCCGCGGCCGAGCATCACGTCATGCTAACTATC
>Ga0115013_10001355_pt1 | contig 14253 bp, 11 predicted proteins | sample SouAtlMetagenome_2_FD_88686 | JGI IMG/M metagenome (GOLD analysis project Ga0115013, IMG submission 88686) | Marine eukaryotic phytoplankton communities from Atlantic Ocean - South Atlantic ANT15 Metagenome | ecosystem: Environmental > Aquatic > Marine > Oceanic | place: South Atlantic Ocean...
GCATTCAGGTTGAAGCTGTTGATGGTGGCTGGGTGGCCGAGGCTCCCCGCGACGATTTTCAGGCCATCCTTGACGGCGAATCATCAGGGGAGATTGCTCTCTGATGTATCGGACTTTCAACGCTGCACGGAAACAACGCAAACACGGTGAATTTCGCTGCAAGTTGGAGGAACAGATCAGCCAGTCCTTGAATGATCAAGGGCTGGCGATCAGTTATGAAAAAGAACGCTTCCCCTATCACCTCAAAAAGTTCTACACACCAGACTTTTTGGTGAAAGGGGAGAAGTTTGATTTTTGGATAGAGGTAAAAGGCTATTGGCCATCAGATTCAAGGGCCAAATTCCTTGCCGTCATTAGAGAGCACCCAACACTAAAAATCTTTGTTGCGCTGCAATCACCTACCCAAAAATTGAGCCGTTCATCCTCCACTTCATATTCAATGTGGTGTGAAAAATTTGGCATCTGTTGGTGCCCCACCCCTATCCCCCAGGAGTTCTTACAGGCATGGGTAAATGGATCGAGAACCACATACCGTGCCCAGGCGGCAAAGTCGCGGGCAAAGGTGAAATTGAATCATGCGGAAGCTCAGACGGAGCTTCCCGTTGCGAAGACGGAAGCGTCCACTGCTTCAGTTGCGACAACCATTTTCAAGTCTCCGAACCGCAAAGCGGGGTGCTCGGAGACTTTATGAAGGACAGCATCGACGAGACAGTTGAGGTTGTCAAAGCCCTGCCTGTTGGCACTCACCAGGAGATCCCTGAATGGAAGATCTCAAAGCGCACCTGTCAGGAATACGATTATCAGGTAACTGAGAGTCAGGGCAACACTGTTCACCTGGCAATGATCAGGGGGCAGGACAACAGGGTTGTTGGTGTCAAGAAACGGGTGATGCCAAAGCGATTTGGCTGGTCCGGCACAAACAAAAACACCCAGCTTTTTGGGCAGCACAGGGGAGATGGCAAACACCTTGTCATCACAGAGGGTGAGAAAGATGCCATGGTTGTTCGCGAAGCAGATAGAACCAGGGGATCATTTCTATTCCCTGTTGCTATCACTTCCGGCGCTGCAGCCTGTGAAAAGAATATACAAGACAACCTGCAGTGGATTGAGTCTTTTGCTCAAATTACGCTGTTCATGGATAACGATGAGCAAGGAATTTTAGCAACAGAGAAGATATTAAAGATCCTTCCGCAAGCCAAGCGTGTTGTGGCCTTTGCCTACAAAGACGCTGGTGAGGCATGGCTGGCTGGTGACGGACAGGCCATCAGGGATGCAATCACAAATGCAACCCGCCCCAAGGTCAAGGATGTTGTCCGAGCTGATGAACTGTTGGAGCAGGTTCTGCATCCTGTTCAGGACGAAGGGATTCCTACTCCTTGGGCTCAGTGGAATGAAGCCTGTGCCGGTGGGATGAAAAAGGGAGAATGTTGGATGCTGGCCGGTGGCACGGGATTGGGGAAGTCAGCTTTCTGCCGATCTCTCGCATTACACAACGCGAGGAACGGAATCAAAGTTGCTTACATCGGGCTGGAAGAGGCGGCCACGACAACGCTGGAACGGATGCTGTCTGAATATCTGGGTTGGCCTTTTCATTTGGCCAAGGAAAAGGAACGAGTCGCAAAAGAGGAAGAGGTAAGAGAAGCAATGCGGGGATTCAGTAAGAACTTGTTGCTTTTAGATAGTTTTGGCAGTCAGGACTTGGATGCTTTCAAGTCAACCGTTAAACACTATGTCAACAGCGAACAATGCCAAATTGTTTACCTCGATCACTTCTCCCTTCTGGCTGATGGTATTTCCCTTTCTGCTGATCAGCGCCGCTCTATTGATAAAGCGATTAAAGAACTCAAAGAAATGGCGATTACCTATCACTTCACATTTGTCGTCGTCTCTCACCTATCACGAGGCCTTGCCGGAGGAGCAGGAAAACCCCACGAAGAGGGGGGAGAACCATCGCTCTCTCAATTGAGGGGCTCTATGTCCCTGGCACAAATTCCTGATTACATCTGGATGCTGCAACGCAATCCATTGGACACACAAAACCCCAACAAAACAAAATGCTGGCTGAAAAAGAACCGGGTCAAAGGGACAGTGGGCCTGATGGGGGCGCTGGAATTCGATCCGAAGACTTGCAGGTTCGAGGAGATTTACGAGAGAGCCACTATGTGACTGTCTTAAATGAATCCCTTGCCCGCGTTCATCAGCTTTGCCAGGACGCAGAGAAGAACGGCGGGAGACAACACGACGGTTGCGACAACTTTTGGTATGGCTATCACGTTGGCCAACGCAACGCATTCCAACACGCTTTAGATCTACTTGATGCCCTCAACTCAGACAAGGTGACTAACTAATGACAATTGCACTCATTGACGCTGACATGGTTCAGTTTTATGAACACATGAGGTGTGAGGTTGATGTTGAATTGGGAGATGAAATGTGGACCCGGTTTGCTGATCTCAATGATGTTCGAGAAGGATTCTGGGACACCATCAATCTTATCCGAAAAGATGCTGGCGAATTACAAGTTACAAACGTTCAGCTTTGTTTTACGGGCAACAGTGAATTCAGGAAACGCCTCGATCCTGCATACAAGGCCAACAGGGCTGGCAAGAAAAAGCCGATTGGCTTTAAGGCTTTCAAGCAGGAGCTGCTGCTAGATCATGGCGCTTTTCTGCACAATGAGATTGAAGCAGATGATGCTCTTGGAATCCTGGCGACAGGGCTTGAAAAAGAGCGGCTGGACTATGTGATTGTCAGTGGCGACAAGGATCTGAACCAGATACCAGGGCATCACTACTGGCCATTCAAGCCAGAGCATGAACGCCACTGGTATGTCACGCCTAACGAGGCGTTGTTTAACTTCTACACTCAGGTATTAATTGGTGACTCAGTTGACAACATCCCAGGCTGCAGGGGGATCGGCAAAGTTTCAGCAGAGAAAATTGTGCGCAAATTTGACTTTCAAAAACCGGTGGAATGTTGGAAAGAAATTGTTTCTTGCTTTGAAGCCTCGAACAAAAAACTGGAAGCGAAGAACCCAAAGCGACCATTAGTCGCAGGCGATGAGTTTTGGATTCCGATACCAGCGGAAGAGAATGCACTGCTGCAGGCCAGGCTGGTGAAAATATTGCAGCATGGCGACTATGATCTACGGGAACGGAAGGTAACACTGTGGACACCGCCAACATTGACTCACTGAAGAAAGCTGTCGGCAACAGGTTGACACCTGAGATGATGGAAGCATTAGATGTTTTCTTCCCTGAGCGGACCCCTGAACTCAATGACTCCATTGATCAGATTCGGTACGCTTCAGGGCAGAGATCTGTCATCCGCTTCCTGCGAGGTTTAATCGATGGCCAAGACACTTACAGCTAAGCAAAAACAAAAGAAGCTTCAGGAGGCGCGGAAGGACGGGAAGATCTCAGCCAAGGAAGCACGGGACCTACGCGAGCTTGGAGTCAGCGAAAAAAATATAACGAGGTCGAACACCGGCAGCGGAAAGATCAAGGTCACAGGCAAGGCAAAACAGAATGCCAAGCCACCTTTACCCAGCAAGGCCAAGCAACCGTCTTCAGGACTGAAGAACGCCAATAAGAACACCAGCAAAACAAGCTTTAAAGGTGCAACGACAAAAGCCCCAGGCGTATCAGCGTCAAGCAAGAACCCTCCCAAGGCACCGCCAAAGTCAAAGCCGGTTAAGCCTTCCGCTGCTGTCAGCGATGCTCGGGGAAACTCGCAATCCATAAGCAAGAACATCAGCAGGGGAGACAATCAATCGGCGCCCACAAGGCCAGGGACTCCAGAACCAGGCTCCACTGGCAACGTCAAAGGCGGGATCTCAGGGGGCCAAGCCAACAGGATCCTCAGAGATTTCAAACAGGGTGGAGTCCGGTTGCCAGGTATCACCAACACCACGACGGATGACGAAACCGGGGTTGAAACAACAACAACAACACCAGGCGATATTAATTACGACTATTACAACAACAACAGAATTTATGGAAAGGCAAAAACTGCTCTTGGGATTAATGACGTAGACAAGCTGAGTGAGTTGGAAGAGATTAGGCAGTACGCATTATCAAATCAAAACCCAAACGCTGGGAAAGCGTTAACCGAGTACGGGATACGAGGCAGTGGTGAATTTGATGACATCGTTGCTGCACTTGGAGGTGATGCTCAGGCAGGCTATGACGTTGCAGAGCAGATGAGAAAGAAAGGGATCACAATGACTGATCCCAGATACGAGAAAACTCTGAAGCAGCTGGCAAAAGGCGTGCAAGGAGATGGACGATTTGGTTCCAACATTTTAAATCTGTCATTCGGAAGAGTAGGCAACAACCAGCTGGATGTTGTCAACAAAACAAGGTATCAAAACCAGCTGAATAAATCAAAAGCAATTAAAAGCATAACCAAAGGCGTTAAAGACGCCTACAGCGCGCCAGACCTGTCATCGTTGCTGTCTGACTATGGGATTGGGAGCAATAATGTTGACTCTAATTCTGATGTTATTAGCGAACAGCAAGGGTTAATTGATGGATATAATGAATTAAGAGAGACAGAGAGAACCGCTTTCCAGGATCAGATTGACGCCATGGGATTACAGGTTCAGACTCTTGGCGACATGGCAGATGGATTTGCTGCAACCAATACATACCTACAGGATGAGTTGAACTCTGCCAATAATGCAATCACAGCAGCAGATCAGCGGGCCAAAAATATGTTGAGTTCATTCGTCCCTGACGCCAACCCCAACGCAAGCTCAATAACGGCAGGGGATTACAGAAAATCAAAACGCAAAAGAGAAGACAACCAACTCAGTGATCTGGCGATCCTTACTGACGTCGGATCACAATCCAATCCACTTGCTGGCTTACAGCTCGCTTAAATCATGGCCAACATCGACACCGCTCAGTCTCGCTATGACGATCTGTCATTGCACCGCTCCATTTTTCTGAGACGCGCAATTGATTGCAGCAGCTTGACGATGCCTGCATTGATTCCAGAAAGCGATCAGAACTATTCCACTGGATCAGAAACTTACAGCAGCCTGATCAGTCTTTACCAAGGAGCAGGCGCACGGGGTGTTTCGTCTCTGAGTGCCAAGCTGCTTTTGGCTCTTTATCCACCAAGTCAACCATTTTTTCGGTTGGTGATTGATAAAGGTGAGATGGATAAGGTTATCCAACAAGAGGGAGGGCAGGAAGAGAATGTAATGAGTGAGGTCGATATTGCAATGAGCAGCATGGAACGTCAGATCCTTGCTCGCTTAGACAAGCTGATGGTCAGGCCGGCACTGTTCGAAGCGATCAAGCATTTGCTTGTTGGTGGTAACGCCCTGCTGTATATCGGTGCTGACAACGTTCGGATGTATGGCCTCAGATCGTATGTGGTGGACAGAGATCCAGAGGGGAACCTGTCTGAGATTGTGATCAAGGAAAGCGTCAGCGATAAGTTCCTGCCGCCCAGCGTGTCAGCCGATGAAGGCGACGAAAAGATCAACCATGTTTATACGCATGTTCTGTTTGATCAGCAGAAAAACAAAGTTGAGTGGCATCAAGAATATGAAGGCAAGACAATTCCAAACTCCAGCGGATTTAGCCGTATAGATACCTGCCCTTATTTGTGCCTAAGGCTCCAAAAAATTCACGGGGAGAGCTTTGGTCGCAGTCTCGTGGAAGACGTGATCGGCGATCTCAACAGCTTGGAACAACTGAGCAGAGCAATTGTTGAGGCCAGCGCGATCATGGCCAAGGCAATCTTCCTTGTGAATCCTAACGGTGTTACCAGGGCTGACGTATTAACCAGGGCTGAAAATGGTGCCATCGTTGCTGGAAATGCAGCGGATGTTGAACCACTGGTTGTGGGTAAAAATCAGGATATGTCTGTTGCCCTACAGACAGTGCAGTTGCTGGAGAAGCGAATAAATTTCACGTTCCTTACTAACGAGGCAGTGCAACGTGACGCTGAGCGCGTCAGCGCAACGGAGGTAAAATTGCTTGCGGAACAGCTCGAAGCAGGTTTGGCGGGGGTGTACTCCATGCTGAGTCAGGAACTGCAACTGCCCTTAATTAGAAGAGTTTTGTTCCTGATGGAAGAGGAAGGCAAGCTGCCACCAGTACCAGTGGATCTTGTCAGTCCCCAGATCACAACAGGGCTTGAGGCAATTGGCCGTGGCAATGACAAGCAACGGTTGACAAACTTCCTGCAGGTAACGACCGCAGCATTAGGGCCGGAGCAGATGCTGCCGTTGATCAATCCGAGCGAACTGATCCGCAGATTTGCAGCAGCAGAAGGAATAGACATTGCGGGTCTTGTGCGCAGTGAGCAAGAGTTACAAGCGCAGCAAAGTCAACAACAACAGTTACAGTTGGAACAAGAACTTGCGAGCAACGCTATCAATGCCGGAGCAACCCAAGCGCCACCTCCTCAGCAAGGACCAGGTCCCCAAGTCCCTCAAGGAGGGGGAAGGCCAGTCGGACCCCAAGCCTGAAGAGCCGAAGACAGACAAACTTCCCGCTGGTTCTCACTACCGGCCACTGCCTAGTGGTGGCCGCATGATCATCACTGATGGATTTATTAATCGTTAACCATGGCTGAAATACAAACCGGGCTGGATGATTCCAGCAACCAGGAAGGCCTTGCTGAGGAGCAGGCCAGAGTTCAAGCTGCCAAAGCCGAGCTGTATGACGAACAGCAGGAACAGGAAAATGATCTGATCCTTGGCAAGTACGAAACCCAAGACGATTTAGTTGAGGGTTATCGGAACCTGCAGCGCGAAGTCGAACGAATGCGTCGGGGAGAGGCTGAGCCGCCCCAGGCTGAAGAGGGAGAAGCCGAAGAGGGAGAGTCGGAAGAGGAAGAGAGCAACGCCCCTGAAGTCAGCGCTGAAGACTATGAACGAATCAAGGGTCGGATGTTTGAACAGGTTGGTGGAGAAGAGAAGTACCAGGCGCTGATGCGTTGGGGCCAGCAGAACGTCACCGAACAAGCAGCCGAGGCGTACAAGGTTGCCTTGGACAGCGGGGATGAAACAACGATTCTGCAGATGCTGAAAGGGTTTCAGTACGACAAATTGATGGCCAATGGCTATGAGCCAAAGCTGACGGGTGGCCGTGCTCCAAGCCAGGACGTGCAAGGGTTCACGTCAGAGGCACAGGTTGTTGAGGCAATGCGAGATCCTCGTTATGGAACAGATCCGTCCTATGTGAAAGAAGTGGAGAAAAGGATTGCTGTTAGCAATGTGTTTAATGCTCGCTGAGTTTGTTGTATAACTAGACCAGATCTACATCCACAAAATCTGCTAGCAGCCGCATGGCGTACCTGTTAGCAGTAGTGGCGGTTGCGTGATGCACCAGTTGATCACACTGCACACACTTCCACCAACCTCTAACCATGACTCTTTCAAGGCCCGGTGTAATTAATAACACCGCTGGAACTTGGGCTCAGGATAATGCTCTTTTCCTAAAAGTTTTTTCCGGAGAAGTTCTAACAAGCTTCAAAAGAGAGTGCCTATTTGATAGTTTCGTCCAAAGCCGAACTATACAAAACGGCCGCTCAGCACAGTTCCCTGTGACCGGCAGATTCACGGCTGCTTATCATGTTCCGGGCCAACAAGTGGCAGGGCAAGGTAACATGGCGCAGAACGAAGTTGTTATCCGGATTGATAACATCCTCGAAGCAGCAGCTGAATTGTATGATCTTGACGACGCCAAGAATCACTACGATATTAGATCAATTTATAGCACAGAATTAGGCCAGGCGATGGCAAGAACCCACGATAAAAGGATCGCTAGAGAGATAACAATTGGGGCCAGAGTCGCTGCAGCAGATGCAGACTTGACTGCAGACCTCCCATCCGGTCTCTCACCTGATGACCCTTTCCGTTCAGGAAGCCGGGTCAACATCAATGAGGCCACGCCTACCGCTGATGATTATGTAGCGTCCGTCTTCGCTGCTGCTGAAGCACTAGATCGCAAAGATGTCTCACGGGACAATCGCGTTCTTGTTTGCACCCCTGAAGCGTTTTATACCTTGATCCAGTCCAGCCGGGCTGTGAACCAAGATTGGAACCAACAGGGTGCAAACGGCTCCTACAAGGAAGGACAAATCACGAAGCTTGCGGGCTTCAGCATTTACTCCTCCAACAACCTTGCCCAGGGCAACGTCACAGCGTTGTCCGGTGAGCAGGGTTATGTCATGAACGGCAGCGCCGTTTCCTCAAGCGTGGACATGACCCAGACCAGAATGCTCGCGTTCCAACGCGGTGCAGCTGGTGTGGTCAAGCTGCGTGACATCACAGTCGGCAGCACCGGGAATGATTATTCCCAGATGTATAACGCCACCTTGCTCACAAGTAAGATGGCAGTCGGGGTTGGAATGCTCCGCCCTGAATGTTGCGTCGAGATCTACAACGATCAAGACTGAACACTGGGTGAAAGGGGAATTAATGTGGGGGGCAACTGCCCCCTTTTTTCATGGCCGTACAAGTTGATGGAGCTGCTATCAATCGCGCATGGGAAACAGATCAAGCACTGGTTCCTTTGACAGCTGTTGATTACTACGTGCTGGGAACAAACGAGACAGAGACCTACTTCCCACTCAGCACTGTTGGCACTGGTGGTGATGCTGCATGACTGAACTCGAAGCAGTCAACACGATCCTTGCAACGATTGGTGAGGCTGGTGTGTCCAGCCTTGCTGCCAGCACCAATGAGATCACTGACGCATCGTTGGCCATGCGGACGTTGCGTGAGGTTGCCTTGGATGTTCAATCAGAAGGCTGGTCTTGGAATACCGAGTTTGACGTAGAGATCCCTGCAACAGCAGCAAATGTCTACGTCGTTTCCGGTGACACCCTTTCGGTGAAATTCTCTCCCAATGATTATCCATACAATCAATATGTGCTGAGAGGTTTGCGTGTCTACGACAAACTGAATCACCGTTTTGATTTTGCTGGAGAGATCAACAGCCAGGCATTACACGCAAGAGAGGTCATCAAAGCCCTCTATTGCAATGTTGGCACCACAACATGGGTGTGGACTGATCTCCCCCATGCAGCCCAGCAGTACATCGCTGTGAGAGCCGCAAGGATTTTCAGCGACCGATATGTAGCAAGTTCCATTGTGTTCACCTACACGGCTGCTGATGAAGACCAGGCCCGGACGTTGTTGATCAGGTCTGAGGAATCAAACCTCAGCAACAATCTTCTATGGGGCAATGACCGTGGCGGCGGTCAAGGCCTTGGCTATGTCCCTGCCGCAACCACCCGACTCAGGTTTCACTGATGGCTAGAAAATCTCGCTTTCGTAAGGGGTCTGCCCCTGGCGCTGCAAGCTCACCAGTTCGGCGGGATCTTGACACTCTGATTCAAGGCATCAGTCAGCAGCCATCACACCTACGAACAGCGGGACAAGGCGAAGAACAGATAAACGGCTGGTCTTCTCCTGTTGAGGGATTGACTAAACGCAATTGCGTGAGGTTGCAGGCGAAGGTATCAGACGATGAGCTGACGAATTTCTATATGGAGATGATGGATATTACAAACAGCGAACGGTATAGCTGTTTACTTGGGCCGGGGACAAACCAGACGATCATGGTGCTCTATCGGAATGGAGTCATCCCCACCATTGATATTCATGGGACAGGTTTAACATTAAATGATGACGGGCATGTTGTTGCAGACACAACGTCTTATCTTTATAACGCTGTAGAAGCTGGGACGTCAGACTATTACAAGCAATATGTTTTAATCAGCAGTGGGGCAATTGGCCTGCTTTTAAATAGAGAAAAAGAGACTGGATACTCCACAAGCACAACACCAACTCAAAGCGGGAAAGGGATTATATTCATTAGGGCTGTGGCGTACAACGTTACCTACACCGTCAAGATTGATGATGTTGAGGTTGGAACATACACAACGCCTAAAGCAGACGACGATAGCAATCAGATCAGTACAACCGATGTTGCCAAAAAGCTTTCCGAACAAGTCAACAACACCGATGGCTTTACCTGTGGGCCGTATCAATACATTATTGATGTTGCCAAAACCGACGGCTCTGCTTTCAAACTTGAGATAGACGATGGACGCAGCGGTGAACTTGCTAATGCCTTTACTGACAAGGTTCAATCATTATCTGCTTTGCCCATTATTGGACCGCATAATTATATTGTTGAAGTAGAGGGCGATCCCAGCACAGCTTTAGATAATCGCTGGCTTAAGTTTGGCGTTTATTCCGGAACTCCTATAGATGGGCAGCTAGGCGAAGGCGGCTGGCAAGAAACAGTGAAACCAGGAATTGAATATAAATTTGATTCTAATACGATGCCATTGGTTCTTTACCGAGCAGACGAAAATGTGTTTTTTGTTGGGCCAGCTGATGGAGCAAAACGAACGCAGACCGTAGATGGAGAAAGCTATACCTATACCTTCCCTCTATGGGGAGAGAGAACAGCAGGGGACGAAGAGTCATCACCAGACCCTGAATTCATTGGCGGCAAAATAAAAGATCACGCTATTTTCAGGAGTCGTTATGTTGTCTGCGCAAACGAGACAGTTCAGTTTAGCGAGACAAATGACATTTTTAATTTCTTCAATGACACAAGCATATTGACTCAAAGCACAGACCCGTTTGGATTGCGTGGCACCAGTGAAAGAAGCTCGCCACTTGAATGGCTAATTGTTATAGAAGACAGCATCCTGTTGTTTTCAGCCACGACGCAATTCCAAGTAAGAGCAGCTGATGCTGACGTGCTGACGCCCCTGACCGGTGAGATCTTTAGGTTGAGCAACCTAGAGATGAACCCTAACGTCAGGCCGAAGCTATCTGGCAGCCAAGTTTTATTTGCAACGCAACATTTTGGATACACTCATTTCAGGGAATTCAACTTCTATAACAACACACGAAACACCAAGATAGGTCTAAACCTTGGCAGCAGTCTGGACGTTACAAACTACGTTCCTAAATACATTGAAGGCTACATAACGCACTGGGATGTAGGGCAGGCCGTGGATGCCTGCGTTGCAATATCCCCAACAGACAACACGGAGTTGTATGTCTATAAATACTTATGGCAAGTGACAGAGCAAGGGCAAAAGAAATTGCAGAAAAGTTGGAGTAGGTGGCAGTTGAACCAATCAATCCAATGGGTGAAATTTATAGACAACGCTTTATACATGTTGGTGACGGATGCTGACGGCACTTATTTCGTGTTGCAGCTGAACGATGAAATTGAATTGAAAGATGAACCACAGATCCATCTTGATCGCTTGATCCAATTCCCCTCTCCCGCCTTTACTGCACCATCGGCTCGTGTCACTGGAACGTATGACGCAGCAACGGACACGACAACGTTTGCACTCCCCTACTCACCAGCCGAGAGCACGGTTGCGATTCTTCGCTACACAAATGCAACCAACCAAGGCTTAAAGCTTGGTGAAACTACTACAAACTCTTTGGTCTGCGATGAGGCCGGAGACTGGACAAGCTCACAAATTGCGTTTGGTGAGCCATACGATTTTAAATATGTGTTCAACACGGCTTACGTTCCAGACAAGAATGAAGCCAAGACCAGAGAAATGGGTCAGCTAGCAGGGCGCACACAAGTACTGCGTTGGACTGTTAACCATGTTGGCACTGGTATGTATAACGTGCGGGTCAGGAGATTCAACCGCACCGATGACACGGTGGTGACATTCCGGTCTCGGCGCACTGCTGTCAACAACAGCTTTATTGGCTTCAGCAATGACTGGTTGGACACCGGGAGCACTGACGTTCCTGTCTGCAGCCAGAACACGTTGTGCCAGGTCAGTGTTGAGTCTGACTCATGGTTGCCATTGACGATCACTAGCGCCAGTTGGAAAGGCGTTTACAGTGATCGAGAGAAAGCTATCTAACTATGTCGTGGGAAGTGTTGGTGGCAAAAGCTGGACTGGATCTTGTCGGTGGGTTGATTAGTGGTAACTCAAAACGCAATGCGGCGACAGCGCAAAACAAAGAAACAAAGAAATTAAATAAAGCAATAAATGAACGTGACACGGAAAACTGGGAACTAGGTTTCCTTGGGCTTATGTCTAATTATGCCTGGCAGATGGCTGAGACAGGAGCAGCTAGGTACGTTGATGCTGTCAAGAAAGCAGACTACGAGAAACAACAAAGCGGCATTATCGATACGGTCATGCAAAATCTAATATTAAACAGTGAAGCGCTAGATGACAAATATGTAGAAGCAGAGCAGATAAGGTTTAACGATGAAGTCAGAGATCTTATGTATCAAACCAGTGAGCTTGGTCGTGGCTTTAAAGGCAGCCAACTGGAAACAGCAATTGGCCGAAGTCAGAACACTATAGATACTAAGTCTGCACTTCAGAATTCACAAATCAGAAAAATGCTAGGGGTGCAAGGCAACAACCTTGTCTCTGGACTTCAGACAAAGACTACCAATATGGCGTATAGAGACAACAGAGATATACTTAAAAACAACAGAGAGATGGCGCTAGGCAACGAAAGTTTTTCTAGGGACGTACGAAACGAAAACATTAACCTAAATAGCAGCATTGATAAAGCGTTCAATAACATGGACGCAGCGCAAAGCAATAGACAAGCAATGACTCAGGTTGCTGCATATATGAATTCAATAAAGCAAAGCGCAATTGCATCAAACGCTTTGTTGTCTCAAACAGAGAACCAAGGGGTAGACATCCAAGAGCAGATTTTATTGGGCGAACAGATAGACACCCTGGAACGTGATGCCCAGTACACCGCTGCAATCACTGAGTCTGCTGTCAGACGCAATCAAGCGGCAGTAAGGCAAGGGGGCAGCAACAGTTCCAACAAGGTTTCGCTGGATGCCATGCAGGCCTTTGGCCGAACGTATGGAGAGATGAGAGTCCAGCAGAAAGCAAGACGACAAAAAATGGCTAACTTCAACTCAAGCGTTCAAGGCGAAGTTGCGCAACAGTTTGCTCAATTTGCAAATACAGCTCAAGGCTTAAGAGATCAAATGAAGGGAACGCAGAAGCTGCAAAAGTTACGCCAGAACCAATACAAATTTAACGATCAAAGGCTTGAGGCTCAAAGGACGCTAGAGATTAACAACAGCGACAGTCAATACAATCAGAACACATTTGTAATTAAACAAGAGGCCGACGATCGGTTGGTGCAATTGTTGAACGACAAGAATAGCGCAAATGCACTAACAGAACTAAACCGTCAGAATAATAACCGCAATTTTAAATATGATCACAAGCTGACTACGAAACAAACCAAGGCCCAAAGCAAGCTAAACAAATATGGATTCAACAAAAACGCAGGCCTAGACAAGCAGGAATACCGAGCAGGATATAACAACAACAAGGACATATTTAATCAGTCAACTCTTAGCGGTTTCCAGCTTGGCAATAGGCAGGGTCAACGTGAATTCCAGTCCTTGGTTCAAGGCGCATTTAATCAAGTCAACCAAGCTTCAACGCCATACAGAGATGCGATCATCAATGATCCGTTGCTGCCAATTGCTGGGCTGAAACCAGAGCTGTCAAGCAACGGCAAAGTGTATGTGCCAGGTACTGGGTCGATTGTTCTGGACGCCACGTTTGGCGCAGCAAAGAATGTTCTTGACAGTGCGGGCACTGACGCCAAGGGCAATTTGACATTCAACGGTTGGGCACCATGGGGATAAATGTCAGCAGTCGGCACTTGTTGTAGACTGTCAACAGTAAACGTATGTCAACGTGTCTACAAAGCTTACCGGTGACGAACTTCTGGAATTCGTAAAGAGCAACCCCCAGATGGATGCTCAGCAACAAATGCACGAAGCCGGTTACACCAAAGAACGCAACGGGCAGATCAGCTATCTGAAGACCGCTTTCTATAAAGCCATTAGCGAAGGGCAGGGTGTTGTTCTTGCCAAGACTCCCTACAAGCCACCCACCAGAAAATTGAATTACATGGTTAAAGCCAGCAACCGTGGCGTTATTCCTCTGAGCCAGTGTTACGCCAGCAAGGTTGGCATCGGCCCTGGCGACTACTGCAAGGTTGAGATCGAAGACGATCTGTTGATCCTCACCCGCGTCAACGGAGACGACGACAACCAAGAGCCGGAGACGGCTTGCCCCATGCCACAACCAGAAGCTTGCGGCATCTGATCACTTCTCAGCGGCATATAGGGCGAAGCTCTGAGCAACGATCACGCTCAGCAGTTCGCCCACCCGCTCACCACTGCATCTCACGTCATTAGGGTCGCGCCCTGTGGCATTTGGATA
>Ga0115013_10001358_pt1 | contig 14238 bp, 9 predicted proteins | sample SouAtlMetagenome_2_FD_88686 | JGI IMG/M metagenome (GOLD analysis project Ga0115013, IMG submission 88686) | Marine eukaryotic phytoplankton communities from Atlantic Ocean - South Atlantic ANT15 Metagenome | ecosystem: Environmental > Aquatic > Marine > Oceanic | place: South Atlantic Ocean...
CATCGATTGCCTCTCAATCAACGGGAATTGAAAGCTGCGAGTTTGAAGAAGAAAAAGCTCACCGAGATAGATCATTTAGCATCAAACTGGATTGAAGCTGTGGTTCCATCTCTTGGCTCGACACAAGATATACGGCGCGATAAATTTCTTCTTCATGTAGAACGAAATGCGTTCACGTATGTAAAAGGCTGTCTTCTACTAGGCGTCGATATTAATATGACCAACGAGTATGGACAATCGGCCTTATACGTCGCAGCATGGCGTGGATATATTGAATTGGTAAGACTTTTACTGCACCACGGAGCCGATGCTTCGATCCCTGCCAATGGTGGCTCTACAATATTAAGTTTATCTTATATTGCTAATCACCAAAGAAATTCGGAAGTTCTTGAGTTACTAGATTCACAAAATGGCGCTTGTTCAAAAATTGCGAATCCGACTAACAATTCCACGAGCATTGATGTTGCAACAAGATTCATGCATGTGTCAAACCCAATCGAACCCAAATGTACTGAACTCATCAAAGCAATTGCAAACCACCCAGGAGCTGGTTCTTGCTTCATCGATAATGCTCTTTCTTCCGACGCTGTCGAGAAAGTATTAGAATTGTTTCATACGCTCCCTGTAGATAGAAACCAGAAAAAAAAGAAAAATACTATTCTTTGCTCGGAGAGATCGTATTATTGCGATGCTGAAGGATACTTACGTCGACTACTTGAGATTGCTGTGAAACGAGCAGGGTTGGCACATATTGTATTACCTGTAGAAAGTGTCGATGGCAACCATCTATCATCGCAACCACCGGCAACACTTTTGGAACTAAAATCGCCATCTTCAGTGCTTCGGGTCTTCCCACATATGCGGTTTCTGAATTATTCTAGCTCTGGTACTGTGTTGCCACCTCATATTGATCTGTGCCGTGTGAACCCTTTTTGTCATCCCTCACAAAGGCAAAATCCTCAATACAGGAGCACACATACATTTATCCTGTACCTTACAGATTGCCAAGAAGGTGGTGAAACAAGTTTGCTGGAGGAAGTTACGCCTGATGGCAGTGCAGCTTCCTTGGCTAAGGTGTCGCCTCGAAAAGGACGTTTGCTGATTTTTCCACATCAGACACCGCACGAAGGCATGGAAGTGGTTGATGTTCCAAAAATCATCCTACGTGGAGAGCTACAAATCAATGATGATGTTCCTCTTTAAGCCAAAAATACTAGTAGTAGAAAAATTACAAAATTCTAAAATTCTTCTAAAATTCTCCACATTTTAAGTTTGTCCGCCATCCGATCTCGGTGCTCGGTTGATACATCAGGGTTACCAAAAATCATAATCCAAATTTATTTTTAACCGAAGCATTCAAAATAACGAGAGAACAAAAAAAGTAATCCAAACACGAGGTGATCGAGTAAGGAGGGAACACCATCGTATGTGTTATAAGAGAAAGAATCAAAGTTTGCCATTTTAGTTTCAAACAAGCCATGATGGTATCGACGGATGGTACAGGATACTTAGGAGACGATATTGTGCTTGAAGATAATAATAATGGCGAGGATCAGCACACCTACGACAATGACACGGCCGGGTGGGGCGATGGTATCGACCACTCCATTACCAACGACGATGATGAAGATAATTGGAGCAGACAAGTTGAAACAGACGATGTAATACAACGTGTGCCATCGTCTGTGACTGGAGGAGAAATCAATACGATCGATGATGATCAAGGAGCATCGGAAATCGTGGACGAGAATAGCGATATCCATGGACAACACCGCCAACCGGTTCTCATACCTCAACCTCGACCGTTACCAACAATGAAGGAAAAATTAGTTGAGCGTGAAAGGCAAAGACGGGTTGAAAGTGAACGTGCTCGATGGAAAAGACAGTTTGCAATGGCTGCGCACACTGAGGCGGAGCACGATGAGGACGAGAACACAAATAGGGCGTCCGGAGGCACAAACACCAGCGGAGGTAATGTTGATTCCATTGGTATTATCGATCCTGATCGTTTATTGATGAGCGACCGGAACAGTGTAGCTGGGACCGTAGGAGAGGATACAGTAGCACCCATTGATACGTTAGAAGAGGACAACAACGATCCAAGTATGAACTACACGATGGAACGGTTTTTACAAGAACAGCACGGGAATGAAATGGACGGAAATGACAATAGAATGAATCAAAATAATAATTCCCAGAAAGAAACACAAGGGGTAGTTATGGAGCGGTTCTTACAAGAACAGCCAACAGCCCCTTCAGACAATGGCTTTGTAACAGGGTCAGGAGGATCTGAACCCGTCCTGAACGAATCTTCTGGAGGGCAAATTCTTGAGGATGCGCTACCACTACTGGATTTGCCTTCGAATGATGGGATTACGGATACTATAGAAAATAATTTGTCTAGAGAGCCGATGGGGAGTAATCTATTTCAAAGCCCATCGCAAGAACCACGCGTTGTCTTGAGGTTAACCGAGGCAGAGATACAAGAAATGGCTGCAATTGATGATGCTAGTCGTTCCAATGCACCTCCTTCCGAACGGGATGACATCTCAGAATTGGGAGAACTCGTGTCTGATTTTAATTCTGGATTGGCGCAATTCGACAATCAAAACATGTCTCAGGGCACACCAGTAACTGCCATGGAATCTGTTACTTCCTCCGTGGGAAACCAGATTGGGCAGGTAACGATATTGAGTGGGTCGTCATCCGATCATGGTGATATCGATGGCATCGAAGGGCACTCAGTTTCTTCAAACATAATTGCATCAAGCGCAGGAGGCGATGTCAGTTTGACGGGAAATCCACCAAGCGAAGTTGCGAGAGATGATGACGAAGACAACGATGCAATTTTGTCGCCCCGATCTTCTAGAGTCCCAACCGAAATACTCCCTACAACGACTGGATTAGAAGTGCCCCAAACCTCTTTTGCATCAATATCTACTACCAATCCTATCATCCCATCTGACAATTCTAGAACTGAGCCGATCGCGTCGAATGAAATAATTGTAAATCGTACCATGCGACCCGGACTTTTCAACTACAAAGAACAACAGCAACACAATTCAAGAGGGAACTCATCAAGCGCATTGACGCCAGAGCATAGCTCAAAGTCTCCAAATCAACAGTATACGACTGGTATCGACAATCATATTGAAGGTTTCGATTTTGATAAGAACAATTTTACTCCTCCACAGGTCGATATTGTGGCAACCCACGATGATTTGTGGTCACCAGGATTTTCAGATAGTAATTTATCACCTGGTTACGGTACAATTGAAGCTGTTGATCAAGATATTCAAGAAGCGCAGCGCTTCAGTTCTGGAATAAAGGCTGATAACATCGAAAGAAGCAAACAGATTGAGATGGAAGACGAAAGCAAGGCGCTCCTTGGAGATATTCCGCCTGCTGTAAACATAAAAATGAAGAAACATCGACGCATTTCATTCTTGTGCTCGCTTTGTTCCGTTAGAAACATGGACGACCTCAATTCGCTTACCGAAAACATATTTAGCGAAATACGTCGCGAAAGCACTGCAACCAGGCAATCCATCTCAAACGAGGCAGATGATTATTTAGATTTGACAATGATGAAGCGAGCGTCACCCGAACGCATGTTTGCGCTGCTGGTCACACTTGCTCTTGAAATACCAACATTTATGTTGATATCTGGAGGGAGCGATAAGCTGTGTCAATGTATTGGCCGAACAAAGTATACGACTCTTATAGGTTTGCTTCCTTTAGTGAGTGCCATGTCTGGAAACGTTGGTTTGCAAGCAAATGCTTTGACTATACGTGCCATCAGTTATGGTCAATTGAAAGTAGAGAGTTATATTTCTTGGCTTATCAAAGAGACTGGAGCTGCTGCCTATCTTGGTGAGTTTTGTAACTGCTTCTGGAATATGATCAATAAAATGTCCATCTCCATTCTCAAAGCTTCATGCTTTTTGCCACTGGGTATTGTTTTACTTTTGCAGGCTTAGGGGTAGGAGTGATAATGGGCTTACTTGCGTATGTGATGGTTGACTATAGTTTACCTTTTGCCCTGTCAATTTTTGTCTCCCAATTTATTGGGATCTCTGTGGCTGGTTTTGCAGGAACTCTTGCCCCAATATTTTTTGGAAGGGATTCCGGAAGATGGGGTAGCCCACTGGAGACAGCTTTCCAAGATGTCGTGGTTTCGATTGCAATGATTGTTTTAACGTATCAAATTATGTTGTTGTTTGGACCTTATTCAATTGCGCCAAATGATGTATGTTCCGTAGGATAATGACGAACGAGCCGATCCTTAAAGATTGGTATGTGGTGCATATCAACATCTCTGATTAAAGAAGATAGCAAATATAAACTAATTTTATTACTAATTTATCAGTTGTGTCATCAAATTTGTTCATTTCCTATTCACCTTTTTGTACTATATTTTCACATCATTCCGTTTGCTTGCCGCTGTTCCAAAGCTTGTTGCACTTGACTTCGAATTTCCAAGTACTGGTCCTGGCAAGATGCGAGGCAGCTTTGTTCTCGACTATCGAGTCGGTCTCCCTTTGCACCCATGGAAGAGAAAAATCAATGGTAAGAATTCAATGGTTCGATAATTTTCAAACACTCTCGCACTGCAAGGAAGGTAAACGAGGTTTGAATGAACGTACCGATGTCCCAGCGCATTTGCTAAAGCACGTTTTTACCATTCGTTGGATCATCTAAAAATCAAAAAGCAAAGAAGAAGATAGGGATCATTAGATGTCATGAATATATATGGTTGGCAAAGTAATGTGCGATTCGTGAACGACTTGATATGACAAAGACGCAATTGATCCGATTTCTTACATCAGACATAATTCTTTGATTCGCCTCCTGCTGGGCTTGCATAAGAACAGCCTGGCGTTGTTCCGGTGTTAGTTGACTCAAGTCCATCTCGTCGACAACGCTTTCTTCTTCTCAGTTCAGTGTGTTTGGTTTTCAAAGAGGGCTTCTAATCCTTATCGGTATCAACCAGAAAATAATGTTTTGTTCACTCCAGCCAGCGGAAAATGGACGACGTACAGGCTGGTAAAATTCTGTGCGATATATGCTACCTACAATGGAATAGTATGTATAGTAAGTAGACAGCTAAACTGGTGATACTCGCTCCGGCCTAATCATCCTGCGAGAAGATTTGAAAGCGCAGCATTGCGGTTGCAAAACAATTTCCACACGCAACTTCATTTCTTATATATTCAAAAGGCGCCATGAGCACTACCTATGACTCTCTGGTTGGCCGTCCCAAGAGTCGCTCAAGGGTTCGGAGTATGGGGGGAGACAAGAAGATCGATATGAATGATGGTCTGAGCGGCGGCGACCAGCCTCCCGCAATATGGACTGCTCGCCATGTTGAAATGCCTATTCCTAGTTCGATGTCATTATCTAACTACCAAAAATTATACAAAGCTAGCAAAGAGGCAGGAGCATTGCTAGGAATAGTGGAAGACACCAACAACAATACACAAACATCCGCTGGTACGGCTGTTGGGAAAAGCAACGGACGTGAAGGTGATGACGAGAACAATAAGGATGTAGGGAGCGGAGGTCCTGGTATTTCTTCCGCTAGCAATAGTGCTGCTGGAGAGTCTAGCTACTTCTCAGGATTTATGAGTCGCGTATTGAATCCGACCAATGCCAACGAGAGCGACACGAGCAAGGGCATCGACGATCCTATTCTATCCACATCGGGATCCTCTATGCGTCCACTTCGACCTCCACGTACTGGGTGCGTTGCTACTGCCAATTCCTGGATGGTAGCAGCTCTGGAATGCCCTGTGAGTGGAATAGGATCGTCGTTGTCGCATGCTGCAGGAGGATCTTACAAAACGAGCAGTGCACTCCGTCTGATTACCAGATGGAACGTCCGTCGAATGAGTGGCGGAGTTCACGACCAGTGGATGGCACTTCCACCTCCTGTAGCAGGCGGAGATGGTCGAATTATGCATGTTTTTGTCGATCCAACGGGAACGCACACCCTTCTCTCAGCACGAAACGGAGAAGCATATTATCATCATTCGTCACAACGAGAATTTCAGAAACTTAATGGCTTTGGACGGAATGCTGACGGGACTTGGCCTTCGAAGGAAAAGTTGAATGGAATCTCTGCATCTTCCCAACAACAAGTCAATCACGGTAGCGGCAATAATAGCAAAAGTAATAAATTTGCTTTGCCAATACAAATGGGTCTCTCGGCAGGATCGTATGTCACGTCAGTGGCTTGGGACCGAGAAAAAGGAACCGAGGGAACTAGTCGCAAAATATTGTTGGGCACTAGTGCTGGCGAAATCTATGAATACATGATGGTTTCTCCGAACGAAATGGAAACAGTGACAACCACAGGCACGACATTGGGAGGCACCAAGTCATCATCATCCGTCAAGGACGATCCTGACGAAGTAAGCTTATTGACGAAATACCCGGTCTTATTGCATCAACTCCGATCTGATGCTCCTGTTACCGGCTTAATCTTTGAACGTCTTCGGACTGGACTTTTGGTGCTGTGCTGTACATCTGGCAAGAAGAAGCGAACGCGATTTTACACCTTTTATTCGGCTCACAATAGTTCCTTCCGCATGGCCATGGCCGACGAGTCCCACGCTAGCTTAGTAGAGCTTCCTGGGAGTTTAGACCGGGCCGAATTGAAGATTTGTAACGATCATATTTGTATGCGTACAGAAACAGGTATTTATTACGGTACAATTGACAGGGCACAAAGTGGTCCAGCCTTTGCGGGAGGTTCCATGATTGTTGATTCTGGTATTTTGCCTTATGACTGCGCGAAACAACATGGTTCTACAAGTAAAGGTAACATTCCTGTCTCATTAGCAGTAACACCCCATCACATTATCACTTTGGAGAATAACGAAGTACGATTCATCAATCGCGTCTCACAAAAAACTATTCAAAACGAAAGAGTTGAGTTTGCGACGATGGCATCAGAGCGATCGTTGGACGAATCAATTATGGGTATAGCTGAACTTATGAGTGATATTAGACGACCGGATCAAGTTTGGTTGAGGAAAGCAAGAAGTTTGGTACACATTTCGTCGAGTCAAGAAGATCGAGATGTATGGAAGTACACTTTGCAAAAAACTCTGAATATGCAGATTTCGCCAAGGAGGGTGACAATTGCCAAGTCTTCAACTCGCAATTCTCTGAGTGAAGATGAAAAGGCACAAGAGCATCTTTTTGAGCAAGCCAAAAGTCTATGCACTAATCCTTCGCAGAAGTCTGTCGTTACTGCAGTTCGAGCAGAATATCACTTGTCTCAAGGTCGGGCTGAATTAGCGGCCAAGTATTTATCGCAATGCCCCTCTGTGCTAGAGCAGTTTGCTGACACGGCAGTTCGACTTGCGTTGAATAATTTAGGAATTGACGACCCTTATTCTTATGGATCATCTCCATTAGCACGAGAGGCCCTACAAAGTAATTTGCCTCTCATCACCTATTTATCTGATAAAATGCGTGTAGGAAAGAATAACAACGACAAAATGACATGCACCATGATTGGTGCTTGGTTAACAGAATTGTACTTGCACGAAAGAGACACGTATCCTGGTGCTAAGCAATCTCTTACGCACTTTTTGTCACAGAATGTGCATACAATGGACGCGAAGACTATTATGAAGATCTTGACCTCCCATGACGTTAGTGCCACCGATTGCGCTGCATATGCAGCTGTGAGTGGAGATATCGCTACTGCTGTCAATGCCGCGCTTCGTGTATCACCAGATACTCAAGATGGTGTTGCCGAAGCTTTGCGAATTTTGAATGAAGCGCCTTTTGAAACTGCCGAATCTCTATATTATAAGCATTCTGCTTCACTCCTGGCAAGAGCTCCAATGCTGGCAGGAAAGTCGTTTCTTTCGCGTTACACACACGGTCTAAGTCCCACCCGATTGCTTCCATCCTTCATGTATTATGAGCGAATGAGAGCAGAAAAGAAACGAGGGGAGAAGGCAGCAGAAGCAGTGAAAGGAAAGAATCCATTCGCTTCGTCTCGATCCACTAAAGATGCTGAGCGAAGAAAAACAGTAGATAGTGTTGACGCCAAAGGATGCAAAGACTTCTTTGGTGGTGGCGTGGAAGTACAAATCTTTAGTCAGACGGGTTCTTTCGTTGACGAGCCAGTAACCACAAAGTATTTGGAAGGTGTTATTAAGCTTGGCTGTCAAAACAGCGCCATATACAGTTTTCTGATCTCGCTTTATATCGATATGGTAGACGAGGAACCGCTATATAAGTTCCTGTGTGAACACGTACCTTCAGCCAGTGCAACATCGAGAACTGCTCAAAAAGGCCGCGGAGCATATATTGACGAAGGCTTCACTGGTCCATTAGATATGTCTTACGCCCTCCGGACCATTTTGGGAACAGGTCGGCATTTTCGATCAGCTATCAAATTATATATGTAAGTGGTATCATTCTCGTAGTTTTGAAAGAGGATTCACACCGAGTTTTGGCATCACTAATATTTTTAAGCTTCATTGATTATATTGATTTACAGGGGCTTTGGCATGAGGCAACAGGCTGTGGAATTAGCGTTAAAAGTAGATCCGTCTTTAGCGAGGGAGCTTGCACAAGACAGTGTTGATATGGAAGAACGAAGACGACTTTGGCTCATGATTGCCAAGAACGCAGCATTAGAAGGTGTACGGGATATAGACGTAGTAACTAAAGTGGTTTCTGTCTTGAAAGACTGCGGGCCAGATGTCCTTTCTATCGAAGATGTAAGTGTAATTAACATTTTTTCACATGTATTTGTTCTTACTTTCTACTTCATCCGATTCATACACACTATCTCACACCCATACGATTATATCATAATTCTTGTAGGTACTACCTTTCCTACCTGACTTCGCACAAATTGATCAGATAAAGGATGAAATCTGTGAAGCTCTTACTTCTTATTCCTCAAAGATCGAAGGATTTCTAAAAGAAATGAATGACTGCGATCATGCTTGTGATACTTTGCGCGGAGAAATATCAAGACTTCGAACCCATAGGATGGAATTGAAGTCTGATGCTAGGTGCGCATTCACCAAAAAACTAGTTCTCACAGCTGGGGAGCCTTTCTATGTGTTCCCGTCGGGTTATGTTGTATTGGAAAGTGCCCTGAAACACGAAATAAAGCCTCACTTAAACGAAAAGCAGCTAAGTCGTGTGGCAGAGATCGAGCAAGATTTGATATCAGGAACCAAGCGTGGTGCACCTTCATCACTAGCATTAGATTCATTGCAAGCCGAACTCGATGGCTTGATTGCCGCTGAGTGTCCTCTAACCGGGTCCGCCATGGTAGAGAGTATCGACCAACCCTTCACCGATAGTGTCGAGATTGAAGATATGCTTACTTCTGGGCACTCTCGTGGCAGAGGGAACACAGCAAGCGTGTAGGCGAAAGATAACTTTTTTGTATTTTCATTCACTTAAGTGTTTCATTTATTATTATTTCGTAGTACATCAATGTAGAGTGTCTAGTTAAAGATTTCTTGGTGCAAAGGCCTAAGACCAGGTTTCAGAGCAGATATAAAGGCATATCGTGAAGTCATAGTTCCCACAAGACACAAAAGTAATTGCTTATCATCACCGCGTATATGCAGCACTTTGCCGTTCTCATCCTCTTGCTCACCCAACACGCACATCACGCGTTTTCCTTTAGGGCTCATGAAGGCCCACAAATCTGTGAACATACCACTCGATGTGGAATCTCCTTCAAATTTGATAGTCGAGAGTAGAGCCAACCGCATGGCATCATGCAATGTATGTGCCACCTCTCCAAAATTTTTACCAGCAACTAACTTTAATGGAGTCAATTGAAAAGGCATACGAGTCCTATCGTAACCGAATCAAATGTGAGAAAATATAAGAACCAATGCTTGAGTTATGCTAACAGACAAGTCGATATTTTGACAATTCATACACTTTCTTCTTACCACAAAAACCGAAAACTTTCTACATCTCCAAGGCTATTGCGAAAAAAAACCAAAGGGCATGGCTGTAGGCCGATCATTGGAGATAATTTCATCTGTTCACATGTGATTGAAATATTCTGCTTTTGTTCTTTCAATACATTTTCTTTTTCTTCCATCCCAACACTTGCGCCTTTACTATTTCCACTTGTGACAGATGTTTCTTCGCCATCCTTTTTCGAAGTGTCTGCAGTGACCCAAGCGGCACTTGGTGTTTCTATTTCCAATGCACGGAAAACAACAGAAGGAGTTAGACATATCGATCCTGTCATCGATAAGGGGTTTATCATTATATCCCAGGTTACGTGATCGCCACTTTTTAAGGCTCTATTGTATGTGACTGTAGAATATCCAAAGGCATTTTCTCTCAGAGTACTTTCATGTCCCTCAGCAAGCGAATTAGAAATTTCCATCGAGGCAACGTCCTGAGCATCCGCACTCGTAGCAACATTTTCCTCGGTCATACCCAACTCCAGACGCAAGCCGTTTGGTATATCTACAGCTGTTAAATTATCAACACGCATAGTGACTACCAATCGAAAGTCGTCTTCTCCATCATATCTCATATTTCTCCGCATACAATGTGATAGGGTCACTGCAACTGGATCAGATCCTGCCGTACAAACTGCAACATTCGACCCCCAATTGAACCGAGGAATGTTGTTCACAGAAATTTGCGGATCTTGTGAATATGGTAGCGGTGGAAGCGACAATCTAAGCCAATTTTGTTTGCGGACTGTGGAATGAAAGTCAAATAGGGATGGAAATGAAAGAGTACAACGTTCTGCCCGCGCAGACACAATTTGTCGGCTTAGTTGCGTCATATATGCTTCGTTGAAAGCATCTCGTGACTGATTTATTCTTGTATTTGTAAGTAAACTCCTTCTTCTGAAATCATTCGGGACAAGAGGAGATTGAAAAGCCGAATCTATTGACAACTTATCCCCATTTTGAAATGCTGACTGTATACGTTCGATAGCAGCTTGACAAACGGGTAAAATGGGAGCATCAGATTCATTCCCCGATTTGCCTTGCAAGGATTTTACCGAATAATTCAAAATAGCCTTTGTATCACTACTAGCTCCATGCTTGTTTGTATACTGACACGCTACCAGCGCCATACTTTCAATACAAGCTACGCATACATTGACTGTATCCTGAGCAAACTTCTTGTATTTTTCCTTTTTAGGGTTGGAGAACTTTTCCACTTGACTCCGATTACTCTCCACAACTTTTCCAAACATACGACGGGGAGATATGGTGACAAGTAGTTGCTTTGCACTATCTACATTCATTCCGACTTCCGAGGAAGACGGAACAGTACCTTTTTGCAAAGGAATATGCCGAGTATGAATCCATTGATCCACAGCTAAAGACATGAGAAATAGACGAAGGTGGTGTGAAAGTATGCCAGCTCCTCTCATTTCTTTCTTTACGATATCGTCCAAGAGATTTCCAATAGGTTCCACCATATTTTCCATCACCGGCATCGGGTTAAATCGAAGTAAATATTCTGATGATGCTTCCATTTGGTCCCAGAGAAGTTGTGATGGAGAAGTAAATGGTGTCATTCTCAATGTAACACTAGTTGCTCCAAGAAAACCAGCAGCGTGCAAGACTTCTTGTAGTAGTTGAGTGTAGGCTGCTTGGCATGCTACTAGCATCGTTATCTCTTCGTCCATGTATAATGGAGCTGGACCCCAGCAAACACAAGGACTAAATGCAGTCAGCACGACCAGAGACAATCGGATCCATTCTTCTAGCTCATCCCGACGAGCAATCATACTAGACATTCCTCTTAAACTCTCTGGCGGGGTTTTATGTCGTCTACCAACTTGGAACGCTACCATACAAAAAGCTGTTACTAATTCCTCTCGCATTTTGCTATGCATGCCAACGGCAACATCATCATCGCCTCGGTCTTCCAATACTTCTATAATTTTGGAAGATTTCAGGAATTTAACAAGCGCATTAATTCGAACGGTGGAGTCGGCACTATTACGGGTACTTGATTGTAATGGACCATCTAGAAAGAAACTTAGGGCGATTTCAGCCCAGAACGCAGGACGGTTAGGTTTTCGGAATTGAGCCACAGAACTGTCACTATTTGATGAATATGGTTTCGACTTTCCACCGACACTACCTGCATGCTGTTTGTCTAGCTCCATCAACAGACCTGCCGATACAATACCAGATGGCACCATTGAAGTTGATGGTAATTCTAGAATGCGCTGCAATACAAAGTCCAAAACGGCATCCACGCGATCGGGGAGCTTTACTGCCCTCGACAAAATCATCAGTGTTGCAAGGATTGGTAACTGGGCTTCGAGGCACAAACAATTGTTTCTAATTTCCTCCTTCAACGCTGCAATTGCCCAGTGTACAACATCTTTTGTCCATGGTGCCAATGGATAGGCATGTATGAGTCTAATTGATGAAAAAGCTGCGGCCATGCTTGTTCCCATGGTCATAACAGTCGATTCTTGCATCCAGGGCAACAAAATCCCGTCAACAACCATCCGAGTCAATGAATTACAATCCGACTGTTCACTTATCCGTCGTTTAATGTTGCTTACTTTCTTGCTTGCATCATCGACGAAATTGCCGTTCATATTTGTTCCAATGGTTGGCAAGGTCGTCTTGGAAAGATAGACAAGTGAGGAAGTCAGGACCGGCAACACCATCGATACATGTGACGGATGGTTCAGAACTAGAAATCGCGATACAAGTTGTAGTAATCGTGGGCAAATTGTGTTCTCAAGAATTCGGACTTTTAGTTCTGATTGCTGTATGGCAGAGTCATCGTCCACCAATTTTTGCGCGCTCGAAGCGTATTGTTGATGTCCAACCTGTAGAATCCCTCGAACTTCGGTCCACAACTCATCGTCACTCATGGTTCCCGGCGTCGATATTGTGGACAACATCATGACTCCAAGACCACTCATTGCTGTTGCAGCTACACCATCATCTGTATCTTCCAATGCAGCCATACAAAGAGCCATCGGGACATCGGTGCCAATCTCGTCGTCCAAGCGGTTGACATAATTGTTACCCGCAGTGTTCGAAGTGTTGTTGGTTCCGATGTTGCTGCTATTGAGGTTGTTATCGTCCCGCATACCAGTTAACGTGTGAGGAGCATTCCGAAGACGTGCATGTGCAGCTCGTGCGACTAAAGAAACAGTCTTGCAAGCTAGTATCCGACAACGTCGATCATCGTGCTCCCGGATGCATTCCAAAAGAGCGGCGAAGGATTCGCTAAGAATTTGAGCAAAAGAGGAGTCGTGAAACAGCACCGACGATTCAACATACTCTATAGAACCAAGAAAAGATGCATCACTATCGCTCTCTGGCGAAGTCAAACTCTTGGTCGCTTTTGAGGATCCATTAGCGGCAAATTGATTCAGAGTAAGGCAGGTCTTCGCTACGGCATCGTAATTGGAATGATTGTCTCGAAGAGGCGATAAACTACTTGTTGGGTCCGAAGCAAATGTAGAAGGGAAAGGTAAAAGTACGACGGGATAACCTTCTGCTGCACGCTTCTTTTGCCCAATTTGCTGTCGGTTGACGCCACCATTTTGCAAAGGATTCCCAGTCATGGCATTGTCTGCCTCCGAAAATAATTCCCCAGACATTTTGTTGTATCAGAGTGCAAGATGCAGAAAATGGAATATGACTGTTTCAGATTCTTCACCTATGGTTTTCAACTGATTGAGCTTGAGCAATGATAGCTTCCAAGAACAAATGGTATCGATTTAGTTCTTCATCTGTAGCTCTTATCTTTCCGATTTGTATTGTTAATATTTGAGTCATGATCGGCCATAATGGCACAACTTCATTTCTCGGTGAACAGTTGACAGATTTTTTAACTGTCCAAACATACCGTACTACTGTATTTATATACCATACTAAAAATACGTACGTACGTACGTATGCAGGAAAAAAAGGAGAAAAGAAATTTTTGTCATGATTGAAGCTCATGTCGACAAACAAGAGACAAAGCAAAACTGTCGGAAAGCACACAATCTCTCACTCCGCTAACCTCAAATATGATGATCCTCACAAGTCTAGCACTCTTAGTGCATATCACCAGTGCTTTCCAGACAGCTCGGCACTTCTCTCCCGCCATGAAGAGCGGTCTTTCCACCGCCCTCTTCAACGGTCCCGAAATCGGTGCCGGTGGCATGGCCGATACCCGTAACCCCGATGCTCTCCAACACGAAGATGCCCGCAAGAGTATCTCTGCCGCTCCTTC
>Ga0115013_10001360_pt1 | contig 14233 bp, 8 predicted proteins | sample SouAtlMetagenome_2_FD_88686 | JGI IMG/M metagenome (GOLD analysis project Ga0115013, IMG submission 88686) | Marine eukaryotic phytoplankton communities from Atlantic Ocean - South Atlantic ANT15 Metagenome | ecosystem: Environmental > Aquatic > Marine > Oceanic | place: South Atlantic Ocean...
CCCCGTCCTCACGACCCGCGTCGACACGCGCCGACCCCTGACCCTTGACAAGCGCGACCCTCTTGGCAGATGCAGATGCAGGACGCGCCCAACGGGTACAGGATGGTCAAGAAGTCCCTCGCCAGCACGCGGTTGCCGAACCTGGAGGATGTGGCGCGGATGCTGACGGACCCGACCGACGACGCGTGGTCGGAGATGATCAACTTTCTCACTAAGGCCCAGGACCATTCTGCGATGCACCCGTTCACGTGGGAGTGTTCCGACTGCAACGGCGACTCTCACTGGCGGTGGTTTAGGGAGCTGCACTGGTGCGCGCCGTACATTCGGCGCCTGGGTTACTCCATCCGCGTGCATATGGACGGCAAGAACTGCTGCACGATCTACCCGCCCAAATCGCAGAAGCCTCCCCTCAAGGTGGAGCTGGACGAGGTCAAGGCGTTCAAGAGCTGCCCACCCCGACCCAAGCCGAAGAACAAGTCTTGCTGGACCGACGAGGAGATGCAGGCGATGGATGCGTGGATGAAGCTGCCGGCGCGCACCTACAGCATCATGCTGCACGGCACGGCGCCCGCGCAGATCCGCCGGCGCGGGCTGCTCAAGTGCGTGCCGCGCCTGCTCGGCTGGCTGCGCGCGGCGCGCATCGCGCTCGCCGACCCGCGCCGCCCGGGCGCGCTGGAGGGGCTTGCCGAGGAGCGCGCGGAGGCGCTCGCGGAGACGGCGCCGCCGCACTGGGCGAACAAGGAGGGCGAGGAGCTGCAGCGCAAGCGCAAGCGCGAGCTGGTGGGCGCGCTGCACGCGGACGCCCGGGACGTCGCCAAGGGCGCGCGCTGGTCGCACATCCAGGAGCACAGCGAGCGCGCGAACCAGATCAGCATCTTCGGGAAGCCCTGGCACAAGATGATGCGCGTCGAGGCGCTGGCGGGCGACCACTTCGTGTTCCAGGTCGAGGGCGACGTGCGCTACAAGCGCGCCGCGTACGAGGTCAAGGTGCTGCACGGCGACGCGTTCAACGTCGCGGACGAGCCGTGCGCGCGCCTCCGCGAGGGGTTTGAGAAGGAGTTTGCGAACCGGTGGATGGGGAACGTCTACGACCCCGACGCGAGTGGCCAGGAGAGCGAATCGTCCTCGGACTCTTGACCCACGCGTACGTGTCAGTGCGTTTCATTATAAAAAAACATGCGTGACACCACCAACACCACACCCGGTCTCAGCGGCGCGCCGCCGCGGCCTTCGGGTGCGCCCCGAGCGGCACCATGTCGGGGCCCTTGTCCGCCGCCGCCTTGCGCTTGCCGACCTGCTGCGGCGCCTCGTACGGCACGTAGTGCTCCACGGGGCGCAGGATCGTGCACTCCTTGGAGAGCGAGTCCGCCTTGCCGGGCTTCTGCATCTCGTAGCCCTGCGTGTTGCCCGCGGGCAGCTTCTCCAGGAAGAGGTCGACCATGGCGTCGCACTCGCGCGCGTCGCACCCGGCCGCCAGGAAGACCGAGCGGTACCGCTCCAGCGGGAAGACGCCCGAGTCGTTCTGCCACGAGGCGCACGTGGGCATCTTGGCCACGCCGCTGCCGATGGTGAGGTGCTTGCGCGGCGTGCCGGCGATGAGCCGCTCGAGCTGCTGCAGGTCGCGCTCGGCGGCGCGGCTGACCGACGCCGTGCGCGTCTCCGCCGTGCCCTCAAAGCGCAGCACGTACTTGGGCTTGGCCTGGACGGCCGCCTCGATGGCGTGCAGGAAGCCGCCCAGCGTGAAGAGCGGCGCGTGCTTCGCGCCCTTCTTGACGCGGTGCACGCGGCGGCCGCTCTCCACCCACTCGCAGACGTCGTGGTGGTGCCGCCAGTTGTCCTCGCACAGCAGCGCGTACACGACGTCGGGCGGCTTGGGCATCGCGGTCTCGAGCAGCTGCTTCATGCCGCTGCGCCACTTGAACAGGTTGAGGTCCATGCGCAGCAGGTGCGGGAAGATGCTGGTCTCGGCGTAGCGCCGCGTGAAGGCCGCCATGCGGTTGACGAAGCTCTGTGGATCCTTGAACTTGTACAGGAAGAGGTGCGGGTGGTCGGCCACGGCCATGGCCGTGGCGATCATGCGCTTCTCGCGCTCCTGGATGAACTGCGAGTGCTTGACCACCCACTGGAAGAGCGCGAGCAGCTGCTTCTCGGTGAGCGGCATGGGCCGCTGCACGGCGAGGCAGCGCAGCAGGATCAGGTTCTCGCTCAGCAGCACCGACTGGTCCTTGCGGTCGGTGCCGCGCTCGAGCTGCGGCCGCGGGTCGGGCGACGAGATCACCCACGCCTCGTAGTTGTCAAAGCTCAGCAGGCTCTGCGCGAGCATGCACTGCGTCTTGCGGCACACGGCCGTGCGCCGCGTCACCTCGTCAAAGTTGCCGTCGGCCAGCAGGTCCGCCATCGCCGCGACGCAGCGCATGGCCGTCGCGTGCCCCCCGAGGCGGTAGCCGACCGTGTACACGTCGTGCGGCGTCTGCACGTCGGCCGCCGCGCACTCGCCGCAGCAGTAGCACATGTAGCTCGTCGGCGGCGTCGCGCGCGCGACGACCTCCGGCGCGGTCACCTCGCGCACCCTCCACCAGTCGGGCTGCTTGCGCACCTGGCGCTCGTCCTCAAAGCTCATGCCAAACTCCGGCACCCACGCGTAGTCCAGCGCCCGCCGCATGTCGGCCTCCAGCGGCGTGAGCTCCGCGCGCGACGCGCCTTGGCGAAACTGGTCAAAGACGCCATACACGTCCGCCTCCGGGTCCGCCGCCTCGGCCTGCACCTGCGAGGGCGTCGTCTCGCAAAAGTGCCTCGCCGTCTCCACCTGCGCCTTGCAGATCAGCACGCGGCGCTTGGTGTTGAAGACGTCTTTGCGCAGCCTGATCCAGGCGACCAGGACGCGAATGAGGCAGCGCCACCGCTTCCGCGCCCGCTCCTGCGGCGTGGGCTCCACCACCACCGCTTCCTCCTCGCCCACCTCTTCCTCCTCCAAAATTGTCGACGCGGTCGTGAGCACGGCGGGGTCCATCCGAGTTAGCGTGGTGCCATCGACATGTGTGTCGGCACCAAGTCGGAGGGGCAAGTTGCAAAGCGCCCAACTGTTGAGCCGCGGCTGCTTCGACACGCGCAAGCGCGCGCGTGTCGACCCGCCTTGCAACTTGTGAGCCTGGTTAGCCGGTGGCCGCCGCGATGCCCACCCTGCAGGAGCTGCCCGAGGTGAAGCGCAAGGAGGTCGCGCGCGCGCTCGCGCAGTCGGCCTTCGCCGTCATCGACAAGCTGGACGGCCATGACGCGAAGAACCCGCCCAGCAAGCGGCTCTTCAAGATGCTCGCCGACGCCGGCCCGGCGCACGAGAAGGAGTTCTACGGCGACGGCTTCAGCGCGGCGCGCTGCGCGCTGGTTGACGAGGAGTTTGACAAGATCCACTCGGAGGCGCTCGAGCACGCCAAGCTCTACGACGAAAGCGTCAAGCCCGTGCACGAGGCCGCGCCCACCTTTGCGCTCCCGTCGGCCACGCTCGTGCGCATGTGGTGCATGTCGCACTACACGCGCCTGCTCTGCAAGGCGGACGGCCCCTTCGCCGACCTGGAGATGGCCGAGGAGATCGACGACGAGGACCTGGAGGTAACCAGCGACGAGGAGGAGGAGAGCGACGCGGAGGACGCGGACTACAGCGAGGACGACGACGACGTCATCGTCCTCTCGTCCGAAGAGGAGGACTCGACCGAGTCCTCCTCCGACGACGACGGCGAGCGGGAGCGCAAGCAGCTCAAGAAGGAGATCAAGCGCCTGAAGAAGGAGAAGCTGAAGCGCAAGCGGTTGGACGAATCCTCGGAGGAGGAGGAGGAGGGGGGGGAGGAGGAGGAGGAGGAGCAACCGGCCGCTACCTCTTGCACCGTGCGCGGGGCGGCGAGTTAGTGAGAGGCGCGCGTGTGCCGTACGTTGATGCCGCGCGTGCTGTTAACATCGGTTCCGTTTTCAAACGCCAACGCGCACCCCACACACGACGCGCGCGCACGGTCGGCCGAGCCGTGCGCCGCACACTCCACACCATGCTCATCCATCGCACCATCCCCATCCATCAAGCCGGAGGAGCCGGCCTCGCCCCCACTCCCACCCCCACCCCTCGCCGCCGTGCGCGCCGCCCTGGAGCAGCTCGCCGCGCGGAATGCGCAGTTGCACCAGCTGTGCCTCGAGCGCCTGGCCCTCGCGTGGGCCGCTCCCGCGCCGCCAACGCTCATCAAACGAACACGCTCTTCGCCAGCTCTTCGGCCTCCTGGCGCCGCTTCCGCTCCTGGAAGAAGTCCGTCATCTCCGTCGCCAGCGCCGGCGGCGGCAGCCCCGGCGACGGCGGCGGCGCCGTCGCCGCCGGCGGGGGAGGCGACAGTGGAGCCAGGGCCCGATCTGCTTTCGTTTTCTTCGGCTTCTGCTGCTTCTTCTTCTTCAGCATCAACGAGGCGGCCAGCCTCTCCGCTTCCCGGCGCTCCTTCTCCATCACCCACTGCCACGCGCGACCCGTCGCCGTGCTCGGCACGACCACCGTCGCCCGAACCGGAGGCGGCGCCGGCCGCGAGCGACCCAGAGGAGGGAAGCGAAAGCTGAGGCCCCGGTCGCCGCGGCGGCCGATGACCAGGGCGCACGACTTGGTCCACGGTGCCGCAGCCACGGGGCGCTCGTCCAGCGTCTCGATCGCCATGAGCTTCAGGTCCGGGTCCTCGGTGAACTCGGCGACCAGGTCCTGTGGGTCCATCATCATGCCGAGCGACTCCATCTGCTGCTCCTCCTCCTCCTCCTCCTCGGCCGGGGGCGGCGCGGGGTACTCGCGAGGCGCGCGCTGCCGCGCGCGCCAATACTCCCTGCACCCGGCGGCGGTGCGCGTGCCCACGACCGCGGCCACCTTGGGCCAGTCAACCGCGCACGCCCCGCGGCCGTACTGGGAGAAGTCGAGCGCGGTGTCGTTGACGGAGTACGCGGGCACCGCCACCATCAGCCGCGCGTGCTCGTCGTACGTCCACCCTCGCTGCTTTCCGCCTTGGCGCCGGGCGCGGGCCAACTTCTTGAGGACCCGCACGGCGGACTGCTTCAAGTTGCGCGCCGGGCGCTTGGCGCAGGTCGCGTCGGTCTCCAGGTTGGCCTGCGCAAGCTTGCGCAGGTACGGGTCGTGCGGATACGCGTCCAAGGCCACCTTGTCGACGCCGTGCATGCGCGCGTTGTTGCACATGACGTTGTAGCGGTTCTTCACCTGGTTGTCCGTGCGCCCGGGGATCGACTTGGCGATCTCGCTCCACCGGTGCCCCAGCCCGCTGACGCCCTGGTGGAGCACCATGTCCTCCTGGCGCGTCCACTTGGTGCACTTCTTGATGGAGGGCCGGAGCTGGTTGTGCCACCGCTCGCGGCACTGCTTGCCGATGCGCCCCGGCACGAGCTGCGCGACCTGGACCCAGTGCCGGGGGCCGATCGTGCCGACCGCCTTGCACAGGAGCGCGTCCTCTTCCGTGGTCCAGTGCCCGATGGCCTTCGGCGCGGCGGCGGGGTCAAATTGCGGCATCACGGCGTCCGCCTGCGCTTCCGGCGCCGGCGCCAGCGCCGGCTTCGGCTTCGGCTTCGGCTTCGGCTTCGGCCTCTTCTTCTTGAGGATCAGCCTGCGCACCGGCAGCTCGACCAGGAACTCGTCGCCGTTCGTCACCCAGCCCACCGGTTTGCGCTCCCGAGCGCGCCGCCTGGCGCGCATCGGGTCGCGTGTCGACCCGCCCCCTCTTGGGTGCACATGTTGCAAAAAATTACCCTTTTTAGAAATGTCAAGGTCCTAGCGTTGTCAAGCCCTGACAACGCGGTTGCACCCCAGCAAGCTCGCGCGCAGCCGCGCCAGCCGCTTGGCGCGCTGCGCGTGGCCGTGGCTCCAGTCAATGCGGCACACGCGCGGCAGCTGCGCGCCGTCGGCCGCGGCCGCGTCGTGGTCGTCCGCGCTCGACCCGCCGTCCTCCTCCTCCTCCGAGGAGGACGGCGTGTCCGGCTCGCTCGACGTGTCGCGGCACGTGCAGATGCGCGGCCGCTCAAAGTCGTCGCGCAGGATGCGCTGCTTGCGCAGCCGGTCGAGCGCGATCGAGTGCCGACCGCACAGCATCGCGAGCTCCTGCGTCTTGCTCACGCACGACCACGTGCCGCACTCGGCGCAACGGAACTTGAAGCCGTTGCAATGCGCCGAGCAGATGGGGTGCGGCTGGACGTCGACGGCCACGCACGGGAAGCACGTCATGTGCCCGAGCGAGCACATGAGCGACGTGTCAAACTTGTCCACGTGCGCCTCGCCGCAGCAGACGCACCGCTCCTTATCCTCGCCGCCGCCGAGCTTGAATATGGCCCGACCCTCGGTTCCGTCGGCGCGCCGCACAACGCCCACGCCGCCGGGCGAGGCGGGTGGGTGCGCCGGCCGCGGCGGCGGCTTGCGCTTCGAGCTACGCCCGCGCGCCATGTCGACACGAGCCCACCACCCCCCCTCCTCAAGCGGCACATATCGCAAAGTTATTATTGTCAAAACGCACTAACTCGCCAGAGGCGACACACTCTTGACACACCGGACGCACACATGGCGGCGCTCGTGCCGGTGGCGCTCGCCAGACGTCGCAAAGGCCTTGCCGCAGCCCGGCACGCGGCACGCGTACGGCTTCTCGCCCGTGTGCCCGCGCACGTGCACGGCGAGCTCCCCCCGCGTCACGAACGTCCACGCGCAGCCCGGGTACGCGCACGCGAAGGGTTTCACGTGCGTGTGCCTCCGCTGCACGTGCAGCTTTAAGCCGCCCTTCAGCTTGAAGGCCGCGCCGCATTGCGCGCACCCGAACGGCCGCTCGCCCGTGTGCACGCGCTCGTGCCGGATGCGCGAGTCGTTGTCCCTCAACACCTTGCCGCAGCCCGCGTGCTGGCACATGAACCCCATCTTGCCCCTTCCGCGATTCTTGAACACTTGGTGCCCGGCCTGAGCGCGCACGTCCCCGGTGGCGGGCACCTTGACGCCCCGCACCGCCCCCCGCTCCGCGATGTCGTCGTCCTCCGAGTCCGACGTCTCGCACGACCCGTCGTCGTCCGCCTCCTCGGACGCCGGCACGGCGCCCACATGCACCCACTCCCACGCCGGACGCATTTGTCGACCTGGCAGGCGGGGCCAATCCGCGCGTGTCGAGTCGTGAGCACGGGGGTGTGTGGGGTGCTAACCGGGAAACTGGTTACTAAGACACGCACTTGTCAAGCTGCTCACGTCACGCACGCACACACACGCGACGCGCGTTCTCAGAACTTGCCCAGCAGCTGCAGCGCCTTCTGCAGCCGCTGCTGGTCCATCGTCAGCTTCGCGCGCTCCTGGTTGACCGAATCGGCCTGCTTGACCTTGTCCAGCAGCAGGGTTGACCAGAGCAGCGCGTCCTCCGACAGCTTGTCCGCGATCCCGTAGACCGTCTCGTTGAGCACGAGCACCGAGACCGTGTCCACGAAGCGCTTCTGCACCACCTTGGAGTACGCGTGCAGGCTCACCTGCATCTGGCGGATCGCCGACGCCTCGTTGGAGCCGGTGTGGAAGTCGCGCGCGACGTCGCCCATGAAGTCGCCCGACAGGCCCTCCGCCTCGCCGTCCTCGACGCCGTCGTAGCTGCCGTAGGAGTGGTTGCGCCAGCTGTTCGCGTGGTCGCGGACGATCTGGTCAAACTTGGCGATCGTCTGCGAGTAGTAGTGATTCGTCGTGAACGTCACCACCGTCTCCGCCTTGACGAGCCGCTGCACCATGAACCGCGTGTTGAGCACGGCCGTGTCCAGCGCGTCGTTGATGAATTCCAACAGCGCCAAGTAGAGCTCCCGAGTCGCTCCGCTGTTGGGGCCGATGTGGTGCGACACCAGCGCTTCCAGGCACTCGCCCACGCGCACGCGCGTCTGCGAGAGCGCCGTCTCCGAGTTGCCGGTCAGCACGGGCGCCGTGTTGCTCGCGAAGATGTCGCGGAACAGGTCGCCGTGCATGAAGTTGGCCAGGTTGTGGCCGAGCGCCTCCTTGGCCCCCTCCCTGAGCTCCACCTGCGTCTCGTCGTCCAAGAAGTTGCGCATGTTCGTGCGCGTGTCGTCCGCGAACTCGGTCATGACCTCGTTCACGCGCGCCGAGAGGTTGGTGCTCTTGCACGACGTGCCGAGCACGGTCGTGTCCGACGTGGTGCAGCGCCGAAAGTCCCGCGCGACGCGGCTGAGCACCTGGTGCAGGAACTGCGACCGCTCGTGCTCGGTGCTCAGCGGGGGCGGCAGCTTGTGGTGACGCTTGCTGTTCTCGGCGATGCGCTGCTTGATCTGCGCGCGCAGCTCCGGGACCGCCGCGTCGAGCCGCTTCCCCTGCTCCTTGGCGATCTTGGCCAGCAGCGCGGGCATCCCCTTCTGCTCGGTGGGCAGCTGGCAGAGGTCCGGGTGCTCCTGGAAGAGGATCGCCTCGCGCTCCTGCAGATGGCTGAGCTCCATGTCGGCCTCCACCTCCGCCTGCGTGCGGTTGCGCACGGCGAAGTAGCCGTGCGCCAGCGGGATCTCGTCGCCCGACATCTTGCGCACGATGTTTGAGCCGACCGGCAGGCTGTCAATCTTGGTCACCACGCCGATGGTGCGCCCGCCCTGCGGGTCCACCTTGCGCGCCAGCTGCAGCGCCTTGGAGGTCGCGAAGTCCTCCGTGGCCGAGAGCACGACCAGCACGAGCGTGTTCGGACGCGTGCCGATCATCTTGCGCGTCAGCTCGACCGTCTGCTTCTCAATCACGTCGTCGGCCACGAGCGTGGAGTTGCACGTGATCCCGGGCACGTCCGTGAGCGTGAACGTGGGCGCCTTGGGCGCCCGCAGCTTGATGTAGATCGGCGCCTCGCCGATCTCGCCCTCCTTGGTGAGCTTGTCGGTCAGCGCCGCGATGGCGCGCCCGAACGCCTCCGCGTCGCCGTACACGGGCCGCGGGTGCCACTCGTCCGAGAAGTCGGCGTTCACGCTGATGGTGATCGTCGGATCCCCCTGGCAGCCCTCCACCGACACCACCGTCGGCACGCGCGTGCACATGCCCTCGCCTCGGGGGAAGGCCAGCCCCGTGGCGTGCTCGAGCACGCTCGACTTGCCGCTCGACTGCGCGCCGACCACCACGATGTTCGGCACGTCAAAGTCGGGCGAGACGTCCCGCAGGAGCGCGCCCACCTGCACCATCTTGTCCAACGCATCGAACTGGTTCGAGAACATCGCACCTGCGCAAGGGGCGCGTGTCGACTCGGCCATCGACACGCACCGGGTCGTGAGGACGGGGCGGGGGGGGTAGTGAACGGGGCGTTCACGGCGCGTGCACCTGCTGGTTCGCGCCAAAAGCGTGCTGGGGGCCTATAAGGGTGAGGAACCAGCAAGGTTCGCCCCCACACCCCCAATTGCCTATTCCGGCACGCGCCCGTGCTCACGACCTGGCCATTTCCCGCCAAACGCGCCCCTGCCCCCTATAAGGGTGAGGAATCGACAAGGTTCGCCCCCCTACCCCATTTGGCCCCCCCCCCCCCCCCCGCCCCCCCCCCCCCCCTTCCCCCCCCACCCCCCCCCCCCCCCCCTAAGGGGGGGGAAGCCACAAGGTGTGCCCCCCCCCCCCCCTTGGGGCCCCCCCCCCCCCCGGGCACCGGCCCGTGCTCACGACTGGGGGGGGGGTAATGTCCCGTAATTGTCGACCCTCACCCTAACCCCAGCCAGTGAGCGCGAGCGATGAGTCGTTTGAACAATATTCTGGGTGGGATGACGCGCGTGCAGCAGGTGCTGGACGCGAACCCCGAGCGTCGCATGGCGGCGCTCGGGTTTGACTATCACGAGCCGACGGTGCCGGTCGAGCTCAACGGCGCGCAGGGGCCGCACGTGGCGGGGAAGGTGCGCTTCTGCAAGTACTGCCCGGCGCGGGACATGTGCCTGCTGACCGAGGACGAGGACGGCGTCTGGGTGTCGCGCTGCGGCATCATTCACACGTCGTTCGCGTCCGAGGACGTGAGCGCGCGCAACTTTGCGGACGACGACCAGCAGACGCGCGACAGGCGCGTGCAGTCGACCGTGATGTACGACGAGCAGCGGCGCGAGCTGGTGCACATCAGCCGCGACGCGGTCGGCGAGGCGGCGCGCAACGACGTGCTGTGGAAGGCGGGCAACCGGCTGAACCAGACCACCATCTGGCTCAAGTTCGTGCGCGACGAGCTGCCGGGTGCGTTCTACCTGACGGAGAGTGAGGTCACGAACGCTCGGCTGGCGATGAAGGCCGCCTGCACGCGGTGGGCCAAGGAGGGCGGCGACGAGGCCAGGTTTGGCTCGCCGGTCTTCTGGGCGATCGCGATCGTCCTGGAGATGGTGGCGCAGCGCCCCGGCGGCTTCAAGATGCCCACGCCGGAGCTGTGCGAGCTGTGCACGCTGGAGGGGCTGCACGACTTCTTCCGGTCCAAGAAGGGGCAGGCCATGGTGACGGACGAGTCGGAGTTCGCGGCCACCAAGGCCAAGGGCCAGGGCCGGGACGCGCAGCGCGAGATGAACGACGTCAAGCGGCGGCACGCGCGCTTTGACGAGCTCGGCGATCACCGTCAGGCCAAGCTGGCCGTCCTGAGCCAGCTGATCGCGCGCGCGCGCATCTGGCCCAACCGCGAGGCGACGGAGGAGACGCCGGACCAGGCGCGGTGGCTGGGCCTGAGCGGCGTCGTGCGCAAGATGCAGAAGCCCGAGCTGGCGGCGGCGCCCAGCCGGCCGTGGGCCGGCAGCGGGGCGCCGCAGCTCATCGGGCTCAAGTCGGTGACGATCGGCACGGACGCGGACGCGCCCGTGCTGCGCACGACGACGCGGACGCTCGTGGAGGAGGAGGAGGCGGCGGTGGTGGTCAAGCCCGATCCCGACGCGCCGCTGCCGCTCGCGCCGGTGGCGTCAACCGCGGCGGCGGCCGGCAGGCGGGCGGAGGCGGAGGCGGCGGCCGCCAAGGTGGCCGAGGCGGAGGCCCAGCTCGCGGCGCTGCGCGAGGCCCAGAAGACGGCCGAGGCGGCGGCGGAGGAGGCGGAGGAGGCGGAGGTCGCCGACGAGGACCTGCCGGACGGGTTTGGCGAGGACGCGGCCGAGTGGGACGCGATGGTGGCCGACGCGCACGCCAAGGCGGTGGCGGAGCAGCGCGCGGAGGCCGAGGCGGCGGCTAAGGCCGCCTCCCAGGACGCGGAGGCGGCGGCGGCGCTGGCGGCCACGGCGGACGACGAGGGCGCGGACGCGCCCTCGCTGCGCCAGGGGCGGCCGAAGTGGACGCCCATCAAGGGCGAGCTGAAGAAGGCGACGCTCCAGCAGGTGCTGCGCTCCACGCAGTGGCACGACAAGGACCGGGAGAAGGCGGAGGACTTCTGGAAGCGGTGGCAGGAGGAGAGCACCGCGTGGCGCGCCGAGCAGGCGGAGAAGCTGCGGCGGCGCAAGGACGCGGAGGAGCTCAAGAGGCGCGAGCGGGAGAAGCGCGCGAAGGCGCGCCAGGAGAGGGTGGAGGCCGACCAGAAGAGCTACGACGAGTGGATGGAGAAGCGCAGCTTCCAGCGGGACATGTCCCAGGGGGCGGAGCGCGAGCGCAAGGAGAAGCGGCGCCTGGGCGAGTTCTCCCTGCGCTCGGAGGTGACGGACAAGCGCGCCAAGACGGTGGGCAAGATCTTCGTCAGCCAGGCGGAGATGGTGGCGACCGCGAGCGGCAAGAAGGTGGTGGAGACGAACGCCTTGCTGGACGAGGCGGCGAAGCTGGACACCTGGGTGGCGTGCGACAGCTGCTTCAAGTGGCGGCTGCTGCCGGCGGGCGCGGTCAAGCCGCAGAAGAGCACCGCGTTCTTCTGCTCGCAGGTGGGCGAGGTGTGCGAGGCCAGCAAGAGGAGGAGGGCGGGCGCCGCCGCCAAGAGCCGCTAGGCGCCCGGAGTGGGACGGGGACCGTTAGGGTCGCGTTCGTTGGGAGCGTTTGAGTGCAGTGCGCATGTTGTTAAGAGCATCTTTTCACACTTGTCGACCCCTCCCCTCGCGCCGAGCCGCGCCTTGCGGAAGGCGGACCAGACCGAAGAAGGAAGGCGCGCAGATGCAGGTCGACACGCGTGACGGAAATGGGGTGGCCCGTGCTCATGACTCGGTCGACACGCGGGTCGGCTCGGTCGACAATTTGACCCCTTGTCAAGAGGTGTCGTTGGCGGGGCCGGCGGGGAGGAAGAAGCGCCGGGGTCGGGACGGCGAGGCGGCGGCGGTCCGCCAGCGGGTGTTCCCGCAGCACCCGCCGCTCAACGCGCCGTTGACCCGCGAGCAGGCCCAGGTCGAGGCGAAGCTGTGGGAGACCTACCTGGTCGACGCGGGGCCCGCGCGCCGGGAGGCGGGCGAATACGCGCTGGATCAGATCAGGGAGCGGTGCTACCAGACGCTGGAGGACTGGCTCGCGTTCTACAAGGGCCGCCTCATCACCGAGAACAAGCTGTGGGCGGCGCTCACCCTGGCGATCGACCTGAACCAGGACGTGCGGAAGCTCTGCCAGAGGGAGTCGTGCAAGAAGAGCTCGATGCTTGAGAAGACCGTGCGCGGGCTGGCGTTCCACCTGCGCATGCACCCGTTCACGCTGGCGGAGTACTCCGCGGCGCGCGGCACGCTGCCCGACTACTCGCAGGTCCGGTACGAGCCGCCGGCGGCGATCATGGCGTCGGTGGCGACGGCGAACGCGGCGCGACTGGAGGGCCTGGCGGCGGCCGCCAAGCCCGCCAAGGCGCCCCGGCCGTTCGTGCCGACCGAGGAGCACGTTGAGAACAACTTTGAGAAGCTCATGAAGGGCCTGGGCCACGTGCGCAGCGTCAGCGCGGGGCGCAACAAGGTCGCGTACAACATCTGGTGGCTGGCCAACACGATGACGCAGCTCCGCGAGCGCAAGCCCAGGGGCACGTGGCCCGCGGCCCTGGAGAAGGACCTGGCCTCTGCCCAGGTCGGGCTCGTGGCGCTCTCCGCGCTGCAGGACGCCGACCCTGGCCAGAAGCGTCGCACCTACGGCGCGCACTTCAAGGCGGCGCTGCGGTCGCTGTGCACCCCGGAGGCCCTGGAGCTGGTCCGGACGGCGGCCGCCGACGCTGGCACCTGGGGCACCAGGCGCTACCAGAAGCCGGCCGCCTACACGGACCTGGGCCTGGCCAACCAGCGGATCGCCCGCTTGCAGCGCATGCTTGCGGCGCGTCCGGGGCGCGCGGCGGAGGAGGAGGAGGACGCGGAGGAGGGGGAGGCGGCGGCGGAGGAGGAGGAGGAGGAGGAGGAGGAGGAGGAGGAAGAGGAGGCCGGCGGGCTGCCCTCGCACGCGATCCACCGGCCGGCGCCGCGCACGGACGACGCGCAGACGCTGCTGACCCTGTCGGGGTCGGCGCCGGCCGGCGCCGCGGTTGATCAGCTCGACGAGCCGGCGGCCATGGCCCCCGCGCCCGCGCGCGCGCCCGCGCCCGCGCCGGCGGTGCTGCCGTGCGCCGTGGAGCCCGAGGACTGGACCAAGGTTGCCAACCTGGGCGAGCTGATCAACGGGCAGTCGGCGCAGCTGAAGCGGCACCTGGCGCTCGCCCTCTGGGCGAAGAAGCAGCCGGTGCAGGTGTCGTTGGGCGGCCTCAAGGAGCGCGTGATGTTGGAGGGCGGCGACGGCCGCACGCTGCCGATGGCCGTGAAGACCAACCTGACCAAGGCGGTCGTGCGGCTCAACCCGCCGCCGCCGCCGGGGATGCCCGTCACGATCGGCCTGCAGGTGCACAGCGGCAGGACCGGGCTGCCGCTGTCGGCCGGCGAGCTGGCGGGCCTGCCGGTGTTCCTGCCGGAGGCCAGGGAGGCCGGCGACTCCAACACGCTCTACGCGCAGATCGGCGCGTCGGGCGAGAGCCACCAGATGGAGTTCAAGCTCGGGTTCACGGGCCAGCTGCTGATGACCGGCGGTAAGGAGCAGCCCTTCTTCCTGCGCGCGACGGTTGTGCAGGGCGGCGAGCCGGTCTGCGGCGATTCGGAGCTGTTCATCGTGCACGCGCGCAAGCAGGACGCCAAAGAGAACGCGAGGAAGGCGGCGTTCTGGGGCCAGCGCGCGCCCGAGGCGGCGGGCGCCCCGCCCCCGCATCCGAAGCGGGCCAAGTACACGCCCGAGCCGGTGTTCATGCGGCCGGCGCCGGCGCCGCTGTTGCCGGCGCTGCCACAGGCGGCGGCGGTCGCCAAGGGGCCGCCGCCGCCGCCGCCGGCCACGACGCCG
>Ga0115013_10001361_pt1 | contig 14225 bp, 16 predicted proteins | sample SouAtlMetagenome_2_FD_88686 | JGI IMG/M metagenome (GOLD analysis project Ga0115013, IMG submission 88686) | Marine eukaryotic phytoplankton communities from Atlantic Ocean - South Atlantic ANT15 Metagenome | ecosystem: Environmental > Aquatic > Marine > Oceanic | place: South Atlantic Ocean...
CCCCCCCCCAACCCCCCCTGTTGCCCCTGCGCCACCCCCCTACCCTGCCAAAGTGGGTTGGCCAGCACACCCACAAACAAGGTGTTGCCGACCAGGGTGGGCATGATGCCCTTGCCAAGGCTGTGCCGGTACCAGGGCTGGGGCTCCCCCCCAGTGGGCCTGCCAGTGTTATATGTGGCTACAGGATTTAGGAGAATACGGTGATTGCGATGACCACAGGAAAGCGACGATAAGTGCTGAATAAGGAAGCGTTTATCAGATGATGTCTCTAAACTTTATTCGGAATGCTGCATACAGAACTGTTTATTAAACGCGCTCAACAGTCCCGAAATGATCCAATTCCAAGGTTACTTAGTGTTTGTACGATCCCGAAGATGTAGAAACGATCGTAAATTCCGAGTTTATTTATTGCTCTCGCTTTTCTGATCCATTACACGACTACAGTATTATATTCCTTGCTTCGATATTTAACCAAAGAAATTGAGGCTACCAAGACTGAAACGTAATGAAACGATGCACAGAAACGCGATAAAATGAAGAACATAGCGGTACCAAGAACAAAAAGTGAGGAAACGATGCACACAGCCGCATTGTACTGCAATGCCCTTGATTTGTGATACACAGCACGGCTACATGATAGCTTTCGACGGCGGTTTGTTGCAACACGCATAAATTGTGATTTCCTTGTTTTAAACAAAAGTATCCCAAATCGATCCGATCCGTAAAATGTTGTTTCGAGTCTTAGTAACCGTCTTGATGGCCATTTTCGCTCTCGTCGACGCTGACGTAGATATATCCAGAAGCCTAAAGAAGGGTAGCAAGAAGGGAGGAAAGTCGGGCAAGAACAGAAAAAAGAAAGGGAAGAAGGGGAAGTACAATTGGTCACCCACAATGGCTCCAGTTGTCCCCACCCCCGCACCATTGGCACCAACTCTTGCTCCAGTACCACCGACTCCTGCTCCCTTGGCACCAACAGCTGCTCCAATCCAACCAATTATCGCTCCTGTTCAACCAACTCGTGCTCCTACAAACCCTCCTACAAACAAAGTCACAAGTACCGTACTTTTTGTGTGCTCCATGGATTGTGGAGGGATCCCTGCTGATATTGCTCAGCCATCGTTCCTAAACCAGCTCGGACCAAAGGGCAAAGTCAAAATTGCTGGAGGAAACGCCTGTGGACAAGTCTGTAACCCTGGAAGAAGAAGACTCCAAGTTTCATCTTCCAAATTGACGATCGTCAATGTCTTGTCAGACATTTTGAACGAAACTGAAATTCTTGCGGTTGCACAGAATACACTCCCAGGGACCGTCAGCTTGATGGCTCCACCAGGTTTCCCCCCCACTGCAACACCTTCCCCCACTGCCCCTCTTAGAACGGATGAACCAACAACTCTACCAACAAAACGCCCTACATTAAGCCCGCCCACAAGTCCTCCCACCACCAGCCCCACTGCCAGCCCATCAACCATGCCAACCTTTGCTCCCACTGCTGCACCTACAAAAACTTCTACGAATGCACCAACAGACAAACCAACCTATGTACCCTCCATTTCTCCAACGGCAAAGCCAACAGCTACACCTACAAGTACACCCACAAGTACACCCACAGATGCTCCCACTCCAGCACCAACCAATGCACCAACAGCCACTCCAACTGTTGATCCAACTTTGAACCCAACCAACAATCCAACAGGTAGCCCAAGTGGAAATCCAAGTGCATCATACTTCCCTTCTCTTGGGCCAACACTTTCTCCTTCAGAGAGCCAGGAGCCATCTCAGAATCCTACCCCAGAGCCAACAGCTAGCCCAACGAATGAACCCACTGATGCACCAACAGCTGGCCCAACTGTTGCACCTACAAGTGGACCAACTGATGCTCCAACTGATCCACCAACAGCCACCCCAACTGTTGATCCAACTTTGAACCCAACCAACAATCCAACAGGTAGCCCAAGTGAAAATCCAAGTGCATCATACTCCCCCTCTCAACAACCAACACTTTCTCCTTCAGAGAGCCAGGAGCCATCTCAGAATCCTACCCAAGAGCCAACAGCTAGCCCAACAGCTAGCCCAACACCCAACCCAACTGATGCACCAACCAATCCTCCAACAAATGCACCTAGCAATGCACCCACAAGTGCGCCAACTGATAGTCCAAGTGACTCACCAACCAACAATCCAACTGCTAATCCAACTTTGAACCCAACCAAGGGTTCATATGGTGACGATGACGACGACGATGATGATGATGACGACGATGATGATGCACCAACTGATGCACCAACTAGTACCAGCAGTTTTTATTGGTAGCACTTTACTGGTCGGCACTACGGCTCCAGAATCCTCCTCGTCTTCCTCGTCTAGAAAGAAGAAGAAAGGAAAATCTGGCAAAAAAGAAAAACGTCGTAAAAGAAAAACCCAAACCCGAAAACGCGGACAGCAGTAGTTATAATTGCCGTCGTTGTTGAAGGAATCTTGAGTGCCCTCCAAAAGAGAAGCAACGCTCACAATATTAGGGTCGTCATCAGTCACCATATCTAGATTACTTTTTGATAATGGTCTGTTTGTAGGAACGAGCCATTCCGAAGATTCATGTCCATTATGAGGAATTAATAATGCACAGCTCATTACACACCACCAAGCACATGCAAACCAAAAAAAGGCAGCCCGAATGATTAAAATTCTCAAAAGAATTTTAGTATAATCTAATACAGTTACTTTTCTTTGTTCTTTTATATTGGATTTCATTGATTCGTATGGTTCCTGGTCATTATGTTGCTGCCCTCGATCAACCTAGGGCCCTCAAAAAACCAATTATCCCTAACGAGCGACCTGAATTCGATCAGCTCGCAGCGATAGCACGATGAGATGAAGAGAAGACGCTAACAAGAAGCAGAAGCGGACGATGTCGAGGCACATTCCAAGGGGCGATGATACTGGAACAAACGAGCTACGAAACCCTGCGATTGTATTCTCAATTCTCAATAGAAGTAATTCGTTTTAGAAACTGGTTATTCGATCTTGAGTGGTCACGGACGAGATGGAAATTGAATTTTATGACCTTCGTAAGATCGACCGGAGATCTGAAGTGTTTCGTCGGGGCATCTCAATAGTTCGTATTGAATGTCTTTGGTGGTTGCCTGGCACGAAGCATCTTTTCTTAGGTCAAAATTGAGGGCCAGCAGTTGGCGCTTGGCATCTAGCCAATCATTTAGACTGACAAGGGTGCCATTGTTTGACCGACCTTCCAAGACTATAGAAATATTCGTGTTCTTTTCCTTTGCAGCTGCAGTGTTTACTCTTACTTCCGAGGTTACTACGGGACAATGGTGCTTTGCGAGAAGCTTTTGGAGTTGGCTGGCCTTTCGGTAGTGCACAAATACCAGATTTGGATTGTTGTCCTTGATTACCTCATAGGTCTTGCACGTCAAATGCTGAGTTATTCCTAATCCTATCTCACCTTGTTTCTTTCGGATCGATTCCAAAAGTTTCCATTCTTGCACTTGGCACTCGCCTGGCGCAATCCAAACGGCCCCGGAAACGGCCCCGGACTCGGTTTCTGCGCGCTTACAAATCGTGCTCAGAACCTGCTTGATTGCTGATATTAATCGGCTCGTTTCTTCACGGTAGCTGTATACAATCAACGTTTCTTCTGTGGCATGGGCCATTGTATCATAAATGGGTTGGGGATTCCTATAAACATGCGAAGCGATCAATGATGGCATTTGCAATTGTTGCTTGAATGATTTGTCCGCATTCTCCTTACGGTTTAGTACGTTGTCGAATGATGCAAAGGAAGTTGTGTTTGTCGAAGCCATACAAGCTATTGTGAAGGCTTTGAAGGTAGTGCCAGCGGCCTTTGCTGGCATTTCAATAAAGACCTGTTTGTACTTTGAGAGAAGATTGTCCATGTCTCCGTCAAAATCTAGGCTTAGGCAACCGGTGGTTTCGGCTGAAGCAGACGTCTTTGGTTCTCGGTGCGCTGCCTCTGCCTCGGCATTCCACGCTACCTCTGAATAGAAGTGGATTGATGCAGGAGCGAATGCTGCCAACACAATGAATTCGATGGTATTGTAGCCTTGTCTGTTGCATCTGGATTCAGCCCTCGCAACTTTTGCTTCCACCATTGTTCTCACTTTTTCAACATCAGAATGATCATTGGCTGTCGTCTCACACAGATCAATTGAAGACGTGAGAAGATGAAACTTTTCTTTCCCAGGAGTGATGCATTTCACGATTCAAAAAGTAGAATCAGAACATCGTTACATAATAGAATCAGGGATCGTTACATAACAGAATCAGAACTTCAAGGAGCTGCATATTCTCAGCGTTACAATATGCCGAAGCGATAAAACAAACGAATAATGTGGGACTCAGTCTCTCTTTCCAAACGATACCAAAGGACGCAGTTCTTCAATTAGGCGATAATATACCACTCCTGATTCAAATAATTTCCAATTCCTCGTGCTCGTCTGCTGAAGCGTATAACCGGTAATTTCCAACTTTTCAGTGCACGGGCTTTTATTGTGGAATACACGAGCACGATTCGTTGGGAAGAGGAAATCACGAATGAACCACAAATAAAATAATTGCCCTCGTACTTATACTTATTAAAGTCATGCTTGCAGCCACAATAATCTTATTTCTCTTTTACTTATTAAAATCGGGCAGCCCAATAAAGCCGTTGTTCTCTTACTTTCTAAAACAAAATACGATTCGAAGATATGGTTGCTAATGATATTTTTACGTTACCAATTCATCAATACATATTACAATCAACTTGAATCGAGCTCAGCGTACCACAACAAGAGAAACATATCACGATTTAAAAGCATATCACGACTTAAAAGCAACTGAGATTTCAAAAGAAAGAAATCCGAAGCATTCATTGTGCGTTGCAACAAAGCCATAATCTTGAAAGCATCAAACTTTGAAAGCATCAAACTTTGAACGTTTGCTGAACGATGATGACGCCTATTGGAATCACAACTCTCCTTCTCCTTCTTGGAAAAGCATTAGGATCTGACGTCGAAAGACCAACTCCCAGGCCATCCCCTGAGGGTTGTCAGATTAGTTCCAGAATTTTGTGCAAGGTCATTGAACCCAATCCCGGCGGTGCTATCAAAACCTGTGACGATCTCATGGTTCCTGCTGTTGCGACCTGTCCAGAAGACCACTGGCTTCTGAGTGCCTTCCTTCGATACGATGGATCTCTTGGGGGTCCTGTTTTCGTCATGCCTATTTGTGGCGAGCGTGAATGCAAGCCTGGTTTTGTGAGTGAAGGAGAAGTCTTTGAATTTAGTACAAAATGTCCTGACTCGTGTGCTGAAGTTAAGTTTGATTTGTACACAGGTGGAGACGACAGTACTGGAACTTTAGCTGCATCTGGATCTGCTGCTCTCTCTTGTCCAGGGCCTTGGCGTATTGGTAACCAAGTTGTTCCTGGATTGACATTGACCAACTACGTCAGTCGCAATGGCTCTGATTTCAATATTCTTGAAGCCAAAGTTCAAATTCGTTACGTTGTAACCAATCCCGGAGATACTTTTGTTATTACCAGTGGACGTTTTGGTGCTGACAGTCCTTTCGACACAGGAGGTCTCACGGATGTGCCATTTAGTATGGGTCCAATATCCCGAGAGATCTTGGAAACGGATACAAAGACCATCTCACTTTCTGGTAAGCCGTTCGATTTCAGTTTCTATGCGCATGGAAGCCCTGCAAGCGATGCCGCTCTTGATTGTGGGTCTTTTACCACTTTCACGATCGGCCCATCCGAACTGCCATTGAGCCATGCAGATTTTGCCGACTCTCTGACCAGCGTCCTTTACGAGGACGAAAATGATTGCACTTCAGCGTTGGGCGTCTCAATGGCGTTCTCGTTGATATATCCAGGAAGTACAGGCGAATCAAAAAAGCAGATTCAAACTGTTTTTGGGTATCCACAAGATAAGATGACGCTTGTTTGGGACGATACAGTTTCGAGACTCGAAGATTCCTATCAAGGTACCAGGCATGAACCTCTCCTTGAGATTGCCTTTAGTGTGTGGTTGGATGATGGAGAGACATTGGCAAAGGACTACGCTTTGGTACTTGGTGACTACGCCCGGCAGATTGATTTTGGATCAGAAAACTCACCACTCATTCTCAACGAATGGGTCAATAACAATTCGAACGGTCTCATCGAGAGCATTGTGCAAGAAGGCAAGCCACTCGGCGCGGATGGCACCAGGTTGTTGGCCCTCAATTCTATATATTTGAAGGCTGCATGGACCAATCAATTTGAAAAACGATATACAAGTACTGATTCATTTTACAGTTCGGTGACGAGAGAAACAATAGTTTCAACGGCCCACTTCATGCACGGAGTAATGAAATCAGTACCTTACTCACATGATGTTATTCCAGGTTATCAAATTGTGAAATTTCCTTTTGCAGCATCGGAAATGTTCATGATCTTTGTTCTCCCAACCCAGGAGGATTCGAGGAGTCTTTCCTCATCCGAGGTGCTCGAGGCTGTTGGGAAACTCAAAAACACACCTCTCGCCGTTACTCTTCCTAAGTTTAAATTCGAGAAAACATACGAAGATAGCATGGTGGAAGCCCTTCAAGAAGTGGGTGTAGTCAAGCCTTTCGTTGGTGATCTTTGCGACATATTTGGACAGTGCGACATCTTCATTAACAAGGTTATTCAGAAAACATTCATTGATGTGAATGAAAAAGGTGTGGAAGCCGCCGCAGTGACTCTCAGTGCAATGGGAATGAGTATACCTCGCCCTCCGAAGGAACCGGTGTTGATGACTATGGATCACCCCTTTCAATTTTTCATCCATGACAAGGGTGAAAACTTGGTTCTATTTGAGGGTCGAGTGGGGGGCCCAAGAATCTCGAAAGGGAGCGAGGCACCACTGTCGAGCTCGCATTCGGAGAGTGACTTCTGGCTCAATAACTTTAGAGTAAATGCTACCGTTCCAGAATTTCCCTCATCTGCTGATGCCTCAAACCCTACCGTTCTTGACAACGAAAGACCAACTGAGCGTTGTCCGTGGTATTCTAGTATTGGGTGCACTGTCATCGAACCGAGCATCAACGGTATTATCACCTGCGACGACCTCAGGACTCCTGCTGCCGAGACCTGTCCAGAGGACCATAGACTTCTGAGTGCCTTCCTTCGATACGATGGATCTCTTGATTATTCGAGTCCTGTTTTCATTGTGCCTACTTGTAGAGAGAGTAACACAGAGTGTGAATACAGGACTGGTTTTGTGAGTAAAGGAGAAGTCTTTGAATTCAAGGCTCGACCTTATTGTGAGTGTACTGAAGTCGACTTTGCTGTGTACGCAGATGGAGACGATAGTACTGGACATTTAGCCGCAACAGGATCTGCGACTCTTCCTTGTCCAGGGCCTTGGACTATTGGTGACGAAATTGTTCTTGGATTGACATTGGCCTACTACGCCAGTACTTCTGATGGTGGAGTTACCTTTGAGTTCCATACTCTTGAAGCCGAAGTTCAAATTGATTACACTGTATCCAATACCGCACAAAGTACTTATAATATTACCTCGGGACGTTTTGGTGCTGATATTCCTTTTGAAACAGGAATTCTCACAGCTGTGCCAGCTAGTATTGCCCCACAATCCCAACAGGTCTTGAAAACTGATACAAAGATCATCTCACTTTCTGGTGAGCAGTTAGGCTTCGATTTCGTTGCGTTTGGAGACTCTACTTGCGCTGCCCTTGGAGGGTGTTGGGGTGCCATTGCTAAATGTAACTCTCGTAGCACTCTAAAGATCGGCGCACCAGCAAAACCCGTAAAGAAAAGATGCAAGGATATGGATAGAAATATTTTCACACTCCCATCGATTGGGAGGGTCAAGGAGAGACCCAATACAACATGCCGATGGTTTCGACACCGTTACAAGAATAAAGTGATCAAAAAGAAGTTGTGCAGGCGCAAAGTGTTGATCACCAAGGGACCAAAGACAGGTAGACTGGTCAATCTGAACCTGGTGTGCAAACGAGCCTGTTTGGATTTGAATGTGGGCAATGAACAACTGGATTGCGTGTAAGCTTGGCGAGGAACATGGTAATATCGTCTTCATCGGCTTCCTCGTCTTCGTCGTCTTCCTCGTCTGAAAAGAAGAAGAAAGGAAGAACTGGTAGAAGAGGAAAACGTTGTGAGTAAAGAAAGGGAGCTTAGACAATTGCAGTGGCATTACTGGTGCCAAGAGTGTGGTTGGATTGCCAACGAAATCAATTAACATTCATTGTGGAGATCACAAATCCGTGTGTGGTCTCATTTCATATCATTAGCCAAGCAAATGCGTGAATCGTCTCATTTTCTAGCATTAGCCGAGCAAGAAAATATTAACGTTATAGAACATTGTTATGTTCACCAATTGTTTCCACTTTAGTAGATTGGTGGGCAGTAAGGACACCTTTCTCGACTAGCTAGTAGGATAAACTCTATGCACAGAGGGCCGATTCTGTGCCTTTGGTATCTTCAGAGCAGCATCTTTTCATTCTTAAGTTTCCTCAACTTTCGTGGAAAGCACTCTAGAGTATATTCGTTCGATCCATTCAAATCATCAGGTAAAAATCGATGGCTTATGAAAGAGTTTAGATAGTCTTTTTGTTGTCAATATGGAATCTATTTTATTACAGCTTTTGTACATGGTATTACCCATCTCTTTCATAGACATGGTTGCAACTTGTGATCGGTATCTTCGAGGGCGCATATTCGATCGTGGTAAATCTTTGGCGGGGGAGAAAACCTTTTGCATATTGATCCATTGCCTTTTGTTCGAGTTCTAGTTAGCGGTATTGGACAAAGCGTTTGCCGGTGGCTTGCGCGAATTCAGAGACACGGCGATTCACTTTGTCTAAAAGACTTCCTCAAAACCCACTCGAGCCAAGCATTCCTGAAAGTGTCGGTCGTCTTTTTGCCAAGTATGGGGCGACTTGGGAGATTGGATGGGATCCGTCATGAGCATGCACGAGCGCATGTCCTTGAATCGAAATTGAGCCTCGTCGGCACCCTCAATGCCGTCAACCTCAAACACAATATCTCCGTCTTCTTTGACTGTTGGCACCTTGTCTTTCTTCTTTTTGGTGGTTCGCTTTTTCTTCTTTTTCTTGTGAGTACTGCCGCTGCTCTTGCTGCTGCTGTTGCTCCCTCGGTCAATGTCTCGTTCATCTTTTTCTTCCTCACCGCATATCTCGACTCGATCGCTGATCAGCACTCGTCGCGAGGAACTATATTGTAACATGTCTCGTCGCGACGAGGGTTTGTCTAACTGTCGCAAGGAACTTGGTTTTAACTGTCGTCGCGAGGAACTCGGTTTTTCTAACTGTCGCGAGGAACTCGGTTTGGTCTTTTTGGTGGATTTCTTTTTCTTCTTTTTCTTGGTAGACGACTTTCGCTTGACGTTGTCGCTACTTGCAGGCGTAAACATAATGTCCGAGTTGGGAGATTGTGGTGGGGGCGGAGGAACCACAAACACGTTCGATTGCGACTTGGCTTTTTTCAGTTTGGCTTTTAGACTGTTGGGGTTGGCTTTTAGACTCGTGGGCGAAGATAAATTTTTCGATGATTTGGACAACAAATTCCGGAAGGATCTCGACGCCGATTGTTCTTCGTGGGGCCGAAGGCCGGGAACAATGTCCACCTCGGGGTTGCTCGGAATTATCTTGGGAGCATCGTCCTTGTGCCCGGATTTGGAGGTCAGTTCGGTGGCGTCGTAGACTACGGCACTGCCAAAGGTCCCGCCCGTCATATTGGTGTGCTCCGTCTTTATCGTGGCAGAGTCCGCATCCGACCATCCTCCCGACGATTCGCTGTCCGAACAATCATCGTCACTCGGGCTCCTTTCCGAGGTGCTGTGTCGGCTGTTTGATAAGATGTGTTGATTTAGACTAACCATTTGGTGTGTCGTTTGTTTTGCTTTGCTCGCTTGTTCCTATGGCGCCGAGTTTATATTGATATTTGAATGTAAATGAATGTAGAGGTATTTTGTTGAATACGTGGTGGTCCTGCCCCGGTTCCTGCAATGCAATATATTTTGAGATGTATATGTAACGGATAAGTGGGCGCTCAGGATGTTGGTAGTGCGTTCTCGACGATTCCTAAATGCGAAGTTGCAATGGGGATTGTTATATATTATGTACGACTGCCTTGTTGCCTTCAGGATATATGTAAGCGGGGCTTTGGATGGCGATGTTGTGTCGCTCGGAGGCTTTGGAATGTGTTTGGTAGCGGGATGGGCTATTTGAGAAAGAGAAGATGAATGGTGGATTTATACAATTTCGGGATTGTTCTTTCAAAGAGTATTTATCACGCAACTTGAGTGATAAACCCAATCCGATACCGTCTAATTTCTGTGAACGGACATTAAAAACGAATTCTGGCATTATACCTGAAATATATATTGCATATGTTTCCACGACTAATACCGTTTTATCGGTATGTGAGTTTCGAAGATTGCTCAGGAGTGTTCCTGGGGACGCTGTTCTCTTTATTCCTACACAACAGTGATCCCGTCTTCTCTGTGGGGAAAAATAGAATCGGGAATGATTTATCGAGTTGAGTCACGAAAACATGGTCGCTTTCCGATCAGAATAGCGAATCAATGACCAAGTGAAGAGTCGCTTTCCGATCGGAATAGCGAAGCGGCGACCAAGTGAATAAACAATTATTGCACGACAAGACCCTGTTGATCTTTTAGTCGACACGAAGCAAGACGACGTTTAACCTGGATATCTAGATCTAAGTGAAGTATTGGAGTTGTGCTGTCTTCGAGTTGAACTTGAAGTCGTACAATTTTGAGCTCTCGTTTTGGGCATCTAGTTCAACGACATTCGATTGCCCATCCTAGTTGAAGATCCTATTGGAATATGGTCATGTTGAACATTTAAAGCTTTGAATATAATTGTACTTGAATACATATCGATTTGTATTGCTACTCGCTGGCTAATTCGCTGCCCAAAAAGGTGCGGCAAGTATTATATAATTTGCGCAAAATATATTTCGATTCATTACTACCATATTCCTAGCCCAGAGCAACACAGACATCACTACACTAATGAAACTTTAGTAATTCATTCATGGTGAATAGTTCTCTTGTTTGCATAGCATTCGACGCCATAACAGGTGGTAGCAGCATAGTAGACGGTCGGCATAGATTTCGATTTGAAAGGAGTCACATTTAAGGCTTGCTCGCGCGGAAGGGCGCAACAAACGGATCGTGGTTGACGTGAAAACACGGCATGAAATCTTGTCGAACCCAGACAGAGGCCCAAAGGACTTGAGGAGAAAATTGATAAAAAGGTTCCACTCAAACATAGTACATATATATGGAACTTTCGTCGAATGCTTCACATGACTTTGGTTCCACTTCAAAGAAAGACAATATAAGATTCTCAATCAAAGCAACTGAAACATTGGATGCCCGGGATAAGCCAGTGACTCCAATACGTTCACTTGCGGCTCGCCGAAAAAAAAAAGCCGCGCTAGACCAAACCCTTTCGGTGGCTTTCTTCGCTGCTGCTATAATTCTCTTGTTTGCATCTTGAAATAGTAATATATTCCTGAGAGCCGCTCTTTCGACAAATCTAGTGGCGAACGATCATGGCTAAACCGCTTGAAAATCTGGAAGTGCGATGTGTCATTAAAGACGTGCATGTTTTCAAGCTGCCACCAACACCAGCCTCTGGCGGTTGGAGAGGTGCCGACTGGAGGGATGAAGCATGGCAGGGAACTGTGAAGGTTGTTGAGAGGGGTCAATCGGCCTTCGTTATATTAGTAGATCGAATATTTGGGGTTGATTTGTCGGTTATCCCTATCAAGGATGGCGCTGTTCATCGTTGTGTTGACTCTCGTCGGTATTTTGTTTTGAGAATAGAAAATGCTCTAGGTCGCCACATGGTCATTGGTATGGCCTTTAATGAAAGAAATGATGCTTTCGACTTGTGGGCAAAGAGTAAAATTGCCAAAGACGAACCCTGTCAAAAATTACAACCCGCTCGGGAGTTGATATCGAATTAGACAAATGGAGCAACGCAAGAGTCCGATTGAAAAACAAACCTTTGAAATAGTATCGATAAATTCTATATCTATGTCAATTTTGTATCTGCAACTCTTTGTTCAGAATTTCTATTTTGTATGGCATGGCAAAAGTATCTTGTGGTGATTTACAAAGCGTGTCACGCAGGATAATCGAGGCCTTACGAAAGTATTTGTGCTTTTCTTTTCGGCACAGGAATATGCAAGGATCCAGTGTCGTACTTTCCCTCGGAAAATTGCCAAAACTGTGTCCCAGAGACACAACATATCTTGCCCGAAGTAGTCACGAGCCAACCATCATTTTCGGCACTCGTGAACAAGTCTTGAAGCTTTTTTGCGGGTTAACTCGGAAAGACTCGTTCCAATTTCCCTTTGCTTTCTAATTCCGACATGTTTTTGGCCCAGGCCGCAAAACCTTCCATGTCCTCCATTGCGTTTTCCGCTGACGTCTCTTCCGCGAACGGAACGTACTGGAGGTGTTCCTCCATGTAGGATATCGCATCCTCTAGCGCAGTCGTAAGATTGGGTGTAAAGGCCACGGCCTCTTTCAAAAGTTGCCAGAACTGGAGACACTCGTTTTCCCAGTGTTCCGTTTCGGATGTGTGGGGCAACTGCTCGGTCGTGCTGTTGTTTGAATTATTATTCAAATCGGGGATTCTCGAGAGGGCCAGAAGCTCGGCTGCCTCGTCATGGCGCCAGCTTTGGCGGGAATCGGGAAACAGAGCGCGTATAAATGGCAAATAAGATCCCAGCGAGCACTCGATCAACTTGCCAATGTTGGCGCTAGCCTGCAGGTGAAACGATTTGACGTCGCGATTTTGGGTTTGCGCCTTGAGGGACCAAAAAAAGAGGGGCACCAAGAAATTGCTGGGACACCATTGCGTTCCCTTGAGAAGAGAGATTTGTTCGAGGTTGGTCACCAGTGACTTTCGTTCCAATGGGCGGCTACCCCGTGCCCATTCCATCAAAAGTGGATCGTCTTTTTCGCCATTCTTCCCTCGAATTGATATGGGTTCTTTTGGAAACTGCTCCAATCGATAAAAGACAAAGTCTATGAGACCTAGCAAGTGGTTGTCGTATCCCAAAATACAGAGGAGCAACAGTACCGATTCCAGCGCACCCACAAAATAAAAATCCAGCCGCAGCACCTGATAGTATTCCAAGAGTGCCAGGTGGTACATGTGTTTTCCCCGTTCGATGGTATCCGTGGACACGTAGGCAAGATCCACAATGGCACAGGCCAGATCGTAGCGCTGACGCAATTCTGTTTTGTTGGCAACAATAGATTCACCTCCCTCATCCGACAATCCAGACCTCAGCTCGTGGATTTTTTTGCCACGCCTCTTGGTCAATTTGAAATTCTTCCTTTGACAATCCGTGGAACAATAATACATGACGCGGGATCGGGAACAGCGGAGGGCCTTGGGCAAGTTCATGTCTTCGGGCACATTGTCGCCGAACCAATTGGTGTCGTTGTTGCTGCTGTTCGCCGCCAAGCGCAGACGTTTGCGGCACTGGAGGCAATACAAATTCCCCGAGGAAACATGGCTAGGCGAAAAGAGATCCCTCCAGGAGGTGGCCTTGGGAGGTTCGTCCGAGACTGGTGGACAACGGAGCGTTATTTCCATGTATTGCATAGTGTTTGTGAGTGAATCATTGAGATCGTCGTTGCCGTGAACCACCTCTCTCAAAATATTCCAAAAGAGCAGACAACTCTCCTTCCAGCGATTGAGTTGTTGCTGTGTATCGTCCGTCGTTGTTGTTGCTGTTATCATGGTGGATGGCTCCAAGAGGATGCGGGCCTGCCTGGGACCCCACTGTCGTTGCGCTTTGACGGACCACGAGCGCAAGACCGGCAGCTGGTATCCCAAACACTCTTCTTCGATTCGTTTTCCAAGGCGGGCACCCTTCTCCAGATAAAAATCCGTTTCGTTGCTCTTCTGTTTTCGCAAGATCACCAAAAAGAGTGGAACCAGAAAGGAATTTGCACACCACTGATGCTGCTTTTGCAATATCCCGAGCCGGTCCTCAAAGTTGTGCCGATGATAGTCGGGGGGTGGCATTCCGTAGACCCATTCCATCGGCTCTTCGTTTTCGCCAATGACGTGGTTGGGAATTCGATCCTCGTTATGATCTTCCAAAAAGATTAGAACATAATTCA
>Ga0115013_10001362_pt1 | contig 14219 bp, 12 predicted proteins | sample SouAtlMetagenome_2_FD_88686 | JGI IMG/M metagenome (GOLD analysis project Ga0115013, IMG submission 88686) | Marine eukaryotic phytoplankton communities from Atlantic Ocean - South Atlantic ANT15 Metagenome | ecosystem: Environmental > Aquatic > Marine > Oceanic | place: South Atlantic Ocean...
CTTCCATTGCGGATAGTAGGGAAACCCTGTAATTACCGTGACATCATAGCCATTACTGGCAAGGTGTTCGGCTTTTTGTGTGGTGTAAAGCCCTATGGCGCTGTCTTCAGGGTAGTAATTAATCCCTATGATTGTAATTTTCTTAATCAACCGTCCTGTTTTTAATGCTTTTTGCGGGTGATCCAACGTATACTTTATTAGCATCAAGATCTGAAAACACAGAACTTCTTGCGCCAACAACAACACCATCTTTAATTGTTATCCCAGGTGCTACATACACATCAGTGGCTAGCCAGCATTTTGACCCTATATTTATGTCTTCAGCATATATCCTAAAATCTTCGGAATTATAATCATGTGTTCCGGTACAAATATAACTGCGTTGGGATATGACTGTGTTTTCACCTATTTTTATATTTCCTAATGAATATAAAACAACTTCATCTCCTATCCAGCTAAAATCTCCAATTGAAACTTTCCACGGGTAGGTTATTCTTGCCGTAGGCCTTATAATAACTTTTTTTCCTATTTTGGCGCCAAAAGCCCTAAGGATAAATCTTCTCCAGCCATAAAATGCTTGAGGCGATGGTTTGAAAAACAAAGCCTGTACAGCCCACCACAATTGTACCGTAAAAGCGGATCGGCCTCTAAATCCTTTTGGGTTTTTATATTTTTTTAATGTTTGAATTTTATGTTATTTACTGTCTATTGTGCTTCAAAAATATCAATAATATTGTTAATGAAATTTTCTAGGCGATAATTCTTTTTTGCAACAACATAATTATGTCTTAAAATCGTTTGAAATCTGTCAGATTGAATGTCAAGTGATTGGATTATTTCAACAATGCTATTTGAGTTGTTTTTCTCTACGTAATATCCGTTTGTTTCATTTTGAAATATGTCTGGAATACCTGCATGTCTTGTAGTTAATACTATATTCCCAGTTGCCATGGCCTCTAAGATAGAAATTGGTTGACCCTCCATTTTATAAAATGTTGGTAATATGAAAATATTTGACCAAAGTAATAAATCCTTCTTATTTTTACCCGAAACTACGCCAACATATTTAGTTTTTTTTAATGTTTTAATATCGGCTTGTAATTTATTTTCATGTGTGGTATCTAAATTACCTGCTATTTTTGCCTCATATTCAAACCCCTTCTCTTCCAAAATTTTTAGTGCTTCTAATAAATCAAAAATGCCCTTTTCTTCCATTAAATTACTCAAAAAAATAATTTTTGGCTTTGACTGTGTTAATTTGCGATCAATGGTTTTCTTATCACTAAACAAAAAGTCTTCAACAAAGTTGTAAAGAACAAAAATCTTGCTCTTGTGTACAAATGGAGACATGTTACCAGATAATGATTCGGACAATACGATCCCTTTTGAAGTTTGGCTTAATAACCATTTGAATAGTTTCTTTTTTATCCCTTTAAGGAAATTATACTCTGATCCTACATAATTACCATGTATATGTATTATCAATTCTTTCCTCAAAATTTTTGAAGTCACAATAAACAGCATGTACTTAAGCAGTCCAAAAAAGGTTTGGCCTGGGGTAATATAAACTATATCGACACCAAAAACTTTAAATACGTGTAAGTTTTGCTTGAGGTAGAAAAAAAATTTGCTGAAAGAAAATTTTCCGAGGTTTTCTTTAAACTGAGCAAAGGAAGTATTTACAACTTTTATTTGGTATGCGCCATTGTTGCTTAAGCCCTCTACGAGAACTTTATTCGCCAAAGAAACGCCCGTGGTGGGCTCTGGCATTGGACCTATCACTAATATACCTTTCTTTTTCATTTATTCTTAGGCTTTACTATTGTTTTGAATGCAAAGAAATTAATAAAACCCGAGGACAAAAGAACTCCGCTCTGCAATAAGATATCCTCTAGTATATGTACTATTGTCATGATTTTTATGGCCTATTGCTTTATGGTTTCATCTTTTTTATTGATCCTAAAAAGAAAGAGGTTTAAAAAGAAGGCAATTACAATTACACCGTCTTCTCTTTCCAAAATATTCTCTGTCAACATATTTAAGCAAAAATAAAGCGTTAAAAAAAACAGAGCCTGAGAATTACTTTGATTGGATATTTTAAAAATATAAAAAAGATAATATACAAATGCTAGAAAACCCAAAATACCAATAGACAATAAAATACTTAAATATTGATTATGGGAGTTGTAATTGTTCTTCAAAAGTTCCTCACTAGTTCCACGCGCATAACAATTACTTAATACTGTTTTTACGTCACCCCAACCATAACCACAAATAGGTGACTTTGCAATTTCTTGTAATGCACACCCATATATTTGTAATCTTAATCCAGATGATGAATTCTTGTTGTTTCCTATTTCCAATAACTCTTCGAATTTGTTTTCGTTCTTATATCTAGGGATAAAAACAATTAAGCCCGCTAAAAGTATAAATAGTGGTGTTATATACACGATTTTCTTAAAATTAAACTTGTTTTTAATTAGGAAAAAAAAGCCAATTACAGCCAGAGAAATTATAGGTCCTTTTTTATTTAATATTGCCGTGAAAGCTATTAATATGGGAAGGGCAAAAAATATAAAATATTTAGTCTTTGGTTTGTTCTCCTTAAAAAGAGTCAATGAGAAAATAATTGCTATCCCAATGTAAATCGATAAGTATATTGGGTGGATTCTGTATTTACTAATTCTTATATCTACTAAGTTTGTATAATGCTCAAGGGTGTTTTTAAAACTGAAAAAAGGCTCCGTAAAATAGAAATAGGCAAATGTTGAAATTAAAAAGAATACTAATGAGATAATAAAAGTAAGTTTAAGTGTTCGGATGTTGTTCTCCGAAAAAATATTCCTATCTCCTGCTATTATGTAAAAAAGCAATGGGAATACTACGAGTGACGACCCTGTTTCTAGCTTTTTAAAAGCATGGGGGATATCACTTGAGTAAGCTGTGCTTAAAACCAATATTAAAAAAAACCCAATACTTATTAAAAGTTTTTTAATTTCTAAAGTCGGCTTGGTTTTTAGCTTGAAATACCTAACAATAATGACCAAAGCTAATATTGCAATTGGCCAGGCTTTGAATTTATCTGGGACTAAAATAGTGGCACTATTTAGATAAATAAAGAACAACAGCATTTTGTTGTAAAAGCTTATGTTATTAGAAGTGTTCAAGTCTTAATCTTGGTTTTTGTGATCAATTTAGACAATCTATCGACTATTTTCGGAATTGTATATACCCCAACGAAGGTTCCTATATAATATGAAAAACCACTAGTAAGATCGCCTCTAAGTAAAAATATAAGATGTATTGCAAAATAAAAAGCAATAAATTTTTTGAGTGGATCAGGGCTTTGCAGCCAGGACATTAGTTTTATGATGTAATAGGCCAAAATTATTGCCATGAAAAACAAACCAAAAATACCAAAGTCTATGTACCCTTCTGACACAATTGGGTTTGATAGATTATTATAATCAAATTCATATTTATCAATCAAATAATCGCCAACTAATTCTCCTGTTGACGTTGGCTTAAATGTCCAAAAACTTCGTGGAACAAAAAACAGTAAAGAACCAAGTAATTGATAACCATAGGACAAGCCATTGGCGCTTACATAATCTACGGTTGCCATTATATTGGCAAAGGCGTCGTAATGTAACGAGCTAAAGGCATTAGATATGCCCCCAAACCTAACGAAAGATTCATAAATTAGTTTTGGTTCTACGACCATTTCTCTTAAGCTTGCATCAATATGAGTGAATGTTGACATTACAGGAAAAGCTACCACCATGGATAAAAACATAAAAAGAAAAAATTTAGAGTTGCTGCTCAGAAGGCCTGGTTTAAATAAATATATCAATGTAATATAAATTGGGCCTAGCGCATTTCTCTTCTCTACTAATGGGTTTTTAAAAAATAGTAAAATACACATTAGTGCTATTAGTGCCAAAAAAACAACAATAGTGTTGGAGGTTATCTTTTTCTTTTCTTTTAAATATCTATGTGCAATAATTACGCCCCCCAGCGGAATTATAAAAAGCACTTTTCGTTTTATTAGTAAACTAGACACTGCTTCTTCTTTGGCGGCATAAATTGATTGCGTAATGTCTTGAATCGTATAGCTATAGTATAAGCCGAAAATAATTAAAGAAAGAATTAATATTGATAGGATGGTTAGTGGGGTCGAAAATGTTGCAATTCGGGATGAATGTATATTGTTTAAGTCGTCTTTTTGTTTGCCCTTAAAAAAGACATAGCCAATGAAGAAAATTAAAATAAATATTAATATTAATATGTTGGCATAAATAATATCCGCAGTGTTATAAGGGTAATTGGTTGGGAAAGCTGCGTTATTTGATTTAAACGAGGAAATTTGAATTATTGGCGCAACAATGAAAAATAAATAAACAAAAACTATGAATGATGTTAAAAATGGAGAAAACACCTTTTCCATATTTAGATGGTAATACGTTACCCCTGTAATTAATAAAAGGTTAACAAAAAATGAAATCCAAACTACAACTTCTGCTTTAAAAAAAAGAAACAGTGGTATACTTACAACTAAATATAAAAATGTAAGAACCGATTTAAGCTTCATGAATGATTACTGATTTAATTTAAAAGTTTTTTAGCTCGTCGAAAGTATTTTATTCTTTAAAGTAAAATATAGCCTAATACACACCAATACAATATCAGAAAAAACTCTTAAATATACTAAGTTCCAAAATGTCATTTTGTCGAAAAGAACTAATATTACAATTACTAGTATGTAAAATAGAGAAGAAATAATTAATGATTGATTAAATTCCTTGTTATAATCAAATGCAACAAGTGTACAGGTTCCTAGTAAAAACGAGATTGCAACAATTGGAGGTATTGGCGAAAGTGTTTTTAAAACATCTCCATAAATCTCCATCCCTGGCCCACCAAAAAAGGTTAATAGTTCAGTGGAGAAAACATTCAAAAGAAATGTAAATAACACACCCACGAAAACACTTATTATTATTAATTTTTTTAAAACTACTTTATTTTTGTTTCTAGATATGGTTGGGAAAACCGCTTGTTGTAACATGTCAAAGGGCACTATACAGACTAATACAATTTTTAATGCCACATCAAATCCGGTAACATAATCCATTGTGTAGTACAATCCAATTAAAAATATAGATAGGGCGTTAAATGTCAGTGATAAAAATCCGCCTAGAAAAAACATATAGGCTTCTTTTAAATACCGCTTTATTGTTTTAACGCCAACCCAAATAAAAGAAAAAGAATATTGCTTAACTAAAGTGGTGTATCCCAACAATCCCATTATAATATTGGAGGATACTATTAATAAAATGTATAGGTTTAAATCATTGGCGTTTGTTACCAAGAAAAATGTTCCCAACAATAATAAAAGTCTTGCAAATACCGTAATGTATGTTGCCGTGTTTAATTTTTCAATTCCTTGAAAATACCAAATAGGGAAAAACACTTCACCAATTCCCATTAATAATAACAACAACAAATAATCTCTAAAAGGTTGAAATACCGCTAAATATGTCAACAACAAAAGTAATACGCAGCTTGCAAAAAAGAAGATTAACTTAATAATAAAAATTGATGATATTATTCGATTAAGTCCACTCTTAGAGCCCTTGTTGTCTACTATATATTTTGCGGCATAAACGTTAAATCCAAAGTTTATAAATACAAGAAAGTATTGTATTACAGAATCTGTCCATGTATAAATCCCATAATTTATTTCGCCTAAGACCCTTACTAGATATGCTACTAATAAGAACTTTACACCAATATTAAAACCCCTCAGAATGGTTAAAAACGAAAGGTTTTTTAGAATAATTGAATTGTCTTTACTGAACTTTAGCAATAGTTTTTTCTTTTCTAATCTCTATTAAAAGAAATTAATTCTTAAATCTTATAATTTGGCCTTTCTCTTAACTAAATTATTTATAAACTTTTTCAACAAGTAGTGATGATGGTATAATATTTACATCACAACCCATATTAGTTAAGCCCTCCCATACATCACTATTTTTCTGACCTGTCGTCGGCCCTAAAATAATTTTAATATTATTTGTTTTAATTTTTCCGGCGAGAGTGCATAAAAACCAGCCATTACCCTGTGGTTTAATTGTTGCGTTGACATTTTCAAAATCACCACCAATACTTTTTCCTTTTACTCCCCCTTTTTCTAAGTCAAACACAGCATCAATTCTATTTGGATAATCACCCTGAATTCTGAACCCGAAAAAGGAATCGCTATCCCCTTTTTTTACTAAAACACTTGAGCTATATTCTTGGCCAAAGCTCACTTTATTATTAGTTATGACTGTATAAGCGCTTGCTGAAGTATTATCCCTAGATAGATTATACACATCTTTATTTTTCTTTTTAATCTTTGTTTTAACTAAGATCGTATTGTTATTCTGCCACCTTTTTATATCCGGTGGTTCTAGCCTCTCAATAGTGTTGGCTTCGGTTTTTATGTCCTCGATTTCATATATGCCTTTAATTCTTTCTAGTTCGCCTTTTAATATTTCTTGATTGTATTGTAAATTAGCCAGTAGAAACCCCCTGCTATTTTTAATTTCATTCTTTAGTGGCTTTAATAATTCATCCATTTCCGGTTTATGTTTTGCCATTAAATCGTTAAGGTATTCTGGTTGAGAAACTTCATGTAACGCGTAAGCCAATTCCTTTAAATAAACAGAGTCTTTTTTTTTGTCAAGGAACATAAAATGGGTGTATTTTGTAAGTTTTTCGCCTGAGTCACCATCAAAAGCTATAGGCTCAAGTAATGAGGTTATTGGATTATAATAAAATCTTAAATTGATAATATAAGTGCCGTGTATAGCGCCAAAGAGATTTAAAATAGCATTTTGTTTAGCAAGTTTTTGAACATCAAAAGCTTCATCAAGTGTTGCTTCGCCTGTGTAAACACTTTCTAACAATTCCTTTCCTGTTCTAAAATGGCCATTCATGGTGCCGTCAAGTACTGTCTTTTCTTCTGAAAAAGGTAGAATAGGAAATTGCGCCCTATCAATAAGTTTGTAATTCATGAAGTCACTCCAAAGGGAGCCATATGAGGAGCCTACTTCTATACTCTTCTTAACTTCATCCCACCAGTGTTGCTCCGAAAATTTAAGAATTACACTCTCTTTCATCCCATTGCTCTCGAGCGTGCGCTTGTCGAAAGTTTCTTCCATTGCATACAAGCCCACATCTATGTTTGTATATCTTGACGAATTTTTACTTTTAATATGTAACGCACTTTCTATAAAATTATAGCGCAATCCAATTAAATCCTCTCGCTTAACTGCTTTTAAATAGAGCCATTCAGCCATGTAATAATGGCCTCTAGTTTGGGGATGATGAATTGAAAATTTTCGCATCCCCAAAATCGTCTTATCATTCTTCAATTTTATCCTGAATGACCATTTTTCTCCTTTTAGATGATCGGTCCAATCTCCTTTTAATCTCGCTTCCGCTCTAAAGTCCTCCCCATTAAATGAAACAGTGACAGGGACGTAATCACTATCGCTCGTTTCTAATATGCCCGCTGACAAAGCTTTAAGGCGCTTTTTTTTGATCTTCTTAAATGCTTTTTCACTAAAGGTAAGTTGAATAAAATCCAGATTTGTTTTTTGGTCAAACTCTGGTGTTTCCAGAAATTTGTCTGCTTTCCTATTGTCTCCTAAGGAAAATAGGAGCGCCGCCAACACAAGCAGTGTCAATAAAAAGGGTAACGAAGACTTTTTAGAGGATTTAAGGTGCATTTAGTTAATAATTTTCAATAAAGCTAAACTGTATGTCGCCAACTGTTTTTAAATCATTCTTGGCTTTAATAATGCTCTCAAAATTGTTGAACTCTATGTTGAGAGATAGCTCAGTAGAATTATTTGCAGCATCTAATCGTCTTAAATCTATTTTACTAGAGTATTTATTAAGCATTTCTAATATTTTATTTTCATCTAACCCCGTTTCAGATGTATTAGAAATGGTGACAATTAAGTTTTGCTGCACAACATTTCTAACGGTATTCATGTTTTGAATAACGATGTATAAAATAATTATAATTGCTCCGACTAGGGTGACTAGTCTTTGGTTCGCGCCCATGCCCAAACCTAATGCAATAGCAACAAAGAAATACACAAGTTCTTCAGGTTCTTTTATTGCGGTTCTAAACCTAACAATTGATAGGGCACCTACCAATCCTAATGAGAGCGCCAATGATGATTTTACAATTGAAATGACCAGCATTACCGTAACAGAGATTAGTACAAATGTTTGTAGTAATTTTTTTCTGTTTGATAATGAGTTTCCATACTTGGAATAAACCAGGCCTATAATATAGGACAGTATAATCGTCATAAAAATATTAATTAAAAAGTCTACGATCGATGATTCTCCTGAACCAAATTGATTTGCTATTTCTGTTAAAAAATTTTCTCCTTGCATTTTGTGTTATATTGGTTATTTTATTTTGGAAATTGTTTAATTGTGTTTATCCCGTTAATGTACTTTGAATTTTTATTTAGCCTAAATGGAAATTGCGTTGAAATGGTGTTTGCCATTTTATCGTCTGACAGGCCATATTTTAATTCAACTATTTTGTTTGCATCTTTAGTGGGGATAAAGTTAAAATTGTTTAATCGCTTGTCAATTTTATAATACAGTAATTTATCGTCTAGGGTAATTCTAAATTTGTTGTTTGCCGATAAAAAGTACTTTCTTAAATACGAGTTTAATAGTGTTGGTGAGACCATTTTAACTGATTCTAAAATTGGCAATGGTAATTTAGAGGAATTAAAAATATTTTGTATCATGTCGTTGTTAAAGTTGTTGTCTAAAACAAATGGCTTTAGTTTATATGACCATTTATCTCCAACAAAACCTTTTTTTATTTTTATTTCTAAAACTGGTTTTTTTATCTCACCAAAAGTATCGCCATACCAACGAATTCTAATTTTCTTTCTATCCGAGACTCCTAAAACATTATCTAAATAATCATTATAGGCTGCCGTATCAAAATAAATATTATTTACCTGACGAAGGTGAAAAACCTCCCTAAATAATGCATTATTCCTTTTAATAAATTGCTCTATGGTGTTTAATGAAAGTTCATTGGGGACTGTGAACTTTCGTTCATATCTGAAATTATGCTCCCTGTCAAGAAAATGAAGTTCTTTACTACTTGTAAGATCTTTTACTTGCCCTATTATTCCCCCTGTTATCATTGTTGCATTGTGTTTCTAGTTTCTGCACTACTTCTTCCAAATTCGACACCATACATTCTGTCTTTAACGTTTTGAGTCGTTTCAATTTTTTTATTATTAACAACAAGCAATGATGAGCTTTCTATTAAATAGTTTGTTTCTATATCTGACATTGAAATACCATTAACATTGATTTCTGATGGGCCAAATTCTGGCTTTTTTTGAAATGCTGTAAACCCAAGCTTTGTTCTTGATATTTTTAAATTTTTAGCATTTACAATTGACAAATCTTTTCCTGCAACGGCAATCGCACTATCAGAAATTTCAACACCATTTATTTTCATTTTACTGTTTTCGCCGGCGCTAAGCCCTTTATCTCCGGCGTTTGTTATTGTGACATCCCTAATTAGCAAATCTGACCCAGAAACATCAATCGCATCGTTTCCCAAATTGTTGAACTGACAATTTAGTATGCTTCCATTTACAAAATCCCCATCAAATGCATCAGACTGTGTGTTTGAAATTACCACTTGATTCATAGTAAAGTTTGTTCGCACAATATTTAAAGCATCTTCACATTTATTGTTTTTGATGACTACATGCTGTAGGTCGGCTGGCGATTCATAAAAAGTAACCGCGCCAGTAACGCCCCAATCACCTTGTGTAGGGTTTCTTAAGTTGTCAAAAACAACATGCTTTAATGTCGATTTTTTATGTCTGCTTAAAACCAATAAGCCTTCACCCTTGCTGTCTAACGAATATACTGTAATAGGCTTATTTCTTGTCCCAACAAAATTAAGAGGAGAGTGAGATATTATTTTTCCATCATCTACAATATTAACAACAGCTCCTGGATTCAGCTTAAAGGTATATCCCTTGTCGATCACCAAAGGGGATGATATAACTACAGAATCTTTTGAAAAAGAAATTTCTCTCTTTGCTTCGTCAACAATTATTGATTTATGATAATTAATAAAGCCGGCGGTTCTAAACAAGTCATCTTGTACCTTGCCCTCTTTTTGATAAGGTATAATTGGCGCTGCGCTGGCCCTATTTAGGCCCGCAATGCGATATTGAATGCTTAATTCGTATATGTGTTTAGGAAGCACAAAGCCGACTATTTTTTTCTTTTTACTCACAAATAAGTTTTCAAAACTTCTTGGCAAATTTATTGTTAAAGTATCTTTTTGGCCGCTCAAAATCTGCTTTACAGGGTTTAAGCTTGTAATTTCCTTTTTGTCGAGATGATTTAAGCCTAATATTTCAATTGAATAGTTAGTAAGATTGTTAGCGCTTACAGTCATTCTTTGGGAGTCTTTAGAAATTAATTCTACTTTTAGAGCCGATGAGGGGCTTAGGCTCTTCTTAATTGCTTTTTGACTGGCCTTTATTACGTCGAAATTAAATAAAGTATTCGGCTGAAAACTATTGATTAATGCCAATTCATTTTTAAGCAATTGATTGTCCTTTATGTGTTTATTGTAAAAGTTTATTTCGGAGACCTTTTCCAGCGCTTTAACAAACTCTTTTAAATACACAATGTTTTCAATGTTAGATGTTCTAACATACTTCTGGGATGCCGATTTGCAGTTAGAATCAAAATAAAACGGCTCTAATATATTTTCTTCATTATTGTATATAAAATAAAACTCCTTATTTCTACAATTATCAATAAAGACATTCTCTAATGCATTAAAAAGAGCTAGTTTTTCAACATTAAAAACTTTATCAAATGTTAATTTTTTTTCAATAAAATCAGAAAGTAAGCGTCGTGCTTCATCGCTGTTAGAGCCATAAAACTTAATTTGTTTTATAAATGACTGGTCCTTAGTATTAATTTTTTTCCAAAACAAGCTCCGCTGGTTAGCTTTACCAATAGTCTTGCTGTTGCTATTACAAAAAAGATTAATGTCTCCTTTTGTTTTAAAAAGAGTGTCATTTCTTTTAGAATAATAGCCTTTCAATACTCCGATGTTATTGGCTTTTAATTCCTCAGTAAATAGTAAAGAATATGGGTTTGGTTGATAAGGCTCACTGTTATAATTAATATCGGTAAATACTTGCTCGGCTTTAATGGTTAGACCATCAAAAGGTATTTCAATTGTTGTTGCCCAAGGTTCGTTGTTGGCGGGTTTTCCGTTTTGTTTAACAACCAGCTTATTAATATCAATAATTGGTAAAGAAATTTTAAACATACAATAGGCCTTGTTGTTGCTGTTAAAAACTACCGCATCTCGATCTAGGTTTAAAGTTATAAAATCAGCGTACCCCTTTAGCGGGGCTATATCTTTGGGGTAAACTTCTACCGTAAAATCTTGTTTAGCTTCAAAAGATGTAGGAAATGCTTTGAAGATGACAAGTTCTCTAATTGCATAATCATCTATTAGTGAGCAAAAAAATGTAGTGTTATTCTCCCTGGCATTATTTAACGCTTCTAAATAACTATTTGGAATGTCATTATTGTAGGGATTTATGTCGTTTATTAAAGCCTTTTTTTCATTGCCTTCGTTATTAAAAAAGAGTGACACTATTAGTAGCAATACTGGAACCCCTAACAAGAACTTCAATGATCCTTTATTTGTATTATTCGTCATTTTGTAAAGATTAAAAAGAATCTTCGGTATTGTATTCTCCTAGTTTACCAAGGCCGTTTATGTTTGTTCCATTTAAATGGATTAATCTAAAATTTACTTCACCGTTATTTAAAACATCAACAATCACAAAGTTGTCTCTAATTCCTCCGCCCATTCCGGTGCCAATATATGTAATATTGTCTTTCTTAAAATATGAATATTCGACCGGGTAATGCTTTTTCCTTTTTTCACTTGAAAAGGCGCCTAGATCACCGCCAAAAAAGTAAATAGGCTTTCCAGATTTTTTTAGCAATGGTTCAATTTCTGACCAATAATTCACATCATTATCTCTGCCATGTGTTGAATTTGGAAAGGGTTTTGAGTGTTTATTTGTAGTCCACCATATAATATGGTGTATAAAAACAAAAATGTTTCTCGCTTTTTTTCCTTTATTTCGTATCGTGTTTTTAAAAAAAATTAACTGCTCCCCTGAAATATTCCAATGATCTAGGTTAGAATCAAGAACGATAAACAGGTCATTACTTTCATTAAAACTATGATAAGATTTGCCAAATCTATTTTCAAATAGTTCCAATGGGCCGTCGTGGTTTCCTCTTGAAAAATAGATTGAATCTGAAAGTAAAGATATATCCTCAAGTGCAGCATCCCAATGACTTGGTGTCCAAACAACATCGCCAAGCAAAAAACCCATTCTTATATTTTTATCTTCATTTATAAATGAGATTTTGTCTTTAAATGGTTTATATAGCCCTTTAGGGTGAGCTTTGTCCATTGGGTTGCCATAAGTATGCCCCGCTGCAAAAAATGAATAATTTACCTTTTTCGGAGACGAACAACTTGCAGTAAAAACTAATAATATGAATACAACTATTGCCCTCATTTCGCTTTCTAGGTCTCCTAAAACCGCCATGGATGTCTAAGAAACCGTCCGGGGCGGTCACAATACACCCTGCCAAAGGCTTGTGTGGTAGCTTCATTTTTTTTCATTACCCCGTCATGTTTTGGTCTTTTATCCTTTCAAAATATCTTATCAACTCAGGGACCAACAGTGCAATAAAAGTCAACCCAAAAATTATTACCAAATAAAAGAATTTTATTGGGATCTGAATACCAAAAAGCTCTTTTGTATCGTCTTCGAATCCATTGTCTTGCTTGCTTGATATCATGTCAATGATATTCTCTTTGTCTTTTAATTCCCTCTGAATCTTCACGATTTTCTGCCTTAATTCGATGTCATTTATATATAACTCAAATTCTTTGGTTTTTTCACTTTCGTTGGTGCCCTCAAATGTAATTCCAATTTCCGCATTTGACTTGGGGTCTTTTGAGGTCTCCAAAACCCGCTTGTAGGTCTGCTGTAAAGAATCCGACTGGACAAGGGAGATCTCTATTGCTTGTTTCGTTTCCTGAAGCTCAAATATGTCTTTGGCTTGCTCATTGACAAAAAATGGATTGGTCTCAATGTTATTTATAATATTTGAAAACACTCCTTTAAAATCCGGTCTTGTTTTTGATTTGATGCTAATTTGCTGGTAGAGGTGCTTGTACTCTCTAATGTTATTTTTATATTCCTTGTATTCAATTTTAGAGGCTGCCAAGGAGTCTAAATTAGCGATGTAGTTGTTAAACATGACCAAATACTCATTGTCTGTGATAATCGGTTCTATGTCAAACCCTACAATCTCTTTGGTGGCTGTTTCTGTCAAGCCCAAAAGCTCCCCTAATATTTTGTAGTCTTTATCTTTTAATAAACCATTGTAATAGTTAATAGATTCATATAAGTTTTCCCCGGTCTCATAGTTTTGTTTTATAGAGAGTGTGGATTTGTAGATTGGCGGTAACGCCATGTCTAGCGCAACGCCAATTACTAATCCAATAAATCCTGCAATGGACAAAATGACTATACGCTTTTTTATAAAAAGAATTATCCAGACAAAGGCCAAAAAGAAATGATTGAAAATACCACCAATAAACTTAAATAGGCGATTGAAACCATTTCCAATTATACTAAATAGTTGGCCTAAATCTACTTCTTCAGCCTGTTGGCTGTTGTTTGCTTTGCTCATGTGTTAGTTCTTAAGCTTTGTTTTACGATGATTTAACTGCTGAAAAAAATTTTTATTGTCCTCACATTCAATTTTTTAACGGTTTATATAGAAATCGTATAAATATACATTATTTAATAAAATTATTAAAGTGCATGTGAGATGCAATTTTTCGGTCATTGGACAGGCGTGGTGTTTTGTTTTGGCCACCGAGCCTGCCTATAGTCTTCATATAGTGCTTGAAGCCCCCTGTTTTTACAAGGGAAATTTTCAAGGGCTGAAGCACCTTTCCTTTTATCAAATCTGAGTAATAACTGTTTTGTTTTTGCAGCTCCAAGTCAATCTTTTTTTCAAAAGTCTCTAAA
>Ga0115013_10001363_pt1 | contig 14213 bp, 13 predicted proteins | sample SouAtlMetagenome_2_FD_88686 | JGI IMG/M metagenome (GOLD analysis project Ga0115013, IMG submission 88686) | Marine eukaryotic phytoplankton communities from Atlantic Ocean - South Atlantic ANT15 Metagenome | ecosystem: Environmental > Aquatic > Marine > Oceanic | place: South Atlantic Ocean...
AGCTGTACCATTGTCAATTTCTTGGCCACTTCGTTGCCATCGACTCCTCTATTTAGGGTTCTCGCGTCTCCATTGTTTCCACTCTTACTCGCGTCTTGGGAAACTGCAGATGCATCTCTTGTTCCAGTAGAGCCTGATGCATCTGTCGAAGACGGAATTACTGCCTTTTCTTTCTTCGAGGCTTCACGCCTCTTGTCTTTTTTCTTTTTGAAGAGTTTGAATGGCATTTACGCTTTTTCTGCAGCTGAATTTTCCGAAATATATAGTGGTTTGTGCTTGATGGCTTGTTGGTGTTTTTACGGCATCTAATTATTTCCCCGAGAATCGATAGCGTTAACAAGTGATACCGATTCGGTGTCGTTACTGTTGGGTGATGAGTTTGTGTCTAGCTAGAAGATGTGAAAGAAATCTCTAGAGTTACTGTAGTATTGCGAATTCTTCTGTCATGACTTCAAGAATTTACACGACGCAACAGATTTTGGACATTTTGGTGAGCGTTGAGGGTTCTCTTTAAAGATTTCCCTCCACGATGATCTAAAAGCTCTCACTGCAACAAACACACCAAAAAAATTTACGCGCGTTTTTGGTAGCACAAGTAAATGACGCACGTTTCACCTCGCTGAATTCGCAAATATATTTTTCCTTTATTGGCGGACTGGGGACAACCACAGAGTGCTGGTTGGTTCAATGTGCATGCCAGGAAGTAGTGGTATTTTCCCAGCTCTCATTGTATGGCCAAGAGAAGGTCCACCCAAGGCTTTTGCCCCATGGTGGTGGTGGTGGGGGGTGGCTCATGGTGGGGTGCCACCATCATGAGGGGCAATCAAGTGCTCCAGAGCAACCAGGCTGTGGGGGTGCAAACCTGCCAGGATTTTTGGTCCCAGTGTCACATGTCTGCTGGAGCAGTGGTCTAGTGGCCTCTTGCTTGCTGTGCAACCCTCAGCATGAAGCCTCCCAGTGAGGGGGGAGGGGCAGGGCGATTGCATGGCCATGGCACCTGGCTCGCCTCCTTCTTGCCCCCCACCGGGACCAGCTGATTGTGACTCCACACTGGTCTTGAACACTGCAACCAGCAAAAGTTTTATTTCATTATTAATTGGCATTTTATACACTTAGCGTTTGCTATATTGAACATGTTTTGTTGCCTTCCCCAATTCAACTTGATTAACACGCTGGGCAAAGCGTAAGGAGCAAACACTCTCTCCACAACTTGCAGTTGTAGGGCTAAGGTTGACGAACATCAACGCCTTTCCGTCACCGCTCAAGCAATCCTGAAGTAGATATGTCAACTTCGAGTTTCTGTAGGGTACATGCGACGCGCCTGTTGCTAGCGCATTGAAAACATCACCCAGACAACTCAAACTCTTATTGATAGACTGCGTTTCTTTCAGGCGCTTTGCGTCGGCACCAGCACCACTCCGATCTAGCCTCTCACTTCCAGCAAGATCACACAAATTTAGAGCTCCGTTTACAATTGCCCCACTTTCATCGTTATAGCCATTCAGATGAAGCATGAAAACAGAATGACTTCTTGAACTCTGAGAATTCATTTTTGTTTTTGCTACGGATCTCGAACGAGCTGCAACACCCATTAAGGTTTCCAACTGTTCCATTCCTACGCATGAATTATTAACATCGATAGGAATTTTCGTCAAACCATCCACAAAACTCTTTCCTTCTCGATCCCGCTTTATTGAGAGTTTTTTCTTGTTTTCTACCGCGTTGTCGCTCGATGACTTCATAGAAGATAGGAGGTCGTTGAGATTTTCATTGTAAATCTCAAGAAATGAAGCGGTCAAAGTAAATTTCCACTTTTGTTTGGTCATAGCTCTTGCTTGATCGAGAATCTTAGAAACTGATCGAGGAATGATTCCCCTCATTGGTCCATTTCCACATCCCTGCATTGTATGTGTCTTTCCAGAACCTGTCTGGCCGTACGAGAACAGACATACGTGGAACCCGTCCAAAGCACTCTGTACAAAATCAGAAACTTCGTCAAAAACAAAGCCTTGCCCAGCCGAAGGTGGAAAAACTTTATCAAACTTGAAATCCAAAGGATTTCCACTACGTCTATCAAGAATAGTGAGTGATTCCCCATCTGGTGTTATATCGATTGGTGAATCATTTGTCTGATCATCCCCAGGAAGGAACGGCCGAGTACGAACATATACACGAATGTTACCTCGAAGCTCTTGAATCGCGTTGTGCATCTCTCGGCGCAACTGTTCGCCTTTCAGCAGTTCATTTTCCAATTCAGCAATACGTTTATCACGTTCTTCTATGCGGGCACGAAGTACAGCGTCGTCTTCCACCTCTTCCGAAGCATTGGTTGCATTAGTATTGATTTGGACTTTGCTGGCGCGTGTCTTCATCACACTCAAATCAAATTGCAATTGCTCGATTTCTTTCTTGTGTGAATCCTCTTTTTCCTTCATCGCAGCTTCAGCTCGCGCCTTTGTAGCATCTAAATCTGCGTACACTGCATTCAATGCCGCTGTAGTAGCAATATGTTCTTCTGTTAGAACTTCAAGTTTAATCTCAGCCTCGTTAGTCTCGGAAGTATGGGCAGCAATGTGATCGTATTCTGCCCTCAGCTCATCGTAATTTCGTTCTAAACACCGTAACTCAATTCTAGTAGCATGCAATTCTTTTTCAAGTGATACTTTTGCAAGTCGAATTCCATCAATTTCTTCTTCTGCGGAACGCAATTTTTCTTTCATCTCAGCAAGGTCACGATCATTTTGTAGCTGCCTTCCCCACATGCTATTGCTATCTGATGAAGCCACTCCAGATCTCCCTGAAGTGTTTCGAGAAGAGCTTGCTTTTCGCACCTCATGACGCAAATGAATAACTTCTTCGGTTGCTGTTTCATATTGTGCCTTGAGATCACAATATTTTTCATCTGCCTCCCTTAACGATGCTTTGGATTCTTCGATCTGATCCATCAAGCTTGTTCTGTCTTTCTCCCATAAATCTTCCTTTTGACGAAATCTTGCTTCGAGAGGAGCTTTTGACATTGATAGTTCCATTTTCTCCTTTTCTAGTTGCTCCACACGCTGCTTCATACGTTCCATCTGGGATACTAGACCTGCCCCTTCCACGGAGTCAATAGTTTCGTACTTCGTCATAGAGCGATCCTGATCGCAATCTTGACTTAGCTGACTAATAGGTTCGGATTGACTGAAATCTAAGTTGCAAATAGATTTTAGTCGGATGAAGAGCGACGGAAGTATGAGCATTGAAAGATATTTGGAAAGAAAGCAAAATTTTCTGTATGTGCCCAAGTCTTACCTTCTCGATTATTCTGGATGACAGTTCTGCCCAACAAGGGAGCTTTGCGACGCGCAGAACCCATTGTCATTCGTCGATTAGATTTTGAGGCTGGTGTTCGACTAGATAACACACTACCTCCATACCCTCCATTTCTATTTTCTACATCATCATCATAGTACTCAATGCTGTTGTCTTGGGAGTTCGTTTGCGAATGGTAGCCGTGGGTTGAAGACGACGATTTGTGTTGCTTCGACACCGGTGGTAACGGTGGATCCCCTCGATTCCTTTTGCGTGTTTCCGTCGAGGCAGCGTCGCCACTTGTATCGACAGACGCCCCACCACCGTTTCTAGATTGTCTCCATTTTTCTAGCATCGCCCTCCGGTCCACAATACTGCTGCTGCTACTTCCCACTGAATAATTGCTGCGTGACAACAACCCTTCACCCCCCAACGACTGTCGTGACGAAAAAGACTTCTTCGGAGTTGTAAGATATTCATCATCACTTGCCGCGGTCGGTCGAACATTGTACCGAGACGATCCATCGAGAACACCTCGACGCAGAGCTCCTCCTCCGAGGGACATTCGACTTCGTTGAGAACTCATTTTCCAACTACACCTCTGGATTCAATTCGTCAATAGATATTTGTTACAGCCAATTGAGCTTGAACTAATCGTTTCGTGAAATATTTCTCGTGATTTCGATGATACATTGTGAAGGCAGGTTTGGTTCGAACGTTTTCTCCCAAATATTTCAAACGGAGGCCAGGAGTAATGATAACGGCATCTTAATGTATATATACAGGTTTTAATATATTTCATATCAGACTGGGCTGACTTTCGCGCGAACAATGAAAACGCGCGGTAATGATATATTAGAGTTGGGGTTAAAATATCTTCGAGCCACAACATAGAACCTCGCGATGACTCTCAACGCACCATAGTAATTAACTGATAATACTAATATAGGAATCAGTATACAAATGTACGCATCGCTACCTACGGTCATAGTGTACTACTTGACACGAAGAAACAAAAGAAATGCTTGCACAGTATTTTACTACGGTGATGAATGGAAACTGAATCGAAAGTGGCTGCTCTCTCTTCCCTCTCTTCGTACATTCCCACCAGTATTTCCATACACAAGAGGCTAAAAGTATCATAATATCGTATCGGAGGTAAGTACGAAGAAAGGATTGTGATGTCGGCCATGAGTATCTAGGCAACATACCTTCGGACCAAAACACACTTGATGTCCCTCCTCATTGGATTCTGAAACAAAGTTATCTTGTTTTGGATTTGCACAAGTCTTACATTTTGTTGCCGCACTCTTCGAAACACTGAAATACTAAATTCGGAATTGCAGATATATTTCAAATCAAACGCAGACTGATCTATAATGACTACCGACGGAGAAAACCCCACTCAAAATGATGCTGGCGAGGATCCTATGGCATACGTGAGCAGCTTTGATTCAAATGAGTTCAAGCGATCCTTCGCATTGAACTACAAAATGAAGAAGAAGCCAAAGGTTCTCTTTGCAATGGCCCTTGGATTTCCCGAATTCGATGGAATACTCGACCGCCCACCGATCTCGACCATCAAGAGAAAGGAGCTGAACGATCAGTATGTTCCCAAGGCCGAAGATTACAAGAATGAAATCAAGAGAAGGGCTCACTACTTCATGAACGATAGCGAAGAATCTAGCTATTACACCGAGCAGCTGAAACGACCTCACCCTCTCAAGACCAAGCGCAGCAGCATTGTTTTACCCCAACCAAATCAATGGTTGAACACTCAGCTCAGAAGGTGGCTGACAGAACGTCCTCTAAACCCGAACGACAATGATGTCAGGTTCCTTCGTTACCAGATCAAACGAGCCCTTGACTTTCTTACCTCAGATGTCACCAACACCGTGAATGGTCAGGATGTGCTTCAGGAATTCCCGGTCCTTCCGACACCCGCGGATGCACCACTCGACGGGCCAGCTGTCACCGGAGGTCCTAATGGCGATGGAGAAACTAAAGTTTTCGTTCCCATCACCGAGACCATCATGGCGAGCGCTTCGCACGCATCCTCCAACGTCACTGAGAGCCTCGGCACTATCGAAACAGAACCTTATCTCTATTCGACAGCCCACGATTCAGACGTTTACAAGCTCTCTGCAGCCGGAACCTACCTTCTGAAGGGGAAGCAGCCACGCATCTTGTTTGCCATGGCTCACGGAATCCCGGATCTCCAAGCAATGATCGAAGGTGCAACCCAGAACCTCGTCAAGAGAAAGGAGGTCACCGAAGAATTTATGCCTCGTGCTGAAGACTACCGTTACGAAATCAAGCGCCGGGCTAATTACTTCATGAACATGGAGGAGCAAAAGAATTACTACGTTGACGATCTCGACGCGAAAAACCCTCTGGAAAATATGAGGGGCATCGTCACGTTGCCTCAGCCCGCCCAGTGGAAGGTTCACGCGCTGAAGCAGTGGCTCACCGAGCGCCCCCTCAAACCGGATGAGCGAGACTCGAAATTCTTGCTCGCCTCTATCAAAAAGTGCACAAACGCACTCAAGGAGGCCGTCCTAAAGGATCCATCTCTGACACAGCACGGTGTCAAGCGGTCGGCATCCATGATGCTATCCAGTGATTACCACGACGGACCGGGTAGCCTCGCCGACGCTAACAGTCCCCTCATGCAGGTCCTTGCGAAACAAGACGCAATTCTCGGTGCTGTCAAGAAACAAAACCAACAACAGAGCATCCTAAACAAGATCACTATCCTTACTCAGAGTATCATGGGTTACAACCAAGAGATCTCGATCCTTCGGAGCACCTCTAATGATATCGAGAATCGAATTCTCACCATTGAAATGAAGATTGCTGAGAATCCCAATGCCGAGGATAGTCTCAAGAAACTTATTTCAAAGCAACTTGAACGTAAAGCAGATGTCGATTCCCAGATCAAGGACCTGGATATTAAGATCACCGGTGTTCGAACCGAAATTGATCAACAGAATGAGGCCCTCAAGACAATTGACACCACCGTCGCTGAGACACAAACTACAGCAACCGAAGCTACCGACGGCGAACCACCAAATAAAAAAGTCAAGCTTAATCCTACTGAACAACAACAATACGAGTTGCAAGAGGCTGAGAATAACTACCAAGGGATGGTAGAGGATCAACCCACTAAATGTGAGGTGTGAGAAAAGTGACTTCTAGAGCCACACCAGGGGAAAGTTGATGTTATTTGTAATAGGTTCTATTTATGCATTAGTGATTTAGTACATCTTTCAAACGTTTTTTCTAGAATGGGAAAAGAAAGGTAATCCACGGATGGAACGAATTGAAACGAAGAAAACATACGATGACTGTCTGTTAATAGAAAAGAAGATCAATTTAATCTGAGCTGTATTGTTATCACAGAATTTCGGTCACCATTTATTTTACCTTTTTGAAATCTTTCCCGCTCATAATACGCGCACGTGCGTGACAGTAGCAAAGCCTACGAGCTTGACCGCTGATTATTATTTGTGTATTCGTCGCGGGCCAAACATGAAAAAATTTGGGGAAAGCATTCGTCCAAGTGATGCCCCCGACGGCCTATTTTTGACACACTAAAACCATACTAAACCAGTAAACATACCGCGCTCGGAGTAAGTGGTTGGAACAAGACGCCAGTCCTTTTTCTTCATCATCATCGTATAGCAGTATAACCTTTCCGCTTGCAAAATGTTTACGGGCAATAGATTCGTGCTGCGTCGAGCCCTGGCATCGATTGGGAAATCAACGAACGGCGGAGCAAAAACGTTGAATCCAACCACCGCGATGATTGCCAAGGCGGCATCTCCACGAGTATATTCCCAAACAATACAGTGTTTCGGGACGCCAGCCAAAAAGATAGCTGAAGCCTCGTCCTCGTCGGTTCCGGTGGGAGACGATCACAAATATGAGAACCTAGTTGAAGAAAGCATAAAGAAACTCATTACGACCAGTCACCGAGACGACGCGATAGAAGAGCAATTGAAACCCATCTCAAACGAAGACATCGAGGTTCGGCTTCGTTATTTCCAGGTGCGTTTCTTAGTGAAATCATTTTGATGCAATCAATACTATTTGCCTGTTAAAATTTAACAAATGAAAGCGACCAAAATTCATAACCTAAATCCGTTTTGTGTGTTCTTCCCTCCTTTGCGATTGTGGGTATTACAGAAGGTTTTTGAAGAAGCGGAGTTGTGCCTTAGCGATCTACGGGAAACCCTCTTTGAAGTCGACGATGAACAGTACCGAGAGGAGTGCAATTGTGCCGAAGGTGCCTTGGACAATGCCTTCACGGCGTACATAGATCTCCTTGAGGACTTTCGGCGTGCCAGCGAGGAGCAGATCCATTCTTACAGTGAGGAACGTAGCACGAACGCAGGCAACCTCAAAAGACTCCGAAAAGAACTCGACCAAATTATTGCTGTTGCTAATAACCGAGATAATGCTAGCCGGTGATTTTTTTGCCTCATCTCCCTCTGATAGTCTAATGGAGAGCTTTTTAATTCTATCCCCAACGCTCGAAGCGCCTAAATTACTTTTAGACCACCTCTTCAGTACCGTCCTTCCCAAGAAGTGGTGTGTGCTAAAAAGTAAATAAGTTATATTACGATTGTCGATGAAAAGAACAAGAGCACGAGCGGCAATACATGCCAAAAGATAATCGGAACCAAAATGTACTCATATAAATAATACTTTTACGCTGTTCAATTCAAATCATTCCTAGTCGTTGTAAAATCAATTATCCAGTACCTCGATCTAATGTAAGTGGGGATCTCTGCGATTCCATGTTTGAATAGGACCGATAATGTTTCCTGTGCCGCCTTCGAAATCAACTAAAAAAATTTCCAGGAGTATACATGCTGTGATAATATTAGCAGTTTTATTATCATTGCATTATGGTTTGGAATTATCTGACAATAGTTTACAAAATGCTTTTCAAAAATGCGAAAATTCGGCATAGTCTAGGCCAACGCAACTCGATTGAGTGCAAAAAGTGTGATGACGATTTAAGGTTCATAGTGTTCAATTCGACGACAAAATTGCCGCGTATTTACCCTGAGAGCCAAAAGGGTCATTAACTTTTCGGAATTCACCAGGAACTGTAGCTTTTCGGAAGTTTGTGTCATCGTCCGAGAGTTCCAAAGGCTTGGTTTCAATCACAGGAGGGATTGTCGGCCTCGTCATTTCCTCTGATACAAGGGAACCCATCATCGTGCTAAGATCAGACACTGTCTTTTTCCTTCGTGATCGCCTACCTCCGCTCCTTTTATTTGCTTTTTCCATCAGGTCCTGTTGTTCCTTTCGATTCTTTTCCAAAAGGTTCTTGACTTCCTCCGAAGAAACGGTCTTGTTCTCCACTCGCCGCATTACCAAACCTGCGAAACCCCCGACGTTTGCACTATTCTTCTCGGCGAGAAGCACGCCACGAGCATGCTTGGCTTGCTGTTCTTCGAATCGCTTGCAGGCATCAATGACTGATAAACGCATTTGTCGGTGAGATCGGTACAGCTGGCGATTCACCTGGAGGGCGCTCATTTGTTTGTCAGCCACAAACAACTTTTTAATTTCAGGATCGTGTTCTGGTAGGGCCACAGCACGGCGCGAATCGATATCGAAAGAATTCTTCATCTCTCTCTCGTCAAACGATCTAGACTTGCCCCTCACGTGGATAACACTAGGTTTAGGAATATTTGGCGTCAAGTAAGTATCTATTGCTTCAGGATTGCTGGAAGTCGACTTCGCTGTCTCCACGATGGGATTTTGCTCCTTTGATTCGGAAATAATTCTTCTTTTTGGTGATGCTGGAAGAGAGAAATCAGGCATACCCAGATATTTGGATACTAGAGGCAAAGCGTCGTCTTCGTCCATAGAAAGAGGAGAGTCTAGCGCTTCCATATCCGAAACGTCAGGAACGAGATGCGGGGAAAATCCATTCATTGCTTTCAGACTTTGGGGTGTCGTGACAACTGGTGCGGCAATATCTCCTCCAATTGTGAGGCCGATTTCAACCTCGTCAACTTCGTTCACCGCATGCAGCAAGGCACCATTCAGCCTTTGTCCCGAGTCACTACGGGCCACACCCTGCCCTTCATTTTCGAAATCTCGCGTCTGCCCCTTCATAATGAGCACAAAGTCTTCATATGTAATCCTCGCAGCACTACAGTTGCAGTCTTTCATGCTGTCTTTCCACATTTTTCTCAGAGCTTCTTCGCCTTGCACCGCATCGCTTCCCATTAGATCCATGATATCATCGAGCGTAACATACTGCATTAAGTTAAGTGAAGAGAGATAAAAAATCACGTTAGGACAGACTTAGCTTTGAGCAAATAGATACAAATACTTGCACGACAACGACAGCAGACATGACTTTGCCATGAGAATATTTTGATCGATTCAAAATATCCATAGAATTATGTCAATAGTACACTTACGCCCTTGTGATCATTGTCAAGACGATCAAACGCAAGACGAAGATTTCGGTCGTCGACTTCGCACTGAGATAGTCCTGCTGCAATGAATTCATGCCATCGGATCGTCGTTTCTGTTTTCTTTACTCTCATTGCGTTGAATATATCTTCCACTTCTTCCTCCGTGAGGGCACCGAGAGAACCGGCCCCAGCGTTCGTCACCAAAACCTGTTTTAGCGATAATAATGAAATCTCACCAGATCCATCAGTGTCAAGAGTCTCGAATTCCTTTCGTAAATCCTTAATTTGTTCTGGTAATAATGTAAAACTGAGAACCTCACACAGAAGTTTTCTCATGTCGGAAAATTCCTTGAAATTTACCAGGGCCCGAACGACATTGGGATTCAGTGTCTGATCGTTTTCACATTTGGTTCGATTCGACCATTCTTTTAGCCAGTCGATTTTTTGTGCGTCCATCGCCGTGGGACGAAACTTTGGATTCGTAACCAGCAATGCATTGATGAATTCTTTCGCCTTGTCACTCACAAGGTCCCAGATTTCGGCCGGTTCAAATTCAAACGCTCCGTTGAGAATATTTGATCTAACTTCCATTAAGGGTTCAGGACCCCCGCAACCACCAAAAGGCGGATCACCGCTTAACAGGAGAAAGGCAATAACGCCAATGGCCCATATGTCACAACGCTCGTCGTACCTCCCGCGGATTACTTCCGGAGCGACTGTGTACGGAGTCCCAACTGCCTGCTGTTGGATTTCCCCATACTGGAAATGCTTACTCAGCCCAAAATCAATCATCTTGAGCTCAGAATCTGGTGCACTACTGGAGAACAAGAAGTTCTCAAGCTTTAAATCACGGTGGATAATTCCCTTCGAATGTAAATAGCGGACAGCACACAGCATCTGTTTGATCAGACGCGCACATTCAGCCTCTGTATAGTGATAATCAGGTTGCTCATCCAGACGATCAAACAGTTCTCCACCGAGGCACAGTTCTTGCACAAGATAAATCTCGGAATGACTTTCGTAAACTTCTTCCAATCGCACAATATTAGGGTGGTCAAGCTGACACATGATAAAGATCTCTTCCCGTAGTTGATTAAGTCCCTCTTCTGTTTCAACCAAGCCCAGATCAAGACACTTCACAGCATACTTGACACCAGTAGCCTTGTGTGTAACCAGCCGCACAACCCCAGATATGCCCGAACCAAGAACAGGTCCTGTCTGGACTCCGTCGTAAACTTCTTCGATGGGCTTTCCAAATGGGACCTCCATGTGTACAACATTTGCTGTCAGTCCACCCTCTTCCCTACGGTTGTCAATCATTGAATCCAATCCAATGACACTAGAGGCTCTTTTGTGGAGATTTCCGGAGCTGCGGTGGCTTGTGCCGAGTCCTCTTCCCATCGACCCGGTGGTACCCGATCCAATGGATGATATGTCCGACCGTTCATCCGATGCACCTAGCGTAGTAGTTGGGCCTCCTGCTAATGCTGCCTCCGATCCTCTGGTATCTAGCCCCGTGTCTGATCCATTCGAACCACCGGTGGATGTACATGCTGCCAATGCGGAGATTCCTCCCCCAGAAGTGCCGGTGTTGGCCGATTGGGCGGAAGCAGCAGCGGGTGTGCTGTGGCTATTCGTCTCGCCGTGAAGACTTATGTTGTCGGTTTTGGATGTTCCATTTGTCGAAACACGATCTGTTGCGACCACAAGCCCTTTTTGTGGTGTTTGCAAAGCTGACAAGGGTTGTTCGACCGATGAAACTTTCAAGTAGATATTGCAGGCCATGTGAGTTTACGGCTTTCTCAATCAAATCAAAAATTCTCCAGCAACAAAAATTACATACCTGAAGAAGATTTTCCATTACCGTTGACCTTTGCACCGCCATTCGCTATCGGCTTGCTTTGTTCGTGGTTTTTTGTGGTCGTGGACTGCGACGACGAAGGCGCATTGTTCACGTTTTCTACACTTTGACAGGAACCCATTCTTGCCAAGGATAATTTTTATTGGATCTGGTCGCTGGTGCAAAACAAAATTTTACCGCTGCTATCGCTATTTATGAAGCTTGGTGTGAACATAAAAGGCAGAAACGAAATCAAATGAATTTTCTTGTTTTTATTGTCGTGGTCGTTGTCGCTTGCAGTTGTGAATTATGGCTGTTGAAATTCGTTCTAGATTGTCGTCGGGCAAAAATAATATTGATGCAGCTTATGAGTGAAGAGTGTTGTGTCGTCTCCAAGTCGAGGTGCTGTGAGTTTGTCTGATAGTAAAAAGTAGGTCTTTCCTTCTCCTTTTTCGAATGGTGGTAGTTTTTCCTCTTGAGTTTGCAACGTAACAAAACATCAGCATGAAAGTGCGCATGGGCGACTCGTTACACGTAATTCTCGACCTACAAAAGGCGTCAAAAATGCTCCGAGAAAAAGTTCCAGCGCACGACCCAATTTAACTCACCCGACAGCATTTATTTCTCGAAACAAACAGTCACGCATCGCAAGCCACACGATTTCTTTTCTTCCGATTTTATTTTTGGCTCGCGAAACTGCCTCTGGAAGAAGGGACTGCTGTAGTACGATTTCGTTTTGCCAAAGCTGGCAATCCCCCCATGTTTGGTGATTTCCGTGTCCCTGCTTGATTGGAGGGGAGCAATTTCGAGCAAGCATTGCATGATGAACATCATAGACTCTTTTATTATCAACTCATAACCAGGTGGGATAAGCCACCTTTGGGGGCTGGGTGGGAGTGGGGGATAGCGGGAGGGGCGAGAGCCTCTCGACCCTGCCGCGCGTGCCCCCCCCCACCCCTCTGGCTGCCACATGGGCAACTGTGCCTCCATTGCGCTGATCGCAATGGCTATTGATGCCAAAGATTGCCTGTGTGTCAGCGCAACCCCGGAGCCTCCAAAGGAGCCAAAGAGGAGTGTTTGGTTCTGCCAGCGCATGCTGCTGCACCTCTGGTTGCTTGCGCAACTCCTGCTGCCTTGGTGGGGGGCAGCAGGCAGCTCAGCCTCACATGGCCACACCAGCCAAAGTTTGTTTCCATCAATTGTCGTTCATCCTCTACTGACTACCAGTGGTGTGCAACGATGCTTGATGTGCACTCGCACACATACTTCACTTGTTGTCCCCACTGCCGCCACTCCCAGCCTGTTGGGGCCCAAAGCATTGCGACCAACAACAACTTTTCACAAACGAGAAAAAAATTGACTAACAAAGATGAAAGTAAATTGCTTCCGAATCAGATTGCAAAGCAGCGCTTCAAAGTCTAGATAAGGCTTTTTCTTTTCAACGAAGTGCTACGCGACTCCTTTCCCAACTTACCAGGGACGCTTGCTTTCTTTAATCACTATAAGAATCAAGCACACTAAAATATCTAGAAAGGCTAGACGAGTTTGAAATATCAAAGTTATTTTTTTATGAAATGAATAAATTTACATTGGCTTTTCTTTTTATTGCCAATGGGGAGTGTCATGAAATATTTCTCCCGTAATTTTCTGTGTTCCAGCAGCTATCTTATCTTGTAATAGCTCTCGGCATGTGGCTTTGTCTCCTGGTGCATGTTGGGTCCGTGTTGTCGGACGCACCCATCCCCGTGGAACTTGAGGGGACGGAAGTAGTGCGATGATCCCGCTGCCTTGCGTTTCCAGTGATCGCACTGTGTGCCCTCCCGCTTCACCTTTCCGGCGATTGCCTGGGGCAAAAAGTTGTCCTGGTATTGGGCATCATCGTTTCTCAGCTTGCGCACAACTGGTTCGTTCACGAGATATTTCCAACCACGCTTCTCGGCAAAATAAACGGCATCCTCGGCGTTTTTGAAGTAGAGCGGCGGATCGCAGCCGTAGGTGTCGGCAGTCGAATTCCAGTTCATAAGCGTGTTTTTCCATCGTTCTCCGACGGAACCGTCGTCATCGAAAGAGATTTTCCAGTATCTCTCCGGATTCAGGGGATTTTGGTTCGGTCGTGCCCGCAGTTGCTTGATCACCACCATGCGTTCTCTTCCATCAGGCATTTGAACACTTGTCTTGTAGGCGGGATCGAGGGCGCTCACCTCAGCCATGTTTTCAGGCATTACAGGTGCGGGAAGGTCCTTTCCAGAATCGTATACCATCATACCATCCTTTTCTGTCATTGCTTCCATGCGCTTCGATAAGGCCGGGACATCTTCGGGTTCTTCTGTTTCTCCCGCCTTGACCAGGGCCTTCTTCACCGAAACGACACTGCGTGTTTGTTGCTTTGTTAGTTGCCCCGCTTTAACCAAGATGGAACGTCCCCCAGATGAACGAACGATTGAGGAAAACATGACTTTGTTGAGTCTATTCTATTCAATGGGTTCCCTCTCCACTATTGCTGTATGTGTAGTTGTTCCTGTTTCACGGGATTGGTGTTCTGTTGTATGGTGGTTGAAGCGTTTCTCGTGGTTGATGTGGCTGCTTGGCGTTCTCTCGCTGAAACGCCCGAAACGCTCTCCAGTGTTCGGCACCAC
>Ga0115013_10001364_pt1 | contig 14210 bp, 10 predicted proteins | sample SouAtlMetagenome_2_FD_88686 | JGI IMG/M metagenome (GOLD analysis project Ga0115013, IMG submission 88686) | Marine eukaryotic phytoplankton communities from Atlantic Ocean - South Atlantic ANT15 Metagenome | ecosystem: Environmental > Aquatic > Marine > Oceanic | place: South Atlantic Ocean...
CCTCCGAAGGCGACCGGGCTGTCTTCGAATGGAGTGGGTGAGTGCAATTGAAGTGTGACGGTACAAAAATTGTGATGAATTTTTCGGTGTTTTTTATTTGATTTTTTTCAATTTTGTTTGTTTCGAATTGTCAGATACACGATAGGATATTTTGGCCGGCCCTTCGAGGCCAAGGGTGGCCCACAGGGTGGTGCCTTTGACAAGAACCAGGACTATTCGAGGACTACCATCGGAAAGGGAGAAGTCGTTCGGGGGGTCGAGCTCGGCCTACAGTCCATGAAAGTTGGTGGCATTCGGCAAATTATTGTCCCGTACGGGGAACTGGGATACCCCGACACCAAAGTGGATGCCTCGCACGATAAGGTTGGCCCCAAACCATCGACATTTAGCGGAGAACGGGCTCTGAACTTTGTTTTGGACAATCCCCGGGTCGACCGAACTCTCTTGTTCAATGTCAAGCTGATTCGGGTCGACAAGGCCGATGGAAATGGCGGCTTCAAGCGCGGAGATCGTGTTTAGTATTTAGAAAGCATTAACGCCTTTCGAGGCGGAGCTAAAACTTATATAGAGTTTGATGCCCATCGTATCGTTTATTTTGTCATTTAACGCTCGCGCCCCTGTTGTGACCGTTGCGCTGTTTGAAAGGCCAACCACGCTCACAAGACCAAAATTTCAAAAAAATTCGTATTCCCAGAAAGAATTTCTATAATACAACGCCTAGTTTGGACTTGCGAAACTGTTCGGTCTTGTCTACGCCAATAGAGAGCAACGGTCATCCACATGATGTTCGAAGCCATGCCGCTGAAGCCCCGCCAAAGACGTTGTCTTGAATAATTCCTGCACACACGATTATAATTTCGTTGCATCAGAACAGGTAATCATATTTCTTCTTAGCCAAGGGAATAACATTCTACTTGGAAAAAGTTGCTAATAGTAAACTCACCATTAATGTTTCTTTTCGCATAGATAGATTCTTCAAAACAACTAGCATGGGAAAAAGGAATAGCAAAACCAGTGGCACAAAAAGTACTCCTGCCGCAACTAAAAAAGCAAAGGCCACGACATCCAAAAAAGTAATTTCTAACACAAAGTCCAAAGCAGTCATGAAATCTACAAAAGACGAGGCAAAAGACAAAGTAAAAGAGATGGATGCAAAGATTCTCAGCGTTATGTTTGGTTATCATATGGATCACAAAGCCAATGTAACAGTCGACGATGTTGCAAATGGTCTTGGTTTACATGTTCGACACAAGTTATTTCGCAATCAGTGGGGTATTTTGAAGAACACTAGAAATCTCATTGGAAAGTCCACTTCTGGCAACGGTCTTGTATTGACTAAGAAAGGACTTGACGAGGCTACAACGCCCGAATACAAGGAATATCTGAAGGATATGGCCATTGTGCCTAAGACTAACGCTGAGCACCAAGAAAAAATCAAGAAGTATCTGAAGAAGTCTAAATCCGCCGCTATTTTTGATTTCCTCCTCATGTACGGGTCTCTATCGAACGCGGAGCTTTCTGCTCTCGTAGGACAAAATGCCAGAAGCCATGCATATTTTTATTCCTTGAAGGAGTTGCGAGCCAAGGGTTATGTTGAAATAGATCCCAACAGTAAAGGCAAGGAAAAGAAATTTCGTCTCACCGAAAAGTCGTTCAAAACCAAAGAAGACCGCCCTAACGAAACAGATATTAACACCAAGGAACTTGCCAAATTGGTTGCCACTGGTCGTGCTCTCATCGAATCTCGACAGAGTAGTAACAAAAAAGGCAAAGGAAAAAAATTAAAATGCGAAGTTTCCGATGATTTCAAACGCGAATCAATGAAACTAGACAAAGATAATACGAAGGATATCAAGATAGAAGAAAATTTGAAGGATCAAGTGAAGAACGCAGATGATAGCGTTTCAAGGAATAGAAATAAGAAGAGATCGGAGAGCAAGGTCGATTCCGTCAAATCATCCTCTGAATTAGCTTCTCTTATTTCTGAAGATAGCGACAATAGCAATGCTGATGATGATAGCTCAAACGCAACTAGCGAACAACAGACAAAGAGAAGAAAAATCAAGAAGACCGTGCATGATGAGCTTATGGTGGAAACCGATGCCGAGTTTTGAAAACGAACTCATGAAAGAGGGATTGTGTCTCTACTTATTACTAGTACTATATTCAATACAAAGTACTTTAAACAAACAGAATCGTTTTAAAAATAACGGTCATCCCGTCCTATTTCATTTTACGGCGTATGGTGTTTAGCGATACGAGTGGGTTATAGTGTATTTGAGCGATATCTAAGTTTCTTTCCTAAAAAATGGAGTTGATATATTCATCGCGTTTTCAAATGGATTGAAATAATAGTGCATTACCTGTTTGCGGAAAAGTTACCCGCAAACCGATCGACGACGAACGCCGTGATCACGGGAATGTTCAGGTTGTCGTTTCCAAATGGGAGCCCTTCCGCAATTGTACACGCCAAAGCTCCAGCAACAAGAACCAAGGGAGTAAACCCGGGACCTGTAGTCGCATTGGCATCACCGTGTGGAGCCGCCACCACTAGCATCCACCACCCCACCCCCAGGGCCGTAAAAAAACACGCAAGGCATCCCGACAACGACGAGGTGCGTGTCCCGCCGTTACTGTCTGTCGAGATTGTGAATTTTGGTGATGGAATCGTGGATCCGATCCAGGAGGCCATAGGATCCGCCAGCGCCAAGCACTCCACCGCGTACCGAGCGATTTCCATGTTGGTCGTGACCAAGCCCGAAACCACAATCGTCGTCCCGATCAAAAAATAAAAGGCGCCTGGTAAAACCTCCCCAGATAACTCTTTCGGTCTCAAGAGCCCACCAAAGGCCTTGAGGAAGGCTTCAAAAAAGAATGTCTTTGCCAAATACATCGCAACCGATCCAATCAAGAGCAACGCCAGAGACAATGATCGTGGTAAGACATATGAGATTTGAACCAATGCGTGACCGGTGAGGGCGTGCTGAAATCGTCGTTTTGTTTCTTTTTGAACGTTTGGAGCCCGTGCTACAAAATATTGAAAGAGGACCACCAATATTGCTAGAAACCCCCCTCGTGCCACTAATGACGACGTAGATGCGAGCTCTTCCATATTCTATTTCTTTCGCAGGATTGGCGCTATGTCCTTCGAAAGATTTCTGATGTTGCCGCCGATGACAACACGATTGACTTTCCTATAGCAGTATTGGATTTCGATGCGATTCAACACTAATTCGCTTGGCGTGATTGTCTTTGTTCAACTCGGTAGGTTGGATTGTTGTTGCTTCGAGGTGCTCGCATACCCAAGCCGCGAAGATCAATTGAAGAGTGAGATTGCAAGTTTCGCCGAGTTTCAGGTTGTAACAATATCCTTAATGAGAAACGTATTCAAGGTCTGTCTGCCCCTGCGCTGGCAAACAAGCTTATGATGAAGACATCGTCATTCTATCCGAAAAGTAATCGTATTCTATTTTTCTCACAAAACACTGAATTACGGTACTGATTCGTGACGGTTTGCGCATTAAACCCAACTCGATCAAAAACGAACACTTCCATGTGCAATCCTAACATCAACAACCGAAGATCCTCAAACAGAGAGCGCAAGAGGGTCGTGATAAGTGGTGCCGGTCCAGCCGGATTGCTTCTCTGCTCGCTCCTGCTGAATAAAAACAAACAACAGGATTGCAGCGTCACGTACGATGTGACCCTCCTCGATGGCCGACAAGATTATGGTAGCTTTACGAAACAGGAACTCTCCGAGAACCACCGCAGTTGGATGCTTGGTCTGAATGATCATGGCTTGGATGCCATCAGGGCCCTGCCTGCACTCTACGAGAACTATGTCAAAGGAGAAGGGGTGCTGCTAGAAGAAATCAACCTGTATCTTGGAGCAAAGAAACTAACAATGAATATGGATTCCATGGAGACCGTGACCAAGTTCCGAGCTAGTCAGGGAGAAGATCCAACTGCAGGTAGAGATAATTTTATTGTTGACCGGAATTTCATTGTGGCAGCCCTCGCAAGGTACATCAAAGACACTCATGAAAACGATCCACACTATACCGCAAAATATGAGACCACATGTCAGTACGTCGATTACGAGAACCGAAGAGTCCTTTTCCGCGATGTCAATACGAAAAATGAAGAATATCTAAGCTACGATCTTCTGATTGGATGCGATGGAGTTCGATCTGTTGTTCGTGAGGCTCTAGTAAAACGGCACTCCGATTTCTATCTCGAGTACACGGATATTTTCTCAGACTTCAAACCGTTTCATGTGAAAAGACCAAGGTCAGTCTCGGAGAAGGGTATGAGTCTTCTTCCAGACGTCTTTCCTGGATGTGAAGGAATTTGTTTGCCAGAAACAGGTGATCTTGTGAACATCGGCATTGGTGCGAAACGAAACAATTTCGAAAATATCGCTGACGAGCTCAAGAGCGATGACTACAAGGTCGTGGCCGAATACTTTAAGAAAAATTTCAAAGCATTCGAATTGGAGGATTACGACGATTGTGCGAAACAATGGGTAAATCAGCGTTGGAACCAAACCGGCATGGTCCACTGCAATTTCTACCACTCGCTCAAAGCGGGAGTTGTCATTATGGGCGATGCGGCTCATGCGACGAGTCCCTCTATCGGCATGGGTATGAACACAGCTTTGCGAGACGCACAAGTGTTCAGTGAAATTTTGGAGGAAACCAATGACAAGTTTGAAGAGGCCCTTCCCGAGTTCTCCAAAGCGCGTGTCTGTGAGGGAAACTCTTTGTCAGATCTGGCTTTTCATTTGTACTGCAATGACACAAGGCATCAGCTTATTGAGACAGTTCACATGGTAGTTCGGGGATTTTTGTACTCGAAATTCCCTCGATTTGTTGCTGAGCATCCGCAATCGATGGTTGGCCGCAGGGGGGTGTCCCTTAGCCAATGTTACGAACGAGCGGTGAACCTTGGGATTATCAACAAGCATCGCGTCATAAACGACCGCATTCGTCTTGAAAACTTTGAACAAAAGGTTGGAATGATTCAGACGCCTCATCAAGGAAGAAGCACAACTTCCAGACTTATGATCGGGGCTGCTATTGCTGTGATCGCTTCATATGTCTACCAAAACGTTTTATGAATATGACTCGTAGAACTGACTTCAATTTCAGTGCCAAGGAAACGAATGTGTACAAAAACGATATGGTACCAATAAACAGTATACTATCAAGGGCAAGCTGCTTCAAGATTAAAATAGTTCTATATTTGTTTAGATTCTTAATATAATATTATATGTCATACATGTATATATATTTTTCGACAGAGATATGAAAATTGAATGTGGAGCGCGTGGAACAAGTTAAGGATAAATGCTGTTGATCTTCGCGGTTTCTATTATGATGCATCATACAATGTTTGCTCATAAAGCTTTTTTTAGCGATCAAATGCCTGGCATTCGCAAGCATAGTCTTCAACATAAAGATTTCGGAAGTACTGGCAAGCATCTGCCAAATCTTCATCAAATTCCGTAAAATAAAACAGTTTTAGTAAAAGGGCAAACCCTCCGAGTACTAGTCCAAGAAATCCCATGATTCTCACAAGACCTCGAGTCTTTCTGTCTCGGATTTCACCGGAGAAAACAATGGATCCTATCAACAATCCGGTAAAAAGACCACCCAGATGACCCGAAAAGTCAATGTATGAAAGGAATGTCAAGAAAAATACGACTGCAGCACTGCATACAGTACCACCTAGTCGATCGAATATTATTGATCCTTGCCCTTCGTATTCGTTCTTAGTCTCGAAGAGAATCCATAGTATTGCTTGTGCAATACGGGCACCGAACAAGCCCATCAGAGCACCAGAACTACATACACCGATATAATCTGGCTCAAGAGCGGTTGCTGCCAAGGAGCTTCCCACACCACTAATCAGGTATATTAAAATCCATTGGGAAAACCCCCATTCTCGTTCCAAATAAGCACAAGTTTCCAGTTGAAACAGTGCATTGACGAGTAAATGAAGGTAGCCAACATGCAAGAACGTAGGAGTTATGAAACGAAAGTATTGTTGACCTTCCACTAAAAGATAGGCGTTCTTTCCTCCCCACTCTGAAAATGCATCGGGGTAGGGACCAATGGTTGGGTTGATTGAAAGAGACGCAATTCCACAAAGCAACACCTGGGTTGTAAGAATGGCAAATTGGAATGCCGATAAACCGATACAACCCCAGGCCACTTGCTGTTTAATAATGACACTGCTATCACCGAAAGACGTGTTTTCGCTCACGTTGCTATATTGGTACCGCATACTTCTCTGGCTTCTCTTGGTGTAGTTTCCATCGCCGCTGTCTTTGCCTATCTCGTCATCATAAGTATCACTGTGATCATAGTTTTGGGTTTCATCATCGCTAAAGTCCCCGTAGGTATCTTCGGCCTCGCTTAGTGTTTGATCCATTGTGCCACTTTCCATAGCGTATCTATCTTGTCGCATACTATGACTGTCCATCGAAAACGAAGTATCCAGAGGTTCGTGTCGTCTTGGCATTGCACTTTTAGCCATCCTTTTGGCATCTGCAGCAGCCACTGCGGATTCCGTATCTGGGGGTACGTAACGTGTTCGGTGATCTAATTTTCTCACTTTACTATCTTCACCTCTCTCTAACAGCGGTTCTGCTTTTGCTTTATTTTTCGATAATGAGTCTCGTGATATCCTTGCTAGGAATGATCTGGAAGACTTCCTCGACCTGGCTAATTTTGAGGTTTGCTGGGGAGCATCTTTCGCTGTCGGATATCTCATTGACCGAGGAGATGTTGCCTCCTGAGGTGACTTCGGCTCTCTTGGCATTGCTGGATCATTCAGAGGACTTGGAGGACCACTTCTGACTGCCAATGTTGATCTCGTAGAGTGCGAAGTCGATTCTGCTGCCTGGCGAAATGTCTGTCGAGATGTAGTTCTTCGCGGCCGTGAAAGGTATGACTCTTCTGATATTTGCCTTGCACCAATAGAATCATCCTCTCGGCTTTCTGAACTTCTAGGATGTTTTGGCCCTCCTCTGGAATTGCCGGCTCTGACCTTTTTTCGATATTTATTGCTGACCCTCGAAGGGCTCTCATCGGACAACAAGCCTTCTTTATTCACCATTGTTTATTTTCGGTTTGCTATGTATCCTACTCGATGTGGCACTGCAACAAACGATGATAATGATTAGTGAAGATGCCGTGTATGTTCTCAATTTTAAACTCCCATCGGCAACAGAGCAAGTGTGACAAAAAAGAACAATCGCTGAAAAATCAAAACGATATTTTTTCTCTGCGCGCATGCACTGCTTCAAAGACGAGTTCGTCTTGCCAGCCAAAAATTTCAGAGCTAAGTTAGTCTTATCCAGACTTGGCTGAGAAACTTTTTCACAAATGATTTTTAATTAATAATTTTTCTTGTTCGGTTTTACAAAAAGTAAAGGAGAAGCAAAGCCATATTATGAATAGTACTAATCTTCCCGAATATTTACTTCATAGGATTGATTTAATGCATCAATTACTCATTCCATATTTATCTAGTAGATACTGACAGATCATACGAATTTCAAATATCATTTTTGGTCATACTGAATCATATTTGTGTGCTGAAAGAAGCTTGTTTATCCCTCGCTCTCATCGGTGCCATAATCGTCTTCATCCATGCAGGGTTCATTTGTCTCCAATCGGGTCCCATTCAGGGAGTTCAGGGAGATCATCTATTTCGAAATCTTTAGTATCAAATTTGTTGTTTAACTCTGCGTCCATTTCTGCTCTAAACTTTTCAAGTTGTTGTTTCTGTTGTTCGGCTTCAGCTTCTTCTCTTGAGAGGCCTCTTGTCGCCATCAACGCTTCATATTCTGCTTCATATTCCTCCTCTTCCTCCTCGGTTAACGCTAATTCGACACCAGCGATAAAATTATTTGGTATGGTCACCAAGCGGCCCTTTTGGTTGATGTACACATCGAGAGTATTTCGGTCAACTAGAACCCCAAACAGCGACCGGTTGGAACCCCACGGATCGTCCGTTCGAACCACCACGCGTTTTCCGATATTTGCATCAAATTTCTTCTGAGTATCTAACGACCGTGGATTGCTCGGAGAGGCCAAGATAACCTCGTGGCGGGATAGGATTTGCAATTCCTCCTCTCGCTCTTGCAAAGCGTCATAAATAGATTTGCCAATGGTCGAAAGGGCTGCGGTATTAATCTTTTGCCCGTAATACTTACTGTGCTCTGGTCCGTCCTTTTCCATCCAAAACATGTCTTCAAATTCAACGAGCTCATCTTCCTTGGTTTCCCGAAGTTTGCGAAGCTCATGCGCTCGGAGGGCCAAGTCCTCTCGGTATTCTTTGTCAACGTAAAGAGGAACATCGTCGTCTATATTTTCATTGGAATTGTTAGTTCAATGAATGCAAGAAGCAAAAAGATAAAAACATGACAGAGATAGATTCTATGTATCAGATGCATGCGGGCAGTTGATAATACTGAAAAGTCCCGCAGCAAATGATTCTTGAATCCTTTGTCGCCATTGGCTCAATTTTGCGGGTCTATTTCAGAACAAATAACATTTTTGGTCTTTGTTTTACTTACCATCTGGGTCTAGTCCCAGGCTCTCGGGAGAATCATCTTCTCCCTCGTCGGGGTCTGGCTTAGCGTAGGTACGGTTCGCAATGGCCTGGTCGGCATCGGTGTCCCGTTCAAAAATGGGTGTCACTTCATCTTCTTCAAACCAGATGGGGTCTGGGTTAGGATCATCGGGATCGTACCACATAGCTTGGGATGATGTTTCGACGAGCACTTCTGGACCACCGTCCCGGAACAAATCCATTTTCATATCCTGAAAGTCCAGTCCAATCGAAATCACGACAGACGTCAGATACCAGGTTGTGTCGATGTAAGTTCCCCCCGCAAGCTGCACTCCGAGTTGGATCAATTCTTCGGCATCCTTGCGCCATTGTGCGTCAATGGGAGCCTCGCACCCGGCAGTCTCGCCCCTTCTCCACGGTTGATGAGGAATTGGAATCTTGTTTTCGTCATAGTGAGCCTCTGGGATATCTTCCCAGTTAACCGTATCAAGTTCCTCGGGTTCGGCCTCAACGGTCGGCCCGGATGGATCGGAAACCTTGGAGGGTGCTCTCCCGACGTTTAGAGTCGTAGATATCGTTGAAATTCGTTTACTTATAGTCCATCCCGAAGAAAAGGAGTTCACAGCCCCGAAGATGACCAATAGCAACGCGAGAGAGAGGAATAACGACATGGGTAATTTTATTGGGTTTTCCGGTTTGCTAGTTTTCTTTTGTTTTTGAAATGCGGTGATAACTTTTGTTTCGAAGTCTTGAATTCAATGAAGCAATGGATCAAGTATAATAGTTCGCAGTATGTCTTTTTGTTGAAGCGACAATACTGTATTTCTCTTTCGTTGTCTATTCCTTCTGTAGCAGCGATTTGATGGGTATCATGCCACACTCTACGAGGGAGTTTTCGTTGGATGCGCTGTCAATTTAAGTCGATCGATTGATGGTTGACATGCGTTATTGATTGCGTAAAGGAGTCAAACGAGTCGAATCAGAGAACTTGAAAAAAACTTTCGAGACTTCAAACTGTACCGCTTTCTACGATTCTGCACCGTTACTTGTTGAAGTAGGTTTCTCAATACGGAGCTACTACTACCAGTGAAGGGCTTACAATTCACAGGAAGGAACGATCCCAAGGGTCTCCTTTGTCAATACCAATGAGATCAATCTCCAAACTTGTGACGATACTGCTGGCATACATTGATTTTGCGATAACTGTTCAGGCTTGGTCCCTTCCGAATCAACGATGCAAACAACACTCGCGGTTTATACAGGGTCGCAATGTGCATTCGAAGAGTGCACACCGGGAGCATGAACCAGCCAACCACCAACTCCATTACAGAGGTGCCGAATCTTGGGACGATGAGGTGATTCGTTGGGTGGATGAAATTTTGGAGCAAAAATCGGAACAAAGTCCGCTTGCCATTGAATCTTTGCCGAGCGATGACCAAGCTGTTGTCCCCTACGAATGGATTATCGACGAAAGCAGTGATAATGGTTCCCCTGATATTGATCGAAAGATTGCACTTCGCACCACTGGAAATCCCCTTCTAGACGCTGAATCGATTTTGCTCCTTCGGGAGGCGGCACAGAACCTATGGAATCGTGACCAAACTCCAATTGGTATCAGCAACGATACAAAATCAGGATCGTCCTCAAGATTTACTCTCCAGTTCAAAGAAAATTCGGAATGTCACCTAGACGACCTTGTGGCTTCTGATAGTTCGGGAAAACTTCAACAGATTGTTGACAATCTCCTCACCAGCAAAGTCTATCCCTTGGTTCGTTCGGCATTTGGCCAAAATGGCGCCAACGGCCATCGCTATGGTCTCACTGATGGAGGCCTCTGCGTCTATGATTCCCTCGTGGTGAGATACAATGGTGATAAGGCAGTTGATAGATTTGGCGCCTCACAACCATTGCACGGTGATGGAGGTATAATTTCGGTAAATATTGCGCTCAACTCTCACCGAGACGAAGAGAAGCATGGCAGCACAAACAAAACTTCCGATACCGATACATTTACCGGTGGTGGTACCTTTTTTGAAGATCTGATAAAATTAGAAGAAGATCAAAGCAAAACCAGTAGCCCAATCCTTCGTCCCTCTGCACCAGGTCATGCTCTTGCTCACTGGTCGACCCACCGGCATGCTGGAGCGCCCACGAGCTCTGGAACTCGAGACATCTTGGTAATCTTTTTGACGCAGAGGAAGATTAAGTCGAATTCAGTTAGTCATCGGAGTCTATTCAATGGGATCGACCGTTCCTTCCAGCTCAAGCTCAAAGCCCGAGAACTACCTAACATTCAACGAGACATGGCACTCTGGTGCCTTGATCTGGCTATCAAAGAAACGGAGTTTGATGCTCAGGCACACTTTTGGAAGGGTTTTGAATTGATTCGGGGAGTAGCAACATCTACTGGCACCGATGAAAAGATAGACGAAGAACGGCGTTGGCATGATATCGAACAGAGTGTCCAGCATTTGGAACGTGCTCGAAAATACGCTCCATATGACGCTAAGATCAGCTGCTATTCCGGCATGGCACATCGACAGCGATGGATGTTTGCGCAAAAGCATCAGCGTATGGAAGTGAATCTTCGTGATCGAAAGGATCTCTCGACGGCCGCAGAGTGCCTGGAGCGCGCCCTGCTGCTCCATGAGCGCTATCGTCAGCACGGGATTTCGTCTGACTTTGAGGATAACGCTACCACGGCTAGGCTCACCCTTGGCGAAGTTTACATGCAACTGGAGCGATACGATGACGCCAATGTATTCCTGTCATCGATCATCGAAAATTATTCGGGGCATGAGGCAGGAAATTCCGTGAGCGAACCTATGATGCAACACATTAATAGACTGATAGATCATTGCCACAAACAACAACAGCAGCAGCAGCAGCATCCAAATATTTTGACGCCTGAAGTGGCTTAGTATAATTCTTATACAATAATTTATAAATCGAGGAAGGTATAGTCGAAGACGTTAAGAATGACAAATCCACATCATGGGATCTAATTGCTGTAGATTGCGTCACCGCACTACAGCCACTGTAAAACATACTCCACTCTATTCTACTATCGAAAAGACAAGACGATGAAATAGAAGCACTATGTTTACATCAACGCTCTCTTATATTGGTAATGGGCGTATTATAAGACCTTTATGGTGACTAAGAAAAATTAGCATCTAATTTCGTTCGAAATTATTTCGATTTGCTGCCAACCTACACAGAAAACCCACATTCTCGCGTCTATCGCTTGGATTTTCTACTTATCGCTAACAGGACTCCACTCGATGAGGGACTGCTTTTCAGATTCACTCATATTTGCCACCGTCCAATGGGCATAAAGCAACGCTAAAAAGTCGTAAAATGCGTGGGTCACGATGGGAACCACCAGGTTGCCCGTCAGCAAATACAGCCACCCAAAGTAGACGCTCGCGAGGCTAGCAAGTCCCGCATATAGTGGCGTTACGGCATGCAGGGCCCCAAAGATAACGCTGGACAATCCAATGGCCAAAACGTCGCTTCCCAGTCTGGATCCAAGTTCGAACTGTAGGACACCCCGAAAGAGCATTTCTTCCCCGATGCCAGCGGCGGCACCGAGTGCCAGTGCTGTAACAACACCAAACAATGGTTTGAAGGTACCACCCAATAGGCTCAATACACTGGATTGGGTCGCTTTCGTAACTGCCTGGAGGGCTGGAAACTTGTCTTCAACCACGTCAAGGGCGACCGCAAGGCCTCCCAGTGGTAAAGTCCACAAAATACCCTTCAGAAGAAAGGGTAGCGAAGCATTCACACCCGGACCCAAGCCGTAGTTAGGTGTTCCTACTAGTTTGGCCGCAATAACGGCAATGACGATTAGTACAGACTGTCCTCCAATCAGAGCAAAGGTGGTCTTGGCATCAAAGAGCTCGTCGTCGCTGCTACCGCCATCGATGTCGTTCTTGCTGCTTCCAAGAGACATCGATGGTCGAAAATGGAAGGATCGCGTTGGCAATTCATTTGGTTTTTGTATCGTCGGTTCCGAGATACCGAACGCATGGATCTTTGGCAACGTGTAAGATGAGTGACGGAGCGGAGTTGTTGTCGAGAAGGCATGAACTGCAAGGATATTGTCGAATTTGGATATACTACCAAGAGACAGGATGCAGCAACATGCGAACGCCACGATCTTTGGTAATCTGGACCAATCCATCATTGAAACTACTTTCGTCAAGATGGAATTTTAAATATATCGATGTTGTCTGATTGTTCGTTGTATATGTCACCAACACCAATTGAAGCAGACGAGGTTGTTAGTGACATGAATTGGTATTTGGCTTCAGAAAATCCACGGAAAAGGCATGATTGAAAATTTATCTTCGCAATCACGAGCGTGACGTGTTTTTTCACGCGCATGTTGCATGACGACTTGGATTGAAGATGTTGGAACGAAAAATCCATGTTTGTTCGTCTTTGGTTTTACACAATTGTGTCGAAATCGAACTTTTTATGAATAGATACCTTTTTCCGCAAGATAATACCAAAATTGCCAACAAACGGCAGCTCCTTTTTGATTGCTACCCACTGAAACGGTCGATATAATTTGCTTGAAATCCACACTATTCAAAATTATAGAAAATGACGAATTCGACACGAACAAGGAGGAGGACATCGGCGATGACTTTTTGGTCCTTGGCAGCAGCACTGGCCCTGTTCGTTTCATCGCCGCTCTGGTGTGTTCAGGCATTGATCCCCTTCCTGGACGGTGGCAAGGGTATGCCCAAGATCTACAGCGGATACTTTGATTCTCAGATTGCCAAGCAGGCAGCATCTGCTGTCAATGCCGCAATTTCCAGCGGAAAAAACAACATCGAGGTCAACCTGCCACCGGTTCCAAATCTAGAGGAGGTCCGATTCGGGTACGTGTTTATTGTGCAATAGATTGCGATTGTTGGCGAGTTTTTGTACCAACCTCCCATGATCGATGTGAAATACTAACATCCGCCAAACCATGCCATTTCCACAAACAGAACCCCACTCAATAAGAAATTTAGTCAATCTGTGGTTGCCAAAGACTTATCGGTCAAGGGCGGTTACAAACCAGGGAGCGATATATCTCGACAACAGCTTTCCTACGCTAACATCTACTGGGCCAAACAGATTGCGGGATCGGTTGGGGGTGGTTTGTTGGGCGGGAAGGCTGTCACGGTCCTATCGGCAGACCCCATTGATTACCGCAACATCCAATCCAAAGGAGGAATCGCCAAACTCGGTCCTATCAAAACCTCCAGTGGACGCCGCGTCAGCACCAACAATGAGGGTGGTAAGGCCGATGCCTGTATTGTCGTCAATCCCGGCGGAGAGGAAACCTGGGATCGTCTTAAGTCGTCCCTGACGAAAAATGCCAAAACACCTTTTGTTGTTCTGAACAACGCCTACTCGACGACCTATGGGTTAGGAAATAAGAGAAACTATGAGGAGGCGTACTACCTCAAGCGTATCACTAAGGGATGGATCTATCGAGCATATCCCGGTCCCTGGATGGCCTACTTGGAAAAGCCGGATGGATCGACCGAGCTCTTGGAATCCTATAAGGAAAAGCCTGAACTACGGGTGGTTGCCGAATTGGTACGTGAGGAATCCTTCAAGCG
>Ga0115013_10001366_pt1 | contig 14194 bp, 9 predicted proteins | sample SouAtlMetagenome_2_FD_88686 | JGI IMG/M metagenome (GOLD analysis project Ga0115013, IMG submission 88686) | Marine eukaryotic phytoplankton communities from Atlantic Ocean - South Atlantic ANT15 Metagenome | ecosystem: Environmental > Aquatic > Marine > Oceanic | place: South Atlantic Ocean...
ACCACCACCACCACCAATGCGTGGCTCACCAAGTGGCCATTGCCCCTCCTGCTGTGTGGTGTGTGCAAATTAAAAGCCAGCCATGAGAACAATGATGGATCTCAATCATTTTGTGTGGGAAAAATTCACCTATTGCTCTGAGGAGCGGTGAGGAGATCCCAGAGAGATTATTCCCTTTGGCACAAAGTGAGCATCTCCTTGTTTGATCATTCCGAATGCACTATCAGCAAATGTCTGTGTGGCGTGCGTCTCTATCTTTTTGATGGAAAATCAATCACATCCGCACAAAAATGATTTACACGCGAAATCGAAAGTGCCCGAAGCACGACGAATTATCGAGGGATGCCCAAAATTCAAAACGTTTGAGATTGCGCATCTCTCGATCGATGACATCACCATCACAAAACCTCTTATCACTACAAGTAATTTTTTCGAGGAATTCTTAGTTCACATCGGAAGGTCGGAACCTCTGTGGACACACAGCACACTCTATTTCATCTGATATCAATTGACTCGAGAAAAAATGAAGACACCAAGAGCAACTATTCTCGCCATTTTGGCAGTTCTTCCGACTTCAATTGCCTTCCATCAGCCTGCTGTGGCTCGCTACAATGGCGTGGTAAGTGCGGACGAAACGACCCAAAGGCAGGGATGACCGAGGCAATTCCTGCATCAATTTTGACAACTAGATCTGTCAAGTAACTACTGATTTTCATTCAGTTTACTACATTGAAATTCATTTTTTTTTCGGCCATGAAATTAACCTATCTTGTGCCGCATTTTTTACTAACGATTCTATATGCGTCTTTCGTGATTTTCAGAAGGCAACTCCGTTCGCCAAGAATGCCGTTTCTACGTTCTCAGCTCAAGTACGATCTCCCTTAACTAGTCTCCAGTCTGATGCGGCCACCGAAGATGCAGGAGCCGGCGCACAAAAGAGCTTGGGAAAAAAGATTTTTGATGGCTATGTATGGACTGCTGATAAAGCCACAACCCTATTCCCTCTCTGGACGGTCTTATTTTCGGCTGCTGCCTTGAAATCACCTTCATCATTTGCTTGGTTCACAACTGAATACTTTACGGCAGCATTGGCTGCTCTTATGCTTTCGATGGGTATCACGTTGACCCCCCAAGACTTCCTCGATGTCATGAAGGAACCTGTGTCGGTTGCCATGCAATTTTCTCTTTGTTACGCTATGATGCCGGCTTTGGCATTGGCGTTGGGAAAACTTTTCAATTTGGACTCGGCCATGTTGGCTGGTATGGTGCTAGTCGGTTGTATCAATGGGGGACAGGCCTCAAATCTTTGTACATACATTGCTCGCGGTAATGTGGCACTTTCGGTTCTCATGACTACAGCCACGACTATTGGTGCCATTTTTATGACTCCGCTCATTTGCAAGTCTCTTTTGGGCGCTGTTGTCCCCGTCGACGCTGTTGGTATTGCCTTTTCGACCATCCAAGTTGTTTTGGCTCCCATTGCTATTGGTATGGCCACTAATAAGTATTTCCCCGGTTTCGTGAAAAAGATTTTGCCCATCACCCCCGTCATTGGTGTTTTGTCTACATGTCTTTTGGTCGCTAGCGCTGTCGCCCAGGTGACGGAGCCAATATTGAATGCTGGATTGCAGTTGCAGGTACGTCTTTGAGGCGAAATTGCATTTCAGGATTGATTCTCTTGCGTCTTATCTTCTAACTCTTTTCATTCTCTTTTTGTTTGGAAAGATTCCTGTCTTCCTTTTGCACTTGTTGGGTGGTGTTGTAGGGTACGGCTTGCCAAAGTTGACAGGATTCAGTGAAGTAAAATCTCGCACGATGGCAATTGAAACTTCAATGAAGTCATCGGCTTTTGGATTCTTGCTAGCAAAACTTCATTTTGGGCAATATGCTGCTCGCGTTCCAAGTGCTGTTAGTGTCGTCTGGATGGCTTTGACAGGAAGTCTATTGGCTGTTATTTGGAGATACATCCCTGTTAAGGATAGTGATTAATAAAATCATACTCCTTAGTTTGTACGATGAGTTTGGGGCAGTTCTCGGCGAGAGAAAAACGAACTACTGGTAGAACATCATAATAGTTATTATCTGAGCAAATAATTGTGATAAAAAGAATATCCCAAATACCAATGATATGGAAACAGTTCGTAGTATTCAAACACTGTTTGTCATCGCTATAATGAGTGATCAATGATTCGAGTGCTACTGTAATTTGTCAAAAAACGCTCACATGAGATGATGGCTTTGATTTTTGCATCAGTTGCATGCCATCGGCAGCCGCTTGGTGCCAAGCTCCGTGCAAGCTGCTGCTGCTTGAGTTTTTCTGTTTGGCCAGGTGGCACCCTTGATCTCTCTGTTGGGTGGGGGTAGTGAAGGTTGGAAAGAGGGCTTGTGGTTGAGCGTTGAGAAGATTGTAGTGGGGAGATGTTTTTGAAGAAAGTGAATGGGCAGACATCTGTCAAGGCCAAAACTCAAAGAGGCTGTCAAAGTGAATCAAGAGTGGGCACACCATTTTCAAAATCAACGAAGCCAATTTCTGGGAATGATTCGATTCAACATCGTAGATTTCCCCCTACCCCATCTTGCCAACTGATCGCATGCGTACTTGACACGAAAAATTCCCGTGAATTGACTTCCAATTAAGGTTGATTTTCACTTTTTTGATCCAAAGCGCAACTGTGACTGCGACACGTCATATTTCACGTGTATTACTGCGTGTAATCCACGAGCTTTTGAACTCAGCTTTCGGCGCTTTGTTTTCTTCTGTGCACAGAATTGTGAATTCTGGCTTGACCTTCTCCAGGTGTTTGAACTCCCTTCCGCCTTGTGTCTTTCTGAGTGTTGAACAGAGAGAGTTCCGATGCGTTTGATCACAACTGGAAACACTCCGTTCGCAAACATTAGCAGTGTTTAATTTGCTTCGTATCTCTATCGTATCTACTTCATATGATACCTTTGGCATGAAAGCTTTTATTTAATTCCAACACCGAGTGCATAATATCATTATCTAAGTCGGCGCGAGCTCGTCCCTCTGCGACAAGGTGGGACAAGGTCGGCCCAGAAATGCGACAGATGCAAATCAATGACTTCATGATGAACAAGGGCAATCATTCTTCGAAGATCGTTTCCCGTAAACGACGAAGGATAAGAAAGTTTTTGGCAGCATTCCTAATTCGATCGACTATAATTTTTCTTGCTCGTTTGACATACACCACACCCTTCTCCACGCCATCACGCCGTCATTGCAACAGACATACATCGGATATTTTTGTCTGCGACGGCCAATCGTATGCTAGGATAAACAGTTGCTTGAGAATGTCGGATTGGGGTGACTCAAGTAACGATTCGAGCGAATGGACTTCCTCGAGCGTTACGGACTGGGAAGATACAGCAAATGGAGAAAATGATGATAATATTTGGGCTACTTTTGAATCAATAGACGAAGAAGGTGATGCTTCTATTGTTAATGATGGCGACGACGACGGCGAAAGTTCCGAGGATGATTCCGAGGTATGGTTGGATGCTCTCGCCGCAATATCAGCGGAAGAAATAGAATTCAACCAGAATGAAAATGAACGAGCAAACAAGGTCCGGGAGATGCAAGAATGGGGTTTTGATGATGAAACGATAAAAAATACGTTTGATGTCGAGGTAGATGATTCTCGAGAAACCGAGGATGAACTCGAAGGAATGCAGGAGTACAGAGAAGATATATACGAGTACGAAGAAGAGGAAGAACTAGACTGGAATCTAGTTGAGTCGCACACGAGAGTGGAGATGGATCCCGACACTGGAGAGCCCGTTCGCCAACAAATGGTTTATGTTGACGAGCACGCATGCGTCGGATGCTACAATTGCGCCAACATTGCTCAGTCAACATTTTTTATGGAGGATGAACAAGGTAGAGCGCGAGTTTTTGAACAATGGGGGGATGACGATGAAACAATCTCGTGTGCTATCGATACTTGCCCGGTCGATTGCATCCACTATGTCGAATACGACGAACTCGTTCGGCTAGAAACAGAACGACGCGGCCAAAACATCAACTTTAAAGCTCGCCTTGTTAATCAAGGAGCAGCCGGCAATTTCGGCACAATTGGCGCTACATCATACACGGCACCGGCAGCTATTTCAGAAATTGGAGATAATCCAGAATTCGAAAAGGAAGAATTGGAAAGAAAAGCGAAGAAGGAACGCCGTGTTCTTACGAAACAGAGAGAAGAAGAGAACAAAAGTGTCGAGTTATAGCGCGGATGCATGGTTTCATGCGAAGTTATACCCTCTCTCAAGTAAATTGGGTTTTCTGCAACGCCATACTTATCGAGTGAAGTCAAGCCAAAGTGGTGAATCTCTGATTACCATTTTTACTCCGTCTGGAACTTTCGTCGTGATGTTAATGCACAATACAAAAAAATTCTAGTTTGGCTCCCCACCAACTAAAAGTTGGGAAATATCAAAATTACAGTAGAAATACACCGCTAGAAAATAAGCTAACTTATCAAATTTTTAATTGAACAATTGATTTCGAATCTAGACTGAGGAGAGTGAATGGTAAAAATATTCCTAAAGTTTACTGGACTAGAATGAGACTGGAAGGTGGTTTCTGATCAAATCTTTTCTATCAAATGGTAATTCTGTCCAAGTGTTTCTAATTTTCTCTCTTTCTCGCTGTCAAGAAGACCGTTGGAAGAGAGTTTTGAGTGGAATCCTTCGACTCGCCAAATATCTAAATGAGAAAGCGCGCGTTGCTCAAACGAATGACGTGATTTGTCCAAAAGAAAACGCATAATGTGCGGTGTAAAATCTCATAATTTCAATCCATGAACGCGATTGACTCGTCAAACTGGTCAAACTGTTAGAATGGCAATTCTCCCAATTGGCATCGGAATACTCGCTGCTGGACTCGTTGCTATCCTAGCAAAGCCACGACTGCCAAGTTTCTCCTTCACAGTTTTGAACCTGTACCCAACACTGCTCCATGGCTCGACGCCGGCATTCAACGTGGGAGCGAAAATCCAATTGCACAATTCAAACTTCATAACAGCCGCGGTCCATGCTTTCACGTTCGATCTTTACTACCCAGACTGGGAGGAAAAACTAAAATACATTGGCCAAGTGACCGACAAAAGGCAAAAAGAACGAGCAGTAACAGAAGAAAAAATGATAAATACAACAACAATAAGCAGCGAAGATAATGCTATCTGGGTTTTAGGACCTCGGAGAGATTTCGAGATAGACGATGAAGTTATCATGGTGCCAACAAATGCCGGAACCAAAGTATTTTCAAGTTTATCCTGGGATATTTTTCAAATGAGTGGAATTCTGCAAATCCCACTAAGCGGGGTCTTTCACATCAAGGCCAATGGTAAAGTTCCTCTTTCCATGTCAATGATATGTGATAATAATTTGTTGGATACTTGGAAATTGGAATTTCAGGGTATTAGTTGCCGTATGGATTGGGTTGGACCTGGATGGATTTCCTTGGACAAAGAAGCAAATAGATTGCGGTCAAAACTAGAAGGCAAGACTTGGAGGGCTGCTGATTTTCCAATTCCTTCAGTAGAAGACCCTGAAGACCACGTTAGTGCCACTGTAGTTTCCAGTTGATTGATTCTCCTGTTCGAACGTGTTTACTTTGATATGGATAGATAATTTGCCATGCTTAATTTTCGAGTTTTAGCAATTTTGTTATTATTTTTCTACTTTTAGGGTGATAGTCGTTGTTCAATATTTAACAATGCCAAAACCAGCGTTTGTTCTGAGTTCTGTTCACTTCGCACTTCTTATATTACAAATGTCTCTGTCGAAACCTAAAGTCCAGCATCCCGCTTCAATTTTTCTAGTTCGTCATCAACGTCAGAGTTACCGGCGCCGCTCGACGATGACGATGATTCAGCAGCCAATAAACCCTTCATTTTTGCTAGCTCGTCGTCGATTTCGTTTGATGCTTCTAATGCCTTGAACTGATCCTCGATACTCGCCCCTTCCGATCCTGGGAGCATATTTCCACCGATTGATCCCATCTCGGCTGAAACCTCAGCCGCAGCCTCCAACGATTCGACCTTTTGTTCCATTCGAGTGAAGGCATCCGTGCTCTCCTTGCCGGTAACACCAGAAATCATATCATTAACCTTTTGAGTCGTCTGGGCTGTTCGAGCTCTAGCAACCATTTGATCCTTTTTCGCTTTGTTCTCGTTGATTTTCGTCTCCAGCATTTTCATTCCTTCGAAAAGTTTGTCCAACGAATCGGCTTGGCTATCCAGTTGATTCTGCAAATCGTTAGCTTCATCAGTTTGTTGTTGGCGTCTTGTCAAAGCCTCTTTTGCCAACTCATCATTCCCTTTCTCTAAAGCTAGCTGAGCGCGCTTGTACCAGTCTTGAGCCATTGCATCGCATTGTTCCTTTTGTTTTATCAAACGACGTTGTGTGGCAGTAACTTCAGCGTAGGATTGGCGAACTTTGACTAGATCATTCTGGTTGTAAAGCAAAATGAATCATGACCAAACGATTCGTGTCGAAGGAAGCGCGCAATGTTCAAAGTGTAAGACGAAGATTTCATATGAAAGAGTGCGAGAAAGCATCTAGTTCGCAGTTTACTTGATTAGACTCACCTGCATCTCTTCGATAGCTTGGTCCATAATTTTTTCCGGATCTTCCAACTTGTTGGCGAGGTCGTTGAGATTCGACTTGGCAACACGTGCAAATCGATCAAACAAGTTCATCTGCAATACCAACTTTGAGGTGGTCGCAGTAGCAGGTGATCTCGTTAGAGGTTCAAATTGCGGCATAGTGAAGGCCTGGGCTTGAGAAGCCGAGAGAGCAAGGCAGAACGCCGTTGATACTGCGAAACGAGCCATTATTGTTTGTATTGTTTGTTTAGGGATGTCTTTCTCTGCTGTTGTTCTTTTCATTTATGTTTGGGTGATTCACAGATATTGTGTTCGACAACGAGAGGTATTGAACATAGTGATCTTTAGGTGTGCCCTTTGAAGAAACGTTTGTTCCAGCGTGGCACGAGCTATGTCACCGAGTGGTCGAATCAGTCGAATCATGCAAAACTCAAAATTCTTAAATCTAATTTTTAATTTCTATGATCAAGGAATATACGATTATCAAATGCATACCGTGCCTCCTGTGATGGGCTCACGAATACCCGTAATCCAGATTTAACGTGATTACATGATTACCGCGGCTTATTCACTGGTCATCAAATCAAATTTCAATCCTTTGTGTGTAAGTTATCACCGTAGTAAAAAAATGCTGAAATCTCGGCTGTATCAAAACGCCTTTTGTAGTTGGATAAATCAACCAAGGAAAGGTTGTTTGTTTCTATGTCTACCGATATCACCGGTGTTGCGAGGGGTAGAAGCGTGAAAAGGATTTGCCCTCAATAATCTATAGATCACATCCAGCTGTTGTGTCGGAGAATTACTGTAGCTCCTCCCCGATATTGCGGCCAATTGAAACGGAAGGAGTGTTGTCACAGGATCACGAGCCGATAATGTAGCTTGATTTAAAAGTATAAGACTTTCAATGTATGGAAGGGATTTGCCATTGACGATAGCATAATGAAGAGCGATGCGGCCATGAAAAGGCCTTTGCACCAAGTCGAAGTCTCCGGCTATTAGTAAATTCAATACTTTCTTGATAGAAATTTCATTGCCGATTTTGTATTTCTCAGGATGCCAATGCATACAAGCTAGATGTATTGGTAATGCACCGGTAATATCATCACGGGTGTATCTTGCAGCTGGATTCAGGCGGCATAAATATTCGATCATAGAGGGTTGAGATTTTGGATTGCATAACGCCATATGCAACAAATTATCATTCTTCCAATTTTTCGTTCGATTGCAGGACCGAGCTATTAGATATCTGAGCTTATCCCACCAAACCTTGCACGCTGAAGAAGATTTAACTTCTCCCCTTTGAGATTTTTTGGCGAATTGCTTCGCATAGGATATAGCACTTTTTCCTCCTCTAGACTCCTTGTTTGTAGGAGAGTTGCAGCCGTCATAAAAATGATGTGTCAATCTTCGCCGAACTGACTCCAACGATTTGGCCGCAGGAATTATGTTGGAAGTTGTGTCCAATACTTGATGAATTACGATCAAAGGATAATTCAGGCTGAACACCAACTCGACGAGACGTTCAGACATAATCCGGTTCTTCTGCAGAATCTTTTCACTTAAAAGAACCATTAGGTCAACAACTTCAGGTGGGGCAAAAAGCTCAACCGCTTCAATCAAGCTCTGGCTTTCGTGATCTATAGACAAAACTTTGCGTCTTTTTACCATTGATTCGAGAATAAATAGCACCATCTGATATGCATTAGTCTGAAGATTCTGTCTTTCAGCCTGTTCTTTAGTTTTGGGAGGCCCCCATATTATTTCCTTATTTTCTCGACAACGATCAGCTTTTAGCACAGCATACCGAATGGGCGTGTGCTTTAAATGATCTGGTGCCCCTAAACTGTCAGGGCTAGCATGAATTACTCGATCCAAAATATGATGATCAAGGCTATTCATTGCTACGATATGTAATGGGTATCGTCCATCTTTATCTTGAATAGATGCAGCACTTCTTTCAACAAATAAGAGTCGACGGAGTAGCCTTGATGGCATGTGCTCTTTTAATGCCAAATGCAATGGAGTTCTTCCATCTCCATCGACATGCAATAAAGGCGATATTTCTTGGCGAACCTGTGGATATTGTGATATTCCGTTAGCATTTGACCCTTGTCGAAACTTCATGTGATCGTACGACTTGAGTAATGTTCTAACAGCATCCCAATCATGTTTCATGATGGCATCATGCCATTTCAAAGCACTTTCGACCTCGGTACGACTATCATTATCAGACAGAGTCTTTGCCTCATGCGCTCCACTAGATTTTTTTGACGATTCAATTTTTCCAGGAGTTTCTCTCTTGATATCCGACCTTTTACCAGGGTTTGCAGTGCCCCAGGACCGTGTTTTTCGGATTTGTCGCAAACCACTTTTTGATCGTGTGAGGCTTTTTGACCGTGTGAGACTCTTCGATCTTGATCTTCTACCAGCAATAAGGTTTGATACTGTCTTTCGCCAACCCATCTTACTGTTTTCCGTTTCAGTTTCATCTAGATTATCTTGCCGCTTTGTTGTCTCATCTTTCAGAGCGGTCATTGTAATTGTTGCAGGTATATTTTCATCTTTCGGAACGCGCTGTCTCTTCTTGTCCGAGTTATCCTTTTCTAATGCAGGAGGAAAAGTATTGGATTGAAGTTCATTGCATTTCGTGGTTTTGGTTGCGGTACTAGTAGGATTTTGCTTGATTCCCCTTTTCGCCTTGTCGCCTTGTTCTCCAATAGAGTGTTCGAAATTCAGGGAATGATTCGAAGCACTCAAAGATGTATTTGATTTTCTTGAGTTTGATCGATCTGCCTTCGTCAAAGTCTTTCTTTTCATTGATGTGTGATTTGTATCGTTGCACTCATTGCTCTGATAATTGTCTACTGCAACAGTTTTCTGTATAACATGTTTCTGATAGCTTATTGGAGGGTTTGTTTTCTTCTTGTCCAACTCTTGCTTATTTGATGTAGATAGAGCTGGATCTAATTTCTTTTTCGCTGTCGCAGTTGGAGATTTGGTGACATATTGCTTGATAGATTGTTTCAATAGATTATCAAAGTCCTTCCTTATTTTTTGTTCGTCTACGGAGATTGCCAATCGTTCCCTTGCTTGCCTTTGCCTCATTTCAATTGCTCCCATACATTCCATCATCAATTGTTCTCTCAGTCGATTTGTGTCTGGCTGGATATCCTCGTGTTGTCGGTATTCTGCAGATTGTTCGGATTTGGAGGATCGATTTGGACCACTCAGAGACCTAGCCGATTTAAAGGAACTCGAGCGATCAGTTCTTCTTCCTGCCTTGCTTTTTGCCTGAGTATATCTTCTGTCGTTATTCGAAATCGAAGTTTTCGTCAGATTTTCTACGCTGTTCTTTTCTGCTTTTGAATCTTCCCTGCTTTGACTCCTTTCCTTTTTCCTCGATCTTGTCAATGTCTCGATCTGAGTTCTCTCGTCGCCTTCGAGATCATCGTTACAAATAGTTATAACCATCGGTACACCTGCTAAATCATCATGATTGCAGTCTTTAGACCGGCTTCGACTCTTGCTTCGACCTCGACTCGGAGTCAGCATGATAAATAAAACGGCCCGTTCGCCTTTTACTTGTTCGTTGGTACTATCGTTTTACATATATCTTCGGTCTTCAAAAGCTTAATACTATAATTAGCAATGCAAAGAATAATTCATGGGATAACAGCCAGAGGAGAAAGAGAACGAAGACACAAAGTGCTCTATGGGACTCTTTATGTTGATTGATAGTCGTGATTTTCCATAGGGTCTGCCTTAACTAGAAATAATATCCTTTGACAAGATCGGTTAAATAAAAAAGGGCTATATTTTCATACATCTAATTTTCAATTCCGAGGTCATAATTATGTTTATATTTTCTCGCAGAATTACAAACGATGAAAGTCAAACAGAAAATTCTGCTACTTCTCCTCATCTGAGACATCTAAGTTTGGTAGTTCTACAGGTATTCTTGGTTTCCCTTGTTGACCTTCATTATTATCGCTGCCGCTTTCATTTGATTCATCGTCGTCGAATCTCGACAAGTCGAGATCATTGAAATCGAACAGCGACATTTTTGTCCCCCTTCTCTCAAACTTTCGATTGGAATTTGTCATCGAATTTTTCTTCTTTTTAGCTATTCTTGTCTTCTTCTTTGTAGGAGAAGAATCGCCCTCTTTGTCGAGGAGATACGTTCCGAGAGATTTACTGAGCGCTGCATCGTTTGGCGAAATGAGAGGGGCCGCGTCTTCAATGAAGAAGGAACGCAAGGATTTTCTATTTGATTCCATGCGTGACATCAAGTCACGGCGACTTCCAATGGGAAATTCAAAACCATCATCAACAAGTGAACACAGGCTTGTTACAGAATCATCATCGTTGTTGGCCACAAATCCTGAGTAGCGCATGGCTAGAATCGAGGGTTTCTGTCGAATGATCTCAAATATACAGTTCAATTGACTCAAATCTTTTTTCTTTCGTGCCCTGGCTAGCGCTCTGGCCTTTTCTTCCGTAGGCAGCTCATGAAAGCTGAAAGTTTTCATTTGTTTTTCAGTAAAACTAGAGTACCATAACGAATTCTCTTTCGCACTAAGTTTGAACGATGCGATAAGTTCAAAAGGAAACAATCCAGTCTGCTCATCTTTGACTTTCAAGCTTGATGGGTCAACCATGATCAATGGAAGCACTTCTTTCCAGCCTTTTCCTCTCGCAAGACAAATGTGAAGCGGGAGCCTTCCATTCGACTTGAATCGACAGGCTTCTTTGTTAGCTTGGAGCACTAGACGAAGGTTATTCATACCGTAAGGGATCTCGAATTCTTGGCGTTGATACGATGCAGTACCCGCAGCAATATGAAGGGGGTATGTTGATGTTCCCGGTATAGGCTTCGTGATCGATGCAGGAAATAGTTCGATCAAAAGCTCGGTCACAAGGGGAGGAGTTTCGCTATTGTATAAAGCTGAGTGTAGAAGATAATCTTTTGTTCTCGGTATATCTCCGTGTGATTCATTCCAAATGCATTGTTTCAAATCGTTCCACCAATCCTCAAGTTCTGGGAGAACTTGCGCCTCAACGATAGAATTTCTCAATGCAGTTAAATTATCGTAACGAACTCTAAATTCGCCGTCAGAATTTTGATTGTAAATCCACGAAAGGTAATGCACGGATACTTCACTAAGTGATTTCAGATTCTGCGATGCAGTCAACGGGTCTTTGGTCAGGACTCTATTTTCAATCGCACCAGGATATCTACGCAGCAATTCATATATTGTGTTCAATTGCCTTGCTTCTTGTTCATTCGCCACTTTCTCGTACTGTATTTTCTTTTCAGAAAACGACATCTCACGCCATGTAGTAGGATTAAATTGGCATCGCATCAAAAGTTGAACATTTCTGAAACGAATAGGCAGTGCTGCTATTTGAAAAGAAAATAATCTGCTTTGAAGATCCCTCATGCCCAAAACATTATTCTCCATGGAAGTCAATGATTTCACAAATGCCCAAAATTGACCACCAAAAAGCGCCATGTGGATAGGAAGGCTACCATTGTGCCTTTGATAAAGCTGGTCGGGGTTTGACTCGTATAAGTAGTGAAGAACTTGATCCAATGATGATGCATCACCACCGTGATTGATGACATCGTAGCGCCACCTAGTGCACGCAATATGCACTGGCAATACTTTATACACAGGGCATTTGTGATTAAGCGCTTCGGGGTAAACGATCAGTAGTAGATGAATCAAAGAAGGTGGAGTCGTTGGGGCTGATAAAGCTGCGTGAAGTAAATGATATGATTTCGGTTTAACGTTGGCTTTGTAATCTCGCCCGTATGCGCAATAGAATATAAGATGATTTAAAACCTCCCACCAGTCCTTGCATGTCTGTTTCATTCCAGTCCATTGCCTTCTCTCTTCGTCATCATCTTCACCCCCCTCCGTTCCATCTACGAATCTGACACTCTTTTGGCTCATCATCCTCGAATCGCTCTCTTCTTTTTTCTGTGCCTCTTCTTTTCGTTGTTGCTTCTTTGCCCAGTCAATGACACGCTTTCCAAATGGCATCATACCTTCTCGTAAAGGATAGCAGCCCTTTGAATAGTGTGTATTAACCGCTTTCTGCAAAATGTCCGTAATAACCGTTGTTTTTTCTCTGCAGTTCTCAATCAAATATTCTAGAACATCAAATGTGTAATGTCTTTCGACACACAGACCAATTGCCATTCCGGCTAGCTCGTCGTCCATCATCAAGTATCTATCAGAGGCCGATATGAAACGAATGATAGTATTTGGATTCGCCCCATTTTCTAGGGCTTCCAGAATGAGTCCGTGCTCACTTGGAATAACAAGCTTTCTTCGATCAATCAATTCAGATAGTAAACAATTCACCTTGGACCATCTCATTTCTTGCTCGAATTGCCATTTCTTTTCTTCTTGCGTGGTTGGAGAAATCCACAAATACGGATCTTCTGAATCTTCCTCCACGTCTTCCTCCCTTCCTTTAAGAGCAAGATCCACCGCTAGTCCGACCGGTGATCGCCCATCGCTATCTTTGCTCTTTAATGCGTTCGGATTTATTTTGACTATACGTTCGATAACGTGGTGTTCCTGCCAAGTTTGAACAGCATAATGAAGGGGAAGGCGACGTTTATGATCTTTCATGGTCGTAGCTTTTTTTTCTGCTTCTAAGAGATCCAAAATAATTGATTCGGGAGCTTTGTGTATACATGCCAGATGGAGAGGTGTTCTTCCGTCGGAGTCCACCATCAGTAAGGGTGAGATGATATCAGCCGGAGCAACAAAAACTCTTTTGGTTACAGCATTAGGAAGTACTTTTTTAGCACAGCGCACACTTATTTTCTCATTGTAAATTTTACCCCTTTTCTTCTTATTTTCTTTGCTGAAAGGGAGACGTTGTCGAAATCGTTGAAATTTAGTCGGTTCCTCATATTCTTCGTCATCTTCTTTCGCTTTTTCTTCCTCTTCTCGCCGCAATCTCTCCTTGTCTTCATTCCTTGCTTGGATTCTTTTCTTTTTGTAATAATGCGATTTGTATCTTTTAATCATTTTCGTCAGCTTTTTCCAGTTTTCCTCCTTGATGCAATCGTGGAAGTTAGAATTATCTCCCTCCTCAAGTTCGCGATAATCGGGCTCGGGTTGAAGATTCTGCTCTTCGTCTTTCTCATATTCTTCCTCCCCATCTTGAGCTGACGAAACTTTCATCACGGAATCTTCGTGCGAAGGAGAAATAGACATGCTTACGAAGAATTTAAAATATCGTTTATTATTTTGGTGTGTGTTGACAATGATGTCTCTTCACATTCGTTTTACGTGTCAGGGAGAATTGGCGTGCAGTGTGTAAGTACGGTAGATAAGATACGAAGAGCGATTTTAAGTTTCACGCCTATGTGCTGCTTTGAAGCTGCACGAGCGAATAAAAACGAGATAGGCAAAAGAATCCGAGAGTGCGCAAGCAGCATTCGAACATTTTATTTCCCAGTACCAAAAGGTCATTACGCGCCAATCGCGGCACTTGAAGCGGAACATGGATTTTTTTGTCTGAAGTTAATTCTGTCGTCAAAATAATCT
>Ga0115013_10001369_pt1 | contig 14184 bp, 13 predicted proteins | sample SouAtlMetagenome_2_FD_88686 | JGI IMG/M metagenome (GOLD analysis project Ga0115013, IMG submission 88686) | Marine eukaryotic phytoplankton communities from Atlantic Ocean - South Atlantic ANT15 Metagenome | ecosystem: Environmental > Aquatic > Marine > Oceanic | place: South Atlantic Ocean...
GAGAAAGAAACAATCAAAAAGCAAAAGAAAGAAGAGAACGCAACGGAAGATAATTTTCTTACTCGTAAGAAGTTTACCGCAATGGTTCTTGAGTCCGTACATAAGGACAACCATTCTTATATAGATGCAATTGTACATCTATGCGAAAAGAATAACATTGAGATAGAAGATATCAAGAAGTATATCTCTCCCGCAATCAAAGACCATTTAGAAGCAGAAGGAATGAGTCTGAATTTACTACCCAAAGGTAATACACTATTTTGATGAAAGATACAATTAGTCAGGGTGAAAAATCCGAACAAATATTTGCAACAGAATGTTTTGTAGGTCGTGGATATATGGTTAGTCTACCAAATGGAACTGCTGACTATGATTTAATAGTTGATGTAAACGGTTCATTAAAAAAGGTTCAAGTTAAATCTACTTCAAGAGATAACGGGAATGTTATGATTTGTAAAGGTTCTAATGGACAAGGAAATAAAGGTAGAGGAAAATATCCGTACCCAAAAGGTTCAATAGATTTTTTTGCATTGCATGATGTTAAAAAAGATAAATGGTACATAGTCCCTAGAAGTGCAACTGGAGATGCTAAACAATTAAGAATTGCACAAAAAAGAGAAGGAAAACATAGTGTTTGGGAAAACAATTGGGAATTTTCAGAAATCCCCAAAATGGGTAATACATTATTTTAAAAATTATACTTGACAATACTTGTATAAATAAGTATAATACACAACGATTTACATTATGAATAAAGTGGACAAACAGAAGACAAATAATACGGAGTATACACATGTCATTTGAAAACTTAAAGACCAATCGCACCGATGTCTCAAAACTAGTTTCTGCAGTGCAAGAAGCTACTGGTGCAACAACCCAAAAGAAATCTTACGAAGACGAAAGATTTTGGAAACCCACAGTAGACGAGTCTGGTAACGGTTATGCAGTTATTAGATTTCTACCAGCCGCAGAAGGTCAAGAATTACCATGGGTTAGGTATTTCGACCATTTCTTTAAAGGCCCTACTGGACAGTGGTATGTAGAGAAGTCTCTTACATCTATTGGACAGAAAGACCCACTCGGAGAACTGAATTCCAGACTATGGAACTCAGGTATCGAAGAAGATAAAGAAACTGCAAGGAAACAAAAAAGAAGATTGCACCACGTTGCAAACATCATGATTGTTTCTGACCCCGCAAATCCTTCCAACAATGGTAAAGTATTCCTTTACGATTTCGGAAAGAAAATCATGGATAAAGTCATGGACGTAATGCAACCGCAATTCCCAGGCGAAGAACCCGTGAACCCTTTCGATTTTTGGAGTGGTGCGGACTTTGAACTTAAGATTACTAATGTCGCTGGTTATAGAAACTACGATAAATCTTCTTTCAAACCAGTGAGTGCATTGTACGATGCAGATGAAACTAAACTTGAAGCAACTTATAACTCTTTGTTTGATGTTGCAGAGTTTGTTGACCCAACTAACTACAAAACTTATGACGAGTTAAAACAGAGATTATCTGTTGTTCTTGGAGAAGCAGTTGGTGAAGGTTCAACTCAGAAAATGGAAGACTTAGGTAAGACTGCAGAAGCAGTAGAACCTAAAGGTGTAGAAACCCCAGTGGTTGCACCAAGTACTCCAGAACCAGAAGTTGCGTCAACTGAGTCTGACGATGAAACTTTGAGTTATTTCGCTAAACTTGCGAATGACGAGTAAGTACTTAATTTAAAAACAAGAGTTTTAGACCCCACAGAAATGTGGGGTTTTTTTATCCCCTAAATCCTTTTCCACGCATTATTGCACTACCACCACGCATTCTTCTTCTATTGTTTATAGGTGGTTCAACCATGCTGGTCATAGATTGTGAGTTATCATTTGAAATATTATTATTAGTAGAAGTATCAATTATGGTTGGTGGTGGAGGCCCCATTTGTTCTAATTTTGCAGCTTGATTTGCATCAATGTTTTCGTTTATTCCCGCTGTTGGTTTTGGTTGAACATCAATAAAATCTCTATCAGGTGGTTCTATTCCTTGTCTTTCTTGTATTATTTTATCCACTCTTTTTAGTTCTTCGATTAGTTTATCCCTTTCAACTCCTTCTTCTGTTTCTGCAATTTTTTTCTCTAATCTTTCTCTATTTTTTATTTGACCAGCGTCTACTGCTTTTGATGCATTATCTGTATCAAAGTATTCCATGTCTGCCATGTTTGTTAAAAATTCTGGAACTTCAAAACCTAATGCCTTTGCAATAGTCCCGCCTATCGCACCCAGTTTTTTTCCTATCATTATAAAAATATTTAAGAACCCATTTACTGCATCTTTTAAACCACCTACTACAATTCCAAAAACTGAACCCATATCTCCTATACCAAGATTTTCTAAGTTCTTTTTAATCATAAAGAATATTCCAACTATTGCTCCAATTGCGGCTGCAACTACTACAATAATAGGTAAGAAGGGTGCAAGTGCGGCCATAATGGTTGTTCCCATAGTCATGAGTGAAGTCATAAGTGTGGGAATAACTGCACCCCTAATAAATATTGCAGTCATTTGAAGAGCCTTTAACATCTTCTGAAACTTACCACCCAATGTAAGTGCAACTTTTTTGAATGATGTAGCCATTGCTAGGGTTGCAACTTTAATAAGTCCAGCGAATTTTGCAATTGCACTCCAAACTTTTGCGATTTTCAAATAACCCGCAGTTAACATAAAACCTACTTTTATTAAACCAGTAAGTACAAGAATAGATGCACCTGCTATGACAATCTTATCAAAGTTTTCTTTTAAAAATGGTAATACTTTATCTTTTAAAAAATCAAAAAAACTTTTTACTGCGGGAACAAACTTATCTCTAATGAATTCTTGAACACCTTCCATAGATAATAAACCTATTAGTGTTGCACCTAAGATTGCTTTGAATGCTCCTGATTTCATAAATTTATCAGTACCAGCACCAATACCTTTAATCGCATTAAGAAATGAACCTTCATCGATTGGTTCTGGTTTAGTTGGTTTATTTTCAGTTTTACTTTCTAAAGTATCTCCTTCTGCTTTTCTTTGTTGTGCAGTAAAGAAATCTCCAAAAGTTTTAGAAAGTCCACCTAATAAGTCTTCTTGCACTTTTCTAGAATGTGCAATGTTCTGATTAAGATTAGAGTCTCTTTGTCTCTCTTCTTCGTTGTTAATTTTGAGTTGTTCTACAACTGCACCTAAAGTTGCCATATTACTATTTATACTTACTCTCTAGTTTTTGACGTTCTTGTTCTTCTTTTTTTATCCATTCTGCTAATAAAGTTAAATATATTTCCCTTTCCCACGGCCACATGTTTTCTATTTCAGTCAAACTATACTTGTAATGTGTAACCAAGTTAAAGTTTGTCTGATAATAATTATATAAACTATCATGAGAAAGGCTTAGGTAAAAAAATCTTGAATACCTTTCAACTTCAATTCATTGTGATGTCCGCAGTCAGAACAATCAAATTCAACATTTTTTTCTAATGAGGGAATAGTGTCAACAAAATCTGTTACCAGTTTAATTTGGTCACCAGTCATAGAGTCAATGAAATCATCAATGTCTTTTGCGGATACTTCACTTACATCTATTCTGTCTTCTCCATTGATAACTGCATTGAAACATTCTCTAATAACCATAAAACCAAACTGAGTTTCTTGAATACCTTCTTTAAAGTTATCAATAAAAGTTTTAAATGGGGGATACTGTAATTCTACTGAAATAGTATCCGTTAGTTCTACAGTACTCTCTACATTTTTCGGAACATCTATTGAAAGTTCAGAAAGGTTTATATTCATTTCGTTTTTTGTTTTACATTCTTGACAAATTAGATTTACGTTTACAGACTCACCGACTGACTTACCACGAATTTGAGTAAACATATACTCAATATCAAAAGTAGTAAGTTTAGATTTAACGTATTCTCCTTCAACACATGCATCTATTGTATCCAACATTGCTTGCATTGCAGTTTTTTCATCTTTTGTTTCAAATGCCATAAGAAGAATTTTCTCTTCTTTTACTAAGTATGGTCGAAACATAACAGTCTTACCCGTTGAGGGTACTACCATTTCATGTTTAGGGGTTGCATTTAGTTTAGGTAATGCACTCATAATATCTCCTATAATGTATTAATATATATTTAAATTCCAAATAATGCTTTTCTCAATCCAGTTTTTACAGCTCTTGCACCTGCTTTCTTCGCAACATCTTTAGCCGCATCTTTCAATTTATCCTTAACTCCAGTTGCTTCTAATAATCTATCTTTAATGTTTCCTTCCACCACTTCATATCGTTTATAAGATAGTTGTACATTTACTTCTAACAATCCGTCAGGGTCATTATTCAATTCCAGAGAGTTCATAGTAGTTGGAAATGCGTTTAATAGTCTAGTGGAATAGGTCACTGCATCTGCAAGATACTTAGCGCCTGGTGCGATTAGGCCTGGGTCAAAATTACCGTTTGCAATATCTAGTGGCCCAATAGGTGGTATTAAGTCTTTGATTGCATCTGGTAAAGGATTATCAAATAGTTTCTTAGGTCTAATCAAAGGATTGATTGCACCTTTCTTAAGTGTTTGAATAACTACATCAAAAGTATAATCCTTATAATACCCAGCTTCTTGTCTTTCTTGATTGACTGCAAGGTTTTGCCAGTTCTCAAAGTAATCTCTTACACGCATATCATTTAAACAGTAAAAGGTTAAAGTGATATCTTCACTTGCATATCCGTATGCAACCTTTTCATTATTAAGTGCATATTGTCTTTCGGTTGTTAATATTTGTCTGCCTGGAATACTTGCAACCTTACATAAGATATTTAAGTCTGTAGAGTTTACTCCACCAATCGGTGGTAGAAATACTCTCCATAAATTTGCAAATGCAAGACCGTCTCCAGCCTTTATGGTTGCTATCATGTCGTCTACTTGATATGCCATTATCTTAACATTCTCCTACTGTCGTTATATACTTTTTGTTTTGTTGCTTTTTCAAATTGTGCAGTTGGTAAAAAGGTTGCAATCTCCCACTCAGGTGCTTTTACTTCTGCAAACTTACTTTTTACATGTGTAGTTAAATAGTGTTTAATACATGGTTTATACAATTCTAAACTTGAAGTACCCGCAAGTAATCTAGTTGTCAATTTAAATTTTGCATCTTCACTCTTTTTACTTGTGACATTATCCATAAGTACATCAAGAAATTGAGCACGAAGTATAGGTGGTAGATAGTGTAAGTTTAATCCAAGAAAACCACCTTTTGCTGGTTTTACAATGATTGCAAGTGGAAACCTATCATAGTATGGTAAGGTTTGTTTAAATTTAGGGTCATAGAAAAACATTTGCATAGAACCAATGATTTGACGACCACTACTACTTAAAGGTTCTTCTTTCATTAATGCTTCACGACTTATACCTTTAAGAACCTTTGCTTTTTTCATAAACCATTCTCTACTCTCTTTACTTCTTGGAGTAATTTGATTTCTAAAAGCTGCAAGTTCTAACCTTTGGAATATATTTGACATACTTCTATTTATACTTATTTTTTCCTATTTGTGAAAGGTTTTAGTGGTTTCATAGATTTTGGTAGAATACCCATAGACTCTAAGGTTTTCTCCGTCCAGATTTGAAACTCATACCCATTGTCCTTTGCAAACTCATTAGCTGCGTCCCACTTATTCATATTCTTTACATAGGTTGCAGCTTCATTAATGAATGTCTTGGTTCTTCTACTTCCTTTTTTGGGTGGTTTGGTTTGTGAGTCTGGTTTTATTTCTACGAGTATAGTCTTACCTTCTTTAAATGTTATTTTTAAATCAAGAAAATATCTATGATACCTTTTATCTACTTCATAGAAATACGGGACAACAACTTCTTCGGAACTCCATGATTGTACCTTTGGATTATCATCACACCAACGAAAACAATTACGTTCCCATAGAGAACGAAAGATGACTTTCTGGTAATCACCTTTATACTTTTTTGTATTTTTTACTTTATATCTTCCTTTGTACGTCTTCATTTGTGTATAAATAGAACTATAAAGTATTTATAGGAAACATACATGGCAGACAAATCAAAGAACTTTGGAAATAAAGTCGCAAACTTTGGAAAGAAATTTATTGGTGGTTTATTATTTGATGACCTACCAGAAGCCGCAGAAGTATCTGAAACAGACAGACTTGAATATCCCTTACACGATACTCAAGATTATAAGTCTTGTATTGAGTTTGGAACAATACAAGAGGCAGGAGTTGATTTAGAAGGATTGATTGGTTTCGGTAGTCTATTTGGTACAAATGAAACTATAGAAGATGAAAGTGATGAAGATAAGACAAACCGAGAAAAGAAAGAAAGTGAAGCAAAACAAAAACAAGAAGATGCAGCCAAAACAATATTAGAAAGTCAAGATAACGTAGAGTCTACACAAGGAAAAGATGATGCAGTACAAACTACTTTTGGTATTGGTAATACTAATGATGTAAATCCACAAATATTAAAGAAGTGTAAGTTATACTTACCAGCCGCAATTCCTTTTCGTGATACTGCATCATATGAAAATGCTGATTTAGGTGCAGCTGGTGCTCTTGCGGAAGCAGGGGGTAATGCATCACAAGGTTTAGTACAGTCTTTACTTTCTGGTCTTGGTAGCACTGCCGCAGCCGCATTTGAAGGTAGTGGTGCAAGTGGTCTAGGTAGACTTGCAATGACTAAAGTAAGTGTAGGAAAATATTTAGGTGGTGAAGGAACTGCACTCGCAGTAAAACAAGCTGCGGGCGTGACTCTAAATCCCAATACTAGGTCATTATTCAAATCAGTTGCACTTCGAGAGTTTGCGTTTCAATTTAAATTTATCCCGTTATCAAAACAAGAACATGACACGGTAATAAAAATTATAGGTTTTTTTAGAAATGAATTATACCCAGAAGATATTACCGTTAAGGTAGGAGAACAAGAAGCATCGATTGGTTACAAGTTTCCAAAAAGATTTAAGATAAAAATATTATATGAAGATAAAGAAAACTTAAATGTACCGAGAATATTACCTTGTTATCTGCGTGATGTGACAACTACTTTTAATCCTTCAAATATGTCAATGCACCCTAATGGAGAATTTGGGGAGATAGATATGTCTCTTGCATTCTCAGAAACAAGAACACTATCGAAAAAAGATGTAGATACTTCACATGGTGATAGAATGAAAGGTGGTTTCTAATGAGTGGTACTAAGTTTTTTGAGAACTTTGAATTTGTTCAATATTCTTTTGGTAATAGAGAAGACCCAGTCTTATTTAATAATATAACTCAATATGTAGATATCATTGATAAAATAAAACAAGAGGTATCGTTTTTAAACCGATATACAATTATTGGTGGAGATAGACCAGATAGTTTATCACAAAAACTATATGGAACTACTGACCACTATTGGACATTCTATTTAATGAATGATGACCTAAGATTTAGTGGTTGGCCTGTAGATACCAATGGTTTATTAGAAGCTGCAATATCCAAGTATCCAAATAGAACAATAGTAACCGCAGATAATTTAGGTGCATTGTTTCCAGTAGGACAAGTAGTAGAAGGTACAACTTCTGGTACAACTGGTACAATAATTAAAAGAAACTTAGATTTAGGACAACTCGTTATTAAAACAATATCTGGAACTAAATTTACTAGTGGAGAACAACTTAGGTATACAGACTTGAATGGAGTAATTCAAATATTAACAACTACTAGTGAAACCGAACAATACAATGCGGTTCATCATTACGAAAACACAGACGGTGTACAAGTAGATGTTGACCCACATAATTTAAATACTAGTGGACTTGTTCCAATTACCTTCCGAGATAGAATGGAAGCTAAAAACGACTCTTTGAAACAAATAATTACAATTAGACCAGACTCAATCGATACGGTTGTTTCTGAATTTAATCGTATGTTGAAACGATAATGTTATGCCACAATCTTCGCAATTTTCTATAACTAAATGTCATATAACCGCAGATAGACTTGGTGGTTTTGATAAGAAGTTTTATGATGTTAAAAGTCAAATAGTAGAACTTAATATCTATGAAAGTTTAGAGAATGCATTTCTATCTGGAACTATTTCAATCATCGATGATAAAGGTTTATATGATATAATAAACTTTGACGGTACTGAAAGAATTAAAATTGAAATTGCGGGCATGGGTGAAAATATTAATCCAGTGTTTGAAAGAACTTTTATTATGACTGGTATTGATAACATGATTAAAGCAAAAGATAATGCAAGTATTTTTGTCTTTGGATTATTAGATGAACACGCATATATTTCAGAAGTACAAAGACTTAGAAACTCTTATCGTGGTACATTATCAGATATTATTGCAAAGATATCCGCACAATCACTTGATAAAGATATAGATGTATCATATACTTTAGACGGAAACCAACAAATCATTGACTCGATACAGACTGAAATGCGAGTCATTGTTCCTAACCTTGCACCACTAGAAGCGATGCAATGGTTATTATCAAGAGCAACTACCAAGACGGGTTCTCCATTTTATCTTTGGTCAACCGTTCATGATGACAATCTAAGACTTGGTAATTTAGATGTTATGTTAAAACAACAAGCATTTAATCATAAACTACCTTATAACTATAATAGTGCAAACATTAGTACTGCAGAAAAACAAAATGAATTTGCACAAGGATTTACAGTAAAGGCTATTGATGAAAGAGGTTCGGGTGATACTTTAACTCTTGCACAATCAGGTAGTATAAGTGCGGACTATTGTGTCACTAATTTAAATACTGGCCAGATATTCATGAAGAAATATGATATTGATACTTTACTAACTAATTTAAATAACGAAGGTACAATCGACAAAAGGTTTCAGAATGTTTTTGATGATAAGTTTAAATTAAAAGATAAACCTATAAATGAGTATCGTAGTGCTATCATACATAATGTAGTATCAAGTGGAACATATGGAGAATTTAAATCATATCATGATGAATACGATAAACCATTACATCTTAAAAAACTAGAAAGTAGTGCAATTAAAAATTTATTATTTAAAAATATGAGAACTGTTGTAGTTCCAGGCACTGCATTCTTTGTGGGTAAAGCTGCAGTGGGGGATATTGTTAATTTAAATATAAGAAATGATAATACTGAAAATCCAACAAACGAAGACAATACAATTGACCAGAATAAATCTGGACATCATCTAATACATGATTTAAGACATACCTTTAGAGAAACTTCACATGAAGTGACTATGACTGTATGTAAACTTGAAAGAAAAGGAACTAAAGAGTCTAATTTATCAGGTAGAGGTGCGAAACAAAGATTGCAAATTAAAAAGAATAGTAGAGACTTAACCCTAAGAAATAAAAGATTGATATGAGTTATGACAATCCCATTCAAAGTGAGTTTTACGGAGATAATGTCCGTTGGTTTATTGCAACTGTCATAGATGCAAGTCCACCATTTGGTTTTGAAGGACGAGTAAAGATAAGAGTACACGGATTACATTCTCCAGAAACATACTTGTTACCACAACAAGATTTACCTTGGGCCCAATGCGTTCTTCCCACTACCGAAGGTGGAATGTCTGGTATTGGTAAAGTACCTAAACTACAAGCAAACGCACTAGTCTTTGGTTTCTTCATGGACGGAATGCAATCACAAACACCCGTTGTAGTAGGTTCATTACCACACATAGAGATACCTACATTTTTACAAGACCAACAACAAAATGAAGATGTTGGAGACGATAGTAAACCTTCAAATGTATTTCAAAGTTTTGTGGGGTTCTTTGCACCTAAATTTAATGTTGATGATGAAAACAATATTTCTGATGCAAGACAACTTTCATTTGGTGGGGGTCAGGATAGTCGAGTGAAATACGCAGTTCAGTTCTTCATAAATATAGGATACACAGAAAATCAAGCACTTGCATTAACTTCTGGTTTGTTTATAAAGTCTGGTATGGCAACTGGTGGGTCTGGTCTTTGTGATTGGGAAACAACTAGGTTTAGAAGATTAAAAATGTTTAGTGATTTGTTTCATAGGTTTACTGTACAAATATTTTTTGTTGCATTTGAATTAAGAACTTTTAAAACAGATGCAAATATAAAATTACTTGCAACAGAAAAACTTGATGCAGATGACGGTGCGTGTCAGGTAGTTGCAAAAGATTATCTTGATAGTAAAAATACAAAAGAACGAGAAGAATTAATTGGTTTAATAGAAGATAAAGCAAGAGAGTTAAAAGAAGATAATGGCTAACACTGCAGAAAGAACAAGAAGAAATCTACAAGGTCATATAAACAAACACCTACAAGGTTTAAGTAGAGAAGATGCACAGTCTGCTTTAGAACAAGGAGACTTTGAAGAAGTTCGTGAAATACTACAGTTTGAAAGAAATAACATGGTAAATAAGTATTGGGACGATTTAGAGAAAGAAGGTTATGATGTTCCAACAGAAATTGAACCACTTGAAATTACAGAGTCTTATAAAAATGATGTAAATCAAGGTGAGGGTACAATGCAAATTGTACCAGAAGAAGCATTCTCTACCGAAACTTTAATAGACCCTAAGAAAGAATTACTTACTGCGGGGACAGTAAACTTTACTAATAACTTTGCAACTATTACAAACGGTTCTGGGACACCAACTGCAACAATTACTGGGGGAGATAGTAATCAACCTATATCTGATATAGTTGGTGATTTGACTGGTATGCCTTCACTAAAAACCGAAAAGAAAAAATTTGGTATGAACTTAGTAGGTTCATCAAGTCCAGAAGGTATCAAAGCCGCAATGGACAAAGGTCAAGATTTATTAGGTAAAACAAACGATGCAATTAAGACAGCACATGATGCGGCTGGTGGACTTAAGTTTGTAAAAAATAATTTAGGAGATGATGCGAAAGACAAAGCACTATCTACAATTAAAAGTAAAATAAGTGGTTTACCAGATATCAACAAAGCACTTCCTAACCCAGAACAGTTAGCAGAAAGTATTGAAAATCAAACGGGTAATAAACTATTAACTGCAAAGACCAAAGTTGCAAAAGCAAAACTAACAAAAATTGCATCTGTTGTTGCACTAGTAGGAACTGTAGTTGCATTCAAAGATAAGTTATCGGGTTTTGTTGATAAAGCAAAAAGTTTTGTAAAAGATAATTTAGTTAAGATTGCAACTGGATTGATTGTGGGTGGTATTATACAAGATATTTCAGAAAAAGTCAATCAAGGTATGAAAAATAAAGTAACCAAAAACTTAGGTGCAGAACTACCTGCCAAAGTACAAAAAAAGGTTAATGAAAAAGTTGCAGAAGGAGATAAGAAAGGTGCAGCCGAAGAGATTAAAAAAGCTACTGGTAAAAAAGAAGGTGACAGTGGAACTAGTCAAGATGACTTAGACCGTATTGATGATTTAGCAAGTCAATTAAATCCAACCATATCAGGTTCATTAGTTAGAGATGCAGATTTTTATGGAGAACCAGTAAAACTAGGAGATAACATACCTAAGTGGGCTGGAGAAAAAACTGGAGATGAAGCATTTACTTATGTTGCATCTGTAGAAGAACTTAACTCAGAAATGATGGCAATTTTTAGAAAAATCTCAGAAGTAGTAATCCATGCAACCGAAACTGCAGAAAATAAAAACATTGGTTCAATTGAAATAAACAATATACATAAACAACTTGGACATGACGGTATTGTTTATCATTATGTTATAAGAAGAGACGGTAGATTACAAAGAGGGAGACCCGCAGATGTAGTATCAAACCATACTGCGAAGGAGAGTCATAATAACTTCTCTTTGAGTGTTGCATTAGTCGGTGGAATAAACCTTCCTACGGGTGACGTAAATCCCTTAGACAACCGTTCTGAGACTGCATTTACAAGAGAACAATATACAACGCTGGAAAGATTTTTAGAAGCATTCTTTGTGAAGGTGCCTGGCGGACTAGTATTTGGACACAATGATATAGAGATTGATGAACTAGACCCATACTTTGATGTAAAAGATTATGTCGAAAAAACCTTTAGAAAGACTTATGATAGAGTAGGTAATACTTTTGAGTTTGAAGCATTAGACCCAGATGATACGGAGATAAATAGTTAGTCATGACTACTAAGAAAGACAATCTAGAAAATAGACTCAAACAACTTGGAGAAGGACAAGAGGAGAGTATCGGAGTACCCGAGGACGGTTTTCAAGACCCAACTGGTGAGTATCCAAAAAGAGATTACAACTTTGGTTCGGGAATAAACAAAGCTGCAAGAGGTACAAAGATAAATGACCTTTATGTAAATGGTGGTGCAGAAGGTGTCCCACTAAACATTGAAGAACAAAGACCTTCTCGTTTCCCTTTTAATCAAGTAGATGAAACTCCTTCGGGACATGTCGTGGAGTATGATGATACGCCTGGTGGAGAACGTATACTAATTAAACACCGTAAAGGTGCGGGTGTAGAAATGCGAGCAGACGGTTCGGTAGTTATTTCTGCAGTCAATAATAAGGTAGAAGTGACTGGTGGAGACCAAACTCTTATTGTCGAAGGTCATGGTAGTTTGGTATATAAAGGTAATCTTAATCTAACCGTGACTGGAGACTACAATGTTGATGTCGGGGGTAATTATAATGTGCAAGTTGGGGGTAATCACATAGAAGGTATCTCAGAGAACCATAGAACCTATGTAACCAAGAATTCTGAATATGTGACCAAAGGTACTAAGTCAACCAAAACAATTGGTAAACACACCGATATTATGTTATCAGATAATAATCAATATGTCAAGGGTAATCAAAGAAACTGGGTAGAAGGAGAAAATGAGATTGCAGTAGAGAAAGATATGTTTGTATCTGCAAAGACTTCTCTTGCAATGACCAGTGAAGTATTCAATGCAACGGGTATCAAACAAGTATCTATCTTTGGACTCAAGGGTTCAATAGGTGGTAAGAATGTAAACTTTACTGGAGATGTCTTCATGGGTAATGCGGGTGCAAAACCGTTTACTAGTGGTGCATCATTCTATGGGTCTTTTCATGGACAAGCAACTGAGTCTATCTTTGGATTGTTTGCACATAAATCTCAGAATGCAGCTTTTGCTGAAGTATCTGATTTAACACACTCACAATCATATGCAGAGGCTGCTACATCTGGTAGTACAACTGGAACTACTGGTGGTGCTCCAGATATTGCAATAGACCAAGAAACGAATAAACCATTAGGCCCACCACCGATACCAGATATCGTTGCAGCTTATGGAACAGTCGGAGAGTTTGCAGTACGTGATGTATCAATTGATAATGAAGATAAACTTAAGAACGCACTTGACTTTAGTGATGACTATCTAGGGTTCTTTGATAGACACCCAACGACTCAGGAGATTAGGTCAAAACTTAGAACAGATAGTAAAAGAGATGAACTTCTGGGACAAATGGTTGCAGAAGGTAGAGTAAGTAAAACATCATTTAGAACAAAACCAAAACGTATTGGTAGAGTTAGTGGTATAGAACCAACATCTAGATTTGGTTATACTGCAATAGGTAATGCAACGGAGAATAGGGGTAAAAGATTTACTCCGAAGAAACGATGACTATATTAGTAGTAGACCCAGTATATAATCCTAATTTAGTTGCAACGATTACATCTGCAACAAAGTTAGGGCCAGGTATAACCATTGCAAAGTTTCTAGGTGCATATGGGAATAGAACATCTTTTAATCATATAGGTACTAAGAAAGAAAGAGAAGCAATCGCAAGACAACTATATTTACAAGCAGAAATGATGCGTATGATAAATGGTAATGTAGATTTATTCAATAAAGTAAGATTAGTAGTAAGTGAAGGTATTTATCGTGCAGGCCCTAATGAAACTCTATCGGGGGATACTCTTGCAAAGAGTAAAGGAGAACTGGTATACTATCAAGTCATTGGTAATGACGGTATTGTTGATTTGGAAACAACATTTGATGTTGCAGAATACTGGAAAGATTATGCGGACTATGGTGAGATACGATTAGACTACGACTCTTATAATCCAGACAATACTCTTACTGCACAGATTGGAGTCGCTATGCCTACAATTAAAGAAGATTTTAATGTCAACTTTACCAGAATGATTAAGACTTTCTTTAATGGTCAATTACAATCTGAC
>Ga0115013_10001373_pt1 | contig 14169 bp, 8 predicted proteins | sample SouAtlMetagenome_2_FD_88686 | JGI IMG/M metagenome (GOLD analysis project Ga0115013, IMG submission 88686) | Marine eukaryotic phytoplankton communities from Atlantic Ocean - South Atlantic ANT15 Metagenome | ecosystem: Environmental > Aquatic > Marine > Oceanic | place: South Atlantic Ocean...
CCCCAACCCTCACCCTCACCCTCACCCTCACCCTAACCCTCACGCTAACCAGGCCGCGGGCGAGCCCGAGCCGGAGGAGGGCTCCGCCGCGGCGCTCGGCTACCGCGCCGCCGCCGTGTTGCAGGAGGGCGGCACGCTGCCCGACGAGCTCATCGTGCCGCTGCTCGTCGAGGCGATCCGCGGCATCGACCCCGTCTCGTACAGCGGCTTCGTCCTCGATGGCTTCCCGCGCACGGCAGCCCAGGCCAAGATGCTCGAGAAGGCACTCACCGGCTACGCGCCCGTGGACGAGAAGGCCGCGGGCAAGGCGAAGGGCTCCAAGGTGGCCCCGCCGCCCGAGGCGGAGCCGCCGCCCGCGGAGGAGCACGTGCCGGGCCTCGACTTGGTCTTGCGGCTCGACCTCGACGACGAGATGGTGCGCCGGCGCGCGCTGGGTCGTCGCCTCGACCCCGAGACCGGCACGGTCTACCACGTCGAGTTCGAGCCGCCGCCCGAGGCGGAGGACGTCAACCAGCGCCTCGTGCCGCTGCTCGGCGCGAGCAACCAGGAGGCGCAGCTGCAGCCCGCGCTCGCGGCGTACAAGGAGGGCGAGGCCGAGCTCGCCGAGTGGTTCACCTCGCTCTTGCTGCTGCAGCCGCTGCCCGCCGAGGCCACCGTCGCCGAGGTGCAGGCGGCGGCACTCGAGCAGGTGGCCGCCCTCATCGTCCGGCAGAAGGAGGCCGCCGCCCGCGCCGAGGCGGCGGCGGCCGAGGCGGCGGCGGCAGCGGAGGCGGAGGCGGCGGCTGCGGCAGAGGCGGAGGCGGCGGCGGCGGCGGCGGAGGCGGAGGCGGAGGCGGAGGCGGCGAGGCTGGCCGAGACGGGAGAGGAGCCGCCCGAGGCGGAGCCCGAGGCGGAGGGCGAGGCGGGGGGCGAGGCGGAGGCGGCGGTGGCGGCGCCGGCGCCGCCGCTGGCGTCGGACGCGGCGGTCGCGCTGCTTGGCCAGTGGAAATCCCTCGAGTCCGACTTCCTCTCGCGCGCGCGCGGCTGCCTGGGCCGGCTGCGCGAGGCGCAGTGGCTGCTCCTCCAGAGGCTCACCGCCAACCGCGCCGAGTTCGTCGCGCTGCTGCGCGCACCCGACGCGCGGCAGCTCGAGGTGGCGCAGGCGCAGGCGCGCTTCAACGCCGTGCCGCCCGAGCTCCGCCTGACGCACGAGGGCAAGGCCGAGCTGCACATGCTCGTCGAGGAGATGCAGGAGCGGCTGTGGGCGCTGGGCGACGAGAAGCGCGAGGCGGCGGAGGCGCTGCTGCAGGCCATGGCGGCGGACGAGTGGCTGAGCCACCACGCCCACCGCGTGCTCCTCGCGCTGCTCGAGCTCGCGCAGGCGGAGGCGGATCGGTACGTCAACACGATGGGCCTGCTCGCCGACTACTGCAGCCTCCGGTGCACCGACCCGCTGCCCTTCCCCCACGGCAAGCCCGAGCTGTGTGAGGTCGCTCTGCCCGAGGGGTGCGCCCTCAGCGTGCCGCTCGTCTTCGCCTCGGGCGGCAAGGGCGGCGAGGCCGCCGCGGCGCCGGCGGCCGCCAAGGGCAAGGGCGACGCCAAGGGGGGCAAGCCGGACAAGGGCGGCAAGGGCGGCGCCGCCTCCGCCTCCGAGCCGCCCGAGCCGCTGCTGCTCGCCGCGCTCACCACCGTCGCCGCGGCCTACCCCGAGCCGCCCACGGAGGCGGCGGCGGCCGCGGAGGAGGGCGCGCCGCCCCCCTCGGCCGACGAGCTGCGCAGGCCCGAACCCGAACCCGAACCCGAACCCGAACCCGAACCCGAACCCCGAACCTTGAACCCCGAACCCCTAACCCTAATCGTAACCCTAGCCCCGAACCCGAATGCGAACCCGAACCCCAAACCCAAACCCTAACCCGAAATCCTACCCCGAGCCGCAACCCTAACGCAGGACGGAGTGGGAGGCATACCTGGCGAGCGGCGCGACCGGCGAGCGCGCCAAGCTGCGTCGCCGCCTCGCCGCGCTCGGCCGCTTCGGGTGCGGCATGCTCGGCAGCGTGCGCGGCGCCACCGCAGAGCTCTACGCGCAGCTGGACGCGTGGCTGGGCGAGCGGCTCAAGGAGGAGAGCGAGGCGGCCGCCGCGCTGGTGCGCATCATGCGCACTGCCGTCGAGGAGGAGCTGCCGCTGCCGCACGACCTGCAGCTGGAGGGCTCCAAGCTCGTCATCGACGAGGCGCTGCTGCTGCTGCCGCCGCCGCCGCCGCCGCCGCCGCCGCCGCTCGAGCAGCGGCAGCAGGACAACGCCTTCACGGTGGCCCAGCTGAGCGCCCTCGTGGCCAAGCTCAAGGACGCGAGCACCGGGCCCTCCCTCAGCGTCGCCGCGCTCGGCGCCCTCCTCGCGCGCCTCTGCGCCGCGGGCTTCGACGCGGCCGCGCCCATCGTGCCCCCCATGTGGCAGCCCCTCGGCCCGCCCGCGTACGAGCGGATCGCCGCGCTCTACGGCGAGAGCACCATGGGCTGGCCCGAGATCGTCGTCGCCCTCAGCGGCGTGCGCATGCCCTCCGAAGCGGAGCTCGTCGCCACGATGGTCGCCGGCGCCAAGGCGGCCGGCCGGGACGAGCTGCTCCCCGGCCACACGCCGCCCGCGCCGCCGCCCGCCGAGGGGGGCGCCGAGGCGGCGGCGGAGGGAGCCGAGGCGGAGGGCGAGGTGCCCGCGGCGCCGCCGCCCGCGCCGCTCGTGCTCAGCCGCGAGCAGTGGTCCGCGGTGGAGCTGTGGTTCGAGAGCTCGCCGGCCGACGCCGGGGCGTCGGCGGGGGCGGGGGCGGAGGCGGGGGCGGAGGCGGGGGGCGGGCAGGAGGAGGAGTACCCCGTGGCCGCCAAGCTCAAGGAGCTACTCTTCGAGATGCTCGCCACCGAGCAGGCTAGGGGTAGGGTCAGGGTCAGGGTTAGGGTTAACCTAGGGTTGACCTAGGGTTAACCTAGGGTTAACCTGGGGTTAACCTAGGGTTAACCTAGGGTCAGGGTTAGGGTTAGGGTTAACCCTATCCCTAACCCTAACCCTAACCCTAACCCTAACCCTAACCCTAAGCAGGGCCTCGATCTGCGCCAGCTGCTGCTGTACTGCTGCGACTCGCCTGCGAAGGCGTTCGCCCTCCTCGGCCACCAGACGCAGGGCATGCTCTCTCTCGACCAGCTCCACGCCCTACTCCACCGCGAGGGCACCGAGCACGACCCGAACCCGAGCCCGAGCCCGAGCCCGAGCCCGAGCCCGAGCCCTGACCCAAGCCCGAGCCCGAGCCCGAACCCAGGCGCTGCTGCGCCTCTTCGCCGAGCTCAAGCTCGACCCTGCGGAGCGCGTCTCGTACGGCCTCGTCGCGACGCACCCGCTTGGCCAGGCGCTGCTCGACCAGTGCTCCAGCTACACGCCCAAGGGTGTCTACGCGCTCGTGGCCGAGCTGCAGGCCCAGGCGGGATCGGCCCTCAAGATGTGATGAGAGCTCAGCACGCGTGACGAGCCTTGGAGGAGGAGGTGGTGGTGGTGGTGGTGGTGTGTGTGTGTGTGTGTGTGTGTCGTGGTGGGATGGGGTTGGGGGGGTGGGGAGGGTTGGGGGATCCCCGGGCAGGGGGTTGGGAAACTTGAGTCAGCGAGTTGCGTCCTGGTGATTTTTAGGGATACCGATGCAACACAAGCTGTGTCGCTCCGGTGCTTTTTGTGCCCCCCGTGCCCCGACCGACGCTGGCGGTGAGCTCTTCGGAGACTTCTCCCCCGACTTTTGCGTTTTGGATTTGGTCGCTTCCGTTCTTCAAGATATACCAAAATTCTCTATACTCACTCTCCACACTCTAATAACTTCAGGGGCAACAAAAGTCCTGGGGCCTGGGTGATGTTAGTCTTTCGTCTAAGAAATCTGACCTTTGCCAACGGATTTTTTACGTGTCGTACACACGTACTACTCGACTATATGTGTGTGGCGGGTTGCGCTTGCGGGTGGGATGGATCGGCGCGCAGAGCGGGAGCCATCTTGATCACGGCCTTCCTGAGCTTAGGTGCTCCTGCCTTGGTCTTTAGGCGCACTAGCACGCTGCTCACCATGGCCTCGAGCTGGTGCTTGCCGCCCTCGGGCTCCCAGCTGACGGCAATGATGGATGGCAGCGTGGCAAGCAGAGCCGCCTGCAGCTCGCAGACGGTCGCACTCTTGGAGCCAGGAGAGTCACTAGCCAGGCCCTCAAGCGCGTGGCGCAGCTCGACACGCTTCTGAGGCCCCAGCCGTCCCTCGAGGTCGCCCAGGTGAGCCTGTGCGTCCTTGAAGTCGTAGCCGCGCCCAATCAGGCAGATTGGCAAGATCGGCTTACCCTGCTGCACCGCAACGTAGACCTCCATCAGCGCGGCTGGCTCATGCAGCACGTGCTTGCTAAGCAGCACCGCCAAAGCCTCCGCACTGTGCGCCACTGTGTCCTTCGAGCCAGTCGAGTTGCTGATGGAGACCAGCCGGTCGAGCCGCATCGCCAGCTCCGTCTGGAGCACGCGCGCTTCGGTGAGGACCTCACCAGTGTTGCAGACGAGATGGAGAGCCGGGCAGGTCAGGTGGGCTGCTGATGGCTTTCGCTGCTTGTGCGAAAGGTTTGAGGGGACGTTGCTCTTCCACTCGAGCTTGCTGCCGATTGCCGCAGCCATCTCGTCGGTGATGTCTTTTAGGCATGCAATCAACTCGGGATCTGAAGCGTTGGGGTTCCATGAGAGCCTCTTGCCGTTCTCGGTTAATGAGGTCAGAACAGCGGTACATGCTGCCTTGAGCTCGGTGAGGTCTTGGCCCAAGTGCTCATGCAGCAGCTCAAGGCTACTTGGGTCGTCCGTTCCCATGGCCTCCTCAAGATTGTCAATGTATTGCTGGCTCTCTTTGGCGTCGAAGCCACTGTTCTTGATCTCGACGATGATGGTGGGCACCTTGAGCCGCGCACTGTGAACGACCTCAAGGAGGCACCATGGGCGCGTGAAGAGGCCCTTAGTGCCCAGCATAAGCATCACGTCACTGTCGGCCACGCCGTTGCTGATGAGCTGGCGCAGATCAGTTAGGTTGGCTGAGTCGAGGAACACGGGGTAGCGCAGCATCTTGGCGAGCATATCGTGCAGCAGCCGCGCGTCGGAAGCCGCCTCCATCTTGTAATGAGAGAGGAAGCAAGCGTAGCTCTTCTCTGCTGGCCACTTGACGGTCGGAGGCTCGATGGTACAGCCTGCCCACTTATCGCGCTGGCGTGACTCGGCGCGCTCGGTGGCAGCCCGGGCAGCAAGCTCCATCAGGAACAAAAGCACTGCAACGACAAGCACGCCCACAAGTGAGATGAGCATCATAATTGAGATCGCAGTGCCTGTGTCAGAGAGCTTGCTGCTGTTCTCCTCGGTGGCCAGCGCGCCAGTCTGCAGCAGCAAGCACCAGATGAAGAAGACGCAGAGGCCCAGGTGGATTGTCGTGGCAAGCATGTTATCCAAATGCCGACGGTACGGCAGCGACTGCAGGTGGAGCACAAGGAAGAGCAGAGAAACAAGCACTGCGATCATGATCTGCATGATTGAGCCAGGCTCGATGAGCGAGGCGAAGCCGATGAGCAACAGCTTCTTGCAGAGCTCCAGGAGGTCGAAGTAAAAGTACGACGGCACAAATGGCGCGTGTAGGAAGGCGATGGAGCGTGTGTACGGCGTGTCCTGCTCCTTGAGGAGCAGCCTTGCGCGCCCAAGGTAGAGCAGCCATGCAGAGAACACAACAACGCCCACTGGGTAAAGGAGGATTGCTACCCAAGCGAGAGACTGCGCGTCAGCAAGCTCGTCCGATGGGCACGCCACGGCGTAGTGCTTGCGTGACGAGATGAGGAAGGCCTGGCTCTCGCCGAGCTCGTCCGAGAAGGTGGTGCACTCCTCAAAGAGGCGAAAGGCAAGTGACGTAACAGGAGGGAAGGCAAAGAAGAGTATCAACAGGGTCAAAGGTACGGCGTAGCCGAGCAGCACCGCGTCAATCAACCCACGATCGCCGCGGCGCCACCCCAGTGCCCGGAGCTCGAGTGCTGTTGTGTGCTTGAAGAGAAGAGCCAGCAGAAGTCCGATCAGTGGCGTTAAGCAGATTGCGACGATCGGCCAGACAATGAGGAAGGCGATCTGCGAATACACGCCAACCGTACCGTAGCAGCTCATGTGGACGTTCCACGCATCGAGCTCAATGCTGATTCGGAAGAGCTGTGGGGCAGCACATGCAAGCGAGAGTTAGCTGACGTGCATCCGCACCAACTACTTAGTGTGGTCTCAGCATGATTGTGCTGTCACTCACCTCAAGGGCCGCGTCGACCTGCGCTGGCATTTGCACTCGGTACACGGCCGGAATGAGAGTGACCACCTGAAAAGGTTTTTTTGGTTGGGTTCGGGTTCGGGTTCGGGTTCGGTGAAGCTTAGGGTTCGGTTAAGCTTAGGGTCAGGGCACCTGGTAGAAGCTCCATGTAATCTTGACCTGCGGGTGAGGTGCAAGAAGCGTCAAATGGCGTGCGTGCAGGCCTGGCACTTGTTATTGCTCACCTTGACCATGAGCGAGCGGAACGTCTCCCACATCTTTAGCAACATGCGCCGCTTTGGTTTGCACGCTTTGGCCACAGGGAGCGAGCAGTAGTACATCAGAATGCCAGAGATGAGGGTGAGGCCGATTGCGATGGACAGGGTCACGATAATTGACATGTAGCGAGTGCTCGTCCCGCACTCGCGGCACTCGTTGAGGTCTTTGTCAAAGTAATAGCCAGAACCGGCTTTGCAAAGGACGCATAAGGGCCCGGACAACGACTCCTTGCACCCTGCTGCGTTGGGCCCGCCAATGCAGCCTGATCCCTTGTCCGCACCATGGTCATCACATTGCTGGACGTCGACAGAGGTGTTACTGATCCGCCACCAGCCGGGCTTGAGCGGCAGCTCCTGCATCTTCATGCCAATCGTGTTGCACTCAGTTCCTGTTGACATGGAATGTGTGGTTTAAAATTCAGCCGCATGTGATTGTCATCCTAAGCATTGAGACATTGCAAATGTGTGTGATGGAAGGCACTCGGCCGCAGCGTGCACCCGGAGGACAGCGCACACAGTCGCCCTCACCGTGCACCAGCCCGTCGGCCTGACGCGTATAGAAGCCCTCGGTGCACTGCAGCGCGCGCGTGGCACGAGTTGGTAAGCAGGCAGCTCTGGCAGCTTAGGGTTTGAAGGCCACATTCGACCAGGCATTGTGTGATGTCCGCTGAGCCTTTAGCTGCCGTCGTCGAGAAGGCGGGGCACGGCAAGCAGGTGGCCGCGCCAGGTTGGCTCCACGTGCTCTTCTCGCACAAGACACATAACGCCATACTTGTCTTGCTGTCATAACCGGCAGCATCGGCGTTGGGCTCAAAGCCAGATTCACAGCCACAGGCCCAGCCGCCGTCGATGGCAACCCTGTCCTTGCCGCAATTGACAACAACGCGCCGCACAATGTCGACTCGTACCCCATCGAGCTTGAGGCTGAGCGTATAGTTACCGACGTATAGTGGCGAGAGCACAACTTCATGCTCGCCGCCATTGACATACTGCACGGCAGCCCACCCTGTGTCGCCCATGTTGGGGTCATTAGCCCAGAGAGTTGCCGCAACGCGCTCAGGCAAAGCATGGGCGACTGGCACTGCATCCATGTCACTGGGTGTTGAAGATGCGAACACTCAAGCCTCTGCGGCGCGTGGCATCGCAGCCTTCTATACACCTGAGCGGCTTGGGGCCCTCCGCAGAGCAGCCCAACACCAGAGGCAGGCCCCTCCGCGCGAGAAGGCCAGGCTATCGAGCCGTTGGCACTACCAAGAGGCCCCTTCCAGCTTTGCACATGCAGTGCGCCACGCCGTGAATGAAACGCGGTGCGTCTCGCCGTGCGTTATCGCGATTTCAAAGTCGGCGCTGCCGTCCATGATGGTGCAATCGCCTGGCACGGCGGTGCGGCCCCACTTCGAAGTTGCCGCATGCGCTGCTGCTGTGACGAAAAGGAGCACTGGCACCTCAAAGTGCGTCGTAAGCATCGAGACGCTTGTTAGATGGAGTATGGCCTCATAGGGTTCCCTACTCTCGGCGAGCCCCACAGTAGACGCCGTGAGTGTCAGGATCTCGCGGCGCGTCTCCGTCAGTGCGTCTACTCGGCCGCTGAGAGCGTCAACAACAAGCCAAGGCGGCACGGAGGAAGGGTCGATCGACCACGTCACATTGGCTGCAGCCGTCCCACCTGTCTGCAGCCTGAGGACCCTTGACGCATTCTCGGGCTTGGCCAGCCTCAACACGACAGATGCCGCCACTCGATTTGCAACATCCAGACTTGCGCCAAACCTGGGCGTCAGGCAGCCCTCACTATAGGGCATGAGCGTGCGAGAGACGTCTGCAGCTGCATCCGGAAGAATATTTGGGGGTGCGCATGTGCACTCCGGGCTCGTCAGGCTGGCACCAGGAGAGACCAAGACGTCAGAGCACGACGCGTGCTCACCGCAAACGCTCCCGTTGCTTGCACAGCCGTGCGCTGTGGTCGACCAAGCGAGCACATTGTCAAGGGCGGCGGCCATGAGGGCGTCAGTGTCAGCGTGCACTGCACAGCCATGCGCAGGTAGCACGCGCAAGCCAGTGACTCGATAGCGGTGTTCATCATCTCGATCATCGGAAAGGACGGGGTGGCTGGGCATTGCGTGGCACGGTGGAATCAGCGTGAGCAACGTGATGTCCGATGTTGCGCGCAGTCTAAGCGCAAACGTTTCTCCGCCTTCCGGGTCGCACTCGCTAATCGTAAGGTTGCGTGCGACCAGATTGTTGGGATTCCGAATCGAGGCGCCCTCGCTCCCAACGGCCGGCGCGGCGCAGCGCGCAATGATGACACTGGTCAGCTCAACCTTGCCTGACTCCTGTGCTGACATTGAAATGCCACCACCACCGAAACCGAGCGCTCTGCACTCGTGAATGGCAGATCCGACGAGTTGCAGACGCCCGGCAGCAATCTCTACGCCGCCTCCGCGGTTGCACGCTGTGCACCGTCTGATTGAGGAGCCGTGTTCGAGACGAAGGGTGCCATCTTGGACGTGAGCACCACCACCACTATCTGCAACATTGTCAATGAGCTCGCTCTCGACAAGAGTGACGCGCGTTGGACCTCCGTCCACGAGCACGCCGCTGCCCCTGCCGAGTGTCGGCCATGGCTTTGCTGCTCTGACCTCAGCACTGTTGCCCATCTGAAAGACCGCAGGGCACGGGGCACCACTGAGGAGCGCCGAGGCATTGTCCTCGCCCGCCACCCCAGCGATGCAGCCTCGGACCGTGCTGCGCACAAGAGTGACCATCGCACCAACAGGCACCTGGCCCACGTCCGCTGCCGCATAGATGCAGCCACCGCTGGCGGGATACGCGCCATCTGCGTCCTGATTTCCAGGCCAAGTCTGGCCACGAGAGAGTTCGGCGTCCTCAAGGAGTGCGTTTCCACCGACAACTGCAAGTAGACCCCCGAATTTGGCCGTGCAATTGGCGAGAAGAGAACGTTCTGCCGAGAATGTACCATCCGTTTCAACCAGTACAGCCCCGCCACTACCAGCGGTGGAGCTGCAGCGGGATATGGAGCCAGCGAGCAGCGTGGCTCTTCCACCCTCCCCGACGCGCACGCCGCCACCGCCTGCCCCTTGGAGGGAGTGGCAATCGCTGATGGAGACGCGGCGCATCACGCAACTGGCCTTGTAAACGTGGAGACCGCCCGCACCACCCGCCCCGTTGGTACACCGCTCGATGGTGCTGTCCTCAAGCACGGCAATGGGGCGCAACCTGGTCCCGTATCCCCCGAATGTCAACCCACCCGCACCCTGGTTGCTGGTAGCGTCGCCGGTATGACAGTCGCGTATCGTGAGGTTGCGACCGTAAAAGCTGCCGGCCATTTGATGAATCGCGCCAGTTCTTCCTTTGCAGCCATCCAGTACTGTATCCAGGAAGGTATAATTCGCGCTTGCCATTCCCCAGAAGACCCCAGCTGTGGTTAGAAGGAGGGGTCTCGTGCACTGGAAGAGGCTCCTTGCGACCGTGAGCTGAGGAGTGACCCTAGTGGCGCTCATTCTCACCAGTCCAAAGACGCAATCGCGCACTGTCGTGCCGGACAGCGTCAGTTTTTTACCGCCGACGAAGATGAACGCGCCTCCGCCATCGAGAAGCGTGTGGTTTGCAATGAGGCTGTCAACAATGTCGGCGCTACCCAAGTAGCTGACCGCGAGGCCACCGCCCTGTCTCATCGGGATCCGCGCTCCGACGCTCCACAGTACATCGCTGCCTATGATGCTGCAGCCCGCTACTAGCACCTGCGTGCCAGCCGAGAAGCTGGCGACTCCGCCACCAAATGCTGCGTTGCATTGCTTGAAGTCGGTGCCACGCACTACGACGTCCGCACCCTGGTAGGCAAAGACGCCGCCTCCGTAGAGTGATGATCCGCAATCCTCAAAGAGGGCACTCTGTATCGCGACCCGTGCACCGTATCCAACGGCAACCCCGCCACCCGAAGCTTCCCAGACCTCGCCGTACGGGCCTCCGTGGAGAGACACTCTTGGCGGCACGAACTGATCCATGAGCGACTCGCAGGAGACCAAAGAGCCCCCCTCGAGCGTGAGGGTCGATTGCGACCCATTGACGAGCGCGCAGCCACCGGGCCGGTCGATCACGCGCCCGTTTCGTAGGTGGAATTTTTCGAGCTGGGCCACCCCCTCGTTCTGGACCTCAATGCAACGAGATAGATGCTGGGCATCTAGCACGGCGCCCGCCCCCGTGCTCGTGAGCCGGAGGTTGACGCCGTCTACGACGATCGGTGTTCCGGTGAGTTTGAACACGGCGCCCGGGGGCACGGCGACGAGTAGCGTGGATCCGTGTGCCGCGCTAGCGAGGGTGGCGAGGAGACCCGCAAGCGTGGCAACGATCGTCATGCCGGGCGCGACCGGCGGCATCGGAGGCAGGGGTGGAGCTGGTGGGACTGACGGTGGTGGCGGCAGGAGCGGGACTGGTGGGAATGTGGGAGGCGGTGGGCTTGCAGGTGGCGGAGCCATAGGTGGAGGGATGGACGGCGGCTCTTCTGGGTCACGGTAATCGCAGTCTGAGCTGGTCTCGAGCGAGTGGTCACAAGAAGCAGCGCAATAGCAGCAGCCAGACCGCCCAACGTATCCGGGCGCCATCCAGACGCCGGTGCAGTCGGGCTCGGCCACGTCGCAAGTGATCACGTGGGAAGACATGGAATAGCATGCGCCGGCCGAGGTCTTCATGACGTAGCCGCCTGTGGGAATTTCATGCCGCGTGATTACAGAAGGGGATTTAGGGTGGCTAACGCATGCGTAACCCGTGCACGGCGGCTGCGGGCGGGGCGGGGCGGCGTCGTAGGCGCACCCGTGCGCGCTACCCGCGAGGCGCACTCACAGGTGATTGGCACCGGCAAGGCACCAACAAGGCGCGAAACTTTGGCCTTCTGAGCGAGGGGGAAAATCCCGGAGCTGCACCCGACGCCACGGGACCCGTGCATGTCTTTTGGCTTTTCGCGGTCGCTTCTGTCCGGTGCTTTTTGCCCCCTGACGCGGCAACGCGGTGAGCGCGTCGCGCCATGGGCCGCCACGAGGACAGCGACAGCGAGGAGGAGGAGCGCCGCCGGAGGAAGGAGCGCAAGAAGGAGCGACGCCATGAAGATGTGCGCTGGCGGCTGTGATCCCTGCGCGCGCTGCTGCTCGATGGCCTTCCCTCGCACCCCTTCCCCACACCTGCATCATCTCCTGCGGCTGCCTGCGGCGCTGTGCTGGCGCTGGGTTGTTCTGCGGCCGCTGCTGTGACCCCGTTGCTGCTGCGCTGGCTTGCTGCCTTGACCGCGCCCGCCGCGCTGACTGACCCTGCCGCCGCTGCCCGGTGCAGGATGAGCGCTCCCCGAAAAAGAAGAAGCGCAACGACTCGGACGACTCGGAGGACGAGCGTGCCGAGCGGAAGGCAAGGAAGGAGAAGCGCCGCCGGCGCGAGAGGAGCCGCTCGCGCTCGCGCTCGCGCTCGCGCCGCCGCGACCGCTCCCGCGACCGTGGCGGCGACCGGTATGGCGACCGCGGCGATCGCTATGGAGATCGCAGCGGCGATCGCTATGGAGACCGCGGCTACGGCGGCGGCTACGGCGGCGGCTACGGCGGCGGGGGGGCTCGCGGCCCCGGCCCCGGCCCCAACCACGGTCGGGAGCGGGAGGAGTTCAACAACGATCGCGACGGCGACCCGCCGAACGACTGGATCCACGACAAGCTGGTCGAGCGCGAGAAGGCACGCATGCGGCGCGACTTCAGCACGGCGGACGCCATTCGCGAGGAGCTCTTCAAGGTGGGCGTCGAGGTCTGGGAGTCGCACGGTGAGCGGATGTGGCGGGCGCGTGACGGCCGATCTGGGCCGCGCCCCAACCACGAGGGCCGCTTCATCTAGGTCGTCAGTTCATTGAACTTTGAACTACGACCTGGGCCGATCGACAGGGCTGGTTCTGGGAGTGATATTAGGTAAAGTGGGTTCATCTACGGGACTCTAAAAAGCACCAACGGCAACGCAACCTCCACGACGACCGGCACGCGGGTCGCGGCACGGGACACGGCCACGCCGCGTCGCGGTCGGTCGCGGGTGTCGGGTCTCGGGTGTCGCGCCCCGCGCCGCCCCCGACCGTGTCCCGCGTCATCCCCTGACTCCTGTGCGTCCTGGGGATGGACGGGCAGCACCTTTTAGTAGACCTTACCGTAATCTAAACAACGGGCGGTTCATCTAAAGCACCTCTCTCTCTCTAGACCTCAGCGTACACGATCGTGTCCGACGTCCCCTAGCTAGACCTCCTAAACTCTGCGGCTCTACCGTGTGTGGTACGCGTGGTACCCGGCTGCTGCTCTAGCCTCTACACCTCTACGGCGGGTCATGCGGCTGCTGCTGCGGCGGCTGTGGCGGCGGCGCGGCCGGCCAGCATGAGGCCTCGCGCGCTGTCGAGGCCGGCCCACCTATAGTCCCACCACTGGCCCCACCGGCGGCCATCAGGGCGGCCTGGGCGTAGGCCATGGACGAGTGGCCGTCGTTGGCGACCATCGACGCCGCGGCCGCCATTTGCGCAAACGCCATCGACGAGCCCACGGGGGGCCCCGGCGCCACCGAGGGTCCCCTGGTTAGGGTTAGGGTTAGGGTTAGGGTTAGGGTCAGGAATAGGATAGGGTTGGGGCTAACCCTACCGTAACCCTAACCCTAACCCTAACCTGCTGGGGAACTGGCTGTAGTTGGCTCGGCCCGCGCTGAGGGAGGCAGTCGCCGAGCTGTAGTTGCTTGAGCCGCTCGAGAAGGCGCTGCACAGCCCGCCTGGTTAGGGTTAGGGTTAGGGTTAGGGTTAGGGTTAGGGTTAGGGTTAGGGTTAGGGTTAGGGTTAGGGTTAGGGTTGGGGTTAGGCCCTATCCCTAGCCCTAACCCTAGCCCTAGCCCTGACCCTGACCCTAACCCGCCCACCGCCCATGGGCGCAAGGTCCTCGGCGCCCTCGCCTCCCCCCGCGCTGGGCGCCGCAGAGTTCGCGGCGGAAGAGGGCATGGAGGAGGGCGGCTCGGCGAGCGACACTTGGCTCAGCACCTAGGGTTAGGGTTTAGGCTAGGGTTAGGGTTGGGGTTGGGGTTGGGGTTGGGTTTGGGTTTGGGTTTGGGACTAGGTTTGGGTTTTGGGTTGAGGTTAGGGTTGGGTTTGGGGCTTGGGGTTGGGGTTAGGGTTGGGGTGAGGGTCCACCGCGTTGGCGCTGCTCAGCGCCGCGTTGAGGCCATCGCTCGAATCCGCCGGGCTCGGCTCGTCCGCCGCCAAGCCGGCCTGCCCGCCCGCCTGCCCCCCCTCCTGCAAGCCCCCCGAAGGCGCGCGCCCAGCCCGAGGGCCTGCGCCGGGGCCAGGGCCGGGGCCAGGACCTCGGCCAGGGCCAGGGCCGGGTCCGGGTCCGGGTCCGGGGCCGGGGCGCATGCTCGGGTGCATGCTGCCCATGTGCCGGGGTCGCTGGCCTGGCGGGGGGCCCATGCCCGGGGCCATGCCGCCCGCCATCCCGCCTGCCAACCCCCCCATCATGCCGCCGCCCATGCCGCCGCCCATGCCGCCGCCCATGCCGCCGCCCATGCCGCCGCCCATGCCGCCGCCCATGCCGCC
>Ga0115013_10001374_pt1 | contig 14166 bp, 9 predicted proteins | sample SouAtlMetagenome_2_FD_88686 | JGI IMG/M metagenome (GOLD analysis project Ga0115013, IMG submission 88686) | Marine eukaryotic phytoplankton communities from Atlantic Ocean - South Atlantic ANT15 Metagenome | ecosystem: Environmental > Aquatic > Marine > Oceanic | place: South Atlantic Ocean...
AAAACTTGTTCGTCGGCACTACAAAATGATGGGTCGTTGACAAGTTTTTCCCCACACCTACGTGATATCATTATGCTCTGAATAATTGTACCTTGGAAGACACATTCTGTGTCAAAATCTTGTGATGGGCTCTCAACATGCAGTTGCAGTTGACTTTCGCTCTGCCCTGTGCATTTTACAGCCAAGCTAATAGATTCTTCGCTCTCGGAGGAATATGGTGCGAAACTCTGGCACAACCCACTATAACCGTCGGGCGCTATAGAGCAGAAAGGATAATCTTCTTCAAAAGTTAAATATCCACCATCTTCGCAAGTTATCAAAAGAGGGGAAGATTTCCACAGACATCCTCTTTTTTGCCCAGAGATTCTCCAGTCAATAACATATACCGATGATAGATATGATTCATGAAATGGGTTCTTACTCAAGTCTTGATTCGGATCTACTTGGGAACATCTAATATCTTTATTTGTGTTTGACATGGTAAGTGACTCAAGTTTGAGATCGTAACAAATTTCTTGGTCGCTACACACCACGGGAGATGCGCAGTATGAGACATCATCTTGCTCCCAAGGCAAACCTCCATTGCATTCAGGAATTCTGTCCACAAAACCCGTACACTCCCGACCCAACGTCAAATATTTAACAGCATTACCATCATCTTTGCAGTCTGTAACGCTAGGGCCGACTGTAGCTGTTGCCATAAGGTGGACCTTTCTGATTCCAGAGCAAGTGAATGAAATGGATGAATCGGAATTAATGTTTTTCTGTGTGCATTCCAGACGATCACTAGCAACCCGAGTGCATTTCGAATTTTTCTCCTTTTTGATTCCAATGTATCCACCTTCATAGCATTGAAAAAAGACATTTGGGTTTACGTGTTCGCAACGGTTGATGTCAACACCCCATTCAGCCTCATATGTTGCGATTCGAGTCTCCACGCCAGGTGGTACATACACACTTGGAGCAGCAGTTGGTCGTCTAGTGGGATCATGAGATGGCGAATAAGATGGCGAATTTGAGTTTACTGGTCTAAAAGTAGGTGGATTCCTTCTGCCCTGTACACGTCCTGGTCTGGAGGTAGATGGTTCTGGAGTAGTTGGGAAGCGCCCAGCTGGAACCGGTTTGCGGGTTGGTGAATTTGGTGACCGGGTTGGTGTAATTGTAGGCGTCTTCGTTGGTGTCGCACTGGGTGAATTTGTGGGAGGAGGGGTCAATTTATCAAAGAACGCATGGATTAAATCCCAATCATCAATGCGAGAACTGGGGCCATCGGTTGTGTTTGTTCTTCCAATAAAATTCCCGTGGTTTAAGGACAACGCGTTCCCTACGAAAAGTGCAAGCACATGTAATCTCAAGAGAGCAACCATTTTCATGCGTTTGAATTCAACAGTTCTTTTCAATTATCAACTTGTTACAGTTGTTCTGTCTTTCAATCTATTTCGGAATTTTTTCGTGTAAGTTATTAGTTTTCATGTGTCCAAGTAGTTCGTTGTAAAGTACAACTGAAAATCCCGCTTCGTGGCTCGCCTGGCTGTAACGGTTTAATTTTTATTCCAACCGTTTTTTTCGTTTCAGTCCCGTTCGATGAGTCGTGCTTTAAATCAAATCCCAAATCCAAATCTGTCAGAAGCTTCGCGCCTCCGTCTTGCTTTTTTGCGTATAACCATCACTTTACAACACCATAAATGGCATACACTGCGTTGTTGCAAACTTCATGGAAACCAACGTACAAGATTAAACCGTCTTTGTTCAATTTGTGGATTTTAGATCTCCAATGTATAAGCAATGATAGAACCTGTTTTGTTCAAATTGTCGAGTTAGGTCGTAAATACGGAGGCAACAGTCACCAGACACTGGTGAAGGTGGGAGAGAACGTGGAAGATTGAAAGTTGGCACTGGGGAGAATCTTTGCAAAGAAGGAATAGCACGATGCAACCCGGCATGCTATTATTAGAGGACCTTACCGAAGATGTCACTTCTCTAAAAAGAGTTAGAAATCGATTCTCAAGGTCCTCAGATCAGAAACTCGGTACAATCATACCGGCATTGATCCCAAAGCTTTTTCAGCGACTGGAAAGATATAGGATGCTGATTATCAATGATAGTGAGGGTAGCTTCAACCAATCTCAACTCGACAATTCAACGTTTATTATCCTCAAGGAGGCAAAAGAAAATATCAATGGCATTTTAGCAAACGCAATTGAACGTCTCCGAGGAAATGTTAATATACCTGTGGAAGCGTTAGCATCGGTAGCGTTACCCTTTATCGATTCGCAAAGTCCTGTTGTGAGCACATGGGCACTAGCCTTTCTCAAAGTGTCGATCCAAAGAATTCCGTTGACGAATTCTCAATTGAGTTCTTCCCTCATTCCTCCTTTGCTAGAATCGCTCGGTCGGTCACAGAAAAGGCTGACGCAGGCGACAGAAAGTTCATTGAGCGAAAGCCCGCTCGAGACTCATTGGATAAGTGTGAGTTGGATTCTTCTTGATTGCATCGTTCATAACTCAGGTCAAAAGCCAATGGTAGACTGGGATATCGACTCGTTGGATAGAGAACAACTTATCCACCGGACGAGATGGAACTCCGGAAACGGTCTCGCAAACGAGGATCGGTGTTTGAAAAGTTCTTCACTAGGGCACGACTCCTCGAAGAAAAGATCTGTCAGCCGCGAAGCAGCACAGGGATTTGTTTCTCTGTTGATGGATCTATTACTGTATAGACCGGGCTACATATCCACGGGAGAAATAATGGTATTATCTCCGATCGGTGAGCGTCGGATGCAACACCGAAATGAAGCCTTCTCCGAACAGAATATGACTGATGACGATCTGGTAGTTCCACCTCTTGCCAGACAGCATGTGCCTGATTTACCACCGCAATTTAGAAGAAGAGCGACAATTACGAGATGGTCTGATGCGAGCGAGGCCTATCTCCGGTACATGCAACTTGCTTGTCTAGAATTCGCCATTTCGCCACGGGGTAAGGAGTTATTTGGTGGATGGAATAGAGAATACTCCATAGTGATTTGTAGTTTGTTTGCCAGTCACGAATCCATTCATGGTCGAATCGCGTTATCACATCTGAATAAGTGGATCGCAGAGAATTCATCACTACCATTATCCGTGGCAATTAATATTCTTGCCATTGCTGTCGGAGAAGATCAGGCTGAAGGGGTCATCGATGCGTTCGAAAGGCAGCACGACTCTGGTATCAGGGGGCAACTACTATTTGGCACAAAATCCAACAATCAATGTATTTTGCGTCCACCAATCGATTTTGCAACTAGTGTAAAGGCCGTGGATTTTCTCTTGGAAAATTCGTTAGATTGGAAAGGTTCCACAAGCTCCCAATGCATCAAATCTCCTATGGATTCTGATGACATTAGCGATGAATTGTATGCAAAAATGTTGATCAAATTATCTCTAAAATTGTCAGAGGGGGATAGTGACGAACACAAGTTTCTTTCGATGAGACTCGTGTCAAACTTCTTTGGTCGCCTTGAACGACCCGGAAAAGTAATTGTCGGTAAAATATTTGATCTTATCATAAACATGCTCACAAAACTGGTGGACACAAGCATGATTGAACAGGATCTTCGAATAGCACCACGCAACAATCGTAACACAGCAGCGCAAATTCCTGTGCCATTTAATGTTCGGAACGACCTCAATAAATTACTACAGAGTCACCGGCAATCACTCAAACGAAAGAATCTGAATCGAGATAATGCAACGCAAGCACGGAAGGAAGCATACGCAATGATTCCTTTTCTATCTCCCTACGTAATTGATCTCACAAATGCTTCAAAATTTCAGCTACCTATTTTATTGTTCCGATGTGCTGGGTTCGAAGATCCATATCTGGAAGAATATTTAACGAAAGCCCTGGATTCGGTTCTGGTAGAGTACAAGAAGAAATTTGATGAAAATGGGTCATTTGTTAGTAAGGGGTGCAAAGACTATGGAATGTCGTCACAGCAACAGACGACATTCCTTTTGCCTGCTTTGTTAGAAACAGTTTCTTCGAAATCGGTAAATGTACGCATGAATGCGATTCAGTGGGTAAAAGAATTGCTGGTAGATATGGATAGCGAGGCTGCATCTTGTCTGGCTGCTTATCTATTGCATGATGAAAACTCAAAGATCGTTCAAATAGCAAAGACCATTCTTGAAGGTGATGCATCAACACCATCACTGGACGTTATCCAAGATGAAGCAAACACTATGATGATTGATTTGAATTCAAATGATGGATTGATGAGAATTCAAAACGATTTAAAAGATCGAAGCAGAGCAATAGCTCAAAAACTACAAATATCTATCGAAGAAAGTATAGTCCTTCTTCTTCAGTATAGATTTTCGGTGGCGAAAGTAGAAATAGAATATAACAACAATGCAGCAGCTTGTCGAGAGCTCTGCGGCTTTTGTGTCAAGCAAAAAAGTAATACGGATGGAAATATAAGTGATGGCTTTGATTGTGGCATCTGTTACGAGGGGATGGGATATGGCAATACTTATGCTTTGCATTGTGGCCATCATTTTTGTAACAATTGCTGGATTTCATACGTAAAAGAGGCTTCCGATCAAACTTTGTTGACAAGTTTCTTAGATTTACGATGTCCCCACCACGCTTGCAATAGCCGTGTCATGCCCCATGATCTGCAACAGCTTAAACCACGTTTCGTCTCGATATGGAACGATTTTGTACTAAGAAAATTTATCGAAGAAGATACCTCCTATCGATATTGCCCTGGGCCCGATTGCACATGTGTAGCCGTGAGAATAAGCAAATCGGCAGCAATCACTTCCAATTCGCAGAATGTTAGGTGTGACACGTGTAGAACTTCTTTTTGTTTTGGATGCGGTCAAAGTGAGCATCTTCCAGCTACATGTCGAGATATCAAACAATGGAATCTCTTGAAGGGATCATCTCAATTTTGGATAAAGCAAAATTCTAAACCGTGAGTATAGGCGTCTTTGCCGTTGATTTTGAGCGCTTTATCTTTTTCTATATCTCTGATATTCTCTCTTCAATATTTATCGTAGTTGTCCTGGCTGTAATACGCCGATTGAAAAAAATCAAGGTTGCAACCATATGCGTTGCACTCATTGTGAAACAGATTTCTGCTGGTTGTGCCTTAGTGTAATGAATAGCTACATGGAACCTCATACTTGCAATCGCTACGATAGTTCACAATTTGTAGAAGATGATGTTGAACGTCAGGCGCTGTTCATTATTCCGCGATATGACGCACATGACTCGGCTGCTGGATTTACAATGGAACAATATAGATGCTTTGATCCGGAGAAAATGCTACAACGTTATTGGTTCCTCGATGAGAACAAAGACCCAGACATTATGTCAAAAGCTTTGGATACGCTTCTTAAGGGTCGCAATTTTTTGAAAAATTCATATATTGCCATGTTAGGTTTCAGAACAGACCCAACGCGCTTAAAGTTGCATGAAGACCATCATGCATGCCTCGAGATGTTTACAGAACGTTTGAGTCAACTCACAGAGACAAACTTGCATAGCCTGTACACGTTGCAAGGCCATGTCGGAATTCGACTGCATTTTCGTAGATTAGATTTCTATACCACATCTGTGACTAAGTACATGGGCAGGATGCTACATTCTATCAAGAGTCAAATCTAAATTGGTTGTGGTAATTTATGTTTTTTCCTGCAAGTAAGATTCCAGTGATCTACAAAATCTAGTAATATCCTCTTCTGTTGTTGTGTATGAAACAGATGCACGAACTAGGTCTGGAACATTTGTGCTAGATGAGTCTAATGGCGTAGATGTTGCAGGGACCATACTAAGTTCAAACCCTTGTTTCCACATTGCCGTTTGAATACTCCTTGCGTCAACATTTTCGAAATAAAATGTGACAATCCCACAAGTTGTGCTATCTTTGTGATGGATACGTATCCTTGGTAGTGTCTTTTCTAGCTCGGCTCGAAGCAAAGCAGATAAATCCTTGATCTCGCAATGAATTTCTATCATGCCTTTCTCCATGGCTACACAGATTGCCTCCCCAAGTCCGAGTCGGCTCGATATAGATGACTCCCAGAACTCGAATCGTGTTGCACCTTCGCGGGGATAAAATTCGATCACGCTCTTGTCTTGTAACTGAGTGCCAGCTTGGTAAAATGACGCTGAAGGGACCTTCGACACTGGGCATCCATAATGGTCGATGTGACTAGGCATCATGTCTTGTGCCAAAATTTGATTTGATAAGTATAGAAATCCTGTCCCTCGGGGTCCTCTTAGATACTTTCTCCTTCACAATCCGACAAATATCGATCACGTGACAATACAAAGAATGGCACAACAAAAATTAACGTTAATATTGTAATCAAGCGACAACGGCAATATTGTAACCACATTAACGGTGATCATTCTATGATCTCTTCCTTACCCAGTAGCCACTAAGGCATCGCATTTTATTTTCTGCACGTTCACATCCATTTGGCCAACGCTTTGACAAGCATCAACGAGGTACTTGATAGAATCCAGATACAATCCTTCTCCCTCTTGTCGGTTTTTCCGCTCGTTGTAGTTGAAAATTCTTTCTCCGATTTCTTCCACAGGATTGACGATGCCTGAGTTGGTGGGAACGTGTGTAATGCAGACGATAGCGATCGAGGAGGGATCTAAGGGCACATCTTCACCCAACTCGTTTTTATAGAGAAATGTTCCTTTCAGCATGCTGTCAAAGACATTCAAGTCTACTATGCCTGTACTGTCTTCATTTGAGCTTGATGATGGAATCGCGAGCACTACCCAATGATCATTGTGGTCCCTGGCCCATTGGCAGGCCGCAACAACATTGGCCGCATATTCTGCTTCGCTAATTAAAATAGCTCGAGTGGTTGTAGAAGGAAGATCGCCGTCTACGTTGGACCTTACTTTTCGCTCCTTTTCGTCTCGTTGAATCATGGCATAAAACGCACGCGTCCACCCCACAGTTGCAGATTCCACGAGTGCTATTTCCGGTGCACTTGTCGTTGACGATGAAGATTCTGTACTTGTGTCAGCTGCATGGATCAATTTTGCAACATCGCAATAGACCTTGTTCAATTCTCCCGAGTCTTGTACGGCGTTCTGAGCCGCATACCCTCCATCGTCTTGTTCGAGCTTGAGGTGTGCATATACTCTTTCTAGAACACGTTGCGGAGACGGAGAGGCCCGGCATGGTTGAGATGGACGCCTCGTCGTTGATCTTGCATTTGTTGGTTTGCCGAAAGGTTCAGCGATGTCATCGAAAAGAATGTTGGGATAGGCTTCACCTGCCTTGTCCTTTTAGGTGCTAGACTATTTCCTGAGCCAAGAGATAGGGCGGAGGAAAAGCAACAGGTTGGAAGAGAACGTGTGGATGAACGAAAGCGAATGATTGCCGTGAATGCGGTGATGCAAGAAAGTAATAGCGATTGGTTGTTGTTCCCGGCGAGCATATTGATCAAAATGGATACAGTATTTGCGTCTTAGCTGTCGTTGGCAAAGCTTTCTTTGTGCTCACTCGTGCTGCAGGACGTGCATCCATAGCATCGGTGAGATGAAGCAAATAATTCTTAGGAGAAAGATCCTTCGTGATGTCTTATTTGTGAAGATATTTTTTCTTCTAACCATTGCAAATAGTTACAGTGTGCCTGTCCATCCGTACGAAAAACTCAATCACCATCAAATTTCAAAATTCTTTTTTCGTGACTCGAAGTCAAACCTTGATGATTCGAGGTTCATTCTTTGTGATGTTTCATTCGCAACACAACACTTTCGTCCAATTGAAAAGTCAACGAGCATTCTACAAATTGAGTTTGTATTTGGCACAAAAGAATTTAGACGGACCACTACTTATACCTTCATAAAGGTCGACGAAAACAATGGTTGGATTACGATGGGATATTTTCGGTTCTTTCTGCATACTATGTCTGGGGATATCTGTCTTTTCTGATTCTTTAGTCGCTGATGGCTTCGTCCCGGGTCCCAAAAATAGCCTCGGAATAGCACACAGAAGCTCTGAGGAAATATCGGCCACATTGAGGCGGGGATGGGTACAGCGCTCCGATGGAGAATGGGAATGGGAGGAAGACGACCCAAATTACGTCCCGCCACCTCCCGTGGAGGTTGCTGTTCAAGAAGCAGCTGGAGGCATGGAGGCCACTGCTACACCACAACTCCCATCTGGAAAACTAAAACCGAAACAGTCGTTGGGACAAAACTTTTTAAGAGATGGAAATACGGTGGCTAAAATGATTAAAGCATTTCACGAGGATGCAACGATGCGCGGGGATCGACCAGGGAAGCCCTTGACATCGATCGTTGAGCTAGGTCCCGGTGCGGGTGCTTTGACGGATCGGTTGGTGGAAAAATACGGAACCGATGTTTTGCAATGTATCGAAGTTGATCCCCGTGCGATCGACATCCTTGCCGAACGATATCCGAAATTACTTGTCCATCACCAAGATGTTCTACAAGTTAGTTATCCGGATATGGCCGAAACTCAAGGCGAGCCACTCGTGATCATCGGCAATCTACCTTATTACATTACGAGTCAGATTTTGTTTGCCTTGGCTGATGCCAGCCACTATGGAGCTGTCGACTGTGCCACAGTCACCATGCAATGGGAAGTTGCTCAACGCATGGTGTCTCCTACATCGTGCAAAGATTACGGGATTTTATCGGTTGTTTTCCAGACCTACGCCGATGTTCGATGCCACTTCAAAATCCCACCAACCGTATTCTATCCCCAGCCAAAGGTTGATAGCGCGTTGCTAGGACTGCACTTTTTGGGGCCTAACAAATTGCGTGAACGCCTAGCAGGGGTTGCTCCTAGAGACTTTCGAACGGTTGTGACGACAGCATTTCGACAGCGGAGGAAAACTATTCGAAATTCGTTGAAAAAAATACCCGGCATCGAAAAGGAGATTTTGATGGAAAAAATAAGCTCACCGCCACTCCCACTTCCTGCATCTGTTCTTGCAGCCCGAGAACGAGGAGATGCTTTTGCCCTGTCGCAGGAGCTACCAGAGGATTGGATGAGCAAACGACCCGAGCAATTGACGCCCGCGCAATTTGTAGAAGTGACGAGACTGATATTTGGTGATACGAGCTACGACAAAAATGGCGCTGGTGATGCTGATGTGGAGCTTGGAAGAAAAGTTTGGCGAAAACTTAAGCATGGTGTGTAGCTCAATAAATACTTCACAATATTAATATATGGCAGTCTTGGCAAGACACCTTTGAGAGATTTCGACAATCGAAACTTTGGCATTTCTGACTACTGTAGTTTGTTGAAACGAAGACCAGTTTGCTACAATATTGAAACAGTTGTGTGAGTTTTAACTCTATAGTATCTATCCGACCCGAAATTCCACAATGATTACCAATTAGGTGATTGGGAGAGGATTGTTGAATCTTGGGATTGCCCGCATTTCTGAGAATGAAAAATTTATCTCAAATTATCGGGCCCTTTCCTTTTGCTTCGCGTTCTGCTTCTAATCGACGTTGCCTGCGTAATTCAAGTTCTTCTTTTTTTACCCTTGCAATCTCGATTCGAAGCAAATCGGATTGACCCATGCCATTGTAATCGCCCTCGATATTCCCACTGGGGTTATATTTTCGCTTGCCGTAGAATTGTTCTCCGTTGCCCATCCTCTTGTACACAAAATCGTCGACCACTGCGTCGAAGTTGTTCATCATACCCTTGAGCTCGCCAATGAATCCTTTTTTCTGTTTATTCTTATCTTTATCGGCGGGTTCATCTTTCTTATTGTTGTCGCCAAAGAAATACAGACTGGTAGGCAATCTCTTCGTTAAAATTACGCGCTGTTGCTGAAATCCTTCTACACTCGCCAGAGCAATCACTACTGCAGCGAGAAAGGTGGAACAAGCAATCAAGTTCATCGTTACTATGTCGCGACAAGTTGAGTTGTGATGCCGATTTATGGATACTATTTCAACATCATTTGAAAAACGTTTTTGACGGATTCCAGATGTTTGACGAGCGATTTATTCGGGGAGAAGAATTTCTGAGCTGGTTGTGTACAAAGCGTGTTTAGCACGTAACAATGGATACTAAACACGTCTGGGCAAACGTGCACCGCGATTTTAGATTTTCCAGGATGGCTTGTGTCAAGTTTTGAAAAAGCTCACAATTCCCAAACATTGCCCGCAGCATTTGCTCAGATAGTTATGGAGAGGCCTGATAAAAACATTATACTTGTATGGCTTTCACAGAACGAGGGGCAATCGGAGATAGGGGTATCCCAACATAGGCTTGGCCATGGCTCAATTGATAGTCCTCTAGACCCTCTTCAAAACAATGTTCAACATTCTCCCGGGGCTCCCAGGAGATCCATTGATAAGATGGTATAAATTTTCGTTTCAATTTTGAAAAAGCCATCAAGCACTGTAACTAGTGTGTACTTCCCATGACGGACAATTCGTACGACAGAGCGACTTCGTGTGCACTTCGCGAGACAAAGAAGCATAGATAGAGCAATCTAATTTGATGCATCAGTAATAAGCATCCCTCGAACGAAATTCAATAATATATCCCAAAATCAATTTGTGTATCATAATTAAAAACGCAGGTTCGACTATCTCATCATATCGCCTTTACTAAGTGGTTACTTTCGCTCTTACACAACATCGACAATCGTATTACAAGAAGCTATTCTTAGATTTTGTCGTTTACAAATCCATCCTCGCATCATTTCAAGGCCAAGATATATCCAATAACTTCCCCTCGAAGCATTTTCCGATGCTTTCTTCTTCTTCTCCCCAAACAACCTGTTTAGCTAGAACCTGAACACCCGCATCTTTCGCCTCTCTTATGTACCTAGCAAAAGATGGACAGGCGTCTACATTTGGGCGAAATTTCTTTGCGTCATGTCTTATCACTACAAATAGAACGGTGCAGTCAAACTCTTTCGAGTCATCCACGACCATTCGAGTAAGCTCACGGACGTGCTTTATTGCACGTGCCGAAACAACAGCTTCTCCGTCGGGCCCTTTTTGATTAGAGCTTCCCCACGGGAATATGGCTGTTCTTCGGTACGGTTCTTCGTCGCTTGTAAAAACGCATTTTGCTCGATCAGGGACAGATTTTGTAGAATAGTCTGTATCGACAACGGTCTTGACCTCTAAAATACGAGGAGGCAGACTAGAATCTTCGTGTTCGATCAAAAAGTCTGCTCTCATGTCGGTTCCGCCCACGTTTCGTACTTCCCTCTTGAAACTTTTGACCTTTGGAAATGTGGGCCCCAGCAGATTACGACCAACCAACTGCTCAGCTATTTTCTCTCCCAGGGATGGATGCGCACCAACCCAGGCTGGCTCGTACCCAAGATCGGATTCATCATAACGTAGTAGTTGTGCGATGAACTCGCATTTGGGCGTTCCATACTTCGGACTCACGGCATCTTTGCCAACTAAATTTCCCTTTCTATCGCGAGCTGGTTTGAGCAAAAGTTTGGCACCTGGTACGCATTTCCCGCCCATGTCCAAATTTGGAAGGTGAGCGATCGCCTCACGTTGTTCGGATTCCAACCATACATCTCCTACATATGGCGAACGATTTCGCCTGGACGGTCGTTTGCGTAACTCTCCAACAACGACATCGTCAGGAAGTGCAAGTAGGAAATTCGAATCTTTGTCGAAAATCTCCTTTTCAGTACTAATAGTCTTCTCTGCAGTCGTTTTTGCCGTTGTCTTTTTAGATTTTGCGCTAGTCTTGCTTGCTTTCTTTGGCTTTACAGACTTTGGTTTACGGGGCGCAGAAGAGCTGAAACCGGAAACAGTAGTCAAACCTCGGCTACAGCTCCCACGTCCGGATCGAGTAACAGCCATGACTGCAAGAAAGAGGAATGGTCTACTCTTTATGTGCGGAACCAAAAGGGCCATAAGATGATGTTGTTGTCCAACGTTGGACAATCGAAATTATGGGAAATGAATGAATCAGAAACCTGAAAGTGAATCATCAATTCTGTGGTGACTCACTCGATTCTTATTTGCTGTGTTATGCACAAATGAGGAAAATTCGAGTACTTCACTCTAGTTTACAAACATGAAATAAAATGGGCAGGACTACTTCTTTTTAAATTGACTTTACAGTTTTATCTTTTCTGCCTTAGATCACTGAAGGTGTAAGCTGCAGTCATCGGCAATATTTGCTTAATAGTACGAATAATGACGCTTTAGCTTACCAGAAGTACGCTTTGAACCTAGAGAATCAAACATATTGATGCATACTACTGTGTTAGAATGGTCGATACGCTATCGTGACAAAAATTAAAAAATCCTCAATTATTGCAAACCTAAGAAGTTAGATTTATCTATTGGTCTTCCGGTGATTTGACATAACGCACTGTTCTGCCCTGTAGACCATTGATGAAGGAAAGCGCATCTATCGGTTTTTTGGTTGCCGGCTGCAAACGATTGATTTCCAATACAGATCCGTCGAAACATGTTAGCCGTAAACCATCCTTCTTGCTCGGCCCTCGTTCTAAGATGTCCGACGGTTCTGCCTTCTCATCCAATAAACGAGTTTCAAGGATTTTGTACTTCACAGGTGTACGTCCCTCTCCTACTTCGAGATAAATGAAAGCTCCTGGCCACATTGAGAAACCCCTGAGCCGATTGTGTAAAGTAGCAGCTGTTTCCTCCCATGGCTTCATTTCTGCTTCGGCTGAGTCAATCATTGCGGCTTGGATCACTTGATCCTCATCCTGTGGCTGAGCTGTGTCAAATGTCATCGCCCCTGACAAAATATCTGGCATCTTTTCTATGAGCAAATCGGTTCCAATGTTGAAGAGCCAAGGAAGCACGTTCGTAGCTGTAGCATCTTCAGAATTTATATCTTCAATTGTTTCTTCTTTTTTAGCAATAATAGGACCAGCATCCATTTTAGAAACGGTGTATAAGACGGTGACACCAACGGGATTGTCACCGGCCTCGAGAGATCGTTGAACAGGACTCGCGCCCCTCCACTTCGGAAGCAAACTAGGATGGATGTTCACAGTTCCAAGAGAGGGTGTTGCTAGGAATCGCTTGGGAAGATATTGGCCATAAGCAGCTGTAATGAACAAGTCAGGTTTGATTTCTTGTTCCAATTGGTCCAAGAATTCCTTATTATTTGCCTTTTCTGGAGAGAGAATTGGGAGACCAAGCTCTTCGGCTGCGGCTCCAACTGGGCTAGGTTCTACCTTTCCTTTCCTCCGTCTACGTTTGGGGGGCTGTGTGATCACGCAAACGATTTCGTAATTTCCTCCAATGCTGTCTTCGTGAAGCTTTTGCAATGTCGTGGCGGCCACTTCTGGCGTTCCTAGAAATACAAAGCGCTTCTTTCCTTCGAGATTTTCATCTGCTGTCGAATGTAAGCTTGACGAATAACAATATCCATGTTGACTTTTGTATTGGTATCGTATCTGTGGTGACCATAATCTTTTTATTGGTGCAAATGAACTCTGGAAACCAGCTGTCAAATGATTAACGGGACGGACGAATCGTAATTGAAACGAGCGTACACAGCGAGCAACCATGATAATTGGAAGCAAATACTCTAGCGAAAGCAGCTTCATTCGTACGGAGTACCAAATAATTGATCACTTCTGGGAGTCCAAACCGTATATGACTAGAAAGGGTAAATATCTTGTGCTCTATGAGCTTTCACAGGAGGATTGCTCGTCGTTGTCTGGTTGTTGGCGGGCAATTTTCTGCTTTTTTCGAGATGGCTATCGCTTGTGACGCAGGAGGAAATATCATGGGGTGCGCCATTCGAACGGACGCTGGACAGGCCATAGGCTGGGTTTTGTGTGGGAAAGATTTTTGAGCGAAAAATCCTGGGTAGCAAGTGTATTTTGTATTTTGTTCACCATGTCACGCCATGCATCGATGAGTTGATAACAATCATAGAAACATAATAGAAGCTAGAGGACGAAATACGGTGAAACGAAAGATATCGATATCTTGAACCTCCCTTTTGACACTCCAAAATTGCTTTGATTTCTTCAATGCGCACTAAGCTATGCTTTTTGTGCCGGATACTAGTTTATTGAAATCCTACAAGTCGTAAAGATTCGTATTTGACGGTTATATTAGTAGGTGATGGCAGAATTACAAAAATTAAAAGAGCGAGAACCCCATTCTTTCATTGCAGAATG
>Ga0115013_10001377_pt1 | contig 14157 bp, 11 predicted proteins | sample SouAtlMetagenome_2_FD_88686 | JGI IMG/M metagenome (GOLD analysis project Ga0115013, IMG submission 88686) | Marine eukaryotic phytoplankton communities from Atlantic Ocean - South Atlantic ANT15 Metagenome | ecosystem: Environmental > Aquatic > Marine > Oceanic | place: South Atlantic Ocean...
AACCATAAAGCGTTAGTATCAGTATATTCATGAATTGAGCCATCCACATTAATTGCTTGGCCTACACCAAATAAGTGCCTATTATCAAAATCGAAAGTAGTAGGGTGAAAGCATGCCTCTCTATTTTCGCATGACCACATTTTTTTGAAAGATCCATCTTCAGCATTATAGGAATAGTAATAAGTATACAAACCATCTCTTGGAGAGTTAGGCTTACCATCCTCTTTAAAGTCGTGACTTGAAGAAAATCCTCTTGGAACAGCATTATTGTCTAAAACCCATTCACCAAACATTTCATCTTCAAGAACAGGTTCTGCTGCTACAAGTGTTGTTTCGTTAGTTGTTAAATCTAACATATAAACATCCCTGAATTTATATGCAATTGATGGCCTTCTATTTACACTGATTAACACCTTGTTTGGAAATTGTGGAAGGGTACTCACCATTCTAGGAAATTTAATACCACCACTTTTACTTTGTTTAGCTTTATATAAAGCCTTTAAATTTTTCCCGTCTCTATCTATTGTGTATAAAGAGTAACTATCTACGTTCATTGATGTGCCAGCTTGATAATCAAAAGCTCTAGTAATATAAAGCGTTTTATCATTTAGCCATGTAAAAGAGCTTACTCTAGCATTCATACTGGTTCCAGATAGCCTTTTAGCTTTCATGCCATCCTCTAGATCAATTACAACTAATACCTTGATCATCTCATCATCCTCAGGTTCATCAATAGAACATTTAGGCGGAGTTGATGGAACCATAGCGGCATAATACCTACCTGAAGGTGATAAAGATCCACCAGAGGTATCACCACCACATAATAATTTCTCTAAAGGTATTGCTTCAGCATTAATAAAATTGACTGAACCTATTGAAAGAAGAAATAGAAAGCTTAATATTTTAGATGATTTCATTTTGATCCTTGAGTAAATATGTAAAGTTTACTTTACATGATAATTATAATTTTAATATTTTCAACTATTATTGAATTATAAAGGTATTATTTATAGATATAAATTATTAATCATTCAGGCTTGCAATATTCATAAATTGCATTAATATTGGTTCAATCATGCATGAATCTGTGGGTTTCATGCTATTTAAAAATTTTTTATATGGGGAAACATATGAATAGAATACAATTATCTTTGCTATTTTTAGTAGCATTTGCATTTGCACCATTTAACGTAATCGCTGATGAACCAGTTGATGAAGTTGAAGAGGTAACATCAACTGAAACTGAATCTGATGATTCAGATGAGGATGTGACTGATGTTGGTCGTGTTACTGTTACTGGTTCAAGAATTAAAAGGATTGATATAGAGGGCGCTACTCCTGTTACTGTTATTACAAGAACAGATATCGATCAAGCAGGTTATGGAACAGTTTTTGATGCTGTTTCTAATTTAACCCAAAACATTGGTGAAACTGCTGGTGAGAATTTTCAGGCTGGTTTCACTCCAGCTAACCAAGTAGTTGACTTGAGAGACTTTGGTCCAGGAAGAACGCTTGTTCTTGTTAATGGTAAAAGAATGGCTGACTATCCGTTTCCTTATAATGGTAACTCCTCATCTTTTAACTGGGCTTCTATTCCCCTAGCAGCAGTTGAAAGAATTGAAGTGCTTACTGCTGGCGCATCTTCTGTTTACGGTTCAGATGCAGTTGCAGGTGTTATTAACGTAGTTCTTGTTGAAGGTGTTGAGAAGAGCACTGTAAGAGTTACTGCTGGTGAATATCTTCAATCTAGAGATGGTTTTGGTAAAGAGTATGGTATCGAATTCACCACTGGTGGGGTTTCTGATAAATTCTCATGGACAATCGCAGCTGAAATGACACACTTAGATCCTCTAACTACTAAAGATAGAGATGATTATGATGAGTATGATGACGGCAAAGGTACTGATAATGATATTCCATGGTACGCAGCTAGAATGTATGGTGCAAATATTTATGCATCAGGTTATCAGTTCTGGGGCCCAAGCGATATGGCAGGTCCTGACGGAAATCTTATGGGTTGGACTTGTGGAGGCACTACTAATATTGATGGTGTTATTGAAACTACATATGATCAATACTACACAACAACTAGAGTTGGTAAAGCTTGTATAAGAGAAGAGAATCCACCTCAAACTATTTGGAATGAAAGAGATAATGCATCAGTATTTTTTGCTGGTTCATACACTATTTCAGAGCAAATGGAGCTTTATGCAAAAGCTATGCAGTTTAATACAGAAACAACTGGTATATATTTCAATAGTTTCTACTATCCTGATGGAGGAACACCTTGGTCAATGGGGTATTCTAATTATGGTCCAGTAGGAACTGGCTTACCTAACCCAGTCACTGGCGGAACTCTCTACATGATGGATTGGTACGGTATCAAAATGTTTAACCCACCAACATGGGATAACTCATTCGAAGAACAATCAAATACATTTGATCTTGGTCTAAGAGGAACATTAAACAATGGTTGGGAATATGATATTTCAGCTACATTAAATGACTATGAGTCTGATTCTGTTGGTCAATTATGGCTTAGAGAAGAGATGGAAGCTCTATATTTCAACATTGGTCAAAATGACGCGCTAGGCAATCCATGTGTTATGGATGCTTTTGATCTATATGCTGATGGTTACTGGAGTGGCTCACCTGGTGATGCTACTGACCCATACAACGGTTACTACTATGCTTACAACTGGGGTCAACCTACATGTTTAAATGCTGAGTGGTTCTACAATGGTGCAGACTTTGACTATCAAAACTACATGGATACAAATGATGAGCATGCTGAATCATTCTCTGATTTTTATACTGCATCCTTGGTTGGTGAATTTGGTATGTTAGATGGCGGACCTATTGGGTTTGCGCTTGTTGCTGAGTACCAAGACCATGGTTATACAGTTATACCTTCAGCTTTAAATGTTGCTGGTAAATTGTGGGGTTCAGGTTACACAGATGGTGGTGGAAGTAGAGATAGATATGCTGTAGGTGGAGAATTAAGATTCCCAATTACTACAGAATTTGCAGTCTCAATTTCAGCACGTAATGATAAATATGATGATAAAGCTGTGAATGTTGATAGAACAACCGTCGGTGGTAACTTTGAATGGAGACCATCTGATGATTTCATGCTTAGAGGTTCTTGGTCTGAGTCATTTAGAGCTCCTGACATGCAAAGAGCTTTCTTAGAAGAAGTGCAAGGTTACACAAGTGGTGTTGACTATTACCAGTGCTGGATTGTTACTGGTGCAGTTGATAGTTGTGGTGAATACAATAAAATCAATATAGAGTCTATAACTCAGGGTAATAAGAACCTTAGAGATGAATCTGGTGACTCATATTCATTAGGTTTTGTATGGCAACCTGCTGAAAGGCTATCTGTTACTGTTGACGCTTATAAAGTTATTCTTCAGGATATTGTCTCTAACAGTAGTGAATTTGCTTTGAGATTTGATGAAGCTGTTTGTAGAGCTCAAGAAGCTGGAAGTCCGATTCCTAATGCTCAAGAATATGCTGCTTCATATTGTCAAGATATATATGACAGTGTTATCAGAGGCGGGAGGCCAACTGGTGTTGAGCCAGGAGATCCAAATGCAATTCCTGGTATTGAAGCATTGATTACTCAGCCTTTAAATATTGCTTCTCAAGAATATCAAGGTCTTGATTGGTCATTAAGATATACTCTTATAACTGATACAAGAGGTGACTTTGGATTCTCTGTAAGAGGTTCTAATCAGTTAAATCTTAAGCAGGCTACTGATCCGGGTGAGCCAAGACTTAGTTATATGGATGGTTCATACGTTGTTAGATCAAGACAGGTAGCAACTACAAGCTGGTCATTAGAAGACTGGTCTGCTTCACTTTCAGTTAGCAGAATTGGTCATGTTAACTATGTCGAAGATACTAAAGGTAGCCCATACATGTCTGTAAACGTTACAGCTGGTTATAAGGTTACAGATGATATTTATGTAGGTATCGTTGGAAACAATATACTTGATCAGTTCCCTGATAGAGATGCTGCATATGGTGGTGGTTCTTATTACCCATTCCATGTGAATCAGAACTTGTATCCTATTACTGGACCGTCAATTGACGTTGTTTTCCAAATGAGCTTCTAAGTTCATAGAAAATTTAAAAAGGCAGCCTAGCTGCCTTTTTTTTATTAAAAAAATCCAAATCTATATAAAAAAATATATAATATGCCCGATATGAAATTCTACAAATTATTACTACCTACGGCTCTTTTCTTTTTTATAAGTATAAACGCACAAGAGTCAACACAAACCATAGATGAGTTAAATGAATCTGTTGGTACAAGCACTAAATCTATAAAAGATTCTGCTGCAAACCAAAGAAATATTAATTCTATAGATAAACAAACTAGAGAATTAGAGTTTGATTATAAAGATACTATTAAAGAGTATGAAAATTTAAAACTTTATAATGATCAATTACAAAAAATAATAAATTCTCAAAATGCAGAAATTGAATCAATAGTGCAGCAGATTGAGGAGCTAGATAATACTAATATAAACATAATTCCATTAATGTTAAAAATGACAGCTTCTCTTGAACAGTTTATTTCTCTTGATATCCCATTTCTTTTAGAGGAAAGAATGGCTAGAGTAAATAGTATCAAAGAGGTTATGGACAGAGGTGATATTTCTACATCTGAAAAATTTAGAAAGGTTGCTGAAGCTTATCAAGTCGAAAACGATTACGGAAGGACTATAGAGGCATATAGAAGTTCTGTTTTGTTTGAAGGTAAAGAATTTAATGCTGACTTCCTTCGAGTTGGAAGGGTTGCATTAATGTTTTTAACAACTAATGGAGATAAGGCTGCATATTGGGATACATCCTCAAATAGTTGGGTTAAATCATCAGGAGCAATTAAGAGATCAACTGAAGAGGGTTTAAAGATTGCTCTAAAGCAATCACCACCAGCATTAATTAATATACCGGTCACAGCTTATGAAAAAAATTAATCAATTTTTATTATCTTTTTTTATAATATTTTCTTTTGATGTTGTATCTCAAGAGGTTGCCATTACAGAGCCTGTTGTAGTTACTGATATTGAGCAATTACTTGAGCTTGTCAAAGATAGCGCAACACTTCGCTCTGCAGAAGATAAAAAAAGATTAAATAGCTTTAATAAAAGTAAACAGCAACAAGAAAAATTACTGGCTGATGCTAGATGGTTATTAAAAAAGGAGTCTAATAGAGAAAAAAGACTCACTAAAGCTTTTGAAGATAATGACTCTAGATTGTCTGATTTAGAAGAGCAATTAAATTTAAAGATTGGAACTTTAGGTGAATTATTTGGTGTAGTCAGACAGCTTAGTGGAGATGCTAAAAATACATATAGTCAATCATTAACTAATTTAGAGTTTCCATCAAGAATAGATTTTTTGGGTAATTTAGCAGAACGTAAAGAACTACCTCAAGTTTATGAGCTTGAAAGGTTGTGGTATGAACTGTTAAATGAAATGAACGCATCTGGAAAAATATCAAAATTTAAATCTGAGGTGCTTGATACCAGCGGTAACACTGCAGAATATGATGTATTAAGAATAGGTCAATTTAATGCTGTGGCAGATTCAAATTATTTAAGATTCATTCCTGAAGAGCAATCATTAGAGTTTTTATCTAAAAATCCAGATGGATCAAGATCATCACTTAGAAAACTATCTAGTTTTGAAGATGGAGATTATGTTGAGTTTGCAATAGATCCTACCAGAGGATCGTTGTTGAATCTAATTCTGCAAAATCCAAGTGTTATTGAAAGAATTAATCAAGGTGGTTTTGTTGGTTATATAATCTTAATAATTCTCGTTAGTGGTCTTGCTCTAGGTGCGTTTAGATTTAATTTCTTATTTAACAGTCAGAAATCACTTATTAAAGAATTAGAAACAGGTAAATTTAATGAAGGATCTCCTCTAAAAGATATTGATGATGTACTGAAACAGAAAGATAAATTAGATCAAGATCAATTAGAATCAAAGATTGAAGCAATTCTTTCTAGTACAGGCCCTATTTATGAAAGAAGTATAAGTTCAATTAAATTGCTTGCAGCAGTAGCTCCATTACTTGGTCTTCTTGGAACTGTGATAGGTATGATTGGTACCTTCCAGGCAATTACATTGTTCGGTACCGGTGATCCTAAGTTGATGGCTGGAGGTATTTCACAAGCCCTCGTTACAACAATGCTGGGACTTATTGCAGCAGTGCCGTTATTATTTATGCATAATCAATTGGATACCCGTAGCAGAGAAATAATACAAACTATTGAAGAAGAAGCTATTGGTAAAATTGCTTCAAAATAATAGATGCTTTACTACCTCCTCTTACCCTTTAATCTTGTAATAGATTTTATAAATTTAGGCGGAGTGGTCCTGTTAGTATTATTTTTTGTTGCATTTTATATGTGGATATTAATTAGTGAAAGATTGTATTTTTATAAGTATTCATTAGATGAAGTGGTTAATAACAGTTTTAATGAGTACAAAAATTTAGTTGGTCAAGATGAATGGTTAAATTCAAAACTTAAAAATATGTCATTAGCTGACATTAATCTTCAGAAAAATAGAAATCTTAATCAAATTAAAGGTCTTGTTGCACTATGTCCATTGTTGGGATTATTAGGAACCGTTATAGGAATGATAGAAGTCTTTGATGTTATGGCATTTACTGGTACTGGCAATCCAAGACTAATGGCTGGCGGTATTTCTAAAGCGACTTTACCAACAATGACAGGTCTAGTAATATCAATTACCGGATTATTTGCCATTACTTTTATTGAAAGATTTATCAACGATAGAGTTTTAAAAAAGGTTGAAATATTTGAAAAATGATTAGAAGAAAAAAAAGGATACCTGAAGATTCAACTATAGACATAACACCTATGCTTGATATTGTTTTTATCATGCTAATTTTCTTTATTGTAACTACAACATTTATTAAAGAAACAGGTGTTGAAGTTAATCGACCTAATGCATCAACCGCTGTTGCAGATGAAAGAGGAAATATACTCATTGCAATTACGGAAAATAATGAAATATGGATTGATAAGAGAATGATTGACATAAGAGCTGTAAGAGCTAATGTTGAAAGATTAAAAGCTGAAAATCCGGAGGGTTCAGTTATTATAAAAGCGGATGAGAATTCAAAGACTGGTCTATTAGTAGAAACAATGGATCAGGTAAGGCTTGCTGGTGTTCAGAATGTATCAATTGCAGCAGATAAAGAATAAAAAAAATACTTTTTTTGTAGCTGGCGGACTTTCTTCAGCTTTTTTACTTTTTTTATTTATGTATCTGCTCATATTACCTGGTGATCTAGATATAAGCGCCTTAAAAGATAGGCAAATGGTTGATTTTATAAGGTTAAAAAAAGATGAAACTCTCAATCAAAGAGATAGAAGGTTGCCTGATAAACCACCACCACCTAAGAGGCCGCCACCACCAGAATTAGAAACACCAGACGTAAAAGCTTTGCCTACTCCAAAAATTGATATTGAGTTTCCAGATATAAGAATGCCAATTGATACTGATGGCGCTTTTGTAGCTGGAGGGCAATATTTAGGTGATGGCGGGTTAATACCTCTTGTTAGAATAGCTCCGCGCTATCCTAGAAATGCACTTTTAAAGGGTACAGAGGGTTATGTTCTTGTTGAGTTATTAGTAGATGAATCTGGTTCAGTTTTATCCGCAGTAGTAAGAGAAGCAAAACCAAGTACAATATTTAATGCAGCTGCTATCCAGGCCGTTTTAAAGTGGAAGTTTAAACCTAGAGTTGATGGTGGTGTTGCAGTTAAACAAAGAGGAATTACAAGGATTGATTTTCAAATATGAAGTATTTATTTTTTATATCATTATTTTTTACAATTAATTTTGCTACTACAGCTCCAAGCAATAGTGAGAATACAATTTCTGGCTGGGTTTATTATGACTTTTTGAGTATTGAAGATAAGTTAGAGCAAGGTCGTTATGCTGAAGTGGAAGCTGATTATAAAGATCTATTGGATAACACCTGGTCTTCAAGATCATTTGATCATGCAGTTATTTTAAAAAAATATGGTTTTTTCTTAGTGTCCAGAGATAGGGTTCCAGAAGGTCTTGGATATCTTCAATGGAGTCTTAGAAAGCAAGCATTAGAACCAAGAGATGCTCATAATGTCCAGTATGTTGTAGCTCAGATTAGTGCAAGTCTTGGTAAGTATGAAGAGGCTTTAGAATATCTACTTGATTGGTACCAAACAGGAAAAAATAGAAGATTTGATTTAACTCCTAAAGGAATTGCTTTAATTGGTATCTGTTATGCTCAGTTAGAGGAATATAAACCTGCTATTAAATATATCACTATGGCAACTGAACAATCATATGTATTTATGAAACCATGGTATGAGCTTAAATTTGCACTACATTACAGACTTGATGAATTTTTGCTAGCACTAGAAACAGCTCAAGATCTTGTAAGGCATGCTCCTAAAGAAAAGAAGTATCTTGAACAAATGGGTGCAATGTACAATCAATTAAAATTTGAAATTGAATCATTATCATCATTAGAATTTGGTTTCACACAAGATTTACTTAAAACTGAAAAAGATTATTTATTATTAGCTAACTTTTATATGTACAAAGCTGTCCCTAATGATGCAGTAAAAGTTTTACAAGAAGGATTTAAAAGAAAAAAAATAAAAACAAATGCAAAAAATTTGGAAACTTTATCAAATGCATACCTTGCCTCAAAAGAGCATATAAAAGCTGCTGATAAATTACAGGAAGCATCAAAATTATCTGATGATCCTGAATTAATATATAGACTAGGACAGATAGAATTAAATCTAAGTAGATGGAACAAAGCTATTGAATCATTCCAACTTGCTCAAGAGAAAGGTTGGGATAAAGAAAAAGGTAAAATTGAATACTTTATTGGCATATCATTTATAGAGCTTGAAGATTTTAATAAAGCTGTTCAGTATCTTTCTGCTTCGAGTGAACTAGGTCAAGATAAGCTTGTAGAGCCTTGGCTTCAATACATCGAATATCTTAAAAAGACAGCCAGCTAAATTTTTATTTTTATAATATGTAAAGTGAACTTTACATGATGTAAAATGTCATATAGTTATGAATATTATAGAAACAGTAAATTTAAAGAGATCTTTTGAGATGGGAACTCAAACAGTTGAGGCTTTAAAAGGCATTGATCTAAACGTTAAGACTGGGGAGTTTATAGCCATAATGGGGCCATCAGGTTCTGGAAAGACAACTTTAATGAACATTATTGGATGTTTGGATACCCCAACTACTGGAAAATACTTATTAAATAATCAAGAGGTAAGTAAATTATTAGATGATGATCTTGCAAGTATTCGTAATAAAGAAATAGGTTTTGTTTTTCAATCATTTCATCTTTTAGCGCGTAATTCAGCTCTTGATAATGTAATGTTGCCGCTTAAGTATGCCGGTGAAAAAAAACATATCGCTGTCGAAAGAGCAAAAAAAGCTTTATCAGATGTTGGTCTTGAAGATCGCATGGATCATAGTCCATCAGAATTATCTGGAGGTCAACAACAAAGAGTCGCTATAGCAAGAGCACTTGTTAACTCACCAAGTATACTTTTTGCTGATGAGCCAACTGGTAACCTTGATTCACAAACAGGTACAGATGTAATGAATTTATTTAAAAAACTTCATCAAGATGGACAAACTATTATAATTATTACTCATGAAGAAGATATAGCAAATCAAGCCGAAAGGGTAATAACAATAAGGGACGGCTTAATAGAAACTGACAAATTAGTATAGGATAATTATGAGAACATTATATTTAACATTATTTGTAACTATTTTTTTATCATCATGTGGTGGGTCTGACGACTCTAAAGATGATAGTTTTAAATATTATGCAAAAGAGGAAGCTACTAATAAAAGTCTGGAGCTTTCAATTGAAGCTTCTGGTGAAATAGAGGCCATATCAACAATTGAGATTAAATCTAAAGCTTCAGGTGAAGTGCTATTCTTAGGAGCTGAGGTTGGTGACTATATTAAAAAGGGTTCAATCTTAGCAAGAATTGACCAAAGAACACCAAATAACATACTTGCTCAGGCTAAAGCTGATTTAGAGCTTTCAAAGATTAGACTAGAAAACGCTAAATCTCAACTTGTTCGAGGAGAAGCACTTCATGCAGAAGGAAGTATTGCCGATAAAGATTTTGAGGATATTCAAGAAAATTATGCCTCGGCTCAATCTACAGTTGTAAGGACACAAGTTAGTCTTGAAAATGCAAATATTTCACTTGACGATACTATTGTAAGATCACCAACTGAAGGAACAGTTATTTCAAGAAGTGTCGAAGTTGGTCAAGTTATCTCATCACCGAGTGTTGCTGTTGGTGGAGGAACTGTATTAATGAGAATGGCTGATCTAGGCAGTGTTAGAGTTAGAGCTCTTGTTGACGAAATAGATGTTGGAAAAGTAAGAGTAGGACAAGAAGTCTCTATTAAAGTTTCCGCCTACAGAGACAGACAGTTTTTTGGTAAAGTTTCGAAAATTGAGCCTTTAGCTAAAGTTGAACAAAATGTAACAACTTTTCCTATACTTATAGATATTGAAAATAAAGAAAATCTTCTTCTTTTAGGGATGAATACGGATGTTGTCATCCAAATCCTTGATGAAAGTGTCTCAATAAGCATTCCCACTGGATCTCTACGAACACGAAAAGATATTAAATCTGCTGCCGCGTTACTTGAAATGCCTGAAGATCAAGTTAATACTTTTTTAAAGAAAAAAGTAAAAGGCGAGAGTTTTAATAAATTTATTGTTATTAAAGACTCTAAAAATGGACCTGAACTAGCATGGGTTCAGATTGGTAAATCTGATTTAAGTAATGTAGAGGTAATAGAGGGATTAACCAATGGTGATCAGGTTTTTGTATTACCAAGTCAAAGTCTTGTAGATTATCAAGAAAAGTTTAGAGCAAGAGTTTCTTCTTCATTTGGCGCTTAGTAATGTTATTTTTTGAATCTTTATATTCAGCAATTAGCGCAATAAAATCTAATGCAACAAGATCTTTTTTAACATCTTTAGCAATTATTATCGGAACTGCATCTGTAATAGCCATGATTGCAATTGGATCAGGAGCTCAAAACGCTCTTAATGACGAAATTGATGATCTTGGTGGAAGGGTTTTATCTGTTTATGCAAGTCAAAGAAAAAGAGGGGGAGTTACTTATGGATCTAACCCTTTAATAATAAAAGATGCCGAAGCCTTAAAAAATGATAAAAAAATTGAATGGAAAATTACACCATCAATTGAAGGAAGCCGACAGATTAAGTTTGGTAATAATAATATGAGCGCTGGCATAAGTGGTCACTGGACAAATTATTTTGAAATACAGGGTTATAAGATTGCTAACGGAAGGATTTTTACAGAAAATGAAAATCTAGCAAGAAAAAGAGTTGCTGTGATAGGGCCAAAAGTTGCTACTGAATTAAAAACCTCTCCTAGATTTATGCTTAATAAGGAATTATTGATATCAGGAGTTCCCTTTAAAGTAATTGGTATTCTTGAAAGCGAAGGCTCTAGTGGTTGGCGATCACCCGATGATAATGTGTATGTCCCGCTTTTAACTGCAAGTGATCGAATATATGGAAGAAAAACTGTGAATTCTATTTCTGTAAGTATTTTAAATGATCAAAATATTGAGGAGGCTATGGTAGCCATAGAGCAAGTGCTAAGACGACAGCATGATATTGGACCTGGGGTAGATAATGACTTTAGGATAAATGATTGGAGTCAATATGCTGATCTACAAAGAGAGGCTACTGCAATTTTTACTATCCTTATAACTGGTATAGCGGGTATAAGTCTTCTTGTTGGTGGTATAGGTGTAATGAATATTATGCTTGTCTCAGTAACTGAGAGGACAAGGGAGATTGGCTTACGTAAGGCTTTAGGTGCAACGCACAGAGCAATTATGATGCAATTTATTGTTGAAGCTATGTTGCTATGTCTGCTTGGTGGAATTGTTGGGGTCATCCTCGGATCGGGAATGTTCTACTTGTTTGCATTATCACAAGAGTGGAGATTTTATATACCACTTGGAGCAATTATTGGATCAATTACTTTTTCTGCTGCTGTTGGATTATTTTTTGGGATATGGCCTGCAAGAAGGGCAGCGAAACTAGATCCAGCTCTGTCATTAAGATACGAATAAGATGAAAGTACTACAAATACTACCAGAGCTAAATATTGGTGGTGTTGAGAGAGGTACATTAGATCTCTCAAAGGCCTTAGTTAAGAAAGGTCATGAATCATATGTAATTTCGAATGGAGGCGCATTAGAGGCTTCTCTGAAGGCTACAGGTGGTAATCATATTAGTATGCCAATTCATATAAAAAGTCTTAAGACTCTTAAACTTGCTGATAAGCTATTTAATATTATTAAAACAATTGATCCTGATATTGTGCATGTACGTTCAAGAATGCCTGCATGGGTGACCCACAAAGCATTAAAAAAATTTAAAGATAAGAAGCCAATTCACGTTTCAACATTTCATGGTTTATATAGCTTCCCTATCTATAGCAAAGTCATGGCAAAAGTTGATCATGTAATAAGTATCTCCAGGACTGTTGAAGACTATATAAAAACTACTTACAAAGTACCTTCTAATAAAATTACAGTTATACCAAGAGGTTGTGACTTAGAAGAGTTTAACGAGGAGCCACTTACAGCAGAATGGAAATTAGCTTGGTATAAAGAGTTCCCACAAACAAAAAACAAAAAAATCTTAACTTTGCCTGCGAGAATAACAAAATGGAAAGGTGTTGATGAATTTATTGATCTCTTAGATTTAATTGATAATCCTGATATACACGGAATAGTTGTTGGCCCAGTATCAAAAAGTAAAGAAAAATATTTTAAGAAATTAAGTAATAAAGTTAAATCTCTTAATTTACAGTCAAAGATAACTTTTTGCGGATCGCGTTCAGATATCGTTAATATCTATAAATTATCAGATTTAGTTTTTAATTTATCAAAAACACCTGAACCATTTGGCAGAACTACTATTGAAGCAGCAAGTGTTGGAACAAAAATAGCTGGTTGGGATCATGGAGGTACCAAAGAAATATTAAATGAATTATTTCCTCAAGGGCTTGTTAAGCTTGGCAATTTAGATGATCTAGCAAATAAGACAATAGATTTACTTTCTCAAGACGAATTAAAACCAAAGAAAAACATATTCACATCTGAAAGAATGATTAATAGCACATTAAATGTTTACGAGTCTTTGTTAAAAACAGATAAATAAATTTTTAAAATTTTATTAGCTTGATTTGCTAATGAAAATTCATTTCTTACAAATTCAAAAATAGCTTCTTGATTTAGATTACCAATATTATCAACATATGTTTCTAGAAGATATTTAAGTGATTTAAGATCATTTGGCGCTGCCAAAATTTCATTTGGTAATATAAGATGCATGTGTCCAACATCTGTTGATAAAACTGGTAAATTACTAGCAAGCGCTTCCATTGCAACTCTTGGGCCGCCCTCTGATCTTGATGATATGATTAAAACTGTTGATTTAGCATAAAACTTAGAAAGCTCTTCTTGACTAACCCAATCTGTAATTGTGATTTTATTAACTAGATTCATCTCCTTTATTAAGCTCATTAAGGTTTCCTTTTCACTTCCTGAGCCAACTATAAGAAGAGGGGTGTCTATGTTTTGCCAGGATTTAATCAACAAATCAAAACCTTTTACTTTTTCAAGTCTACCTACGGCAATAGCATGCATACCTTGCTCTTTATTTTCAGTAGATATTGAATACCAGTTAGTAACAACTGATTTTTTAGATGTGACTTCGTCTAACTGCTTTTTATTACCTCCAATAACATAGTCAGCATAATTAAAGATACTTGTATTGCTTTTAGATCCGTGAATGGAAGCGATAAAATTAAAACTAATTAATGATTTAAGTTTACTTAATACAAACACTGGTTTCGAAGCATGAGCATGCACAATGTCAAATTTATTCGATTTAAGAATTTTGAAAACACTAATAAAGTTAAATATAGATCTTCGACTAGAATTTTTTAAACATATCACATTAAAGTCTCTATAATTTTCAGATATATCTTCATTGCA
>Ga0115013_10001378_pt1 | contig 14150 bp, 9 predicted proteins | sample SouAtlMetagenome_2_FD_88686 | JGI IMG/M metagenome (GOLD analysis project Ga0115013, IMG submission 88686) | Marine eukaryotic phytoplankton communities from Atlantic Ocean - South Atlantic ANT15 Metagenome | ecosystem: Environmental > Aquatic > Marine > Oceanic | place: South Atlantic Ocean...
TAAAGAGATTAATAAAAGATATTTATTTAAAAAAGAATTTAATGAGAAACCTGATAATGAAACAATTTTTGTAAATTTATAATATTTAAAGTGACTAGAAATCAATATTATTTAATTTTTTTTATTTTAGCTTTATTATGTTTTCCATTTTTATTGAAGTATTTATTAATAACCAAAAAAAGTAAATTTATAAATAATATATATTTTAATTTTCCAGGAATAATAATTAGTAAGAAAAAATGTTTAAATTACGATAAATTATTACTTAATACTCTTGATGAGACATTTAGTGTATCAATAATTAATGATAAGGGCTCTATTATAACATCCTATAATGATGAGATTTTAAGAATTCCAGCATCTAACTTAAAGTTATTTTCCACTGCATATGCATTAAGTAAATACAAAAATTCTAAAATTTTTAAAACATCTTTATTTAGTAATGGTTTTGATAAGTATTATTTGATTGGACAAGGTGATCCAGATCTAAGCAATTTAGATATTTATACATTACTTTCTAAAATTAAATACAATAAGCAGATTAATATTAAAATTTTAGAAATAAACTCTAAATATTATTGGCCCAAGGGCTGGACAAAAGAAGATAAACAATTTGATTACGGAGCACCAATAACAATGCTGGCATTAAATAGTAATGAAAATAAATTTGAAAATATAGAATACTTATATACTATTATTGAAAAATATATATTTAATAAATTTCCTTATTCCTCAATAAATATAAACATAGTTGATAATTCTGAGAAATTTTATTTCAGGAAATCAATTGAATTGGATTCTATTCAATCCAATCCATTACTTTCTTTAATTACATTAGCTAATTCTGAAAGCCATAATTTTACGGCAGAATCCCTTTTTAAAAATGCTTCAAATACTTGGAATGATAATAATTACATTAAGTTAAAAAATTGGTTGAGAAATAAAGGTCTTAAAGTTAATAATTCAAAATTCTCTGATGCTAGTGGTCTATCTAGAAACAATAGAGTAACAACTAAACTATTATCTGAATTTTTGAATAAGATGCAATATTCAAAAGATTTTAATACTTATCAATCTTCATTATCAATTATTGGGTTAAGAGGAACATTAGCTAATAGATTCAAAAACACTGAACTACAAGGTAAGTTTTTTGGAAAAACAGGAACATTATCAAATGTTTTTGCTTTATCAGGATATTTGTATAAAGGTGATAAACCTCATATTGTTAGTATTATTCAAAACTCTAAGAATATTGATAGGGATAAGAGTTTTAACCTACTAAAAAATATTTATAAATTAGAAAGGTGTATTTAATCTTTTTTAAAATATTCCTTAAGATCTTTTTCTACTGATTCAGGAACCATATGTTTAATTTCTCCTCCAAATTTAGCAACCTCCTTAACGAGGGAACTACTTAGAAAACTAAAGTTTGTATTAGTAGAGAGAAAAATAGTTTCTATATTACTATTAAGTGATTTATTTGTATGAGCTATTTGAAGTTCATACTCGAAATCACTCATAGCTCTTAGTCCTCTTAATATAAGATTGGCATTGACATCTTTTGCACAATCTACAGTAAGGCCATCATATGTAATAACACTTATATTTTTAAGGTGAGATATAGTTTTATTAATCTGGATGATTCTCCTACTAAGTTCAAAAGTTGGTTTTTTACTTGTATTTTCTAAAATGGCAACAACTACATTTCCAAACAATTTTTCGGCTCTTTGTATTAAATCTAGATGACCATTTGTTAACGGATCAAATGTACCTGGGTATAGTATTTTCATAATTTAATTATGATTGAATAGGAAATTTAGTTAAAATAAAATTATTAAATAAATTTATTATGACATTAAATCTTGATGCAAAAAAAATCCTATTAAGAAAAATCCCACATGGCTTATTTATTTGTGGAGTGAAAGATGAAAATAATGACGAAGTGAACGGATTTACTGCTAGCTGGGTTACACAAGGTTCCTTTAATCCGCCCTTAGTGGTTATGGCAGTTAGAGCAGAAGGATCTAGTCATGAAATAATTAAAAAAACAGGAAAGTTTTCTTTAAATGTTCTCAAAAGTGATCAAAAAGATTTAGCAGCTGTTTTTTTTAAACCTCAAAAGGCTCTTGGAGGCAGATTTGAATCTGTTGAGTTTAACTTAGGTGAATTGGGATTGCCAATTTTGGTTGACAGTGTAGGAGGAGTGGAATGTAAGGTTGTAGGTAGTGTTATTTATGGTGACCATACTGTTTTTGTTGGAGAGGTATTATCTGCTTATTTAAATAATGATGTTGATTCTTTAAATCTAAATACCACAGGATGGAATTACGGAGGTTAAAGCTATAGATGAATTATCCTTCAAATAAAGTATTAGATAAAAAATATAATTTTAAAATTGAATATAAATTAATCAATAATAAGCAATTATTAAAATCAAGACTATCTGAAATACCCAAATCATCTGGCTGTTATCTTTTTAAGGATTTAGATAATAACTTCCTTTATATAGGAAAATCAAAAACACTTAGAAATAGGGTAAGTAGTTATTTTTATAACTATGGTGATCTTTCACCAAGATTATGTTTAATGGTAAGACAGATAACAGAAATTGAAATTATTGTTACAGACAGTGAGTATGAAGCATTAAATTTAGAATCTAATCTAATAAAAACTAACAAACCATATTTTAATATTCTATTAAAAGATGATAAAAAATATCCATATCTTTGTATTACCTGGAGTGAAAAATTTCCAAGAATTTTTATAACTAGAAAAAGGAGAAATAGAAATAATTTAGATAGATACTATGGACCTTATGTTGATGTTGGCTTATTAAGAAATACTTTATTTTTAATAAAAAAGATATTTCCATTAAGACATAGTAAGTTATCAAAATCATTTTATCGTGAAATAACTGGAGTAGATCTTGAAAAAATATCATCTGAAGAATACAAAAAAATAATGAAACAAGCCTCAATGGTATTTCAAGGGAGAAACGATGATTTAATAAATATTCTTGAAAAAAAAATGATCCATTTCTCAACCGAACTTCAATATGAGAAGGCAGCTAAAATTAGGGATCAAATTAAAGGTCTTAAATTATTAACAGAATCACAAAAAATATCCATACCCGATTCTTCAATAAATAGAGATATCTTTGGAATTGTTTCAGAAAAAAATATAGCTAGTATACAAATCTTTCAGATGAGATCTGGCAAATTAATTGGAAGAATTGGATATAGTCAAAAATTAAATGGTCATAAAGAATATGAAATTTTACAAAGAACATTAGAAGAACACTATATGAATGTTGAAGGTATAGAAATCCCATCCGAAATATTAGTTCAATATAATTTTCATAAATTAGTAATAATTCAGGAATGGTTAAGTGAACTTAAACAAAAAAAAGTAAAAATCTTAAATCCAAAAAGAAGTAATAAGTTAAAAACTATTGAAATGGTTAAGAAAAATGCAAAATTAGAGTTAAATAGAATTTTAAATGGAATTCAAGATAATGAGTCTGCTATTGAGGATCTATCTCAAATACTAGATTTAAGTATTCATCCAAGAAGATTAGAGGGTTATGATATAAGTCATATTCAAGGTACAGATCCGGTTGCTTCTCAGGTAGTATTTATTGATGGGTTACCTTCGAAACAAAATTATAGAAAATATAAAATAAAAGATCCTAATATTTATATAGGTCATAGTGATGATTACGCATCAATATATGAAGTTATTCAAAGAAGGTTTAAGAAATGGTCGAGATATAAACAAGAAGGAGGTAATCTTTCTTCTAAAAATAATTCTAAGCAAAGTAGTTTAACTAATGATCTATTTTCAGATTGGCCTGATTTGGTTATGATTGATGGAGGAAAAGGACAACTAAATTCTGCTTATAAAGCTTTGGAAGAACTTGATTTAGAAAAAGATGTTGTTCTATGTTCATTAGCGAAAAAGAATGAAGAAATTTATATTCCTGGATTATCAAAACCTCTTAATACAGATATGAATCAAAAGGGAGTCATGCTTCTAAGGAGATTAAGAGATGAAGCTCATAGATTTGCACTATCCTTTCATCGCAATAAAAGATCTAAGAGGATGAATAGATCACAATTAACTCAAATACCGGGTTTAGGCTCATCAAGAATAAAGGATTTATTAGAGTATTTTAATTCAGTGGATGCAATTAGAATTGCTAGCAAAAAAGAACTTATGAAAGTTAAAGGACTTGGAAAAAGTACAGCCGATTATATTTATAATTACTTTAATACTGAATAAAAGCTTATAAATTAATTATTTATTTATTATAAAAATATACATAGATGTTGATATTTTTGTATTTTATTTGAATTAATAAGTAAGATTATTTTAGTTGATAAAAAGATAATGTTCTGGAGAAAATCAAAGCTTTTAATTTTATATTCTACTGTTGATGGTCATACAAAAAATATATGTCAATATATTTATAGAAATTTAAAAGGAAGAAAAAGGGTAAGTATCTTTTCAATAGAAGAATCTGTAAATTTTGAAATAGATGATTATGATGAAGTTGTTATTGGGGCAAGTGTAAGATATGGATATCACAGAAAAAATGTTTATGAATTTGTGCAAAAGAATTTGAACAAACTTAATAAATTAAAAACCGCTTTCTTTTCATTGAATTTAACAGCAAGAAAACCTGAGAAATCAACTCCAGAGACTAACCCATATATTATAAAATTTTTAAAAAAAGTAAATTGGAAGCCTTCAACTCAAGAAGTATTTGCTGGTAGATTAGATTATCCAAATTTGGATACCCTTAATAAACTAGCAATTTTATTTATAATGTTTATTACCAACGGACCAAAAGATACATCAAAAACATACGAGTTAACAGATTGGAAAAAAGTTGATAACCTAATAATTTCAATATCAAAATTTTGATGTTTTTCTGTAAATGAATAAAAAAGAGTTAATAGAATTAACTTCAAATATAGATAAAAATAGTTGTCCAAATAAGATAAATTTTCATTGTCATACAAAATTTAGTGATGGTAGTTTTGAACCGGAACAATTATTAGATCAAGTTTTTATTAATAAACTAAAATATATTGCGATAACAGATCATCACACTGTAAGAGCTCATAATTTTATTGAACAGAATAACATTCTTAAAAAATATCCAAATAATGCATTTCAATTAATATCTGGTATAGAAATAAATTGTTTACTTCTAGGATGTTTAGTTCATGTTATTGGTTTAGGAATTAATATAAAAAGTAAACATTTAATTCCTTACATTCAAGGAGATTCCCCTTCTGGTAATGATTTACAGATTAATGCAGTTACTAAGGCAATAAAATTAGCAGGAGGATTATCTTTTCTGGCTCATCCAGCGAGGTATAGGATTCCCTTTTATAAACTCATTCCTGAGTCTAATAAATGTGGAGTTGATGGAATTGAAGTTTGGTATGATTACGATTTGAAAGAAAGATGGCAAGCTAGTAATTTTGTATGTTCAGAGATAAATAAATTAACAGAAGGATTAAATATGCTTAAATCATGCGGAACTGATAGTCATGGATATTCATTATTAGGCAGATAAACTAAAATTCATTTTTCTCAATTTTGGAATCAGCCCTATTAATTATCTGCTTTAAATTATTTTTTGCATCAGGAGTGAAGTCTTTCCACATTTTTCTATTAATAATTTCAAGAAATCTTTGAGATATATCCCTTAAAGCCCATGGATTATTCTCCATGAAAAAATTTTTAAGATCATCATTACATATCCATGAGTTATATATTTGGGTATAACACCAATCAGAAACAAGCTCAGTTGTAGCATCATAAGCATATAAATAGTCTAGAGTTGCAGCAAACTCAAAGGCCCCTTTATATCCGTTCTCTTTCATTCCCTCGATCCATTTTGGATTAAGAACTCTTGTCCTTATAACCTTATTAATTTCATGGCTTAATTTATTTATTTTAGATAAACCAAATTTGGATAAGTCACCGTGATATGTATCTGGAAATTTTCCTTTTAATTTTTTAATTGCAGATGTTAGTCCTCCTTGAAATTGATAATAGTCATCTGAATCTAAAATATCATGTTCTCTATTATCCTGATTATGTATAACAACTTGAATATTTTTTAGTAATTTTTCTAAATCATTTTTGTTTTCAATAGGTTCATTACTATCGGAATAAACCCACTTACTCCAATTTATATAAGTATCAGCAAAGTCATTTATATTATCCCAACTGGAATTAGATATTAGTTCCTGTAAACCAGCTCCATAAGAACCAGGTGCGGAACCAAAAATACGATTTAATGAATCTCCATTTATATAAGACTCTAAAATTGGATTAAATTTTGTATTTTCATCAATATTAGAAACTAATTTAATAGCTTTATTAACTAAACATATTAAATTTGGAAATGCATCTCTAAACATTCCAGAGATTCTTAAAGTCACATCCACTCTTGGTCTGTTAAGAATATTTAAAGGTATTATTTCCAAATCAATAACTCTCCTAGATGGGCCATCCCAGAGTGGTTTTACACCAAGTAGATATAAAATTTGGCAAATATCTTCTCCTCCATTTCTCATCGTCGATGTGGCCCATACAGATATTGCTATCTTTTTGAGGTCTTCTCCATGTTCTTGTCTAAATAAATTAATTATTTGAGAAGCTGATTTACAACCAACAATCCATGCAGATTCTGTTGGTAATCCTCTGGCATCTATTGAAAAGAAATTTTTACCTGTAGGTAAAACTTCAGTTTTTCCTCTTGTTGGGGCCCCTGATGGTCCACTACTTACATATCTTCCTTTCAATGAATTAATAAATGAAAGCTTCTCTTTAGTAGATGATTTAATTATTGGTTCTATAATTTCTTTTTGAATATGATAAAAATAATCTTTATGTTTTTTTTCTGTAGTAAATATTTTTAATATTTTATTATTTTGTATTTTTTCTAAATAAGTAATAGTAAAATTATTCTTAAAAAAATAATAATATATGAGATATTTTGCTTGATTATCTAAGAACTCTAAAGCTCTTCTAATGCTAATAATATGATCGTTTGAATAATTATTAAGAATTTCCTTATCTTTTTCACTAAGAATTTGATCATAATTATTAGTCCACGGATCTAAATCTAAATTTAAATTTAAAGCTATGTATTGGATTAATCCATAACGTTTAGATGTAGGTACTCTTGCAATACTTAGGATCAAATTAATCTCATTTAAACTTTTTTGTCTACTTCCAAAAATATGCAAGCCGGTTCTAATTTGTGACTCTTTTAATTCACATAAATATGAGTCAATTTTTTCTATTTTATTAGATTCATCTACAAATGTAATTTCTTTAAAATCAGATTTTATAATTTCAAATATAGCTTTTTCAATAATATTTATACGTTCAGAATTTAATAACTTAGCCTCATAGTATTCGTCCAATGATTGCTCTAATTTAGAAAGCTTTCCATACAACTCAGATCTATCTAAAGGAGGGGTTAGATGATCGATAATCGTTGCATGTGTTCTCCTTTTTGCTTGTGAACCTTCTCCTGGATCATTAACAATAAATGGATATATATTAGGAATTGGAGGACAAATAATACTAGGAAAACATTCATTGCTTAGTCCTATAGATTTACCAGGTAACCATTCCAAAGTGCCATGCTTGCCAATATGACAAATAGCATTTGACTCGAATTTATTTTCTAACCAATAGTATTGAGCTAGATATCTATGGGGAGGAGGAAGATCAGGAGAATGTATATCCCTGTTAGAATCTGTATCATATCCTCTTTGAGGTTGAATAAGTAAACATATTTTTCCAAATAAAATACCATTAATTGAAAAACCTTTTTTTTCTAAATCTAGAGCATTTGAAGGAATTCCCCATCTTTCCACGATTTTATTTTTGGCATTACTAGCTAATTTATTCCAAAATTCTAAGTATTCATTTAAGGATAAATATTCTAGAGGTTTATTATTTTGCGACTCAATATCGTTTGTTCTGGTTTTTATTAGTGAAGAAATTAATTCTGATGAATTTTCTGGTAATTCTTTAGATCCGAGGTCATAACCCTCATCCTTAAGCCAATGCAGAATATTAAGAATAGATTGAGGTGTATTTAAACCAACTCCATTTCCTATTCTTCCATTTTTTACAGGATAATTTGCAATTACTATTGATATCTTCTTTTCGTGATTTTTTAAATTATTTAGTTTTAAGTAATTGCTTGCAAGTTTTGTAATCCATTTAATGTTTTCAATGTCAACTTTATAACTGGTTATTTTGCTACACAAAGTGTTATTTATAGAAATAACCTCTTTAAAAGCTGACGGTTTCGTAGTTATTCGTCCATCGAATTCTGGTATTATTATTTGCATTAATAAATCCGTTGCATTCATCCCAATTGTTGAATACATCCAATCCTTTCTTGATTTATTAGAGGTTAATATTTGTAGGATTGGAAGGTTCAATGATTTAAAGATATTTAAATTATTATCTATTTTTTTATTAGGTGAATTTAAAGCAGAAGAAAAAGATGTTGTTGAGATAATTAACTTTATATCTTCTTTTTGAAATAGATTAATCAATTTCTTTTGTACATCAATATCTTTTAAAGTAGAAATAAATACCGTTTTAGGTGATAAACCCATAAACCTTAATTGAGATATTAATACATTTGATAATTCAATTTCGTTAGCTAAAAATAATGATTTATAAGAAATTATTCCAACCTTTGGACCCTTTTCATCTTTCCAATCATATTTAAAAGGATCAGGATAATAAATATTTGAAATATATTTTTGAGGAATACTAGTCTTATCAGATAATAAATAAGTTAGACAATAAAGAAATCTTCGATAATTTTCTCGACCTCCAGATCTTAAAAGTTTTGTTATTTTTATAGAAGTATCTATGTCAATACTGCTTAATTCATTGAGTGATAAATCTTCTTCTTCAGTTCCAGAAAGAATTAAAAGCCTTCTATTGGAATTTAATTCTTGCCATTTTAATAATGCTTCAATCCCATAACTCCATGTACCCTTGTCCCCAAAAAGTCTTAGGACTACAACCTTTGCATAATTAATTGTTTTTATAAAGTAATTATCTATTTGAGCGTTTGTAACAAGATTAGAAACTTCTAATGCTCTTATATTATTTTTAAATAAAGTAAGTTCTTCTTCTTCTTCTTCAAGTAAATCTGAAATTATATTAATATCGGCCTTTACGCTCGTAATAAATATAAAATCTGCTCGAGGCTGTTCAATGAAATCAACTTTATTATTTTCATTTCCCGCAATATTTAATATCCTGTGCATTTATATATATCAATAAGGTTTAGAATACTTAAGTAAGTTAAAACAATTTTAACTCATTTCTAATAAATTAAATATGCAAGAATTTCTTCCATATGCCTGGTTTGAAGGTAAATGTATTCCCTTTAAAGAAGCTAAAGTTTCTATAGCTACCCATGCTCTTCATTATGGGACAGCAGCCTTTGGAGGGATGCGTGCTATTCCAAATCCGGCAATAAAAAATGAATTTCTTCTGTTTAGAACAGATAAACACATAAAAAGATTATCTCAAAGTGCCAAATTACTTTTAACTGAAATTTCTGAAGATTATATTTTTAATGCAATAGAATCGATAGTAAAAATCAATAAGCCTAATAAACCAATTTATATAAGACCTTTTGTCTATACAAGCGATTTAGGAATAGCTCCACGTTTACATAATATAGATACTGATTTTTTTATATATTGTATTGAACTTGGAGATTACTTATCTCCAGATGGAGTATCTTGCAGGATGAGCAGTTGGACAAGACAAGAAGATAGATCTCTGCCCTTAAGAGGTAAAATAAGTGGTGCTTATATTACTAGCTCATTAGCTAAAACAGAAGCTAGTTTATCTGGCTTTGATGAGGCATTATTATTAAATTCTAGTGGTAAGGTAAGCGAAGCTAGTGGTATGAACTTATTTATAGTAAGAAATGGTGAATTGATTACACCTGGCGTTGATCAAGATATACTAGAAGGTATAACTAGGGCTAGCGTAATTGAATTAGCTAAGTCTTTTGGAATAAATGTTATCGAAAGACCAGTTGATAAAACAGAGTTATTTATTGCAGATGAGGTCTTTCTTACCGGTACCGCAGCAAAAATTACACCGATCAAGCAAATAGAATCTACTATCATTAATAATGACCGTCCAATAATGAAAAAACTGAAAAATAAGCTTATAGAAATAACGGAAGGAAGATCACAAGACTATGATAGTTGGATAACACGTATTCAAATTAATTAATTAAAATTTATACCAAAATATGAATTCATTTAGAAATTATTTGAATAGAGAAGATAAACCAATTATTATTTTTGACGGGGGAACAGGGACTTCTTTTCAAAATTTAAATCTATCATTCCATCACTTTGGAGGAGAAGAGTTAGAAGGTTGTAATGAAAATTTAGTTATCTCATCTCCAAATATTGTTGAACAAGTTCATAATTCATTTCTTGAAGCAGGTTGTCACGTAATTGAAACAAATACATTCGGAGCTTCATCCATTGTTTTAGATGAATATAATATTTCAAGCAAAGCGTATGAAATTAATAAAAAAGCTGCTCAGATAGCAAAAAAAAGTGCAGATTTATATTCTTCAATCACTAAACCTAGATTTGTTGCTGGCTCAATTGGTCCTACTACCAAATTGCCCACATTAGGTCATATTAATTTTGATAAGTTAAAAGAATCATATGAAGAACAAGTTCATGGTCTTATTGACGGAGGTATTGACCTTTTATTAATTGAAACTTGCCAAGATGTTTTACAGATAAAATCAGCTTTATTTGCCTCTCAAGAAGTTATCAAAAAGAAGAGTATTGATTTACCAATAATGATATCCATAACTATGGAAACCACTGGGACAATGCTTGTTGGTTCTGATATTGCCTCTGCCCTAACAATTTTAGAGCCATATAATATTGATATTCTTGGACTTAATTGTGCCACTGGCCCAGTTCAAATGAAAGAGCACATTAAATATTTAGCTGAAAATTCTCCCTTTGCAATTAGCTGTATACCTAATGCAGGATTACCTGAAAATATTGGTGGGGTAGCTCATTATAAATTAACTCCATTAGAATTAAAAATGCAATTAATGAACTTTATTTATGATTATAATGTTCAACTAATTGGAGGCTGTTGTGGAACAACTCCTCAACATATTAAATATTTATCATCAATAATTGATGAAATATCAGACAAAAAAAGTATAAATAAAAAATCATCAATTGAGAAAAATAACTTTATACCATCAGCCGCCTCCATATATAATTCTGTTCCATATAAACAAGACAATTCAATATTAATTATTGGTGAACGTTTAAATGCAAGTGGATCTAAAAAAGTAAGAGAATTACTAAATGAAGATGACTGGGATGGATTGGTGTCAATTGCTAAGCAGCAGCAAAAAGAAAACGCTCATATCCTAGATGTCAATGTTGATTATGTCGGTAGAGATGGAGTAAAAGATATGAAAGAACTTACTTCAAGATTAGTAACCAATATAAACCTCCCTTTAATGATAGATTCAACTGAGGCAGATAAGATGGAAAGTGGATTAAAAACGGTAGGTGGAAAATGCATTATAAATTCAACAAATTATGAAGACGGAGATGACAGATTTAATCAGGTTTTAAATCTTGCATTGAAATATGGTTCTGGAATTGTTATTGGAACTATTGATGAAGAGGGAATGGCACGAAATTCAGATAAAAAATTTCGTATTGCAAAAAGAGCATTAATAAAAACTAGATCTAGTGGTCTTGCAGATTACGAAGTTTTTTTTGATCCTTTAGCCTTGCCTATATCTACTGGTATTGAGGAAGACAGGTTAAATGCAAAAGCCACTATTGAAGCAATAGTAAAAATAAGAAAAAGTTTTCCTGATATTCATATTATTTTAGGAATTTCTAATATCAGTTTTGGTCTTTCACCTTTATCTAGAATTAATCTTAATTCAATATTTCTTGATGAATGCATAAAAGCAGGATTAGATTCAGCAATTATTGCACCAAATAAAATTTTACCTCTTTCAAAAATATCTGATGAAACAAAAAAATTATGTTTGGATTTGATTTATGACAAAAGAGATTTTGAAAATGGAATATGTATATATGATCCATTAGTTGAATTAACAAAACTATTTCAAGATTTGACAATTACTGATTTTAAAAAGGCATCAACCTCAAATAAAAATATAAGCTTAGAAGAAAAACTTAAAAATCATATTGTTGATGGAGAAAAAATAGGTTTAGAAAAAAATTTAAATAATGCGCTTAAAAAATATAAACCACTTGAAATTATTAATACTTTTTTATTAGATGGTATGAAAGTAGTTGGAGAATTATTTGGTTCCGGTCAAATGCAATTACCTTTTGTATTGCAATCAGCAGAAACCATGAAATTTGCTGTTTCAGTACTTGAACCTCATATGGAAACAGTAGACGAAACTATATCAAATGGGAAATTATTAATAGCTACTGTTAAGGGAGATGTTCATGATATTGGAAAAAATTTAGTAGATATAATCCTTTCGAATAATGGTTTTGATGTTATTAACTTAGGTATTAAGCAAGATGTATCAGCAATTATTGATGCACAAAAAAAACATAATGCAGATTGTATAGCTATGAGTGGTTTACTCGTAAAGTCAACTGCTTTTATGAAGGATAATCTTGAGGCATTTAATAATGCAGATATAAATGTTCCAGTTATTCTTGGTGGTGCAGCATTAACTCCAAAATTTGTTAATGAGGACTGCAGCCAGATATATAAAGGAAAAATATTATACGGTAAAGATGCTTTTACAGATTTGCAGTTCATGAATGAATTTATGGATAGCAAAAAAAAGGGAAACTGGTCTAATGAGAATGGTTTTATTAATAATAAAAATATAACCATTAAATTAGCCTCTTCAAAGTCTTCTGATAAAGATAGAAATGCTAATAAAAAAATAATAAGTATTGACAAAATTAAAACAATTGAGAATTTTAATAGATCAAATTTTGTAGATCAAGAGAATCCTATAAATTCTCCCTTTTTGGGTACAAGAGTTCTTAGAGATATAGATATAGACTTTGATAAATTAATATTTTTTCTAGATAAAAAAGCTTTATTTAGTGGTCAATGGCAAATTAAAAAAAATAAAGGACAATCAGTCGAAGAATATAATAACTATTTAAATTCTTATGCAGAACCTTTACTTGAAAAATGGATCAATATTATTTCTGATAAAGGTCTAATCTCACCAAAAGCAGTATATGGATATTTCAGATGCGGTAGAAAAGATAATAGTATTTACTTATTCGATAATAAATCTCATAAACAAATTTCTCAACTTAATTTTCCTAGGCAAAAATCTGGTAATAATCTTTGTATAGCTGACTTTTATTGTGATCTAATCGATAATCAACCTATTGATATATTCCCCATGCAAGCCGTAACTATGGGATCAATAGCCAGTGAATATTCTCAAACACTTTTTAAAGATGATAAATACAGTGATTACTTATTGTTTCATGGTTTGACTGTTCAACTAGCTGAAGCTCTTGCTGAATACATCCATTCTTTGGTTAGAATTGAATGTGGATTTAAAACAAATGAGCCAACTGATACTCGCGAAATATTAGCTCAGAAATATAGGGGGGCTAGATATTCGTTTGGTTATCCAGCTTGTCCTAAAGTTTCAGATTCAAACATTCAATTGTCATTATTAGATGCAAAGAGAATTAATCTAACCATGGATGAATCAGAGCAATTACATCCTGAACAAAGTACAACAGCGATAATTTCTCTTCATTCTAAAGCCAAATATTTTAGTGCATAAATAAATTATTAATTATTTTCTAAATATTCTATTATCTCTTCTTGCAGTTCATCAATTAGTTCAGTATCACTTAAATCAAATCCTTCTCCAGCCGCATCTTGAATTAATTCCAAATAATATGATGCTCCATCACTAGACAAAAACTCAATTGCTGATGTTTCATCACTATCTTTAAAAGCATCATTTAGAGATTTAAATGCTATGTTTTCAGTAAAGTCCCAATCCATATTGAAAAAAACCTTATTAA
>Ga0115013_10001380_pt1 | contig 14141 bp, 14 predicted proteins | sample SouAtlMetagenome_2_FD_88686 | JGI IMG/M metagenome (GOLD analysis project Ga0115013, IMG submission 88686) | Marine eukaryotic phytoplankton communities from Atlantic Ocean - South Atlantic ANT15 Metagenome | ecosystem: Environmental > Aquatic > Marine > Oceanic | place: South Atlantic Ocean...
TCACTCGTTACGAATATGTAAATCTATTTCACACGCTAACGGACTGGTGGAATGCTTTTTTTGTCCTTCCGAGAAACCACCCGGACGTCGATGACGATGCTTCTGCTGGGCTTTCGGGTGTTGTCAAGCCCGATCGTGTTGTTTTCTTGGACGGTCACGCCGAGGGAATATTGGACCCCGTATGGGAAATGCTCTTTGGGAGCACCCACTTCATTCAGCACATGGACAATGGAAAAAGTGGTAGAATTTGTTTTGAAAGGGTAATCTTTGTTCCCCCGGGATACAAGTCTCCGCTCTTCAACCCCGACAGGAGTCGTATCATGTGTCCCAGAAAGAGAATGACCAAAGCCTTTTCGGACTTTGTGTTGAAACAGTACAACTTGCAAGACACTAAAGTAATTAAAGGTAACGTTGTTATGATTGATCGGCAGCCCTATGTCTCGCACCCTCGGAGCAATCCCGACGACCTAGAACGCCAATTTGATCCAAACGAACTCAAAAACCTGCAAGCTAAACTCAAAGAGATTCCGGGCGTTACTGTTCAACTAGTCCGGCTCGAAAATCTTTCCTTTGGGGAACAGCTAAAGCTGCTGAGAGAGACCCACGTGCTGATAGGTATCCACGGGGCGGCATTGTCGCATCTCATGTTTATGAACGAAGACCACTCGCACACAATTGAATTTCGCCCGGAATTTCAGGTTGATTTTTTCGAAGACCTGAGCATGTGGAAGGGCATCGACCACAGTGTGATTGAGTATTTTGCGGGTCTATCGGACCGTGAGATCAATAGGGCGTTCAAATTGGTGACAAAGTACGTCGCTGGAAAATAATTTTGCTGATGAGATAGTTTGCTATTTCTTGATTTTTAATGTTGTTAGAAGACAAAACAATGGAGAGTCATTATTTCTAGTGTTTATGGTATTTGTAATATTATCAAAATCTATTATCCTATTGGCTACCAGTCCAACGCGGTTGCCAACAACGAACCAGAGGAGTGTTCCACGTCGGTACTTCTCGAGGACCTTGTTTGCTTTGGTACATTTTTGTGCCCATGGGGACAGTGTCGGCACCCATTCCCACAGCATGGCCGTCTCTTGAGATATCTCTGTGTGAAGACCGAATATCCACTCGCAGGATCGATGTATGTGTCCTTGGATTTCAGTACGGCATGTCGGTGCATAGCTCGGGCCAAGGCATTAGGAATTTTGCTACGCAGAGCCTTTTCAAGTACTTCAGGTGGCAAATCTCCCTTTCGAAACGGCGTCTCTGCCTCCCATCGTTCTTGTAGCACTTTGGATTGAGTGATATTCTTTTCACAGTTGGTAGCTACAATCGAAGAACTAGTAGAAGAAGGAGTTTGGCTATTGAAATCTCCGCTCTCGAGAAGGTGATCAATATTTGCATGCCATAGTGTAAGGGTATCATTTATTGTGTCTTCTCCATCCCAACCTCCCCAGATATATAAATTGGAATCAACAACTGTCGTAGTGTGACGACATCTCTCGACACCTTGTCCTTCCCAAGAAAGCTTAATCCAGCACCGTCTTTCAGAATGCCCCAGGTTAAAAAGAATCCAGGCATCACCAACTATGGCGGTCTTTCCACTCCCTTTGGAAGCGTCTGTCCCACCCAAAACGATCATTGACGCAGTGTCTCCACTGCCAACAATTGAAGCCGAATGCGAAGTTCGTCCGGGGGGATGCGGACCCCCAACGATTAATTCTTCCCACGTCCAACTATTGATATCAGAATGGCTGCAATCTAGGAACCATAATTCTCTAGATGCTCCTGCATTATCTCCTTCAACACTGCCACCATAGACAATCATTGTTTCTGCCTTTTCGTTCCGTTGCCAGAGCACTGCAGAATGGTCCGTGCGGCATCTTGGCCAAGTTTCTTGGGTTTTTTTCACGTTTGACTGATATCTATTCAATTGTTTCCATTCCCAATTCTTTAGATCAAGGGACCACAGATCGTTCAAACGACAAATTCGATCCCAACCACCAAATAGAATGGCTTTGTTATTGCAAGGACTGTAAACAAGAGTTGGATTTCCCCTAGGCGGTGGTTCCAAACCACCCCTTGTAGAGCAGTGTGTCCAACACAAGGTTTCTAGGTGTAATAATTCACAAGCAGAAAGGGGTATGCAATTGTCTTGACCCCATCCGCCAAACACAAGAAGATGATCCGAACCACAAACGATAGCAGCACTGTTGGATCGAATGGATGGGACATCTTCATCCGCAACACTGCCAACGCTATCGCCCAAGTATTCCCAATTGAACAAGCGCGATGTTGATGCATACATGCTCTCATTTTGTGCTGGTAAGGATATCTTCCAGGCATCCTTGAGTCGTTTGCCCTCTCGATTTTCACCAGAAAAAACGAGAAGGGAGTTTCGCCCCAATTTTCCAGAATCGACTAGTGAAATCATACAATGGGCTGATCGGGATTCGGGGTGAGAAAATTTTTGGATCGTAGAAATACCGATATCATCACTCTTCAGGTCAGAGGATTTGCTCACCGATTTTGTTTCCTCTGTCTGCGAAATTGATGGGGTAAAAGGGGATTCAAAGCAACCAGATAAATATTGAGAGCCATTGGATAGGTCTGCCTTGCTCATATCAAAACCTTCGCATTTAAGCTTCAAAATCTCAGATGACCATTCTTTCTCAGCTCCTGATGGCAAAGGTATCCCTCGTAGTAACGATGCAAGCATCTCAACTCCGCTAACAAGACGTGGACCGGGGCGTGAAAAACGGTTGTGGTCAATGATATACACATCGCCATTTTGAACACAGCGAAGTTTCCAGAATAATTTCTCTGAAGTTAGCAGATGCAATTCGTTGAGAGTCCTCTGTGGAGATGATGAGCAAGGAGAGAGTATCAATACGTCGGGGTCGGCACAAAGTATGTCGTCCCAGGTTATAATTCGAGAATCGGCTCCTCCCTCTTCTCCAAAAGCATCTTGACAACCTGCTGCAGCTTTGATATCTGGGAGCCAGTTTCCGCCCGTGCATAATGGAGATAATCCTTCTAAAGATAATACCGACGGTTTTCTTGCGTTGTTCCCTTGTTTCGATAGCTCCGATTCAACTACACTCAGTCGAAGTCGAAGTTCGTTTATGAGTTTGACACCGCTCTGGGGAAGATTAAGGGCCAATGCCACTTTATTAATCGATGAAAACATGCCTTCCAGCGTTGTTGTAGATACTGTTACTACGTTTACATCTGTTGATGTTTCCTTTTCTTGCAACAGTCCAGTCCTCCGAAGTGCCATGAAAACATCATCTTGGCGTGGATCACAAATATCACACGTGGATTGAACAAAAACAACTGTGGGAGATAGCTTTTTGATAATCTGATCGTCGGTAGACCACAATCCAGGACCCTCTTCGGCAGCACTGTTTTGTTGAATGACCTTCATCGCCTTATCAACCTCTTCACTGGTCATCTTGCTTGCGTCGATTGCTGATCGACAAACAATATGACGAGGAGCGCAGCGAGCTTCTGGAGGGTAATCACACAGAGATGTCACTCCTCCCAGTTTGTGCTCTGCTCCCATGGCAAAGATGATTTCTGTCGCAGCCGAAACAAAGGATATAGCTATGTGTTTACGCGATGGTGAACAATCCAGAGCCTTTCTGATTAATTCGCTAGCAATGGCAGTATTGGATGCAAAATGTAAATGATAATAGCTTGCAACGACGTTTTCATACACGAGCCCCACCATTTCTGACTTAACGTTCATAACAGTCTCGGGAGTAGCTTTCAGGGGAAACTTTCTATCACTTTTATCATCAGTGGCACCTTGTTCATTGTCGAAAAGTGTTTCTGAGAAATGAAATTTTTGACCACGGCATTGCTGCCCTGGGGTAAATATGGGATTTTCAGCTGTGAATTCAATTACAGCGTAGTGCATCTTCATATGGGGAGTCATACGACTAAATGCATCCGGAAACACACTACACATTTGTGAATGCTTAGAATTTTCTTTCGTCCCAGTGTAGAGTCCACCCGTAAGATACATCATCCCACCACACTCTGCATAAATAAGTCCACCAGCTTTGGCAAAACTTTTAATATCGTTTCTCATAGACTCATTTGAATGCAAAATCTCGGCATATAATTCGGGGTATCCCCCACCGAGGTAAAGTACATCAAGACCTCTTGGAAGTTGTTGATCGTTGACTGGACTGAAGTGAACAATTTCGGCCCCCATGGATTCGAGTAGAGTCAGATTGTCGGCATAGTAAAAGCAGAATGCTTCGTCACGTGCAACACCAATTCTACAAGTTGTATCCGCTTTTTGAATCGTTGACTTGGGTTTTACGATTTTAGGAGGAGTCAAGTCTATCGAAAGCCTTTTGAATAGCTCCAAGCCACGTCGTTTTCCAAGTTCCAAAATTTTATCGAGATCGATGTGTTCTTCCACCAAATCGGCCAGCCGCAACAATCGATCGGCTCTCGTCAGCTCTTCGTTTCCCTCATTTGGCATGGTGAGACCCAGGTGTCGTTCCGGAATCGTAACAGTCTTGTCTCGCACCATGCCACCCGCAAACACGAGCTTTGATGATGTAGAATTGTCACCGCTGTTGCGTGCTCTTCGATCGTTTAAATCTTCCACCGCCTCTCGAATCCATTGGACGTGGTTTTTCCCACCTACCTTGTTGGCAATAACCGAGTCCACGCATACATCTTCATCGTACGCTGCATATCCTAGGGCCATAGGAGCTACCGACCGTGCCATTTTCCCGGCATCAATAACCAACACCACTGACGCATTGACATACTTGGCGATTTGTGCCGAAGATCCGTCGTCGGAAGTTCCGTTTTTCGAATCATACAGTCCCATGCACCCTTCAATTATGCACACGTCCACCTTATCCTCGCTTTCCATGTTTTTGTTGTTGATTCCAAGATGGGATTGACCGCAGTGCCGTAGAAAACACTCCAGGACGGCAGTTTCGCCCCCCATCATCCAACCGTCCAAGTTGATTGTTTTTCTCCGTTTTCGTCGGTTTTTGGAGCCGTTACTCTTTCCCCATGCATCCAATGCGGCATCGATAGACGCTTCATGATGCATGGCATCCAAAAAATCTGGACCCACTGCAGGAGTAAGCGTGACGAAAACAAACCATCGCAAGTGCATAAAGATAAAGAAGAACTGGGTGAGAGAAAATTTTCGAATGAATGCGACTCTAGAGACAGTGTCTTAGATCAATAACCACTAACTGTCTGGGATTTCTTTAATGTCAAAATTGTAGTCATCAATAACGAAAAAGATCAAATACGAACCTTTGAATGGTGCAACGTTTAAACCACGCCGCGACAGTGCTGCCATGATTCCACATGTCAAAGTTGTTTTACCAACCCCCGATGACGTCCCAGCCACCATAATTACGGCAGGGCACCGAGGGTACCCATCCGATGTTAGTTTTGCCATGACTGACTTTGCGAGCGCTGGGTATTAGCAAGATATCACGACAGCACTTCAGCGTCGCATATCCGATGAACATCACCAGTAAACATACAAGACCGATACACCATGATGTGTGATGTGATTTCGAAATTCAATGATTGAGAGAGGATATGTGAGTCACTCACGTTCTAATTCGTTTCCCGTCTGTGCTTTTCCGAAGTGCCGTACGAAAACAGACGGCCACGAGCCGTTTTCAAAAAAGTAAGAACGTGCACAAGATACCTGGTATTGTAATGCTCTATTGACAAACAGACATCAAAATTTTGGCTATTTGACAACTGAAAAACAATTTTTCGAGAACTGGGTAAAATCAAAATCATTGAGACCATTATCGATTGTATCGACCCGGCACCCACGAACTTCTGTAGCAACAATAAATAGCTGCCCTTGTTTCAAAATACGCACACTCGTGCACTAGTGTCATCCGAACATGGCGTCGTCGATAGGGGATAATAATCGGGGTGAGTTTTTGGCAACGGCGCTGGTAGCGGCGGCTTCGGGTATAGTAACGGCAGTGGTTTGTCGCAATATTTTCGAGCGCAAGAACAGGCGGTCCAATTTAAAGTGGGAAAAGAAACGACAGGAAGAACGAACTGGACGCATACGTGCTGAGGTTAAGCTGCGGGATGCTCTGTCTAGACTGAAAAAAGCTAAGATCGACGATGGTGACGAACACGTTCTTCCCCTTTCCACCGTGGGCATCGTCCACTCTCCCTACCCAAAACGAATGGGCACGCCCCGGCAGGGAGCCTTGGTTCCAAGTTCTCGTGGATGCATCCAATTTATAAACACGCTTCCTCCGGAGGTCTTGGATGGCATTGATGGATACAGCCACCTGTGGGTGATTTTTCAGTTTCACGAAAACACATCCCTGGCGACCTCGAAAAAAACCAAGATACGGCCTCCCCGTGGAGGAGGTATCAAGGTGGGTCAGCTAGCAACGAGGTCTCCACATCGGCCAAATCCGTTGGGATTGTCGTTGGTGACCATCGATCGATGGGAGCCTTCGACGCGACGGCTTTACATCAAAGCGTTGGATTTGGTAGAGGGTACACCAGGTAAGTAACACCAAGCAAAAGCCGCAAGGACCTGCGCTCAATAATTTTGGTAATTATATGCACTTTCTAAAATTTCATTTTGCGGATGTGAAATTTAGTATACGACGTGAAACCCTACGTGCACTGGGACATTCCAAACGAGGTCAAGGTCATGGAAACACACATGGGTGGGATCGGATTGAAATTGCCGCACTGGGTCGAAAACAAAAAAGACGTGCTGCCCAGCGTGGTCTTCGATAAGGGGGCAGAGGAATCACTCCGTTTCTTTGTGAGGAATAACAAGCTCAGCCCGCTCTTGTACCCCAGCAAAGATTCCATGTCGTTCGTGGCGGCCAAACAAACACTGATCGAAATCTTGTCCCAGGATCCAAGATCATCACACCGTGGGCTGTCAAAAAACCAACGGGGGACTGTTTCCCCGTCAAACCTATCGGTCAATAGCATGACGAGTGGTAGTGTTACTAGCACGGATGTCTATCGGCTGTCCTTTGGAAACCTCGTGATAGAGTTCATAGTCACGCGAAAGGGAGCCGTTGTCAAGAACATACTTGAGGACAGGTCTTCGTCTCTGAATTCGATCAACTCTGGAGAATCAATCGACGACGAATTAACAACGGCTTAGCAGAGAAGAAACGAGTATAAAGTGGCATTGATAATGGATCTACTAAATTGTGCTCAATTTCTAAAAAAATATTATCAAGATGTTATCAAATTCGTTACTCTCTGTAATCACAACTATTTGCAGTTTTTTCTTCCATTTTAAAACTGTTCTCATGAATATAGAACTAATTAGTCAAAAGCACTAGTGCAGCCTCGGTCGTAGATATGCTATTCGGTGGGAAGGACAACCGACCTCGGATTTCCAGGCTACCAGTGACCATGTTGATGGTCCCGAGTTCAGCCACGGCATTTGCCGCTAAAGACTCACGAGACAAGACAAACGTCCATAATCCCGACTCCATGTTGAAGAATTGCATAAACGATTTTGCCTCGTCGTACTTGCCGGGCAGTGTCCCATAAAATTGTTCGTCTGGTTCCGTGGCGTCTACGACTCTCCAACTTATGTCTTGTGGATTTTCAAAAATGGTAATGTTAACGAAGGCCATGTACCGAGTGACCGGAATGGTCGGAGCGACGGTGGGCGTGTTGGTGGGAGACTTTGATGGCCTTGCAGTGGGATTCGAGGTCGGATCTTTGGTGGGCGAAACCGATGGATTTGGGGTTGGACTCCTGGTCGGTGATGCCGAGGGACTTTCGGAAGGATGTTCGGTGGGAAGAGCCGTGGGTCTTTTGGTAGGAGAAACTGAAGGACTTTCGGTGGGTTTGTCTGTTGGATTATCAGTAGGACCTTCAGAAGAATCATTGTTAGGAGATGCTGAAGGATTCTCAGCAAGATCTTCAGAAATGGACTCTGACTGACTAATAAAGGTTCCTGGGATGGTAACGGGAGATGATGATGGAGTCTCAGTAAAATCCTCAGAACTCGACTCCGATTGGCTCAAGAAGGTTCCTGGGGTCGTATTGGGGGATGCCGATGGATTCTCAGTAACATCATCGGAAGCAGACTCAGATTGACTTAAAAAGGTTCCTGGTAACGTTGGCAAGCCAGAAATCGTTGGTTTGAAACTGACTGTTGGAGAGATCGAAGGCCTTTGAGAGCTTGTTGGTGCGAACGATATCGTTGGAGAGGATGATACGCTCGGACTGAGAGATACAGAGGGTTGATCCGAAATTCTTGAAGGGAATTGTGACGGACTTTGTGTGGGATTACCCGATGCAACATTTGTGGGATTGTTTGAGGGACTGCTTGTTGAGGGAGATGCTGATGGATTGCTTGATTCAATAACTGTGGGTTTATCTGAGGACATGGTGGGAATTGATGATCTCCTGTCAGTAGGAGTGTCCGATGCAATAGTTGTGGGATCATTTGAGGGACTGCTTGTTGAGGGAGATGTTGATGGATTGCTTGATTCAATAACTGTAGGTTCGTCAGATAACATTGTGGGAGACAATGAATTACTGTTTGTAGGAATTCCAGATATGACAGCTGTGGGATCATTTGAGGGACTGCTTGTTGAGGGAGATATTGATGGATCGCTTGATTCAACAACTGAGGGTTTATCTGAGGATACGGTTGGAGATGATGATCTAATGTCAGTAGGAATTCCAGATACAACAGATGTGGGACCACTTGAAGAACTTCTTGTTGAGGAAGACGCCGATGGAGATGCTGATGGAATGCTTGATTGATCATTCATGGGTTCATCAATCACCATCGGGCTTGCCGTCGTAGGAGATGCTGATGGAACGTCAGTTAGAGAAGAATCTGCCTGGCCTTCAGTGATAGTTGTGTCTGAGTCATTTGTAATAGGCGAAGCTGTGACCTCTAAGAATTCCGAAACTGGGCTATCTGACCCTGGAACCAGAAATATAGGAGCATCCGTAGTGGGAGCACTAGGATCCAAAGAAAGAGTCGGATATGGGCCCATTGTTTCTGCCATAATAATATTTTGTGTTGGAACCAAGGTTGGAGCCGATCGGCCATCAGTAGTGGGAGCACTGGGATTCAAAGAAGGATTTGTGGTGGGGTTTCCTGTTAGAAGTGGTATGACGAATCTTCTAGTAGGGGCCAAAGTTGGACTTACTGTTGGATCTGTTGTTCGAGGTACAAGAAATCCCCCAAAGTTTGTCCGTGTTGGACTTTGAGATAATGGTTTTTCCGAAGGTGTTTCCGTAGGTTTTTTCGAAGGTTTCTCAGAGGGAGTCCGAGTCACTTGGAGACTTGCTGGAGGATTGGTAATGGTGGGAGAAGGCGTTGTTGGCATTGGACTGATCGTTGGAGAATGTGATGGAGCAGAAGAAATATTCGGACTGTGTGACACAGTGGGAGAAACAGTCGGTTGTGGTGAAATTGTAGGTATTTCAAACTGCAATGATCGTATAAGGAACCCATCAAACCGGTAGTCACCTGCAAATTCTGCCTGGCTTTGATCAGCATCTGTCTCAGGGATTGTCTTGAGTGAAGGTATTGGTGTTGGATCTGGTGTTGGATCTGGAGTTGGATCAGGAGTTGGGTCCAGAGTTGGGTCCAGAGTTGGATCCAGAGTTGGATCCAGAGTTGGTTGGGAAGTTGGCTCGGGCAATGGTTCATCCGTAGGTTCAGGCGTAGGATTTTCAGTTTGGACCTGTGAAGTAGGTTCAACGGTCGGTTCCATTGTTGGAGACCTAGTAGGCTTTCCAGTTCGTTCTTTTGTTGGCTGCCGAGTAGGATCTATAGTTTGGACCTCTGTAGGATTCCTCGTTAGTGGGTAGGTCGGAACTTTTGTAGGTCTCTTGGTGCTTTGTGTTGGGCTCGGCGTGGGTTCGCTTGTCGGCTGCTTGGTTGGATCTGCGGCTATCGAAGGTCGCAAAGACGGATTTGGTGTGGGCATCTTAGATGGCCGTTGTGTGGGAGCAATGGGTTTTGGGGTAGGAGACACTGGTTGTCGAGTTGGATCTGGGACATTTCCAATCGAGAAGGTCACGGATTTTTGTTTAAAATTGCCGCCACCCGAAACCAATTTCTCCTGATCATTGCCTCGGCGGTTTACTAATATTACCTCGTATCTTCCTCTCGTTCCTAAACCATCAGCAAAACCACCAATATCCTTAATAGTGAATTCGTAGAATTTTCCGCTCTGCAAATTGACAAATTTACTCTCGAGACTATTTGGTATTTCGAAACCGTCATCACCAGCTATTTCGTCTCCATCATTGGTTGTAATTGTCCATCTGATATCTTGAGGATATTCGTCCAGATAGATGTCTACTCGAACCATTTCCCCCGAGTATGTTTCTTCGCCGGACGAAGAATCATCGAAACAGTCCGATGGAGGAAAGTCCGACATTTCACAAATTTGTCGTTCTATCCAACCTTTTGCAGCACTCACCCTAGAGTAAATAGCTGGAAGTCGGCCATCACAACCCGACCCCCAGGAGATAACACCCACCTGAGTATTCGACGACATCAGGGGCCCACCGGAATCTCCGGTGCATGGAAATACGCCATCATCAGAGTGGGTACAAAGCACAGCAGATTCATCGATCGAATGCCCTGCACGCTGCCACTGAGAGGCACATGCGGAGGTGCTCGACATTTCTACTGTCCCCCTTTGCAATGTAGAGGATTGTCCTCCAAAACCTAGAATTCGTAGAGAATCTCCGGTTTCAGGTCTGTTCTTGTTACCATTCAATCTGACCGTTCTAGTCTTAAACCAGCCGTCGAGTTTCAAAACCGCAAAGTCGTAGTCGAAAGTCTCTGGGTCATACCGTGGATGACGCTTAACTTTGCTAACGTGAGCCGAGGTAATGGAAAGGTCATTCCTTCTCCTGGGACCAATCTTGGCCTCCTTTCGTCTAGAACAGTGTGCCGCACTCAACGCAATATCGTTGTGGATGAGAGTGGCAGCACAACCGCCCCATAGTATAAAGTATGGATAACTGGGGGATTCCGTTCCATTGATTATGCGTGTAGAACTGGAAACTTCTGACCCTGTTACTATGCGGGGTGTCAAGTTATTTCTTCTGTCACGAAGAAGACGCGGAGATGCAGCAACTTCCTCACTATGTCTCTGTGGTTCATCAAGTTTGCGTCTTTGGTGTCGTAGTGATAAATGCTGTTTGACACGATTACTGGCAGTAGTGTCTTCGGTTGCAGCAAGATGCTCTTCCTTTGCAGAGGAATACATGACAAGAAATTTCAGGAACATCACTGCCAAGACAAGGACTCGCCTACGGTTCCTCTGCGATCCCGACGACTTCATTTTTCCACCTCTTGGACCATGAACTGCGAGGGGTAGGTATTTGAAAAAGGCTGTTGAGCCGAATTTTTAAATTCAGAGAAGTGCTTGTAATTCATGAACAAGGATGGCAAAATTATGATGTTTCATTGGGACAATTCAATACATGTTGGAGGGAATTGCAGGCACGCTATGGAAGTTTTCTGTCCTCCGGCAAAGGTTAAGGAGCCGATAGAAATGTATGGGCGACGATTGACGACAGCACATGAAGAAGTCGGCTTTTTCACACTTGAATCTCAAAGTTCTTACGCTGAATCTAGTACTTTGTACGATAAAGGCTGGAAACACGTTCTACGCGGAGTAGCAAAAAAATCTCACACATGAAATCCAGGAACTACGACTGAAAAATGCATAAATACGAGGATAGCAATCTAAAAACTTGCAAGCGTGCCTCATTTTTGTTTCCGTTCGCCACCAAGAAGTAGGAATCAAATAATTTGTCGAAGTGCATGAAGGTCATCTTAAAGGGATTGGGCCATAAAGTATTGCGTGTCTCGGGATTAACCTCTCATAAAACAAAAAAACGGGCCTCTTGGCAAAAGAAAGGCCTCGGATGCTGTCGTTGGGACCAGCTGCATGCCGTGGGATCCAATCAAGTTCTTGTGATGATAGCCCCGGGGAGACTCACTTGAAAACTCCCCACACATCCATCCCAAAAGGGCCCACAACAGAACGATGACGGTGCACCACCATGGCTGCCAGCAGCACCCACAAGCACCACACTGTGTGGTTGCATGGGGGCCACCAAGGGGCCTTGCTGCTCAGTTTGCTCCCACGTAGTGCACATGGAGCACTCACTTCTGCCCACCAGCACCCCCCAACCAAGGGGTGGCATGCTGCTTGCTGGCGCACAGCCACCAACACACCCCCTCAGTTGGGGTGCCTGTGCTGGCCAGCAAGGCCAAGGGGCTGCATGAGTAAGAGCCAATGGTGGGGTGGCCAAGTGGGTGTGCGGCTGGTGCCAAAGTGGGGGGAGCAAGAGGAGGCGCTTGCGGCCAGGGACTGTGCGAGTGGCGACTTCAAGATTTGAATCCCCTCAATTCGAGTGAGTCATCCATCAATCTCCCTCAGTCAGGAGTGTTTTCAGTCACGCACTTATCGGAAGACATCAACGTGATTTGAAATTTTTCTGACGCAGTTCCCAACAATTATCATGCGTTGTTCGAAATTTAGTTCAACGGGTGATCTTGGCGAAGAAAAAGAACATCGTTGTCACTCATACCAAGTGGAAAACGTTTCTTCGCCAACAAGAACAATAAGTATCGCCCCGCAACTTGGTAGTGATATTCGTTTCTAAAGCTGCCAAGCCTCGCTGGGAAGACCGTGGAAATTAGGAGGAGGTATGCAAAGAATAATGAATAGGATGAGGGGATTCTTGGTAGCGATTTTGATTGCTAAAGCGGGAGCGTTGAGCTCCGTCCCGAGGACAAAAAAATGCATGATAGGCTCCGTCCACGGTATGTCACCGTTGATCGAACGCCGGTTACGCACCTATTCTACCATTCCTCCGTCGATTCACAGGATACGAGGTGGCACGAACACCGCACTGGCCTCTTCACCACTTAGCGGTGTCGTTCAATCTACTAGCATCATCGATAACATCGTCCCTTCCGGTCTTTTGACATCGATAAATGCCTTTTTCAAGTACTATCCCTTCATTGCATCATTTATAATTTGTAAGTGGAATTCATTTTTTCCCTTTAAAACGAAGCTACTAATTTACTTCGCCATACATTCTCAAAAATATTTCTAATTCATACATTTACCTCATCCACAGGTGCTTTCAAAGCGTCATCGGCGGATGGATTTGCCCAGTTTCTATCCTTTAAAAAATCATCTGCATCATCTCAGATGAATGGACGCAAGAATACTGGGACAACCACTAGCTTAGAAACGTCAGCATCACAGCCAAAATCCTTTAGTTTCAAGAGAAATCTTGCGTTGCTCTTTTACGGTGGCCTCTACCAAGGATGCGGACAGGAACTGATATACAACAATCTATTTTCCATGCTGTTTGGAGCCGGGACACAAGCACGCACCGTGATGACGAAAGTTTGTTTTGACATGCTCATGGTCCAACCATTTTTGTCGCTCCCAATTGCCTACGTTATAAAAGCTCCGATCTTTGGATACTCCTTTTCCGATTCGATAAGGCGCTACCTTGTCGACGTGAAACAAAACCGTTTGCTTCAACAATGTTGGATGGTGTGGACACCCACACAGATTGTGAGTTTCATGCTGATACCGAAGCATCTTCGAATATCGTTCATGGCCTGTGTTTCCTTTTTTTGGATCATTTTGTTTTCTTCAATCTCGAGCAAGGAATGAAAATGCTGCCATGACTAGCGAATAGAAGCAAGCAAATAGAAAAAATTCCATAGAATGTTGTAAAATTATTATAGATCATCTTTCATAAAAATATCTTTTTTTCTATTAGCCAAAAGTCGGACTTTCTAGTTCGCAACAGTCATCATGTTCTTTCCATTGTCTCTAATACTTCCCCATGTTGCATCGTGCAACAACATCGCATGAGGAGGACATTGCAAATTCAAGATCAATAATTGATGATTATCGATCCTGTGCTGAATTTTGGATGGGGTACCCCTGGAATGTACGGTTGTAACATATGTATAGTATGTACTATAGTATAGCGCGCCATTTTAAGCAATGCTGTGTCCTCTCCTCTCTTTATCAAATAATGTTGATACATCTGGCCTCTTTGGTGTTGCTCTTTCCAGCAAAACAGACTTCTTCTTTCTCGAA